>ENA-OQCF01000060-OQCF01000060.1-human-gut-metagenome-genome-assembly--contig:-NODE-60-length-39326-cov-13.377101_pt1 | contig 39326 bp, 41 predicted proteins | sample MGYA00242756_ERZ504573 | MGnify/ENA primary metagenome ERZ504573 (study PRJEB26092, sample SAMD00036240) | human gut metagenome | host: Homo sapiens | study: EMG produced TPA metagenomics assembly of... | reverse complement strand
GGCGGGCGGCGTGTGACCCGGCGCGGTGGTTTTGAACACCAGGCCGTCCACATGCGCACCGGCGCGCTCCATGCGCGCGCGGATGATCTCGCGCAACAGCGTCATTTCCTGCGTCCACGAGGGCGAATCGAGATATACCAGCAGCTCATTGGACTCGGGCAGGTAGCGCAAGCCCGTCACATGCCGCCCCTCGCGCGTGCCCGAGCACACCGCGTTCCACGCGCGATAGACCGCGCGCGACTCCTCGGCAGCCTCCATCTGCGCGCGGCGCTCAGGTGTCGCGGCCGCCAGGATGCGCTGACGCTCTGCGTTCAAAAATCCACTGAAGGCAACCGTTTCGCTCTCGCGCTCGTAATTAGCACGTCTCACCCATGCTCACCACCTTGGCTCGATCAAGCAGGTCATCGGTAAAATACCCCAGGTTGGTCGTGGTTATGACCGTCTGGATATCATCGCCGATCAGCCGCAGAAAAGCACCGCGGCGTTCGCCGTCGAGTTCGCTCATCACGTCGTCCAAAAGCAGCAACGGGGCGGTGCCCAGGACATCGCGAGCCACGGCCACCTCCGCCACCTTCCAGGCCAGAACCAACGTTCGCTGCTGACCTTGGCTGGCAAATGAACGGGCGGAGCGACCCGCCACGGTAAACTCAATCTCATCGCGATGCGGTCCCACCAACGTCACGCCGCGGCGAATTTCCTCGTCGGCGTGCTCATCAAGGGCAGCCAGCATGCGCTCGTACGCCCAGCCCTTCAGCTCTTCGCGATCATCGACCTGGGGCAAATCCCCCAGCGTGGACGTATAGGTCACGTTGGCAGCCTCACCGGATGCCACTTGCCCGTAGGCAGTGTGCACATGGCCCGCCAGCCGGTCGAGCAGGGCCAACCGGTGCACAAGCAGGGCCGAGCCCGCGCGGCAATCGAATCGTTCCACGCGCCGAGCATCTCGCGACAGCACCAGGTCTCCTTGAGCAGGGCGTTACGCTGGGTCACGCAGCGTCCATAGGTGCTCGCAAGATCGGCATAACGTGCGCTCAGCTGCATGCCAAAGTCATCGAGGGCGGCGCGGCGCACACTGGCGCCTCGCTTAACCATGTCCAGATGGTCGGGGCAAAACAGCACGCTCGGCAGAGCCCCGCGCACACCGGCGGCAGAGCACCTCTTGCCGTTGCGGCTAAACGAGCGCTTACCGTCCTCCACGCTCAATCCCATATCAAGCACGCGGCCGTCGCCCTCGAGCCTCAGCTCGACCTTGCACGAGCCCACGCCATCATGGACGAGCTCGGCTGCGGTCGGATGCCTAAACGAGGCGCCGCTCGTCAGCAGCTGCAGCGCCTCTATGAGATTGGTCTTTCCCGCCGCGTTGGGTCCCGCAAGTATCGTCACGCCCTCGTCCAGGGCAAGGCGATAACTATCGAAGCTGCGGTAGTGCGCGACGGAAAGATCGCGGGCGAACATGGTCATAGGGCGGTTGCTAGATGCGGACCGGCATAACCAGGTACAGGTAGTTGATCTTGTCGTAGGACTTGAAGATGCCCGCCTGCGAGTAGCTCTTGAGCTCCAGCGTGATCTCCTTCTCCTTGGACAGGGCATTGAGGCAGCCGAAGATGTAGTGGTAGTTGAAGGCGATGGTGCCCGACTCGCCCTCGGCCTCGACATCGATCGTCTCCTGCGCAAGGTCCTGGTCATTGGAAATGGAGGACAGGCCCATCTGCCCGTTCTCGACATCGATCTCGAACTTGACGGCGGGGTTGGCGCTCGCGATAACGGCCACGCGCTTGAGGGCGGCGTTAAAGGCGGCGACGTCAATCTTGACGCTCGTCACGCACGAATCGGGGATGAGCTGCTTGTAGTTGGGGTACACGCCCTCGATACGACGCGACACGTAGGTGGTGTTGCCGGCCTCAAAGACGACCTGGGTGTCGGTAGCCCCGATCATGATGGTCGCCTGGCTGGCCATGATGTTCAGTGCGTCGTTAAAGGCGTCAGCCGGAACGTTGAGCTCAAAGGAGCCCTCGAGGGTCGATGTCTCGACCTGCGTATCGCACACGGCCAAGCGAAAGGAATCGGTCGCCACCAGGCGCACGGTGTTGTTCTCGACCTTCATGTGCACGCCGCCCAGGATGGGGCGAGCCTTGTCGGTCGAGGTGACGCGCCACACGCGGCCGACCATCTCGGACAAGATATCGGTCGGCAGCTCCACGGCACTCTCGATGGCATAGGCCGGAAACTCAGGGAAGTCATTGGCATCGAGCGTGTTCAGGCGGAACGAGCTCTTCTCGCAACTGATCAGCACCTGGCGCTCGGACAGCTCAAAGGTGACCGGGGCATCGGGGAGAGTCTTGGTGATATTGGAGAGCATCTTACAGGGGATAACCATCTCGCCCTCTTCTTCGACATGCGCCGCGATGCGATGACGGATCGAGATGGTGTAGTTAGAGGTCTGGAATTCCAAGATGCCGTCTTGCGCCTTGACGAGCACGCCCGACAGGATGGGAAGGGTGGATGCCGAAGCGACACCCTTCATAACGACGCCGATGGCTTGTGTAAGCGAGCTCTGGCTGACGGTGAACTTCATCTTTTAATACCTTTCTATAGATATAAATATCTTAATAATAGTAATAGCACTGACGAAACTGTTGATTACTCACAAAGACGCAGGTCAGACCCAGAAAGAGAATCGACAGCAACCTGTGTGCAACAGGGGTGGTTTTCCACGTTCAAAACCTGCGCAAAACTTTTCATCACCGCGGATTGGGTTTTAGACACCTTATGCCCGTGGTTTCGACAAGTTTTCAACAGGTGTCTCTATTTCCCTACGAGCGTAGTGTAATTTTATCGCGCAGCGACTTGAGGTCTTCGGTGACGGTGCGGTCTTCCTGGATCATCTTCTGGACCTTTTTGTAACTCGTGCTGACGGTCGAGTGGTTGCGGTTGCCAAATTCGGCGCTACCGCCGTGGTCGTCATCTCGCACATTTCGATGGCCAGGTAGATAGCGATATGGCGTGCTTTGGCGATATTGGCGTTGCGACGCGGGCCGATGAGCTCCTCGTGCGTCACGCCGTACTGCTCTTCGATGACGGACTGAACCGTTTGCACGTTGATCTTTTTGGCCGATGTGTCGAAGTACTGGCTGGCGATGGCGTCGATATCGTCAAAGGTGAGCTCCCCGCCCTCGCGCTCGCGGTCGCCCGCCTCGCCGGCGCAGCGCTCGCAGAAGCTCTCGAGTTCGCGGATGTTGGTGCCCGACACCTCTGCCATGTGCTTAAAGTGCTCATCGGTCAGGTGCCCGCCGTCGCCCCCGTAGGCCGCCAACAGTGAGTCGTCGCCTGCCTCGGGAGCGGCGACGATGGTGTTCTCGTAATAGCGCTGCAAGATCTTGTATTTCATCTCGTAGCTGGGCTCTGCGACCAGGCAGAGCATGCCGGCGTTGAAGCGGCTGGTCAGGCGCTCGTCCATGCTCAGGTCCTTGGGGGCGCGGTCTGCCGCGATGACGACCTTCTTGTTGTTGCGGATGAACTCGTCCATGAGCTGGAAAAAGTAGTCCACGCTCGCGCGCTTGCCGATGATGTTTTGGATGTCATCGATGATGAGCACGTCCACGCCGTGGTACGCCTGCATGATGGGGGCGTTGCTCTTCTTTTGGCGGTCGAACTCGGTCATCAGGTCGTCCAGATATGCCTGGGAGTTGGCATACTTGACCTTGATCTCGGGCGACTTCTCGGCGAGCTCGTTTTTGATGGCAAGCAGCAGGTGCGTCTTGCCCAGGCCCGATTTGCCGTAGATAAACAGTGATGTGCATGTGCCGCGCTCGTCCGCGAGGGCGGCAAACTTGAGTGCCGAGCGATAGGCATGGCTGTTCTCGGGGCCGTAGACAAAGTTCTCAAAGGTAAATTTTGAGTTCGCGGCGAGCGGGGCTCCATCCGTATTCTGCTCGGCCGGCACGGTCGGTGCTGGCATGGGCGAAGCGGGGGTCGCAGCTTGCGTGGATTTAGTCGGCGCTCCGCCCTTCATCTGGTTCATCATGCGACGAAAATCGTCGGCCGAGAGCGTGTTCTTGATTGCAATGCCCGAATCCGCGCCCGCCGCTGCGTCGTGAGCGATGGGCATGTGCGTGACGGGTGCGTTCGTTGACGTCGCTACCGCGGTCGGCAACGGCGCCATGGTTTCACGGGAAACATCGCTGTGCTGGTGCTCGATTGTCGGCACGTCGCCTGCGGAGGCCGGCACCGCCGGGGAAGCAGCGGGAGCGTGGCGGGCGCCGTCGCGGCAGCGGATTCCGTCGCGGCGCCTTGCGGTGCCACGATGTCGAGCGCAATCGGCGCAAAGGCGATTTCTTCTAGATAGGCCTCAATAGTCGGCTGATGCTTTTTGAGCTGCGCGATGGCAAAGCGCGAGGGGGCCTCGATCGTGAGCGTATCTTCGGTCAGGCTTATGGCGCGCGATTGCCCCAGCATGTTGATGAGGCGTGCATCTTGGCCGTCGCGCTGACAAAAGGCGATGGCATCCCCCAGGATGATGCTTGCTTCCTCGTCCACTGTCTCTCCCGTTCTTTAGCTCTGAGCTCGCACGCGAGCGGCGCCGAGTTCGGTCAGATGGTATTTCTGGCCATGCTTGATGACCAAGCCGGCCTGCGCCAAGTCATTGAGCGTGCGTGACCAAGTGGGGGCCGAGTTTCCAAACGCCCTCGCCAGATCGGTTGCACCGCACGCTTGATTTTGCGCCAGATAGCCCAGCGCGGCGTTGCCGCGGTCGCTTACGAACACGTCCGGTTGTGGCTGCGCATACTGATTTGCTGCATTAGGATACATCATTTGAGCTGCTGGTTGTTGAGAACTCTGCATCGGTGGCATTTGCTGTTGAAAACTTTGAGGCCACTGTTGGTAAGGCTGCGGAGGCATCTGCTGGCCCAAGGCTGTACTGCTGCTGCGGCATCTGCTGGTACGGCTGCTGATATCCCTGCTGGTACTGCTGCGGGAACTGCTGGCCATACCCCAGTGGCGGCATCTGCTGATATGGATATCCCTGTTGGTACGGCTGATAGCCCATTTGCTGGCCACCCGGTGCCCCCGTCGCCTGCTGCATTGCTGCTGCATCCTGATCCGCCAGCGGCACGGTCTCTGGCATGTTTGGCGGCATCGACATCGATGTCGCCTGGGGCTCTTGTGTAGGAAGCATTCCGGGATGCTGCATCTGCCCACGGGGGGCTGCATCTGCTGCGTTGCCATGGGCTGCTGCGCAAAAGCTCCCGGCAGGGGATATGTGGCTGCTCCGTCTCGGGCCGCACGGAAGCACCGCGTCCGCCGGCGCGCTCGATTTCCTGCACGCGTTTAGGGTCCAGGCTTACCGTAACCACGGTGCCGTTGCCCATGTTGTCCTCGATGGATACGGCACCGCCGGCGTTTTCCAAATACTCCTGCACCATGGGAAACCCTGCTCCGGTTCCACGGATATAGCGCTTCATCTTGCTGTTTGCGCTGGTAACGCCAAAGTCGAAAGCACGTTCCTTGTCGTCGATGCCGGGTCCTTGGTCAGCAAAGCGGATGGTGTCTCCGCCGTCCAGAATCGAGATGATGGGCTCGGCAAAGTGTGCGTGGATAAAGTTTTCGACAATCTCGCGGATGACCATGAGCGAGATATGGCCACCTTGTTCTTTCATGCACTGGTAGACGGTGTTGGTCGTCTCTTCCAAATACGTGCGGACATCTTGCGGATCAATGACGATCACCCGCGGTGTCGACAGCATGTCGTCATAGACGGCGATGCGCGCGGCGTACATGGCTTTTGGCGCCTGCGTGGTCGTCTGCTCGCCTTCCGCACGCTCTTCGCGCACGCCGGTGATGTGCTCGTTGTCGGGTGCCGGGTCTCCGGAATCGACCATGGTGTAAAAGTCGTCAGACATGCCGCTCGCAATCTTTCAAAAGGTTTCGAACAAATAGTAGCTCACCGTGCAACGTTTCTCATCTTTCGACAACTTTTCAAAACTTGTTGAAAACTTTGGAAAACGGGCGAAAAGTTCTCAACATTGCCAACATGACCTGTTGAAAACTCGATGAAATATCGTGAAAGGTTGCCATGAGGCGCAAATTTCGGTTGTGCTTATGGGGGAACCGTGTGAACTGCGCAACCTTTTACCTTTGATTTCTTGACATTTGAACATTGATTTCCCTACAATCTTCAAGCTCACGTGTCTATATCTGCGTCCGCGTCCCCGCGGACACTCGAAATGCAGCAGGAGGAACTTAAGATGAAGCGTACGTATCAGCCTAATAAGCGTAAGCGTGCCAAGACCCATGGCTTCCGTGCCCGTATGGCCACTAAGGGTGGTCGTGCCGTGCTCGCCCGTCGTCGCGCCAAGGGCCGCAAGCGTCTCACTGTCTAGCAGCGATACACACATCTCGCATGAAGACTATTAAGTCTCGGCAAGATTTCGAGCATGTGTTCAGTCAGGGGCGTCGTTTCAATCACCCTCTGATTCGAATGACCATATGTGAATCGGTTGGCGAAGGCGACTCCGGAAGGGTCGCCTTCGTTGGTGCTAAGCGACTCGGTTGTGCCGTCGTGCGCAACGATCTAAGCGTGTGATGCGCGAGGCCGCCCGCAGCTGCGGATTTCCCGTTGCGGGTTATGACATCATCTTGTTTGCAACTCCCAAGACGAGGGTTTCCTCGCCGCAGGAGATGGACAAGGCGTTGCGTTCGCTTATGAAGCGCGCCGGCGTTGCCGGGGAGGAGCGATGAGCAATCACGTTTTGCGACGTGTTGCCATCGCTCCTATTCGCATATATCAACAGGTTATTTCGCCCTTATTGCCTGACGCCTGCATTTATTACCCAACGTGCTCGCAATACGCCATCCAGGCGATTGAGAAGCACGGTGTTTTGAGAGGCTGCTGGCTTGCCGTGAGGCGCATCGCTCGTTGCAATCCCCTGCACGTCGGCGGTTATGACCCTGTGCCCTAGCGGGCACTCGCTATCGGAGGAAAACTTACATGTGGGATTGGATCGTTAACATCCTTTTCGAGCTGCTCAAGCTCATCCAGACCTTTGCGGTCGACTGGGGCCTGTCCATCATCATCCTGGTGGTCATCATCCGTCTGCTGCTGACGCCGCTCATGCTCAAGTCGACCAAGTCGACGGCTCGCATGCAGGTGCTGCAGCCCAAGATGCTCGAGATCCAGGAGCGCTATGCCGACGATCCCCAGCGTCAGGCCGAGGAGATGCAGAAGTTCTACAGCGAGAACAAGTTCAACCCCATGGCTGGCTGTCTGCCGCTGCTGATTCAGATGCCTATCCTGTTCGCCCTGTTTACATTGCTGCGCAACCTGCCGCAGTACTTTAACGACGGCACGTTCTCGTTCTTCAACATCCTGCCCGACCTGACCACCACGCCGAGTGCTTCCTTTGCCGATGCTTTTATGGTTGCACTGCCTGCGCTGGTTTGCCTGATCCTGTTCGCCGTTCTGACCCTGATTCCGCAGCTCTATATGTCGCGCAACCAGACCGGCCAGCAGGCTCAGAGCATGCGTATGATGGCCGTTGTCATGACGGTCATGATGCTTTGGATTGGCTGGAGCCTTCCCGTTGGTGTTCTGCTGTACTACGACGTCTCGTCTGCTTGGCAGGTTATCCAGCAGATTTTTGTGACGCAGAAGGTCATCGACAAGGCGAAGGCCGATGAGGAGGAGCGTCTTAAGAACGCTCCGCTGCAGGTTGAGGTCACTCGTCGAGAGAAGAAGCCGCGCCCGCACAAGAAGAAGTAGTGGGATATCAATCTTATTTAGGTACCTAACTTTTGGAGTACGTTATGTCTGAAGAGATCATCGAGGATATGCTTGAGGAGGTTGCCCCGCAGGTCGCGGGCGATTATCCCGAGATTGCACAGCGCTACAAGCTGGTGAAGAGCTGACCGATGAGGAGCTCGACACCATTGCCGATGTTGCTATTTCCATCCTGCGTTCCATCCTTTCGCACTTCGATGCCGCCAACTCTCCTATCGATGAGTATGAGGGCGACGAGGGCGAGTTGATCCTGGACGTAACTGCTCCTGATCTTGCTGTTCTCATTGGCCGCCATGGACGTACCCTCGATGCTCTTCAAGTTATGTTCTCCCTGTTGGTGAGTCGCAAGCTTGGCTTTAGGTATCCGGTCGTCGTCGACGTCGAAGGTTATAAGAGCCGTCGACAGGACAAGGTTGCTTCTATGGCCCAGTCCGCTGCCGAGCGCGCTATTCGCACTCATAAAAGTGTTTCCTTGCCGCCTATGAATGCCTACGAACGTCGACTGGTTCATATTGCCCTTCGTGGTAACGATGCTGTCGACACGCATTCTGAGGGCTCTGACCCCGATCGCCATGTTGTGATTGTTGCTCGATAATCTTCTCGAGTCTATGCTAAGGGGACGTGGTTTCCACGTCCCCTTTTTTGTCAAAAGTTCTCGATACACTGATTTTTGTCAGAAAGGAGTCGTCTTGTTTGTTTTAACTGATGAGCAGGCAAGCCAAATGCTGGGCCGTCTTATTTCGTATCGCAAAGACTATTCTTTGAAGGTCTCCGACGAGAGCCTTCGTGTCTGTATCCAGCATCTTGATCTTGTTCTGGAGGCCAATAAGACTACTAATCTAACGCGCATCCTGAATGTTGATGATGCAGCCGTCCTTCATATTCTGGACTCACTTGTTTTACTGCCCTATATTGATAAAGCTCCTGAAGGTGCTTTGCTTGATATGGGTACCGGTGCTGGATTTCCAGGTATTCCGTTGACTATTGCAAGTGGGCGAAAGGCTACCTATATCGATTCCGTTGGCAAGAAAGTAGATGCTGTTAACTCCTTTGTTAGTGCGCTTAGACTCAAGCATGCTTATGCCGTTCACGATCGTCTTGAGGAATATGCTCGATCCCATAAGAAGCAATTTGCAGTTGTGACCGCCCGTGCGCTCGCACCATTACCGGTTCTCGTTGAATATGCTTCTCCTTTTCTAAAAGATGGTGGTCTCTTTGTTATTACGAAGGGGAATCCATCTGATGAAGAGTTTCAATCTGGTATTGCTGCTGCAAAGATATGCGGCTTTACCACGCTTATGACGGACGACCTTGATTTGCCGAATGGTCTGGGTCACCGTGAATTTATTATCCTTAAAAAGACTCGTCAGGCATCTGTTTCCCTTCCGCGTGCTAATGGCATGGCAAAAAAGAATCCGCTTGCTAGATGTTTCACGTGAAACATAATGGATAGTGTCGATTGTTATGTTTCACGTGAAACATAACAATCGATGTCGAATCGGATTGTTTCACGTGAAACATCCTCCATTCAACAGCTTTAAATACACCAGGAGGGACCGTGGGATTTCGCGACGTTAAGCGTTCTAAGAGTGCAAAAGACACGCGTGTCATTGCTATCATCAACCAAAAAGGCGGCGTAGGTAAGTCCACCACGGCTGTAAATCTTGCAGCAGCGTTGGGTGAACTGGGCCGAAAGACGTTAATTGTCGATTTTGACCCGCAGGGTAATAGTACGAGTGGTTTTGGAATCGAAAAAGAAGAACTCGATCACTGCATCTATGATGCATTGCTGAACGATGTTCCGGCGGAATCGCTCGTTCTTGATACAAATTGCAATAAGGTATTTGTAATCCCGGCAACTATCCAGCTTGCGGGTGCGGAAATCGAACTTGTCAGTGCGATTGCCCGTGAGACTCGCTTAAAGGATCTGCTTGAGCCTGTTCAGGATGAGTTTGATTTTATATTCATCGATTGCCCGCCATCGCTTGGTTTGCTGACCATCAATGCGTTAACAGCAGCAGACAGTGTTTTGATTCCTATTCAATGCGAATATTACGCACTTGAAGGTGTCACAAAGCTGCTTGAATCGATGAAGATGGTTAAAACACGCCTTAATAAGAGCCTTGATACTTATGGCGTGCTCATGACTATGTACGATTCGCGCACATCGCTTTCGAACCAGGTTGTGGAAGAGGTTCAATCGTATTTTGGTGACAAGGCATTCAAGACCTTGATTCCACGCACAGTTAAAATTTCAGAAGCACCCTCGTTCGGTGAGCCAGTAATTACCTATGCGCCACAGAACAAGGGCGCAAAGGCGTATATGAACCTTGCTAAAGAGGTGATTAAGCGTGCCTAGTCCTAAGAAGCGCGGCGGCTTGGGTCGTGGTCTCAATGCACTGGTCTCAGAAGCTGAATATGAGACTGGTGGATCTGCAGCGTCAGCATCAAATGCCGTTTCGGAAACTAAGCTTCCAATCGAAGACATCGTTCCGAACCCAAATCAGCCACGAATTCACTTCAACGAGACCGAGCTTCGAGAGTTGAGTGAGTCAATTCAGGAGCATGGCGTTCTTCAGCCGCTTCTTGTGCGCAAGCACGGTAATGGCTATGAGATTATCGCGGGTGAGCGCCGTTATCAGGCTTCGAAACTTGCGGGTCTTGAGGAGCTCCCCGTCATCATTAAAGATGTTGATGATGAGCAGATGCTTGCACTCGCGCTGATTGAAAACCTTCAGCGCTCTGACCTTAACCCCGTCGAAGAGGCAAAGGGATATCGACAGCTCATTGATGCGAGCGGTATGACTCAAGAAGCCTTGTCAAAGGCTGTCAGCAAGTCTCGTTCCGCAATCACCAATTCGTTGCGCCTGCTTGATCTTCCAGAGGTAGTTCAGCAGATGATCTTCGAAGGCAAGCTGACTGCTGGTCATGCGCGTGCAATTCTTGCGGTTCCGTATGAAGATGCGCGCATTAATCTTGCTGAGAAGGTTGTTGCAGAGGGATTGTCTGTCCGTGCGACAGAAAATCTTGCCCCACTGTTTTCTGCCGGAGAGACGCCTAAAACACCTCGCCCTGCAACGCCTCAGTCTTTTAAGAAGGCTGCACGCGTTCTGCGTCAGGTGTTTAACACGAACGTTCGCGTCAAGAGCTCGCGCGGCAAGAATAAAATCGAGATCGAGTTTAAGGATGAGGAAGAGCTGTCTCGCATTCTTGGCGAGATGATTCAATTTGACCAGGGAGATCAGGATGAAGAATAAAGTTCTGACTGCTCTTGCTTTGGCTGCAACTGTAGCGGTTGGTGCGTTTGCGGGATTTAAGATCGCAACAGACGATGAATTGCGTGGTCGTCTGCTTCGCGGAGCGCAAGATATCGTCGATACGTCCAAAAAGAAAATGGATGTTATGACTGAGGATGTCGCTATGCGTACAGCTCAGGTAACTAAGAATCCCAAGATTAATCAAGATTGGGTTAACCATCAATGGGAAAATGTAGGCTTTTAGGTACCTAACAATTACTAGCCTTTTTAAGGGGTCCTTGTCTGAACGCCAGAACAAGGACCCCTTATTTCTTTCGAAAAAGTTGTTGAACAATCGCTCGATGCGAATTAGCGATAGATATGAAACAGCCCCGGTTGCAATTAAGCAACCGGGGCTGTTCGATGTTTCACATGAAACGTTTAGGTTGGTCTCCCCTACGCGTTCTTCTGAACCTTGAAGCGCTGCTTGAGTTGGCCGCAAGCAGCGTCGATATCGTTGCCGCGAGAGTTACGGATCGTGGTCTCAATGCCACGGGACTCAAGACGACGCTGAAGGTCTTCAACCTTATGAATCGGTGACGGTTTGAGAGGACTGCCCTCGATATCGTTGAGCTGGATTAGGTTGACGTGGCACAGCGTGCCCTCGCAGAAGTCGCAGAGCGCCTGCATCTCGGGGTTGGTGTCATTGACGCCCTCGATCATGGCGTATTCGTATGTCGGACGGCGGCCGGTCTTTTCGGTGTAGAGCTGAAGGGCCTCGTGAAGGCGCAAAAGCGTGTACTTCTTAACGCCCGGCATGAGCTTATTGCGCGTGGACTGAATGGCAGAGTGCAGCGAGACGGCGAGCGTGAACTGCTCGGGAATGTCGGCAAACTTGCGAATACCAGGAATGACGCCGCTGGTGGAGACAGTGAGATGACGTGCTCCAATACCGATTCCATCGGGGTCATTAAGAATACGCAGTGCCTTGAGGACCTCGTCGTAGTTGGCGAAAGGCTCACCCTGGCCCATGAACACGACGCTCGTCGCGCGCTCACCAAAGTCGTTGGAAACATGCAGTACCTGGTCAACGATCTCTTGAGCGGTCAGTGAGCGCTTGAGGCCGTTCAGACCGGTAGCGCAAAAAGCGCAGCCCATACCACAGCCGGCTTGGGTAGATACGCAGACAGACAGCTTGTTGCGACGAGGCATGCCGACGGTCTCGACGGAGATACCGTCGTGGTACTCGAGTAGGTATTTACGAGAGCCATCCTTAGACACCTGCTTGGCGAGATCGGTCGGCGTGTCGAAGGCAAATGCCTCCTTCAGCTGCTCGCGGAAGGCCTTGGGAAGGTTGGTCATGTCATCAAACGAACAAACGTTCTTCTCAAAAACCCATTCGATGAGCTGCTTTGCGCGAAAAGCGGGTTGGCCGAGTTCGGCGACAAGTTCGCGAATATCGTTTTGGCTCAAGTCGCGAATGTCTTGAGATTTAGTCCTGGGATTCATGGAAGCCTTTCGATTTTGGGGAAACGTAGAGGGTATCGCTACAATATGGTATCAGCTGCAGGAATTATAGAGGAGGAGTCTGCCCATGCCGGGTAAAAGCCTAGAGAACATGCACGTAGCGGTCTTGGCGGGCGGCCATTCCGCCGAACGCGAGATTTCGCTCAATTCTGGAAAGAATGTCGTGGTGGCACTGAAGGAGGCCGGCTACACCTCGGTGGAGCTGCTCGACACCGCCGCCGATGACTTTATGGTGACTATGGCGACCGGTGGCTTCGACGTGGCGTTTATCGCCATGCACGGCGCCGGCGGCGAGGATGGCGCCATGCAGGGGGCCATGGAGACGCTGGGTATCCCCTACACGGCGTCAGGCGTGCTCGCCAGCGCATGTGGCGCCGATAAAGAGGTTTCAAAGCTTCTGTATGCCAAGGCGGGCATCCCCATTGCCCCCGGCCTGGCGCTTGAGGCGGGCGACGAGGTCGATATTGATCGTATCGTCGAGATTTGTGGCGAGCGTTGCTTTGTAAAGCCCGCCGTCAACGGCTCCAGCTACGGCATTTCGCTCGTCCACGAGCCTCAGAGCTGCCGGCGGCAATCGCCAAGGCTTTTGAGTACGGCGATAAAGTGCTGGTCGAAAAGTGCATCGAGGGAACCGAGATCACTGTGGGCGTGTACGGCGAGGACGACGTGCGCGCGCTGCCGATTGTGGAGATTCGCAAGCCTGAGGACTGCGAGTTCTACGACCTGGATGTAAAGTACGTCGACCCCACAGACATCCACCGCATTCCGGCGCAGATTTCGCCCGAAAACTATGCGCGTGCCCAGGAACTTGCCTGTGCGGCCCATAAGGCCCTCGGCTGTCTGGGCGTTTCGCGCAGCGATTTTATCGTGAGCGAGGACGGCCCTGTCATTCTCGAGACCAACACCATTCCCGGCATGACCGATACGTCGCTGTATCCCGATGAGATTCGCCATACCGACGACATGACGTTCCCGCAGGTGTGCGACAGCCTGATCCGTATGGGTCTCCGCCGGGCGGGCGTTGCATGCTAATCGAGGACGCCGTATCTCCTGGAACGCCGCAGTTCGTCATCGATTCTTACGCCACGCTCGCCGAGCGCGCTAAGACGCAATCGTTTGGCCTCATCGAGGAGGACGTAATCGTCCTCGATACCGAGACCACGGGTCTTTCGGTGCAGGACAATGAGTTAATTGAGATTTCCGCGGCCCGCCTTTCGGGCCGCGAGGTCATTGACCGCTTTGATACCTTCGTGCATCCCAAGCAGCTGATTCCTGCAGAGATTACCGAACTCACGAGCATTACAAACGCCGATGTGGTGGATGCCCCATCGGCCGTCGATGCCGTGGCCGCTCTCGCCGATTTTGTCGGCGGCTGCCCGGTGATTGCGCATAACGCCACGTTCGACCGCTCGTTTATCGAGTCGGTCAAAGGCGGCGTCAACGTCAGCGACATCTGGATCGATTCGCTGGCACTGTCGCGCATCGCACTTCCGCGCCTGGCCTCGCACAAGCTGTCTTTTATGGCCGACTTGTTTTGGTGCGATTCAGTATCGCACCGTGCGACGCCGACGTTGATGCCCTGTGCGGTGTGTGGCGCGTGCTGTTGGTCGCACTTACCGACCTGCCTTCGGGCCTTATGGCGCGCTTGGCGGACATGCACGCGGACGTGCCTTGGTCATATCGCCCCATTTTTTCTTTTTTGGCTGGACAGAACCCGGGTTCGATATTTTCGCTCAGCGCCGCTCGTGCCGATGTGCTCAAGGCCGATCGCGCAGACGATCGCGTTGATGCGGACGAGCTGCCGGTCCTTAAGATGCCGAGTCGTGAAGAGATCGAGGCAGATTACGCCCCCGGCGGCCTGGTCAATCGCATGTACCCCACCTATGAGCCGCGCGACGAGCAGATCGCGATGGCGGTTGAGGTTCGCGATGCGCTGGTCACGGGCACCCATCGCGTGATCGAGGCGGGCACGGGCGTCGGTAAGTCGATGGCCTATCTCGTGCCCTTCGCCGAGGCCGCCCGCCGAAACAACATTACCGTCGGCATTGCGACCAAATCGAATAATCTTGCCGACCAGCTTATGTACCATGAGCTACCAAAGCTCGCCGAGCAGCTGGACGGGGGCCTGTCGTTTTGTGCACTCAAGGGCTATGACCACTATCCGTGTCTGCGCAAGCTCGAGCGCATGAGCCGTGGTCAGGTTGAGATCACCACCAAGCGCGATCCTGCTGACACGCTCACGGCGGTTGCGGTGATCATGGCGTATGTGTGCCAATCTGCCGATGGCGACCTCGATTCACTCGGCATTCGCTGGCGCAGCGTCAACCGTCCCGACTTTACGACGGCTTCGCGCGAGTGTGCTCGTCGTCTGTGTCCGTTCTTCCCTGACAAATGCCTGGTCCACGGGGCGCGCCGTCGTGCGGCACATGCCGACGTGGTGGTCACCAACCATTCTCTGTTGTTCCGCAACGTGGCCGCCGAGTGGAGGATTTTGCCCCCGATTCGTCACTGGGTGGTCGACGAGGCCCATTCCATCGAGCGCGAGGCCCGTCGCCAATGGGCGCGCGTGGTTTCGGCAGATGAGTCGCGCGTGCTGTTTGAGCGCTTGGGTGGGTCGAGTGCCGGCGCGCTGAGTCAGGTTTCCCGTGATTTGGCCACTTCCGAGGCTCCACGCTCTACCTGGGACTCACCGCCAAAGCGACGTCGACGGTTGCCCGCGCGAGCATGGCGATTGCCGATGTGTTCGATGGTGTGCGCGAGCTCGGCCGTCGCGCCCGTGGGAGCTACGATAACGCGAATCTGTGGATTGGCCCCGAGCTGCGCGAGTCGGATGACTGGCACGATTTTTTGCAGTCGGCCCATACCGCAATTGATGCGCTGGACCAGGCGGATAAAAGCGTAGACGCGCTGGTGCAGACCGTCGCCGCCGATAAGCCCGAGGTCGTTGTCGACCTAGGCGACATTTCGCGCCGTCTGCACGAGCTGGCCGAGAATCTCAAGCTCATCATTGAGGGTACGGACGAGCACTATGTGTACTCGCTGCAGGTTAACCGTCGGCTGCGTGCGGGCGGGGAGTCTATGACCGCCGAGCGCATCGATATCGGCGAGGCCTTGGCGAACGAGTGGCTGCCCGAAGTGCACACGGCCATCTTCGCTTCGGCGACCATGACGGTGTCCAAGAGCTTTGAGCATTTCAACCATGCTGTCGGCCTCGATCGCATCGGTGCGTCGACATCCTCATCGCTGCACCTGGATTCGAGCTATGACTTTGACTCGAATATGGCCGTGGTCGTGGCGGGGGACATTCCCGATCCGCGCGATCGCGAGCGCTATCTCTCGGCGCTCGAGTGCGTGCTGGTCGATGCCCATCTCGCCATGGGTGGATCGGTGCTCACGCTTTTCACCAACAGGCGCGATATGGAGGACCTGTATGCCCGTGTCGAGCCCAAATTGGCGCGAGCGGGCCTGGAGCTCAATTGCCAGCAACGCAACTCGTCCCCGCGTCGCCTGCGCGATCGGTTTATCAACGAGCCGACCTCATCGCTCTTTGCGCTTAAGGCCTTTTGGGAGGGCTTTGACGCCAGCGGCGAGACGCTGCGTTGCGTCATTATCCCCAAGCTGCCGTTCTCGAGCCCCACGGATCCCCTTTCGTGTGAGCGCAATCTGCGTGAGGACCGCGCCTGGGCGCGCTACTCGCTGCCCGAGGCGGTGCTCGAGGTCAAACAGGCCGCCGGCCGTCTTATCCGCTCATCGACCGATTGCGGCGTGCTCATCTTGGCAGATCCGCGCTTGGTGACAAAGGGCTACGGCAAGAAGTTCTTGACGTCGCTGCCCACGACTTCCTACCAGCGTATCGAGTCGGCGCAGATCGGTCATTATTTGCAGCTGTGGCGTGCGCGCCACGAGCGACGCCGTTAAAGCGGGCAGGTCAGGCTCTTCGCCATATCGCATAGACGCAATGCCTGGGCGGGGTCATCCAGTATGCGGATGGCTCCGCCCGCTGCGATTACCTGGCAGAACAGCCAGTGCTCTGACCCATAACGCACGGTCACCGTTGCCATGTCTGCCCCGTTTGGCTCAATCGACATGATGCCGGCCCAGTCTAGGCGCTCTGCCATGTCGAGCGGCATGAGGAGTTTTGCGCTCTGCTCCGCTTTGGAAAGGGATTCGTGGAGGGATGCGGACGCGGGCGCGTGGCGCTCCACAGAATCGTCGGTAAGGGCAAGGCCTCGATTTTGTCCATGCGGTAGGAGCGCTGCGCATCAACTTCGACATCCCAGGCAATCAGATATGTTTGGTCGCCATGCGTCGCGATGCGCAGGGGGTCGATGAGACGCTCACGCGGCCGTGTGTCGTCCATCGAACGGTAGATGATGCGGCATCGAACGCCGTCTTGAATCGCGCAGTTCAGCTGTTGCCAGTGCGATCCTCGGGCAACGGTATCGACGACGCGCTGGTTGTAGCCGAGTTTCTCGGGTAGGAGGCGTGTCGGATACGCTCTGCTGCCCGAGAGTCGATTCCCATCGATTCGAGTTCGTGGTTGAGCACGGCACCTTCGGCGGCACTTAGGCGCAAGGGCAGCACACGCCCCGCATCGCCTGTCAGGATGATGCACTCGCCGTGGCGTTCGCAGATGATGCGTGCGCCCGACTCACGGTCAGCGAGGGTCGAGACGATATCGATAATTTCGTCGAGCGCCGCACCCGTGATATCAAAACGGCTGCAGATATCCCCTCGTGTCATACCGGTCCCACCGGCAGCGTAGAGGGCCTCCATGATGTCAATCGCACGCGAGAGCCTTTGCTCGCTGGTGAGTTTACGCGCGGGCATGCTCGTGCACCGTCCTTTCGATGAGGTGGTTCCACGCCAGTTTAAGTGCATCGGGGGCAACGGGTCTCATGCCGTCCATGGCGTGCTCCATACAAAACGAGGCAGCGGCATTAAGGTCGCGCACGCCGACGGTCCAGGTCCAACCCTCTTCGGTGTGCGTGAGCTCCCCGCGACCGCGCGTTAGGCCGCTGACCATGTCGGCCTGGGCTTGCGGGGCAAACGAAAAGGTCGCCATAACGGGCTTGCAATCGGCAAAATCAAACTCAAAGAACAGGCGATCGTTCAGGTTAAAGTCGGCGGGGATGGAGTAGGCCTTCGAGGGGCGCCATGCGCGAACGATACGGTCGCAGCGAAACGTCCTGATTTCATCGGTGGCGTTGTCGAGTCCGCAAAAATACGCCACACCCTCGTGCTCAAACATGCCGTATACGCAGACGGTGCGCTCTTTTTGCTCCCCGTGCCCGTTTTGATACAAAAAGCGCAGTGCGCAGCGTTCGGCGAAAGCGCTCCACACCGCATCGACGGCGGGTAAGCGACGGGCGGGAGGCTCTTCTGCGGTCGATGCGCCGGTGAGGTAGGCGATCTTGGAGCGTATGTCTGCAAGCGGCGTGGCAAACGCGGCCGAACCGGTCGCAAGGGTCTGGTCGATAGCGTCGAGCAAGATGTCCGCGTCGTCTGCGGTGATGAGGCCACCGGCCGCAAACGTGTGCTCGCGATCGATGGTCCACGCGCTTTCTTCGGTTTCTTGGGCGCCTGCTGCGCGAACTTCCTTGATCGTGATTCCGCGTTCGAGGAGTTTTTCGCGATCGCGGCGAAACTTGCGCTTGTCCGAGTCGATATTGCCCGACCCATAGCCAAGATCGGAATCCAGGACAATTTGCTCTGTGGTCAATGGCTCGGGAGAGCTGTTGAGGACAAAGAACAGATTGAGGATGCGCTGGGCGGTCTTGTCGAAACCGGGTTCCGGCACCCCATTTTTATTCGTTACGGTTGTATCGCTTGCCGTCATAGAATCCTCGCATGGGAAGGTGTTTGATGCCATGATTTTAGTCCGATATGGAGATTAGGCTATATCCTTGTCCGCTTGGGGCGGTAAGATGCCCAGAATTCGGCCGTTTGCGCCCGCTCGGGGTATACTTTCGACTATATACGGTTCTAATGTGCATACATTGGGCCTATTTGTCGGATTATGGATGTGGAGCGCATATGGCGAACACCCAGAACTATATTAACCACCTGTTGCAGAACACTGGCATCACGCCGGCGTGCAGCGAAGAAGAGCGCTTGGCTGCCGAAGATATCGCTCAAATTTTCCGCAACCACGGCTTTGATCCCGAGGTGCAGGAGTTTAATGCTCCCGCGCCGAGCAGGATGGCGTTTGCCGTTACGGGCATTCTGGCATTTGCCGGTGCCCTGCTTATGGGCATCGGTGGCGGTATCGGCTTAGTCGGCACCCTGTTGGCCATTGTCGGAGCCGTGCTCTATGTGCTCGAGCGAACCGGGCGCCCCGTGATCTCGCGCCTGGGCAAGACGGGCGTGAGCCAAAATGTCATCGCCTATCACAAGGCCTCTGGTCCGCTTGCCTCTCCGCGCAATCGCCCGGTTGTCGTCGTCGCGCACTATGACTCCCCGCGCGCCGAACTGCTCGCTCGCGAGCCCTATGCGCCGTACCGAGCGCTGATCGCCAAATTGCTCCCGATTGCCACGATTGCTCCCGCGGCTATTGCCATCCTGCGCATCTTGCCGCTTCCCGGCGCGTTGAAGGTCCTGCTGTGGATTGTCGCGATCCTTGCCTCCCTCGTGGCGCTCGCCAATGCCGCCAATATCATTTCCAATCGTTTTGTCCTTCCCTACACGTCCGGCTCGGTTTGCAACAAGTCCTCTGTTGCCGCCATGCTGGGTGTCATGGATAACGTCGCCCCCTATCAGGGCGAGAACGAGTTCCCTGACGATATTCCGTTTGACACGTATTTTGGCGAGCAGAAGCGTCGCGCCGAGGAGATGGCGCGCGCGGCAGCCGAGTACGCCGCAGCCCAGCAGCAAAATGATTACGGCAATACCATCGAGTACGAAGAGCCTGCCTATACCGAGGATGAGTATGGCCAGCCGGTCGCTCCCGAGGGTGAGCAGGGCGAGGCTTTTGATGAGCAAATCGATGGATTCGAAGGTGCTTCTGCCGACGAGACCCTGATTGGCGTCATTGCACCCGAGTCCCAGGTCCAAGATATTCCGGCCGAGGAGCCCGTTGCAGACGAGTCCGCTGCCGAGTCGGCAGAGGAGCCTGCCGCGGCCGAGCAGGCCGAGCCCGAGCCCAAGCTTTATCGCAATGCCGCCGGCAACATCCGGTTTGGCTCGGATGCCATCCGTGCCCTGGGAATGCTTCCCGAGTCCTGTACGCTCGATTACGAAGAGGGCGAGGAGCCGACGTTCGAGCCCGCGCCCCAGCCCGATCCGGTCGTGGCTGCGCAGCCCGATGAGGCCAATGCCGTCGAGACGGAAGCCGATGCGGAGACTGCTATCGATCCCGCAGCCGGTCTGGACGTCATGGCGCCTGCCCCGGCGCCCGAGGAGCTCGATAATACCGAGGACGACTACGATGCGTATCCGCAGCGTGTGTCCTACGAGAGCGACACCGATTTTTCTGCCGAGCTTCCGGTGACGACGCCCCATGCCGATATCGCTTCCGCGTTTTCTTCGATCGGTGCCAGCGCCTCCCATTTCTTTAAGGGGGCATTCGAAAAGGGCAAGAAACTCGTTGACGACTTTGAGGAAAAGCGCGCCGCTGCCCGCGAGGCAGCCGAGCGCGAGGCTGCAGCCCAGCAACAGGCGGCCGAGGCCGAGCGCGAGCGCGCGGCACAGGAATTTGAGCAAAACGACGCCGAGCAGCCGGTATCTGTTGATGTTGCCGACGCCACGACGTCTTTCGAGGCGCCGCAGCCTTCGCCTGCGGATGTTGCCGGGGAGACGGCGACTTTCGAAACCCAACAGCCGGTCGACAGCACTGTGTCGTTTGATGCCACGATGACGTTTGAGAAGCAGGGCACCGCTATCGCCGAGCCCCTTTCCGCTCCTGTCGAGGACGAGCCCGCTGCGCCCGATACGGTCGAGGATCAATCTGTGGCGGAACAGGTCGCTGCGGACAGCTCCGAGCAAGAGCCTGAGCCGTGGCCCCCGAAGCTCCGCAGGCGGATGAGTCGAGGCCCTACTCTACGCAGATCTTCACCATGCCCGCGCCGAGTGATCCCGGCGCCACGGTTGCCAATGCTGCTCCGTCGCAGGCCGAGACGGTCGATGCTCTGATGGCTCAAATCTCGTCTCAGGCGTCGCCGCGCCCGAACATGAACGTTCCCGACCCGGCATCCGCGCCGGCTCCCATGCCCTCTGCGTCTCCGCTGGCCTCGGTCCCCGATCCCTCGATGCCTTCGATGCAGCAGGCCAATGTCGCCTCGCGCACCTCGCTGTTCGACCTTCCCGACCCTTCGGCTCAGGTTAACGATCCCTTCGCGACGGCACAGGGGCCCGAGCCCACATCGGCTCCGGTTGTTCCCCCCATGCCGGTCAGCTCGGATGTTCAGCCGCTTGAGACTATCTCGGCTCCTGCCGCTCCGGCCGCCAAGCCGCAAAAGCGCGGCTTGGGCGGTCTGTTCGGTCGCAAAAAGAAAAACGAGCAGGACAGCATGAGCGATTGGCTTGGTGTCGAGGATGATTACGACGCCAAGAAGTCTGGTCGCGGTATCGGCTCGTGGGATAACTTCGAGGATGACGACGACGGCTGGAAGGGCGGTGCCACGTCTTCCGATGGAGCTTCCGCCGAGGATATGCTCGCTGCCGTTGCCTCCATGGGCGATGACGAGCTGCTTGGCCACGACATCTGGTTTGTGGCTACAGGCGCTTCCGATTGCGACGGCGCCGGCATGAAGGCGTTCCTGGCCGCGCATCGCGACAAGCTCCGTGGCGTGTTCTTTATCAACCTTGAGTCCATTGGTGCCGGTAGGCTTTCGGTCGTGACGGTCGAGGGCGAGCAGCAGCTGCTCAAGGGTGACCGACGCATCATGAACTTGGTCAACAAGGTGTGCAAGTCGTTCCATGTCGATTGCGGTGCATTTGAGATGCCCTATGCCAAGACCGATGCCTATGCTGCTCTCGAGGCAAGCCGACGCGCCCTTACCATTGCCGGCGTCGACGGCCCACGTTTGGCATGCGCTCACACTGAGGACGATCTGCCGTACAACGTCAATCCGACAAATATCGCTACGGTGTCCGAGGTCGTGACCGAGGTCATTCGTCGTTCGTAGGTTGACCTATAAGGAGTCTGCGTGTTTTCGTACATCAAGCGCCACTGGCCCGTCTATCTCATCTTGGCCCTGATCGCCATTGTCCTTGGTTTCGGGGCCGCGTATATCGTGGGCGTTAAAGCTCAACGCCTGAGTCCACGATTAGCGAAGAAGTGGAGCACGAGCAGAGTTTGGGAGCCGATGGCATCTCCGAGTCCGATCAAGCGCTTATCGACGGTGGGTCTGCATCTGGGGAATAGCCATTTCGCCACGAACGAATAAGAGGCGAGCCGGGAGACGGGCTCGCCTCTTTTTTATTGCGTCAGCGACGTTTTGACGCCAGCTTTAGATGGGCAAACCAGATTGCCGCGGCGCCGGAGGTCACGAAGGCGGTGAGGCAGGCGGCAATGGGAAGGGAGCCCGTTGCCGGTAAATCTTGCGGCATGGCGCATCGCTGGATGACGCGATCCTCGTCATGTGATTCAAGGTTGCTACCGCCGCCATTGCGACAGAGGTCAACGCGAGCGCTGTTGGCGAGTGCGGTCTGAGGCGTGTAAGACGACGCGGCCTGCATATGGATGACGGCACCGTGAATATCCGAGTCAAGGACGGCGCTCACATCATCAAGGTCGTCATGCTCGTCTTTGAGGTCCTCGCGGGTCCAAGATTCTGCAGCGCCTCTTGTCGTGAAGTCGGCCGATACGACCCCGTACTCAAGACGAATGCCCGTGACGGCGGTATCGTCCAAAAGAGCGAGCTCTTTTGCCTCGAGGGTGACCGACTCCGTTGTTGGGATATCGGCTTTCCAAAGATGCCAATCGCCGTAATCGACCATGCGCAAATCGTCACCTAGGAGCTTTTTGACCTCGTCCGTTTCGAGCCAGGGGTTGTCATGCCCGTCGCTGAGCGTTGCATTGGTCTGTTCGCCCGTATCGATACTTCCCACTGGAGACGTTCGATACCACACGTTGCAAAGACCGTCGATGTCCCCGGTCGCGACAGGGGTTTCGATGGCGATGAGTTTGGCAGTGCCTTCCTTGGCGCATTCGAGATCGTCAGTGATGGTGAATTCATCAACCCAGGTATTCGACTCATTTTTAGCATCGAGCGTATAAGAGAAGGAGCCGTCCGCATCGGATTGTGCCACGGCTCGGTTTTTGCCATCGCCGTTGGCGACGAGACCCTTACCGATAGGGCGGGCGATCTCTTGCCGCTTGTCGACTTTGCCCTCGATCTCGATGGGTGCGTCCTTCATGGCTACCGTCTGCACTTCTCCTGTGGCCTTAATTTCAAACGTCATGTCTTCGGCAAGGTCGTAAGTGCGCGGGGGCATCACTTCGCGCAGGGTGTAGGTGCCGGGCAAAAGATGCTCGATGCGATGCGGTTTGTCAGAGGAGGTCCAAGCGTCTATTTCGGTTCCGTCGGCACCGTGGAGGGAGAGCCGGGCGCCATCTACTTCTTGTTTGCCGGTCAAATCGACTTTGGAGATGTCGATTTTGGTGTAGTCGTTAGAAACGTCGAGGTGCGCATCGATCACGGGTGTTTCCTGACCGGCATACGACAGCTCGACGGTGTGGACGCTTTGGTCGAGCAGGTAACCTTCGGGTGCCTGCACCTCGATTACCTCATAGGTGGCGGTTCCGCACCCCAGCGAAAGATGATTTGCGCACGCAAATCCCCGTTCGTCGGTCGTGATGGTGGCGACAGTCTCGCCGTCCAGGGCAGCAATGCTGCCGTCGGGGCGCACGATATCGCCCACGGCACGGATATCAAAAACAGCACCGGCAAGGGCGCGCCCACCTACGGCATCGTTCTTGACGATCTCGATGCTTCCTGTTGCCGCGTCGTCGTAAAACGAGGCGACCGCGACGGGCGTTAAGTTCATGTCGGCGGGAATCGTTATCTCCAGATCTTCATCAACAAGATACGGTTCCTTGGCGGAAGTCTCTCGTATGTAATACGTGCCCGGGTTAAGCGATTCGGGCAGGGTGACGGTACCGGTTTCATCGGTCGCAAAGGTATTCATAACGGTATGGGCGGGATGCCAGGATGTTTGCGAGATGGGCTCACGGTCGCCATTGAGCAACTGAAAGGTGAACCCGGCACGTGGTACAGCGTTGCCGGTCTGAGCATCGCGCTTCACGATTTGAAGATGTGTCGACAGGGCGTGGTTGTCTACGATGTACTGAAGCTCTGCGCCGTCCGTGATCTGCTCTGCCGTGATAGTCCATTCCCCTGCCTGCTTAAAGCCGTCGGGCACAGTGTCGACAACCTCACGAATGGTGTAGCCGGCACGGTCATACGGTATGGTTCCGCTGACGCCATCGGGGCGCTTTCCTGCGCCAAACCATGCTCCAGCCTGATCTTTGGTCGATGCGAAACCGTAGATATTGGTGGTCAGCGTTCCAACAACTTGCTGCGAAGTGTTGCTTACCACTTCAAAGACCACGCTTTCCGCCGACTGCTCTACACCAGATTCGTCACTATTACCGCAGTCCTTGAACTTTGAAATTTCGAGGTCAAAAGCGATGGGGATGTTGGGGATGCGGCGCTCGAGCTCAACGACGCCCGCGTCTCCGAGCTGATCGGCACCGATGGTGTAGCTCCAGGTTTCATCGGAGGGCAGATAGCCCTCGGGAGCTCTTGACTCATAGATGGTAAAGGTGCCCAGGGGGATGTCGGTAAGTGTTGCCCGGCCGTCCTCATCCGTCGTGAGGGTGTGCGACCAGCCCGGGGTAGACTGTGAGACGCAGGTGAACTCAGCGCCGGCAAGTGACGCGCCGACTTGAGGACCTGCCCCTGTCGCGGCATCGACCTTTGCGATGCGCAGGGTAATGGTACCGGGCTGCTCATCGATGACGACATTCCCGCCGTCATTGCCGGTGGAAAAGGCGATGCGGTCACTCCTGGGGATATAACCCGCTGGAGCTTTGGTTTCGACCAGATAATATGCCGTATTGGGCAAAAGTGTCGCCTGTGCGCGACCGCTGCTGTCCATCTGGATGCTGCCGACACGCTTGTCGCCGGCGCTCTCATAGATGTCGAACCTCGCTCCGTCGAGCCTGTAGGTATCGTTTTCGCTCGTGATGGCGGCGTTGGCTGACTGTTTTTGGAAGGATGCGGAGACGGCCGGGAGCACGTAGAGCATGTCTTGACGCTTGCTGCCGCCCGACACAGTTCCCAAATAGCGCCGTGCGCGATGCGGTGCGGCTTTAATGCTTCCCGATTTGGCGCTGTCGTGGAGCCAGCGCGCTGCGGCAACGACCTCATTGTCGCCGGAAAAGTTTCCGCTCTTTGTGACGCCCTGGGCGGTTGTATATGAGAATGATCCGTCGGTATGGGTGGTGCCGTTGAGCATCCAGACGGCAAGTTGGGTTGCGGCGCGCGCTCGATCGGGGGACAGGTTATGCCCGCCAAAGGATGTGGCGGTGGGGTAGCCATGGCAGATGATGGCCGCGAATTCGTCTTCGAGCCATACCCAGCCCTGATTGTAGGTGAGCCAGGGTCCGCCCGGTGTGCTGGGGCCAAATCGGTCCTGGTTCATACAATAGGCAGTCGAAGAATCCTGTGCCTCGTATTTGCCAACTCCAAAAGGACCGCATTCATTGCTGATAGTGCGGAATCCGAGCGATTCGTAACCGTCGACGGCGAGCGCGGCATCCGGTGTCATGCAGCCTAAAAGTAAAAAGAGGACTAGGAGCAGCGATCCTGCTGTGATTGCGCTGTGGACAGAGTGCGTGGGTGCGTTGGACATGGCTGCTCCTTATCCCTCGTGCGCCGCACGGGGAGGCCGCGGCGCGTAGGATGAGGCTATCCCCAAGGTTCATGCGGGTAAGTACCGGAACCTGACCAAATGCTTGCCCGATATCTGACAAATGGCGCCTATGAAAGATAATGGAATAAATCTGCAGGTAGACAACGGTAAATAGAAGAACGTACAGGTCCCTATCTTCACAATTGGCCTGTTTTTAGGACGATTCTCCACAGCTAAAACAAGCATCGTCACCCTTGTATCGAACAAGACAACCGCGTTATACTATCCTCCACATATGCGGGCATCGCCAAGTGGTAAGGCATCAGCTTCCCAAGCTGACACTCGCGGGTTCGAGTCCCGTTGCCCGCTCCAGTTAAAAGCACAAGCACGGCACCATTACGGTGCCGTGCTTTTTCAATAAAGTGCCGGGACTCGAACCCGCCAGGGTGTGAGCGTAAAGCAAACGCGAAGCGTTTGTAGCGAGCAGGCGAAGGCGCCGGCAGGCGCCTAAAGCCGGTGCGTATTTGCGAAGCAAATACGCGGACGTCCCGTTGCCCGCTCCACCGGGCACGGGAGACATGGGGACGGCCAATTCAACAAAGTTTCCCCCGCGGCTTCGTGAGGCCGAGGGGCTCGCCTGAAGCCGGTGCGTATTTGCTTCGCAAATACGCGGACGTCCTCATGACCGCTCCATCTGCAACATGTTAGGTTGATGCCCGTTGCTCATACGGGCGCCTGCGCACGGTACAATAGTCGAGTTACGACCAACGTGCCAATAACCAAAAAGGAGCCGCTATGATCGATCGCTATACCCGCCCGGAGATGGGACACATCTTCTCCCTCGAGAACAAGTACGCCATTTGGCAGGAGATCGAGGTCCTGGCCTGCGAGGCCCAGGCGGAGCTCGGCAAGATCGGTATTTCCAAAGACGAGGCCCAATGGATCCGCGACCATGCCAACTTTGAGAAGGCAAAGGTCGACGAGATCGAGGAAGTCACGCGCCACGATGTCATCGCCTTCCTGACCAACATGAAGGAGTACATCGACGCCGATGTTCCGGAGGGCGAGCCCAAGCCTAGCCGCTGGGTTCACTATGGTATGACCAGCTCCGACCTGGGTGATACGGCTCTGTGCTATCAGCTTACTCAGGCCTGTGACCTGATTATCGAGGACGTCAAGAAGCTCGGCGTGATCTGCAAGCGCCGCGCTTTCGAAGAGCGCAATACGCTCTGCGCCGGCCGTACTCACGGCATCCATGCCGAGCCGATGACCTTCGGTATGAAGTTTGGCTCTTGGGCCTGGGAGCTCAAGCGCGATCTCGATCGTCTTGAGGACGCTCGCAAGAACGTTGCCTTCGGTGCCATCTCCGGTGCCGTCGGCACCTACAGCTCCATCGAGCCGTTCGTCGAGGAGTACGTCTGCGAGCACTTGGGCCTGGTTCACGATCCGCTGTCCACGCAGGTCATCAGCCGCGATCACCACGCCTACCTCGCCGGCGTGCTTGCCACTACAGCGGCCACCTGCGAGCGCATCGCGACCGAGGTCCGCAACCTGCAGAAGACCGATACGCTCGAGGCCGAAGAGCCCTTCCGCAAGGGACAAAAGGGCAGCTCCGCTATGCCGCACAAGCGCAACCCCATCACCATGGAGAAGGTTTGCGGCCTGTCGCGCGTCGTGAAGGCCAACGCGCAGGTTGCCTTCGACAACGTCGCCCTGTGGCACGAGCGTGACATTTCACACTCCTCCGCCGAGCGTGTCGCCCAGGCTGATAGCTTCATTGCGCTCGACCACATGTTCCAGTGCCTCATCCGCGTTATCGACGGCCTGCAGCTGTATCCCGCCCGCATGATGGCCAACCTCAACAAGACCCGCGGCCTCATCTTCTCCTCCAAGGTGCTGCTCGCCCTCGTCGACACGGGCATCACCCGCGAGGACGCCTACGCTATCGTGCAGGAAAACGCCATGGCCACCTGGCACGAAGTGCAGGATTGTGTTTCCGGTCCCACCTTTAAGGAGCGTCTCGAGGCCGATCCGCGCTGCACCGTCAGCCAGGAGAAGCTCGACGAGATCTTTGATCCGTGGGACTTCCTCACCCGCATCGACACGGTCTTCGATCGCCTGGAGCAGGTGAGCTTCGAGTAGGGTTAACATAATTCGGCTGTTTGCGGATGCATTCCAACCTTTGGCGCCTTGCCCATCTTGGGTGAGGCGCTTTTTTATCGCCGCATCAGCCCCGGGTATACAATGAAATCCGACTGCTGTTTCGATGAAGGGAGGCTTGTGCCCGGACGTATCAAGCGAGCCGCCATCGTCTCGTTTGCGCTCATGCTCCTTGTTGCCGCCTGTGTGGCCGCCCTGACGTATACCGTTCGAAGCAGTTCTTCCTCCTCGAATGAAGCCGACAAAGATCTCCCGGTACTCAAAATCGGCGTTACGGATAACGACCCCTATGTGTATGTCGATACCACGGGCGATTACGCCGGTATCGATATCGACATCGCCCGCGAGGCGTGTGAGCGTGCGGGGCTCAAGCCACAGTTTGTCGATATTGACTGGAACGATCGCGACCGGCTGCTCGAAAACGGTGATATCGATTGCCTGTGGTGTGATTATTCTCCCTGTTATCGCGAGGATAAGTATTACTGGACCGAGCCGTATCTAACCGTGACGGTCTCGGTTGCCGCCAAGAAAACGAGTGGCATCAAGTCCTTGGCGCATCTCGATGGAAGCAAGACCATCGCGGTAATTGCGGGCTCGGTGAGTGAACGCCGATTGCTCGCAGGGGATCTGGAAATCTCGCCGAACGTGCAAATCAAATCGTATGGTTCTGCCGAACTCTGCAAAGCCGCCCTCGCCAAAGGGTATGTCGACTGTTGGATGGCGGACGTTCAGCCGCTTGACCGACTTGCCGCCCGGTATCCCGGCCTTTACCGCGTGTTCGCTGACAACGTTATGACGGTTGATCTGGGCGTCGCGTTTGATGACGGCTATGAAGGACCGATCGTAAAGGATCTCAATACCGCATTGTTTGCCATGGACCGAGATGGCACGATTGACCGTATTGTGGGCAATTACAAGACAGGAGCGACGACGGGCGGGCAAGGAGCAAATCCATGACAAATGATGAGCACCGCTTGCGTCGAAAGACTCTGACCGTCATAGCTGTCGGCGTTATTGTCAGCGCTGTCTTGTTAGGCCTGTTGTATACGGTTGGAACCCATCGCTGCCTCGAAAAAACGCTTGGGTTTGGCCAAGAAACCATGGCGTTTTTGGAAAACGCTTGCGAAAAATATGACCGCTACGAACAGGGGAGAAAAACCGAAGAGACGCACGATTTGCTCGCCGCGATCGAATCGTTTGCGACGTTCCTGTCCTCTGATCGCGTTGAGGTTAACGACGATCTTATCGAGCAATTTGTCCATGCCGAGAACCTTTCGGGGCTGATGGTCATGGACTCCGATGGCCATATGGCTGCCCACTACGACATCGATGGTCGCGATCCGCTCATGTTGTGGCGAGAGGAGCTGGCCTGTGCGCCGGTCGCATCGATGTATCAAGGTTCCAAAGTGACCTACTCAACTGTCGTCGAGCGCCGTGGTGTCGTTTTTGCCGTCTGCGCTATCCCGTATGGCGACGGCGTTGCCTTGGCATACCGCTCATTTGTTTCCGATCCAGCGGACGACTATTCATATGCCATAGCCGACGTGCTTTCGAACAGCACCTTCCACCAGGGCCCCACGGTGCTTGTTATGGAGGATGCGGAGATTGTCTCATCCAACAGCGCCGATGCTGACGTGTCGCTCGCCCGATTCCTCACCAGCGCAGGGGTTGAGTGGAAAGACGATGGCCTAACGCGCATCGAATATCGAGGAGACAAATGGTACGCGGTGCGTGCGGCATACAAGGACTACCGCCTGTTTGCGCTGTATCCCAAATCTGAGGTCATGTCTGGCAGGATCACATTTGTCGCCGCTGGCGTCTTGGTGTGCCTTGCGTTTTGGGTCGTGGTACTGTTGGCTCGAAATATCGTTGATCGCCGCAATTTGGTCGAAAAGGATAAACAGCTCGGCATTATCAATGCCATAAGCGCCATCTACGATTCGACCTTCCTTTTGCATCTCGACACCCTCGAGATCGAGGGAATCAATATGTCGCCGACGATAGCGAAGATATTTGCCGAGCACAGCGAGGCATATGACTTTATGGACACGGTCTGCCGGGATGTCGTGAGCCCCGAAAGCCGCGAAGCGGTTGTGGGACTCGTAGATATAAGTACGCTTCGCGAACGTATGGAGGGCGTACCGTACTTGGCTGCCGAGGTGCGAGATTGTCGAGGCGCTTGGTACTCGCTACAGGTTGTCCCCCAGCATCGCGATGAGCAAGGCCGGCTGGAGTCGGTCGTCGTGGCGACGCACAACATATCGATGGTCAAACATGCCGAGGAGCTGACATACCAAGACAAACTGACGGGGCTTCGCAACCGCAACTACCTTGAATCGCGCGGAGATAGCCTGGTAAACGAGGGCTTGCCCGTGAGCGTGATTATGTTGGACTGCAATTATCTCAAGCGGACCAACGATATCTACGGTCACGAGATGGGGGATGAACTGCTGCGACGGACGGCGTCCGTGCTGCGGCGGGTGGCTGGTGCGGATTACCTGCCGATGCGCGTTGGCGGCGACGAGTTTTTGCTGGTTTGCCCCCATACTGACAACGAGTCTGCGCTCGGGCTGGAACAGGATCTTCGTCTCGGTCTTGCCGCGGTAAGCGATGAGGCACTGACGGTCAGCGCATCGATTGGCGTGGCGACCGTCGAGACGGCTGGAAATACGCTGGCCGATGTATATCGTGTCGCCGACCACAATATGTATCGGGAGAAGCGCACAGTCCACGCACGGGGTACGGGCTGCTAATCTTGCCCCCACTAATCTATGCATCGTAGGATGTTGAATCGGTGCTTACGATAATAAGTCGGGCCAGGCGTGGATAATAGACGTCTGAAATTTCTTTCTGAGAGGGGATCTCAATGATTAGTTTTGACTACAAGCCTCAGGGTGTATGCTCTCGCAATATCCACCTCAATCTTTCCGATGACGGCAGCAAAGTGCTGGGCGTCGAGTTTACCGGCGGCTGCGACGGCAATCTCAAGGCTATCTCCAAGCTGGTTGAGGGTGCTCCTGCCGATCGCGTAATCGAGGTTCTCGCCGGTAATACCTGCGGTATGAAAAAGACCTCCTGCGCCGACCAGCTTACCCGCGCTATCGAGCCGCTCGCGCCGAGATCGCCTAATGGGTATCGCCGACCACATCAAGAACGGAATATCGCGCCGCGGCTTTGTGCTCGGTGGAGCTGCCGCGGGCGCTGCCACGGTACTTGCCGGATGCTCGAAAAAAACGGGCACCAGCGACGATGCCGCCGGCGAGCCGCAGGTTATCAAAGATGACTCAAAAATCGTCTCGATTACGGATGAGTACGAGGCTGTCGAAATCGACCTCGAGCCTGCAGCTTCATGGACATTGCCTTTGGGTACGCTGCTGTATTACTGCGACGGTGATTACGCCGCGGCGATGATGGCGCCCGCATCGGCGCGGCATGCCAATACGCTCGGCATGCTCAACCTGGGCGACGGCTCACTCACGACGCTCGTCGAGGATCCCGTGGAAGGTGCGGGGTATTCGTTTTACGATGTCCGCGCCGGCGATGGCGTATTTGCTTGGGTCGAGATGAACTTTGCGAATGCATCATGGAAACTCTATGCGCAAAATACGGCAGGTGCGTCGCTTGTCGGCGATGTGGTCGAGCTCGACCGAGGCGGCAAGGACTACGACCCGCCGCTGTTTACGGCGTTCGAATCGTCCGTCATTTGGTACAAGATGCCTGCTGCAGGCGGCAATAAGACGAGTCACGACTCGTATTGCTACCGCCGCTCGCTCGACGAGGCAAAGGCCGAGGCCATTTGGAAGTCAACGGGCCGCTTTGCATCCGCCCCGCGTGTGAGTGACGGCATCTTGACCATTTCCCCGCGTGTGCGCAACGACGAGGGCGTCTACTACGGCATGACGGCGATCGACCTGACGGACGGCAACAATACCAAGAGGGCTCAGCTGGTCCTTCCCTCATCGGTGTCTCCCTTCGAGGCCGTATATATGGGCGACACGTTTGTGTTCTCCATCGAGGCCACCTATAGCGGCGTGGGGACCTAGGCAACATGGGCACCTATATCGGTAACGAGAATGGGACGTTCCTATTCCTGTCGCGCGAGCCGCTTGCGTGTGCTGCCGGCAGAAAAGGCAAATATCTGGTTAAGGTTCAGGCATCGCATTTTCTGATCGATACCTCCGCCAAAACCTATGGTTCGCTGCTGTCGCCCGACCGCGCTCTCGAATATGGCGATTATCCAGCTACGGCGGGTAAATCGAATGCGTTTTTAACCTATGCCACGGTGCGTAATAGCCAAGGAATTCCCGAGACGGTTACCGCCCGCCTGTTCTCTCTTTAGCGCCGAGGGGTTAAAAGGGCGCCAACGGGGGAATAAACGCGTTGTAATTGTGAGTGCCGCCCGCCGAGCCGCCGCACTGTAGCGGTGCTCGGCGGGCATAGGTGCGTTAAAATGGGCTTGTTCTTAGCTAATTGAGACAGGGGGGCCGTGTTATGGCTTCAGATGCAAAAAAGATTCTGCTGGTCGAGGACGAGAAGGCAATCCGTGACGCTGTCGCTGCCTATCTCGAGCGCGAGGGCTACTGGGTTGTTGGCGTCGGGGACGGCCAGTCTGCGATCGAGGAGTTCGAGAAGCACCAGTTCGACCTGGTTGTGCTCGACCTTATGCTCCCCAAGATTCCCGGCGAGCGCGTTTGCCGCACCATTCGCGACACCTCGGATGTCCCCATCATTATGCTGACGGCCAAGGGCGAGATCGAGGATCGCATCATCGGCCTTGAGCTTGGTGCCGACGACTACCTGATTAAGCCGTTCTCGCCGCGTGAGCTCGTTGCCCGCGTCCGCGCCCTGTTCCGTCGTGCTCACCAGGCAGACGAGCCCGCCGTTGAGGTGCTCGACTTTGGCGATCTGGTCATCGATATCTCGGGCCACAAGATCTTGGTCGAGGACAAGGAAGTAGACCTGACTGCTTCCGAGTTTAAGCTGCTCACCACGCTTGCTCGCCATCCCGGTCGCGTCTATAACCGTATGGAGCTGGTCGAGAAGGTGCTCGGCTATGACTTTGAGGGCTACGAGCGCACCATCGACAGTCACGTCAAGAACCTTCGCGCCAAGCTGGGCGACGACCCCAAGAAGCCTAAGTGCTCTACACCGTTCACGGCGTCGGTTATCGCTTCGAGGCTCCGGCCAAGACCGATAAGTCGGACGAGAAATAGGGAAATCACATATGACACCTGCGCGCTTTGAAATTGGGCAAAAGCATAAGCAGGAGAACGAGGCGGGTTCCAAGGCAAGTTGGAACACGCCTCGTTCCGATTCACGGCCAGCGATGAGCTATCCCTCGCGCATGGCCTTGGCTTTTGCCCTGACGTCGCTCATGACGGTATTGGTGCTGGTGGGCGTTGTCTCCGTTGTGTGGGGTACCGTCTTTTCGGATTACATGCGCTCCAATATCGTCGAGATTGCCAATTCTGCCGCCGAAAAGCTTGCGACGTCGTACGAGGAAAACGGCAACTGGACTGCGGGCGAGCTACGCACGGTCGCGACATCGAGCTTGGTGTCCGACGACCTGAGTATGCAGGTTGTCAACAAAAAGGGCGTTGTCGTCTATGACGACTCATGGCCTTCGGCAAGTGCGACCGCCGATGTGCGCGAGAGCGAATCGGCGTCGAGCAGCTCGAGCGGTAAAAAAGGCCTCGCATAGCCCGGTCTCGTCGGCGCCCACCGACTCCGATAGCGTTGCCAACGTCGAAATCATAACGTCTTCTGGCGAGCATGTCGGACAGGTGAAGCTATGGGCTATCGGCTCCGATGCCCTGCTCACCAAGGCGGATTCTGCGTTTAGGGAAAAGACTTTTAACGCCATGGCCCTTGCCGCGGTTGTTGCGGTCTGCATCTCAGTTGTTATCGGATCGTTCGTGTCGCGCATGCTTACCAGACCGATTCATCGTATAACCAGCACAGCCAAGCAAATTCGCGACGGCGATTTGTCCGCTCGTACCGGTTTGCGCGGCGACGATGAAATCGATCAGTTGGGTGAGACCTTTGACGAGATGGCCACCTCGCTCGAGAAAGATATGAAGCACGAAAAGCGCCTGACCTCGGATGTCGCACACGAGCTTCGCACGCCGCTCATGGCCATGCTTGCAACGGTCGAGGCCATGCAGGACGGCGTGTATCCCACCGACGATGAGCATCTGGAGACGGTCGCTTCCGAGACGCGCCGCCTGGCTCGTTTGGTGCAGCAGATGCTCGACCTATCGCGTATGGAAAACAGCACGGCGCCGCTCAATCTCGAACCGGTGGACATGGTTCCCTTTGTGCGGTCTATCGTCAACGCTCAGGAGCGCCTATTTGTTGACCGCGATCTGCGCTTGCGCTTTGCTGACGAGACCCAAGGTCACGACGATGTCGTCGAGGCCGATCCCGACATGATCACGCAGTGCGTCATCAACCTCATGAGCAACGCCATGCGCTACACCCCCGAGGGCGGTTGGGTCGTGGTGTCGGTGCTCAGTGACCGCAAGCATGTCAGTATTGCCGTTTCGGATACCGGTATCGGTATTGCCAAGGACGACCTGTCGCGCATCTTCGGGCGATTCTGGCGCGCAGATGCCAGCCGCGCCCGCGAAGCCGGCGGCCTGGGCGTTGGCCTCGCCGTGACCAAGCAAATCGTCGAGCGTCACCATGGCTACATATCCGTGGAGTCGGAGCTTGGAAAGGGTACGACTTTTACGATTCATCTGCCTCGCGAGCACACGGCGGACGCGGCATCTACTACAATGGAGCACTAGCTTTTCGCTATTCGGTGAAGGAGGGGCCGCGTTCCTGCCGCTCCGAGTTTGCGAAAACATGCGGGAAAGAACCCGCATTTCTGTCGTATTTAGGTAAGGAGTGACTCACGTGACAACGATGGAGCGTCGTCCGGATTCCCGTGGCAAGGTTCGTGATATCTACGATGCCGGCGAAAACCTTTTGATGGTCGCCACCGATCGCATTTCTGCGTTCGACTTTATTCTCCCCGACGAGATTCCGTTTAAGGGAGAGGTGCTCAACCGCATCTCGGCATTCTGGTTCGATAAGTTTGCCGATATCGTCCCCAACCACCTCGTCTCCATCGATCCGGCGGATTTCCCCGAGGAGTTTGCCGAGTATCGTGACTATCTCGCAGGCCGCGCCATGCTGGTTAAGAAGGCCCAGACGATTCCCATCGAATGCATCGTCCGCGGCTATCTGACCGGTTCGGGCAAGAAGACCTACGACGAGAACGGCACCGTCTGCGGCATCCAGCTGCCCGAGGGTCTGACCGAGGCCTCCAAGCTTCCCGAGCCGCTGTTCACGCCGTCCACGAAGGCCGAGATCGGTGATCACGACGAGAATATCTCGTTTGAGCGTTGCTGCGAGATCGTTGGCGAGGACATCGCCACGCAGATTCGCGATCTGTCTCTCAAGATCTACAAGGCTGCTGCCGAGTATGCAGCGACCCGTGGCATCATCATTGCCGACACCAAGTTTGAGTTTGGTGTTATCGATGGCAAGGTCACGCTGATCGACGAGTGCCTCACGCCCGACTCCAGCCGTTTCTGGCCCGCCGCCAGCTACGAGGAGGGCAAGATCCAGCCTAGCTACGACAAGCAATTCGTCCGCAATTGGCTCAAGGCCAACTGGGATATGACGGGGGAGACCCCGCACCTGCCCGCCGAGGTCATCGATGGCACGTCCGAGCGCTATCGCGAGGCCTTCCAGATCATCACGGGCTCCCAGTTCACAAGCATGAAGGAGAACGCATAAGTGAGTACCCGTAGCGCCACGAACAAGCGCACGCAATCCCACGAAGTTACCGGGGTTGCGCGCAAGTCCGCCGCATCTGCTAAACCCGCCCGCCAAGCAGCGAGCTCCGTTCGCGTCGTGCCGGCTTCGTCTAAAGCTCGCCGCAAAGAGCTCGAGAAGGGTGAAAACCTGGAAGGCTTTCCAAGGAGGAGAAGCGCGCCCGCAAGGCCAAGCAGCGTGCTCGCGAGGATCGTATCTATACGGTGTCGAATATTCTTCTCAAGCAGGATGAGGACTACACCAAGCGCCGTCGTATCTGGTGGGCCGTGCTCGCCATCGGCATGGTACTCGTCGTGGCAATTTGGGCTTCGCTCTACTTCGCTCCCGGCGGCACGGTGTCCAGTCCTGTTCAGATGGTCGGCATCGTTTTGTCCTATGTCATCATCCTGGGTGACTTTATCTACGACTTCGTTCGTATTCGTCCCTTGCGCAACATGTACCGCGCGCAGGCCGAGGGCATGTCCGAGAACAAGCTCAACGCTCTTATCGAGCGCTCGGCTGCCGAGGAGGACAAGAAGGACTCCAAGAAGAAGTAGCGTTTGTATCCATACATATCGCTAAGATATAAGGCGCGTCGTTTTTGCGGCGCGCCTTTTTACTGTTCTATAGATAGATGGAGTGGCACATGATTCGAGCTGCCCTAACGGTCGAGGAAGCTCTTGAGGGCATGAAGACCCTTGAGCCCAAGATTAAAAATTATGCGCGTCTCGTTATCCGCAAGGGTGTAAACGTTAAGCCCGGCCAGGAGGTCGTCGTTCAGTCTCCCGTCGAGTGCGCATCATTTGCGCGCGTGGTGGTTGCGGAGGCTTATGACGCCGGTGCCGGTCACGTGACGGTCATCTGGGCCGACGACGCCGTGACGAGGCTTGCGTACGAGCATGTCGAGAAAAGCTATTTTGGGCAGACGCCCGAGTGGAAGCGCATACAGCTGGATTCTCTGGCCCAGGACGGTGCCTGCTTTATCTTTATCGAGGGTGCTGACCCCGCCGCTCTCAAGGGCATCGATCCTGCCAAGCCCGCTGCCGCTTCCAAGGCGAGGAACACGCAGTGCAAGATTTTCCGCCGCGGACTGGATTACAACATCAACCCGTGGTGCATTGCCGGAGCGCCGGTCGTGGCTTGGGCGCGCGAGGTGTTCCCGGGAGACGCCGATGAGGTTGCAATCTATAAACTATGGATTGCGATCCTGCATACCGCCCGTGCTGACGGCCAAGATCCGGAGAGTGACTGGGAGCTTCACGATGCGGCGTTTGAAAAGAACCTGCGCTTTCTGAACGAAAATCGTTTCGACTGCCTGCGCTATACCGCTTCGAATGGAACCGACCTGGTAATTGGTATGACGAAGGGGCATGAGTGGGCCGGCGGTAAGGGCGAGACCCCCGACGGTCACCCCTTCTTCCCCAACATCCCCACCGAGGAGGTCTTCACCTCGCCCGATCGTATGCGTGCTGACGGAATCGTCTATTCCGCAATGCCGCTTATCCATCACGGTAACAAGGTCGACGATTTTTGGATCAAGTTCGAGAACGGTCGTGTGGTGGATTACGACGCCCGTGTGGGAAAGGCGACACTCGCAAGTATCATCGATACTGACGAGGGCGCTGCTCATCTGGGAGAGGTTGCGCTCATTTCCAAGAACACGCCGATTCGCGAAAGCGGCATCCTGTTCTATGACACGCTCTATGACGAGAATGCCAGCTGCCATCTTGCACTGGGAGTCGGCTTCCCCGAGTGCATTGAGGTGGATATGATATGTCCAAAGAGGAGCTCATTGAGCATGGCGTCAACGTTTCGAGCACGCACGTCGACTTTATGATCGGTACGGACGACATCGATATTGTGGGCATTACGCCCGATGGACGCGAAGTTGTGATTTTCCAGAACGGCCAATGGAGTTGGGAATAGTCCCAGACCGTGGTACAATGCCACCCGCGGGCCGTTAGCTCAGCTGGCAGAGCAGGGGACTTTTAATCCCAAGGTCCAGGGTTCGAACCCCTGACGGCCCACCATAGAATAGAAAGCGATCGACTCCGGTTGGTCGCTTTTTTGTTGCCAAGGCATGGGTTCGAACCGTCGGGGCGCGGAGCTGAGTAAACGCGTGAGCGTTTGCCAGCGCAGCGCGCAAGGCGCGAAGCGCCGCAGCGGCCGCCTGCGGAGCAGGCTGAACCCCTGACGGCCCACCCAAAGAAAGGAAAAAGAAATGAAAACAGATAGATACGGAATTAGCGGCAGCACATTAAAGATAATAGCGGCCATCTCGATGGTTCTCGATCATGTAAGCAGGATCGTCCTGACCAATGGAATCATGACTCACGCATCGTACAATCAGATATCAGACGAACAGTGGGCGATTCTAAGCGAGGCTTCGGATGTGCTTCATGTTCTTGGCAGAATTGCATTTCCCTTATTTTGCTTTTTGATAGTTGAGGGATTTTTGCATACTCATGACATAAAGAAGTACCTGCGAAATATGCTTGTCTTCGCAATCATTGCGGAGCCCATATACGATTTCGTTCAAACCGGGCAGCTATTTGACCTTCGGCAACAGAATGTTATGTATGAGCTCCTGCTTTCCTTGGTCTTTTTGATTATTCTGGAAAAGATACAAAGTCTTTCAAAATGGAAGAGGCACATCGCAGAAATTGCTCTGATTGTTTTGACGGCACTGGCAGCTGAATACACTAAACTAGATGGCGGTGTGTATGGCATTCTGCTTGTGGCTGCGTTCTATTTATTCCACGACAACAAGGCCAAGATGTTCTTTGCTGCAGTATGCGCAGTGTTCCTTTCGTCGTGCCATATAGTTGGCGGCGGATTTGAGTTTGCTACAGCTAATGTATTAAATCCTGATGTTGCCGCCGCGGTCGTTTCGTTGCTGCTTATCAATCTTTATAATGGCAAGCGAGGGCTGAAGCTGAAATATTTCTTCTACATTTTCTATCCGGCACATCTTGCTCTGCTTTATGGTGTCTCACTTATTGTTTTGAACTGTCTTTAAAAACTCTCAAACAAGTCTCTGAAAGCAGAAACAAATTGACCCTAAGACTGCTTGTGAATTTCCGGAAGACCTGAGAGATGTGAGGATAGACAACGAGGGCTGCAGAAAGATGCTTCTCAGTTATCTGGCGGATCGACGTATCTGTATGAGGATCACTTCCACACACTCATTAATAACAGTGATAAACACGGCAGATCCTCAAAACATGAGGCTGCGGAGGTCGAACGATGCTTCGAAAGCATGAATGGCAGCGAGAAAATGAGTTCGGAAACACCCTCTAGATGCTCCAGCATAGAATTGAAAGCGATCAACTTCGGTTGGTCGCTTTTTTGTTGCCGGTGTACGGGTTCGAACCCGAACTTCTCTATATATAAGAACGCTTGGCGAACAAAACCTGCCTTTTACCGACGGGAAACAAATAGCTGATGCTTTTGGAGTAAAGTGGCGCACCAGAGATGACCGATGCCTTAACACCTATAAACCAGCTGGTCATCGCCAATATCAGAAGCTGCTGCTTCGAATACGGCCTCAGTGAAGCAACTGAGGGTTCTATTCATTTGTGAACAAAATATGGAGTGCATGATTCCCGCCCCCGGGGCCCCCTCCGGTCTGGCAATATATCTCCTTGCCGCGCGGCCCGGTGGAACCGGATGAGCCGCAAGCGTGCACCTTGAGAACCGGATACTGCGAGGATGGACACATTCAGTGTCGCATCCGGGCAGACATCGAACCATTTGAAATGGTCTAACTTGGATTTGTTTTTTCGCAAGGCCGCCGAGAGGCGGCCCCGAGAAATTCCTTTTCCTATACTAAAACCATATGAATCGAACGGAACCGATCAGCGATGAACTGAGAGGACCGGACGCTCGAAGCCCATTTACTTGGACGGAGAGTTCGATCCTGGCTCAGGATGAACGCTGGCGCGCGCCTAACACATGCAAGT
>ENA-OQCF01000058-OQCF01000058.1-human-gut-metagenome-genome-assembly--contig:-NODE-58-length-39930-cov-36.234053_pt1 | contig 39930 bp, 36 predicted proteins | sample MGYA00242756_ERZ504573 | MGnify/ENA primary metagenome ERZ504573 (study PRJEB26092, sample SAMD00036240) | human gut metagenome | host: Homo sapiens | study: EMG produced TPA metagenomics assembly of... | reverse complement strand
CGATGTTGGGCGCGGTGTGCGTCACTCCGGCCAGCGCACTCGCGGATGTGAACGCCGACGCGGACGCGTCCGGCGTCCGGTCCGCGACTTCCGCGACGCGTCCGGTCGCGAACGGTGTGACGGTCGCCGATGAGACGGCTGCCGACGCGATGCCGGACAATCCGGATGCCGAGCTGCCGGACAAGGTGTCCGCCGAGATTTCCGATGACGCGACGGTGGTGTCCGAGCAATATGCGGCTACGCCGGAAGGCGAGTTGAAGGACATCGAGACGGGCGAGACGGTCACCGATCCGAAGATCGTGGGCACGGAGAGCAAGCAGCCCGATCCGTTGGCGAAGACGGATGGTGAGTCGTTCATTCCGGTGAGTGCCGCGGATGTGAAGGAGAAGGTCGCTGCGAACGGCGGTGACGTGAACGCGGTCTCCTCGAAGACGCGCGCGGCCAACGCGTCGGTGAAGCTCGCCGCGTTGCAGAACAACGAGTACGGTGCGCACTGGGGCACATACAACGGTACGCAGGCGTTCTTCGACGCGCGCAACAACCTGTTCGCCCAGCAGGCGAAGGGCGTGATCGACGTGTCCGTGTGGCAGAACACGATTGACTGGCAGGCGGTGAAGAACGCGGGCGTCGAGGGCGCGATCATCCGTCTGAGCTACGGCTGGGGCAATGGTTTCGACGCGCAGGCGAAGCGCAACATCAGCGAATGCAAGCGTCTCGGCATCCCGTTTGGCGTGTACGTCTTCTCGTATGCGGAAAGTGCGGCCGACGGTGCGTCCGAGGGCGCAGACGTGGTGAACCTGCTGCGCCAGGCGGGCGTGAACCCGGGCGACCTGAGCTACCCGGTGTTCTACGATCTGGAGAACTGGACGTACACGGGGCACAGGAGCCCGACGAGTCCGAGCGTGTACGACGGCATCGTCAACTCCTGGTACGGCAAACTGCAGGCGGCCGGTTACAACAATCTGAGCGTCTACTCGTACACGAGCTACCTGAACAGCGCGCTCAACAGCTCCAACATCCACGGCAAGACCCGTTGGGTCGCCCAGTATGGCTCCACCATGCAGTACACCGCGTTCCCCACGAACGACCGCGGCTGGCAGTACACGAGCAGTGGACAGATTAGCGGAATCACGGGGAACGTGGATTTAAACGCGTTCGGGTACCGGACTCCGACCACACGATATCGGGAAGTGCTCATTGACGGAAAGTGGTATTACATCGACGCGACGACGGGCAAGAAGGTCACCGGTTGGCAGTGGTTGTCGTCGAGCGGCGGCAAATGGGTGTACTACGATCCGACCGATGGACACATGCTGTATGGCGAGCAGAAGATTGCCGGCAAATGGTATTACCTGGACCCGGGCACGGGGGCGCGCGTGACGGGGTGGACGTACCTCAAGGGTGACGTGAACAAGTGGACCTACTATGGTCAAGATGGTGCCATGCTGTATGGCGAGCAGAAGATTGCCGGCAAATGGTATTACCTAACCCGGTTAGCGGTGCGAGGATGACCGGTTGGGTTGTATTGCCGGACGGCAGGAATGTATACTACTCCCCCTACATGGTTTATGGGGAGCAGAAGATTAATGGTGCTTGGTATTACCTGGATCCGGTGACCGGCGCTCGCAAGCAGGGCTGGCAGCGGCTGAAATCCAACGGCGGTAAGACCGTGTATTACGGTTCCGACGGAAAGATGGCATACGGAGAACAGACGATTGACGGGAAACAGTATTATCTGAAACTTGGTACCGGTGCACGTTTCGCCGGATGGCGACGAGTCGTGACTACGCGTGACCATCGTGGCGATAAGTGGGTGTACTACGGTTCAGATGGCGCGATGCTGCACGGAGAAGGAAAGGTGTCGGGTTACTGGTACTTCTTCGATGATGGCACTTCCAAGTCGAACGGACGTGTGACGTACGGGTGGAAAAACCTCGGCTCCAAAATCGTGTATTACAGCTGGCCTGAAGGCAAGATGCAGTATGGGGAGCAGAAGATTGGCGGTGCTTGGTATTACCTGAATCCGATGACCGGCGCTCGTAAGACAGGCTGGCAGTATCTGAATTCCAATGGGGGCAAGACCGTATACTATGGCTCCGATGGAAAGATGGTGTATGGCACGCAGTATATCGACGGGCAAAAGTACTACTTCGACCCGGTGACCGGAGCGAAGCGGTAGGAGTGTGCAAGGGGTTCTGGGCCGTTATCTCGGTTTCAAACCCCTTGCAATAAGTGGAATTATTTAGATTGTACTTTAAGTTGGCTGTAAATCATTTTGCGATTAGTGAAGATGGTATCATGCCATCCTGCAGCTGCGTAAGGTATCAGCAGCAAGAAATAGGGGAGCACATAATCCGATTTAGTTTCCCAGAATAGGTGGAAAGTGAATCCACCAAGAAATATCACAATCAGAGTAATTTGTTTAGTGGTCAAGCCCCTCCATCTAAAGATAAGACAATAGGATGCGCCAATATAGATAATATTCTGTATAATGTCGCAATATACTATATATATGGCGTGCAACCCGCCACGCATTATCTCATGCTCTAGCTTTGATTGTGTTAGGTCCGCACGCTCTCCGCCGGTGCCGCCATATGAAATCCATAGGGACTGAAATGTTGGCTCAGCCCATGTAGTGGCTACCTTTCGAGTGAAAAAATGCGCAGCATATAGGGGGTCCTGTGTGAATGCCTGGATGCGTTGGGCTATAGCCTCCTTTGCCATTGCATCTACCTGATTATTGTCGTGAGGAGCTTCCTTGTAAATGTTTACAACATAATTGTTGTACCATCCTGGCGCACGGTCGCGAGACTCTTGTAGGCCCATGGCAATCCAAGCCGTTTTGGGGGTCGGGTTGTCCAAAGGAACGTTGATTCGACTTTCCATAAGGAAGATCGGTATCGCCGAAGCCGCTATATATGCGACTGCCCCCAATATGATGAATGTGATGACTAGAACGCGTTTATGCGCAAACAAGATGACAAGCCATATAAGTTCGATCCCGATAAGGAAGATGAGACTGTTGGGCTTAAACCAGAGTGCAACGAAGAGACAAGCCGCTGACAATGTGCCGTACGCAAGACGTTTTCTTATGTCGTCGCTTGCTTGAATGGCAGCCATCTGGAGCAGGCAGGCAAGGAGACAAAACGCGAGCGACGGTATGTTGCCATAAATAAATGTCGCGAATAAAATGAGGGGGAGGAATGCCGTGGACAATACAATGGTCGTTTTGGTGACGGCATCATTCTTGAACATTCTCTCCGTGATTTTACATAGAGTTTTCAATGAAACTATAATCATCAGGAGATTAAAAAGGCGAATCGGCAACATGTTGTTCATGCCGAAAAGTTGCCCCATTAGAGTGCAGAATAATATATACCCGGACTGGAATGGATATTGTTGTAGGTAGTCATTTGCATGCAGATTTCCCAAATCGTTGTTTTGTAGCCATATTGATAACGTGATTGAGGTGCCTTGATCTGCGACTGGAGATGTGGTTGCAATTGATAGCCAAGTCAATCCGATGAAAAGAGCTGTATAGGTCTGTATCCTATAGAACGTTTTCAACGAGGGAAGTCTCTTGAATTTTAAATGTTTGCCCGTATAGTAGGCTGCCCCCGCGAGAATGAAGAAGCCTACGGTTCCCGCGATGCTGTATTTGAGAGAATTTGTAGGCTTTTCAGAGTAATCCAAGGGGAAAATTATCGTATGAAATAGAGCGGCAATTCCTAGACAGGTGACAATCAGTGCGGCAAGGAGTGTGATAAATCGATTGAAAATGTCTTCTATTTTAAGATGCGTGTTTTCTTGCGTCGTTTTATTCATTAATGTTGCTCTTCACATCTGTATAATTATCATGTTGTCTTATAGGGGAACGTGTTGTGTAAGGGCTGATTGGGATTGCTGCCAAATCCTCGATTGCCGTTAACCTGAACCGTGTTAAGCCAACTCATGGCATCGCGTTTATTGGTTGTTGCGATATGGTGCAGCATCGCGAGGCGGAAGAGGATGGGGCCAATGCCTTTTTGCATAGGCGAACCTGTTGGCATCCACTATAAAGGTTTTGCGGTCGTTCTTGGTGATCACGTCGAGGATGATGCCGGTGACGATGAGCAGGAGGCCTACGATGACGAGCATGATGGCACCGATCAGCGTGGGGAAGTGGACGACCATGCCGGTGCCTACGAATTCGGCGGTGACCCATCCACACAACATGATGCCGATGATGCCGATGATCAGGCCGAGGGTGCCGAAGAACGGCAGCGGCTTGTATTCGCGGATCATGCGGAAGATGGTGCTCATCACCTTGATGCCGTCGCCTACCGTGTCCAGCTTGGATACGGAACCTTCCGGCCTGTCGCGGTACTGGATGGGCATTTCGAACAGACGCAGGTTGTTGTTCAGCGAGTGGATGGTCATCTCCGTCTCGACCTCGAAGCCGCGCGAGAGCACGGGGTAGGTTTTGACGAACGTGAAGCTGAACGCGCGGTATCCGGTCATGATGTCGGTGACGTGCGCGCGGAACAGGTGGTTGATGGAGCCGCGCACGAGACGGTTGCCGAAATTGTGGAACGGGCGCTTATTCTCCTGGAAGTATGTGGAGGAGAGGCGGTCGCCGATCACCATGTCGTAGCCTTCGAGCACCTTGGCGACCATGTCGGGCGCGGCGTCGGCGGGATAGGTGTCGTCGCCGTCGGCCATCACGTACACGTCCGCGTCGATGTTTTCGAACATGGAGCGGATGACGTTGCCCTTGCCTTGACGCGGCTCTTTGCGTACGATGGCGCCTTCCGCTGTGGCGATCTCGGCGGTGCGGTCGGTGGAGTTGTTGTCGTACACGTAGATGGCCGCGTCGGGCAGCGCCACACGAAAGTCGCGCACCACCTTGCCGATAGTTACCTCTTCGTTATAGCAGGGCAGGAGAACGGCGATGGATGGATTCTTCTCTTCAAGCATGGGTACCACTATATCCTTCTTGCTGGAGTATCTTGCAGATTGCTACGCCGAGAAAAGGGGTGCGCTACAACGTTATCAGTGGCCCGCATCGCATATGTGGAGAGTGGAATTCTCCGTATCCATTGGAGATTGTGGGTAGAGAATGGATACGAAGAACCCCCGACGTCGTGAACTAAAGCTCGGGTATCGTCTAGTCACAATTCCTTAAGCGTAAGTAAGGGAATGGTGGCAATCAGCGGTAGCGTGAAGAAAAGCGGCACTACATAGCGCACGCACATCACTGGCGCCAAAGCCAATGTCGCCCAATACAGGAGCGGGAAAGCCCAAGCGATGAGCAGGACCTTATTCCCTTTGCGCTTGATCAGAAGAATCACGGAAAGCAGTAATGCCAAAAACGGCAGAGCCGGGGATACCCAAACCGTCAACAACGGGTGTCCGCGGAACATGTTCCAGGTTCCGGCATAGAGCCATGCAAGATATCCCGGCAATTTGGTGGTCTCATTGTAGTCGGACACCTGATTCGTTGATCCGCCGGCATCAATGGTTTTGCCGAATTCATTCCACGGAGACAATCCGGTCCAACGGTTCACTGCCGAGCTCGTAGGGTATAGGTACCCGATTTCACCCCAAAGGAAAGCACGGACGTAATCGGACATGTGACCTTTCATCACAGAGAAGTACATCCTGACGTATCCCAAGGGATCCGAGTTGAAAGCCTCATCCAACAATGCCGCTTTAGCGGGGTCGGAAATCGGAGCCAAATAGCCGGACCCCGTTTCCGTATCGTAGAACATGCCAATAGGGGTAGGATCCCAAGGCTTGTCTGTGGTGCGTCCAGCCTCGAGGGCATCCAAGTCATAATAGGCGCCGATGCCCTGTATCTGCTCGTTCGTCAACGTGTCATAGTCGTACATATAGGTACGTGCAATTTGCTGAGAAGGCACGGACAGCATCTCTCGTGCGGAATCCGCGCGCGTGGTTGCGGTATTCGCGACCACACCGGAGAAGGCGGCCGATAAGATGAAAACCATTGCGATAGAGATCAACGCGGTCAGTCGTCGGCGCCACTGCCTCAAGAATGGCAGAGCAATGAGCATCACGATGATGGCCACATATACACCCTGCTTACGCATAAGGCACATGCCGAGTACGGAGAGTACCCACTTCGTGGCAAATGGCACTGAAGCTAGTGCTTCCGGAGTGCGGAGCATCTCAATCAGTAACGTCACCGTAAAGATGAAGAAGACAGCGAATAGGGAATCCTTGGCAGTGGTCACCGCATATGTCTGAATCACGGGATTGAACACCGTGATTCCATTCGCGAGCAGGACCAGCCATATAGGAGCGCCCCATTCGATAATCTTATTGGCCGCATACGCCATCGCGAAAGCAAGGGCCAACGCCTGCAACAGGCAGAATAGTGATACTCCCGCGTTGTATGAGCCGAACAACAGATTGCCAAGCTGCATAAGACCGACAAGCAACAATGTATGCGCTGCCGGCCAATGCAGATCGACAACGCCATCATTCAGAAGATACGTTGCCTGAATCGGGCCGTCGCTCGAATAGTTGCCGGGATAGAATGCAAGAAATGCGGGTATCCACAAGACGAAGATAGTGATGCCGAACAGCGCAACGCGTTTGTATGCGGTGAGATTCGTCAACCACAATGAGAATCTTGACGGAGATACCTCGATGCCTTTATGGCCGTCTTGATACCAATTCCACAGAACCAGTATCGCGGCAATTGCTATGGCTGCGGCGCAGCCATAGCAAAAGCCGCGAATCCAAAGCCAACTGTCTTTGAAGGACATCAGTCCTAAAGACCCATAAAAGGACCTGCCTACGGAAAACACCATACCGAGGGCAAAACCAATAATGGCTGACGCTACGACATCGATGCTCGTGAGTGAAGCCTTGGCCTGAGAAAGAATCTGATTGCTTGTTTTCAGAATCAACGGTTCTCCCTCTTATACTCACGGTTAAGCGTCTGATAGATAATGCCGAATTGCAGATTCGGATTCTCAAACGGCGCTTTCACAGTGAAGGCTTCCGGCCAACGGCTCATGAACTTGCCGCGCTCCTTCTTGAAGCGGATGGCCTTCTCGCCGGAGGCATCCGATCCGCGGGACACGGACTCGTAATGGTGGAGTTCGGCCGTGGGCACGAACACCACGCGCAACTGTTCACGAATCACCTTCAGGCAGAAGTCGACATCGTTGTAGTTCACCGCAAGCTCCTCGGTCATGCCATGAACCTTGTCGAAGGCCTCCTTGCTGACCATAAGGCATGCGCCAGTGACCGCTCCCAGATCACGAGCCAGCATGGTGGCTTCGAAATTGCCGGGATAGTTGCGGGACATCTGGTAGTACAGGTGGCCGGGGCCGTCCGGGCCGAAGCTGATGCCGGCATGCTGGATGGTGTTGTCCGGGAACAACAGCTTGGCGCCGGTGATTCCCACATCCTCACGCATGCAAGGTCCAAGCAGCTCCTCAATCCAGTTCGGAGTGATGACCTCGGTATCGTTGTTGAGCAGCAGGTAGTAGTCGCCTTGTGCCTGCTCGGCTCCGAAGTTGATGATGCGGGAGAAGTTGAAGGACGTCATACCTTCCAACTTCACAACCCTCACATGCGGGTCATCCTGTTGTGCCATCTCATAGTATTCGAAGGTGAACGGGTCCACGCTGTTGTTCTCCACGATTACGATCTCGTAGTTGTCGTAGGTCGTGAATTTACGAATCGAGGACAGGCAGTTGTGCAGAACCGGCACAGCATCCTTGTTCGGGATGATGATGGACACCAACGGGTGATCGCCGAGGCTGTAATCGACCTTGAAACGACGCGGCATAAGTGGTGAATCAACGACCTTGCCCTTGATGCCGCATCGCTCCAAATGCGTTTCGACGGAAAGACGGCTGCTGTCGAGCGTATAGTCCTTCTGGTCGGCACGAGCGGCGGTCGACTGGCTGTGGACGCGCCAATGATAAAGCACGCGAGGCTCATGATGCACGTACCGCGACTGCTCGCCGATGCGGAACGTCATATGCCAATCCTGCGAGCCGTCATACTCCTTGCCCGGCAATTCGAGCTTGTCCATGATGGACTTGCGTACGGTAAGGAAATGGCACACGTAGTTCATGCCCAACAGCAGATCTGGATTCCACTCGGTCTTGAAGAACGGCTCTCGATACTTGCCGTTGTCCAGCTTGTCCTCATCGCAATACAGCATGTCCGTGTCGGGATGCTCGTTGATGGCTCGCGTGTAGCAGAACAGCGCATCCGGCTCCAGTACGTCATCATGATCTAGGAAGCACAGGAAATCACCCGAAGCGATCTTGATTCCCTCATTGGTGTTCAGTGTGATGCCCTGGTTCTTCTCCAAGGTCACATGCTGAATACGATGGTCTTTCGCGCACAGTTCGTCCACGGCCTGATTGAGGTCGGCGACTTCCGGAGAAGCGTTCACCAGAAGCAGCTCCCAATTCCGGTAGGTCTGCTTCATGACGGAGTCGGCCATAGCATGCAGGAACTGAATCGGCGTCTTATACAACGGCACGATAATGGAATACTTCGGCTGGACATCGAAAACCGTGCGCTGCTGAATCTCCAGCTCGTTAGCCGAAGCGCGCTGGCGGGTACGGAACCACTTATCGTAATCGCCAGCGGCACAGGCCGGCTCCGTCTGTGTGGCCCACTGGTGGCGCATCAAGTGCGTTTGCGGCGGCAAAGAGCACAGGAACGAATCCTGACGGTCGCTGTCCGGGAACTTCACCCAGACGATGAACGTATCGACTTGGGGGATATGCAGCGAATAGGAGATCTTACGCACGCGCAATCCGGGAAGAGCCGGATCGGTGTCGAGCTCTTCGCCCATGCAAATCCAATCGCCCATGGAAATCTGGTTGCCTTGGCCGTCGAGCGCGATGATATCCACATAATCCTTCGCGCTTTCATCGCCTACCAGCGGAACGGAGACATGGCCGTGGATGATGTCTGTGGCATCGAGGTTATTGATAAGCGCATCCACAACAACATGTGAATCACCCAATAGCATCGCTTTATCGCAATTGCGAATCGTCGAAGCCTCCGCGTTATGCGACAGCCTATTGACATAGGACATCAGCTGCGCGGCTCGCCTGTTGAACGTTTTGGAACCCTGCGCGCGCGTGCGTCCATCCGCGTCCACCGCGCTCACGGACACCGTCTGAGATTGCGCGACGATGGGAAACACCGCGACCGGGCCGCTGGCGGCCTGTACGACCTTCGCAGGAACCTGCTTGCCGTCGGACGTGGTCGAGCTGATGCGGAACTGCCAATCGTCGGAGAGATGTTCCACGTGAATCGCGGAATAGATTTTGCCCGGTCCGCGCACCGTCGCGTCGAAATTCAGCGTTTCGATTTCGCCGGTGGTGCCTGTTGCAGTGGCAGGCCGCTGTCCGTCATCGGTGTTGCGGAAGTAGACGCGCTGCAGATCGATGCCGTCATAGCCCTTGTCATACAGATACGTGAGGTACATGCCGCAAATGCGCTCTCCAAGGTAGCCGGAGACACGGCGAGCCACCGGAGAATAATGAGAGAAGTCGCGCATCTTCTCGTGCGTGGACAGCACGTCGAACAGGAACGCGGAGTATGCGCGGAACAGTTCGCGACGCATCACGAACATATTGCAGACATATACCTTCGTCTGGTTGAGATACTTCTGCGCGCTCGGCCAGATATCCGGGTACTTCAGACGGATGTTATCCATCACGGTATCAAGGTCTTCGATATGGTGGCCGAAGGAATCCCGGTACTGTTCGTAGACGGTGGTTTTCTCCAACGCTTCGATCGGTTCGGGGGCGATGAAATCATGGGCGGTGATGACCTTGCGCATGGCTTCCTCATTGAAGTCGATTCGCTGCAACGTCTCATCGTCATTGCGGTCGAACGTCACATCACCGAAAATGAACGGCTCGTGATGAATCGGATATTCGGTTTTGGAGAAGTTGAAGTACCTGCGGTAGTGCAGGAAGCCGTAATAATCCGCGTCGGTGTTCTGCCAAGCCCAATACTGGCCGGTCAGCTCGCAGTAGGAGCGGTTCTTCTCGGAGATGGAATCGCCCTCATCATCATGCAGCAGATTGGGCATCCGGGAAGCGGCGAGAGCCGCTCCCACCTGAATGGGCTGCAGCAGGGCATTGTCGGGAATATGCGTGTCCAGTTTATGACAGGAGACGAACAGCTTGATGTCTTCAGACATGGATGAGCTACTTTCTTTCGCTGACAGATGCTGTGTCTAGGATACGTCGTTCCCTCTATGTGAGGAATCGACCGGAGCAACGGCCACAGAGGCTACACGTCACCGATGTCGTCCGTACGGGCGCAACGGTACCATAGTGCCCATGGCTGATGAAGTGTTTACTCCTCATAACATCATTGTGACCGGTGGCTGTGGGTTCATCGGGTCGAATTTCGTTCATTACGTGTACAACAACCATCCGGACGTGCATGTCACGGTGCTGGACGCGCTGACGTATGCGGGCAACCTGGAGAACATCAAGGGCATCTTGGGTGACCGCGTGGAGTTCGTGCATGGGAACATCTGCGACGCCGAGCTGCTCGACAAGATCGTGCCGGGTCATGACGCGATCGTGCACTACGCGGCGGAATCCCACAACGACAACTCGATCGCGAACCCGGAGCCGTTCCTGAAGACGAATGTGGAGGGCACGTTCCGCCTGTTGGAGGCGGCCCGCAAGTACGATGTGCGCTACCACCACGTGAGCACGGACGAGGTGTACGGCGACCTGGCCCTGGATGATCCGAACAAGTTCACGGAGGAGACCCCGTACCATCCCTCGAGCCCGTATTCGTCGACGAAGGCGAGCTCGGACCTGCTGGTGCGCGCCTGGCACCGCACGTTCGGCATCCGCGCCACGATCAGCAACTGCAGCAACAACTACGGCCCATACCAGCATGTGGAGAAGTTCATCCCCCGCCAGATCACGAACATCCTCGAGGGATTGCGCCCGAAGCTGTACGGCAACGGGGAGAACGTGCGCGACTGGATCCACACGGACGACCACTCCACCGGCGTGTGGACCATCCTGACCAAGGGACGCTTGGGTGAGACGTATCTGATCGGCGCGAACGGGGAGCGCAACAACATCACGGTGCTGCGCGACATCCTGACCGTGATGGGCCAGGATCCTGACGCATTCGACTGGGTCAAGGACCGTCCCGGCCACGACCGCCGCTACGCGATCGACAGCACGAAGCTGCGGACCGAGCTCGGCTGGAAGCCGACGCACACGGACTTCCAGAAGGGCCTGGAACAGACCATCAAGTGGTACACGGACAACCGCGACTGGTGGGAGCCCGCGAAGGCCGCTACCGAAGCCAAGTACAAGCAGCAGGGACAGTGATCGGGTATGGTGTTTGATTTCGAGAAGGAGCTGAAGGTCACGGAGACGAACATCCCGGGGCTTTTGGTGTTCGATCTGCCGGTGCATGGCGATAACCGCGGCTGGTTCAAGGAGAACTGGCAGCGTGCGAAGATGACCGCGTTGGGCCTGCCGGATTTCGGTCCGGTGCAGAACAACATCTCGTTCAACGCGACGAAGGGCGTGACGCGCGGCATCCATGCGGAGCCGTGGGATAAGTACATCTCGATCGCGGCGGGTGAGATCTTCGGCGCGTGGGTGGACCTGCGCCCGGGCGAGTCGTTCGGTCAGGTGTTCACGACGCGTCTGGACCCGTCCAAGGCAATCTACGTGCCTCGCGGCGTGGGCAACAGCTTCCAGGCCTTGCAGGACGGGACCGTGTACACGTATCTGGTGAACGCGCACTGGAGTCTGGAACAGAAGAAGACGTACACGTTCGTGAACCTCGCGGACCCGGAGCTGGGCATCGAGTGGCCGATCCCGTTGGAGGAGTCCGAACGCTCCGAGGCGGACCTGCATCACCCGATGCTCAAGGACGCCAAGCCGATGGAGCCGAAGCGCACGCTGGTGACGGGCTGCAACGGCCAGTTGGGCCGTGCGGTCCGCGCGTACGCGGAGGCGCATGGTCTGCGTGGTTTCGAATACACGGACATCAACGAGTTCGACTTCTCCGATCCGGCCGCGTACGACAAGTACGATTGGAGCCTGTACGGCACGATCATCAACGCGGGCGCGTACACGGCCGTGGATAAGGCGGAGACCGCGGAGGGCCGTCCGGCGGCGTGGAAGGCGAACGCGCAGGGCCCGGCCCTGCTCGCGAGGGTCGCGAAGGACCATCACATCACGCTGGTGCATGTGAGCTCCGACTACGTGTTCGACGGCACCGCGGACCTGCATTCGGAGGATGAGGCGTTCGCGCCGTTGGGCGTGTACGGGCAGACGAAGGCTGCGGGCGACATCGCGGTGGCGAACGCGCCGGAGCACTACATCCTGCGTTCCAGCTGGGTGATCGGCGAGGGCCGCAACTTCGTGAAGACGATGATGATGCTGTCGGACCGTGTCGCGAACCCGGACGACCAGCTGGAGCAGGTGACGGTGGTGGACGACCAGTACGGGCGCCTCACGTTCACGAAGGACATGGCCGAGGCGATCTTCCACCTGCTGGACTCGCATGCCCCGTACGGTACGTACAACTTGACCGGTTCCGGCGCGGTGAGGAACTGGGCGCAGATCGCGTCCCGCGTGTTCGAACTGACGAACGGCAACGGGGAGAAGGTCAAGCCGATCAGCACGGCCGAGTACTTCGCGAACGCGAAGGCGCCGGTCAGCCCGCGTCCCGAGCATTCCGCGCTCGACCTGTCCAAGATCAAGGCCGCCGGCTACACGCCCGCCGACTGGGAGGAAACCCTCGAAGCATACGTGAACAAGGAACTCGGCAAGTAGGACAGATAGGACAAACCGGAAAGGTCTGTCAGCCCATTCCGACGGCCTGATGTCAGTGTGAAAACCGCGCAGAATGACCTGCGCGGTTTTCTGTTTCGCCACTGTCTTGGCTAAGCTGGTGTGAGCTGATTACGACTGTGAAGAAAGCAGGTCCTTATGAAAGGTATCATTCTCGCCGGTGGCTCGGGTACGAGGCTGTATCCGTTGACGACGGTGACATCGAAGCAGCTGCTTCCGGTGTACGACAAGCCGATGATCTACTATCCGCTGAGCGTGCTCATGATGGCCGGCATCCGTGACATCCTTATCATCTCCACGCCGAAGGACCTGCCGAACTTCGAGCGACTGCTTGGCGACGGCAGCCAGTATGGCGTGAAATTCTCCTATGTGGTGCAGCCGTCCCCGGATGGTCTGGCGCAGGCGTTCCTGTTGGGCGAGGAGTTCATCGCGGGTGAGCCGTGTGCGCTCGTGCTGGGCGACAACATCTTCTACGGCAACGGTCTGGGCGCCACGTTGCGCAAGGCGAAGGCGAAGGCGGAGAACGGTGAGGGCGCGTCCGTGTTCGGCTACTACGTGGACGATCCGGAGCGTTACGGCGTGGTCGAGTTCGACGCGGACAAGAAGGCCGTGTCCATCGAGGAGAAACCCAAGCATCCGAAGTCGAACTACGCGGTGACGGGCCTGTACTTTTATGACGAGCGCGTGGTGGAGTTCGCCAAGCAGGTGAAACCGTCCGCGCGAGGCGAGTTGGAGATCACCGACCTGAACAAGATGTACCTGGAGGCGGGCGCGTTGAACGTGCGCACGTTGGGCCGCGGCTACGCGTGGCTGGACACGGGCACGATGGACTCCCTGTACGAGGCGGGCGAGTTCGTGCGCACCGTGCAGCGCGCGCAGGGCCTGCCCATCGCCGTGGCCGAGGAAATCGCCTATGAGAACGGCTGGATTACCCGCGAGCAGCTGCTTGAGGCCGCCGAGAAGTACGGCAAGAGCCCGTACGGCAAGCATCTCAAGGATGTGGCCGACGACAAGATCATCGTTAAGCCGAAAGCTGCCTGAAGCCGTTTGAAGTTTTCGCACGGAGGAAGAAGTATGCCCACCGTTTCATTTGTCGTCATTGCGTATAACGTCGAGCGATATATTGCCGATTGCCTGCAGAGTCTGCAAAACCAGACCAATCCGGATTTCGAGGTCGTTGTTGTGGACGATGCGAGCACCGATTCCACGAAATCGGTCATCGAATCCGCGATACAGAATGATTCACGCTTCTCGTTGATCGCTAAAGACAAAAATGAGGGTGCGCATCTTGCCCGGCGTACGGGCGTCTCCCATGCCACCGGTAAGTACGTGGTGTTCGTGGATGGTGACGACCGTCTGCAGGATACCGCATGCGAAGTGCTTTCCTCATATGCGTCCGGTCGGAATTTCGATATTCTGCGATTCGGTCGTACCGTGGTCCCCCACGGTTCGGCCAATCAGGATACGGCGCTCCAGGAGGAGCGGTCGTTCAATCTACATACCGAAGACATGCATGGTGAGGATGTGCTGAGGTCGGTGTTCTCCGAAGATTTCGGAACCCGCAACACGTGGAGTCTTATCGACTGCATGTTCGACGGCGAATTCGTTCGTAGTGGATTCGCCGCAACGTATGATGAACCGCTTGGACGCATGCAGGATTCATACGAGTTCTTCGTATTGGCTTCACGGGCGAAAACAATGCGGTTCTTCATGGAATACCGTGGTCTTCGCTACAATCTGGGTGCCGGGGTGTCCGGTTCCGGTCTTGAGACGTTGCAGAAATTCGAGCATGGCCATACGGGAATCCATTCCTCCATGAATGCTGTGCTGCGGTATGCGGCCGACTCCGGTGACGACAACATGACTCGTTGCGCGCAATGGTACAGGCATGTGGTGCTTGGAATCGTGGGACGTGAATGGGTGATGAGGTTGACGGAGACCGATCAGATTGCCGGTATGCGTTCGCTGCGCCGTGTTTGGGGTGATGAGAATACCGCTTACATGTTGTTGGATCCTCTTACGGCACGTGCGCAGTGGTTCGTCGACCATGATGCGGTCCCGTCGGATGCGGATCCGTATCGTCGCTGGTTGACGTTGCTGAACAGTCTGGATTTGAACGGCATTTCCGATACGGTTATTCAGCAACGCGTGAACGGTTTCCTCGCGTTGAAAGGGAAACTGGACAAGCACGAGTTCGAAATCAAACAGGCGAAAATAGCCGAGCAACAAGAGCGATATCGGCAGCAACTCCAGCTGGAAGAGCAACGCCGCGTGTTGAAAACAGGAACGCCCATTCGCCGTGTGGTTGATGCGGTGTTCCCGGAAGGTAGCGAACGACGTAACCTACTGCGCCGTGCCGCGCATCGGATTCTTCACCGTTAAAAGGAACGGAGATATGACTGTGCCATCCAAAGGACGTCAATGGAAACGATGCGGTATTTACTGCATCTACGCCAAATACGGTCATGTAGCGCGCTACGTGGATTATTTCCTGAGCAAGCTCGTGAAATCACTGGACCAGCTGGTCATCGTCGCCAACGGCGAACTGGACGCGGACTCTCGTAAGAGGCTTGAACGATTCGCTGATAGGATCATCGTTCGTGAGAACAAGGGCCTTGATATCGCCGCATACCGCCAAGCGCTGCTTTCAATCGGGTGGAGCAAGCTTGCCGCCTACGATGAGGTCATCTGCCTGAACGATACGATTCTGGGACCGGTTTTTCCGTTCTCGGAGATGTTCGAAACAATGGACGGCAAGAACGTTGATTTCTGGGGCATCACCGCATATCCGCACGACGTCGCCTTCGGCGAGGAGATTCCGACGCATCTGCAATCATATTGGCATGCGTATCGGAAATCCCTGATCACTTCCAAAGCGTTCCAGCGTTATTGGGAAACCATGCCCGTGTATGAAGACTACGCGGAGGCGACACGTAAGCATGAGATGACGTTCACCAAACGGTTCGCCGATCTTGGATTTACCTGGGCCTCATATATCGACTATGACAAGTACCGGTCGCGTTCGACGTATCCGATGCTGTACGACCCGGTTTCCCTGATTCGCGACGACCGATGCCCGGTGTTCAAGAAGCGTTCCTTCTTCGTTGAATACCAGTACTATTTCAACCAGACCGCCGGTCAGCCCGGTATGGAACTGTTGGAGTATCTGCGCCGGCATACCGATTACGACACCGATCTGATATGGGACGCGGTACTGCCGGCATACAATATTGCGGATATCGCAAAAGCCGTGCATCTCAACTACGTGTTGCCGACCCGTACCGTCAATCCTCGTGAGGACGGGGATGCTCCGGTGCGTTCGGCGTTCATCTACCACGTCTATTTCCTCGACTTGCTGGACCAGACGCTGGGATATCTTGCCAATCTGCCTGAGGACACCGACCTGTACATCACGACGAATGAGTCGAAAATCGACGACATCCGCAAGGCAATGGATAAGCGTGGCTTCACTCATACGGTCGATTTCATCCCGGTGCAAAACCGCGGTCGTGACGTGTCGGCGCTGCTCGTCGGAGCGAAAGACGTCGTTCTCGGTGGAAAATATGATGTCGTCGGTTTCGCGCACGACAAGAAGTCCGGGCAGAACCAGCAGAACGGGCATCAGGGGACCGAGACCGAAGGATTCGCCTACAAGCTGCTGGAGAACACGCTCGGCTCCAAGGATTATGTGCGGAATATATTGACGTTGTTCGCGAATAATCCGCGCTTGGGTATGGCGACTCCGCCGCCGCTATCCACGCCCTTTATTTCGCGCATACGGTGCCGCACGATTGGGGCATCAACTTCGACATCACCAAGGATCTGCTGGAAAACAAGCTTCACATCCACGTTCCTCTGGATGAACGCAAGCCCAGCGTATCCGCCATCGGATCGTGCTATTGGTTCCGTGTGGAAGCGTTGAAGCCCCTCTACGAATATGGGTGGCGGTACGAGGACTTCCTGCCGGAAGGCAAGATGGGTGTCGATGGCACCATCTCGCACGCCATCGAACGGGCCAATGGCTATATCGCCCAATCGCAGGGGTATTACCCTGCATGGGTGATGTCCGACAAGTACGCACGCATCGAAGTGGACTCCCTGTACTACACCGCGCAGGGCTTCATGGACACCACCAGTGGCGTGCGACGCGGCGAAAGCGTGATGGAGAGCCTCGGCAGCCTGAGGTCGTCGTTGACGTTCGTTGGCCGGCTGCGCCGTACGACGCATCTTGCGTTCGGTAAAGTGTTCCGTGCGGTGACTTACCCGCTACCCAAACCTATGCAGAGCCGGTTGAGGAAAGCCGCTTGGGTGCCGATTCGCACGGCATATGCGGTGCTGAAGAAAGTACGCTCCGGTTTGCATCGATAGAGACGAGTGGCAGGTGGATTCGGCGGAGAAAGTCGGGAAATCCCCTGTCTGAGTAGAATAAGGTGATTATGAAGAAAGCATGGGACAGACTCCGCGACCGTTACCATTACTCACTGGTGGTGTTCAAGGAGCTTGTGAAAACCGATTTCCAGTTGCGCTACCAAGGTTCCTTCCTTGGAGTACTGTGGTCGGTGCTGAAGCCGCTGATGTTGTTCGCGGTGATGTACATGGTGTTCGTCCGATTCCTGAAGTTCTCCGACGGTACACCGAGCTTCGCCATCTCGCTGTTATGCGGTACCTGCCTGTGGAGCTTCTTCAATGAATCCACATCCATGGGCATGTCCGCGATTGTGAACCGCGGTGATCTGCTTCGCAAGATTCATTTCCCCAACTACATCATCGTCGCCTCCACCACGATGGGCGCCATGATTTCCCTGGCCATCAACCTGCTGGTCGTCATCGTGTTCGGCTTCTTCGCCAATGCGCATTACACGTGGCATGTGCTTCTGGTCCCATTGAATATCCTGCAGCTATATGCGATCGCACTCGGCGTGGCTCTGGTGTTGGCCACGCTGTACGTGTATTTCCGTGATGTCGCGCATATTTGGGAAGTCGTTTTGCAGGCGATGTTCTACGCCACGCCTATCATCTACCCGATTACGATGATCACCCAGCGTGCGCCTGAACTGGCTTGGGTGACCAAGCTGCTCATGTTGGTTCCAACCACGCAGACGATCATGGATATCCGACATAATCTCATCTCACCGGAGGACGTGCCGACGATTTGGACGCTGGTGGACAACCGTTTGCTGTGCTTGTTGCCGTACATGCTGTCTGTAGTGATTCTGTGGTTCGGTATCCACGTGTTCCGCAAGCATAGTGCCAAGTTCGCGGAGGTGCTCTGATGACTGTCGTTGAGAATAACGTCAATACTGGCAACGCCGCCACGGCTGCAGATGTGGCGGATGAACGTCCGGTCGTGCTGAAGGTCGACCATGTCGCCAAATCCTTCCGTCTGCCGACGGAACAGGCCAGCGGCCTGAAGATGGCCTTCCTGAACTGGACCAAGGGCATTAAGGGCTATACCGAACAGAAGGTGCTCCGCGATATCAGCTTCGAAGTGCATCAGGGCGACTTCTTCGGCATCGTCGGACGTAATGGTTCCGGAAAATCCACCCTGCTGAAAATCATCTCCCAAATTTATGTGCCGGAACAGGGCACGGTGGATGTCCGAGGCAAGCTGGTGCCGTTCATCGAGCTTGGCGTGGGGTTCAACCCCGAACTGACCGGACGTGAGAACGTGTATCTCAACGGTGCGCTGCTCGGCTTCACCCGTGACGAAATCGCCGCCATGTATGACGATATCGTCGAGTTCGCCGAACTGGGCGAGTTCATGGACCAGAAGCTGAAGAATTACTCCAGCGGTATGCAGGTGCGACTGGCGTTCTCCGTGGCCATCAAAGCCCAGGGCGACATTCTTGTGCTCGACGAGGTGCTTGCCGTCGGTGATGAGGCGTTCCAACGCAAGTGCGACAACTTCTTCTCTGAGGTCAAGAAGGATCCGACCAAGACGGTCATTCTGGTGACGCACAGCATGGACTCGGTGAAGAAGTACTGCAATAAGGCCATTCTGATTAAGAACGGCGAAATCATCGAGCGTGGTGATAAGGACGTGGTGGCGGACCGTTACACGTTGGAGAATTTCGCAACGAAGAAAACCGAAAAGGAAGACGATGCGGATAATGCGTATCCGACCGGTCTGAATGCACGTGTTCCGTTCCTGAAGATCTGGCCGGTTTCCAACCAGCTGTCGGATGGTGTTGAACCGTTCCGCTTCGATGTCGAATACGAGTTCGCGGAGGATGTTTCCTTCTATCTGGCCATTTCTTTGATTGACACGAAACGAGGTGGCGTCGTCTGCGATTCGGGTTCGGTGCCGATGAAGCAGCGTGGACGGCAACGTGTTGGTTTTGAGATTCCGGTCAGCGACTTCAACAACAGTGATTTCAAACTGCTTGTCTCGTTGCGTCTGGACAATCCCGAAGACCCCAACAGGACGGATATGATCGCCTTCACCAATGACGACAATTCCTGCTTCTTCGCTGTCCGAAACAACAGGAACAAGACCTACGCGTTGTTGAGCGACCGCGCTCTGCAATTCAAGATGATTCAGTGACGAGGCGTCTTTTCGTTCGAATTGGATGGTGTCTGCAGCTCGATTGAGGTCGGCAATATAGCTAAGTGACTATTGCCGGTCTCAATTCGTATGTGCTTTTGTTTCGTGGATTGGAGCCAATGATGGCAATTAAACATAAACATATGAGTGAAACCGTCGATGATATGACCACCGGATGGCGACGGATACTGATTGGTTCCGGCTTCTTTTGCCTCAGCGTTATGATGCTGTGGTGGTGGTACTGCGCGATCAGGGCGACGTCGCCACAAATGATTGACATTGATGTGAGTGGGAATAATCGTTATTCAACGATTTTGCTGGTTGTTCTGCTTGTATTCATTGTGGCGGTATCGGTGTTTGCAAAAGTGAGACAGGCCGTTCGTGGCATCTGGCATATGATGGTGAGGTATAAGTGGATTCTTTTCGTCATCGTGATTTGCTGGCAAATCGTGATGTTCTTCGCATTAGGGCCGGCAACGGGCTTTGATGCCGAATGGGTTATTGACTATGTCGTCAATCCGCAAGTCATTACGGACAAAGGGTTGGACGGAGCTTCCTATCTTTCCAATTCCCCTAACAACTACCTCCTGTTCTTCGTTGAACTCGGGATTTACAAGGCTCTTCCCTTTGTGACAAGCCTTGAAGCGCTGTTGCTTGTAATGCGAGTGATTTCCGTTCTGGTAGTTGACGTTTGTGCTATCGGAATGTATGCAGTGGCCAAGCGGTATCTTAATGATTCGGTAGCCAATATCGTTCTCCTGCTTTGGTGTATCCTCCTCGGCCTGTCGGGATGGTGCCTGCATCCGTACAGCGATACCTTTTGCATGCCGTTCACGGTGATCAACTGCGCTTTCTGCTTCTGGCTGCTGTCGCAGAAAACCATTGATAAGGCTTTTCTGTCCAGTTGGAAGAATCCGGTTCTTATCTTCCTGTTTGGCCTGAATCTGGCGGTCACCTATAACTTGAAGCCATCAGCTGTGATTCCTGTAATCGCATTGTTGGTTGCATTGCTTCTGAAAATGAATCGCCGACACTGCGTCGCATTGCTGGCGTCACTCATTCTCATGGCCGGTGGCTTCCTGTGTGCGAATGTTCCCTACAACCATGCTGTCCGCACTCAGCAGCTCGTCCCCTACAACCATGAGCTGTCGCTGTCCCCACAGCATTATGTCATGATGGGAATGACCGGCACCGGCGGATATTTGGAATCCGAGTACCAATTCACTATGTCGCATCTCACGTATCAGGAGAAGGTGGATGCGAACAATGCCGTCATCAAGCAGAGGCTGCGCCAATATGGCGTTGTAGGATACTCCACTTTTCTGCTGACGAAGTTCAGAAACTTCACCTCGGATGGCTCGTTCGGCGTTCAGCGATATGCCGGCAATGTTTTCCTGCCTAGACCATTTGCGAATGAGCCACTGAACGCCGTCCATGAAAATCTTTTTATCCAAAAAGTATCCCATCTTTACACTGGCGGTTCCAACTCCAACAGAACGCTGATTCAGATAGAGCAGATTTTCTATATTTTGTTGGTGAGTGGAATCCTGATGAATTGTTTGAGAATGTCTAGGACTTTCTTTAAGGAGGAAGAGGTACTTTCGATAGAGAAGTCCGGAGAACATGTTTCTTACGATGTATGGCTCGCCATTGCCATGGTCGGTGCAATCATTTTTTTACTGATTTTTGAATCCGGGCATTCCAGGTATCTGATACAGTTCCTTCCGATTATGTTGTTCATGTCGGGGATTGGGCTTTCCTCAATTTCGTATGTGCGGAAATAAACGCAGGAATAAGCGTTGTCCCGCCTCTTCGGAGGAAGAGACGGGACAACGCTTATTCGTCTGACGCGAATCACGCGATTCTAGGTATCTCCACTTCCGGACTACTCAGAACGATTCGATCAGTCCCTGCGGAACAGGTCCCTTGTGTAGACCTTGCCTGCCACGTCCTTGAGGTCGTCGTTCCAACGGTTGGAGATGATCACGTCCGCTTCGCGTTTGAACGAGTCCAAGTCGTGCGTGACCTTGCTGCCGAAGAAATCGGGGGCGTCGAGCGTCGGCTCATAGACGACGACCTCGATGCCGCGCGACTTGATGCGCTTCATCACGCCTTGGATGGCGGACTGACGGAAATTATCGGAACCGCTCTTCATCGTCAGACGATATACTCCCACCACAGGTTTGGCGATGCCGTTCGCCTTGGCCCGGTCGACGAGCTCCTCGATTTCGTAGGCGATGAAGTCCTTACGTGTGCGGTTCGACTCCACAATCGCCTCGATGAGGTTCTGCGGCACCTTATCGTAATTGGCGAGCAGCTGCTTCGTGTCCTTCGGGAGGCAGTAGCCGCCATAGCCGAAGCTTGGGTTGTTGTAATCGTCGCGGATACGCGGATCCATGCACACGCCCTTGATGATTTCGTGCGTGTTGAGACCGCGGCTTTCCGCATACGTGTCCAACTCGTTGAAATAGGCGACGCGCAACGCGAGATAGGTATTGGCGAACAGCTTGATCGCCTCCGCCTCAGTGGTACCGACCACCAGCTGGGGGATGCCCCTCGACCCATCCGGGTTGACGCGGTCCTTCTCCTCCGGGGCGGCACCGTGGGCGAGCAGGTCCACGAACGTGTGCGCCGCCTGCACGGCCTCCGCATCATCCTGCGGCGCGCGACCACGATGCGGCTCGGATGCAGATTGTCGTACAGGGCGTGGCCCTCACGCAGGAATTCCGGAGAGAACAGGATACGGTCATCGTGGAACCGTTCGCGAATCTGCTGGGTGTAACCAACCGGAATCGTCGACTTGATGACGATCCATGCGGTTTGGTCGTACTTGCGGATTGCCTCGATCGCCGCCTCCACGCTGGACGTGTCGAAGTAGTTCTTCTGGGCGTCGTAATTCGTCGGCGTGGCTATCACTGCGTAATCCGCTCCCGTATACGCCTGTTCCGGGTCGAGCGTCGCCTGGAAGTCCAACGGCCGCTCGCCGGACCGGTCCGCATCGAGGAATGCGGTGATCTTGCTATCCACGATGGGGCTCTTGCCGTTGTTGAGCAGCTCGACCTTCTCAGGCACGATGTCCAACGCGTGCACCTCATTATGTTGCGACAGCAGCAACGCCACCGACAATCCGACGTAACCAGTACCGGCAACCGCAATCTTCACGGGACACTCCTTCTACGATGCGCTACACGTAATTCTAGCCGTGGTCGGAGCGCAACAGTAAAGATGCTACGTGATTCTATCGTGAACTGAACTACGTGACGATGCCTTCTTACCTATGCTGTGTGTTCGGTACATTGAAGAAATCGGTATTGGCGAGATAACCTTTGCCGGCAGTCATGTCGTATTGGATGAGCCGATACTCTTTGAGCAGGGTTTTCTGCTGTTTGGAGAGGTCCTTGCGTTTCACAACATCGCCGTTCTTGTCCAGATATGTGGTGGATGTATCGTTCGTGAAACCGCCCTCGCCGAGCACGAGTCGTTCCACGGCAGGCAGCTTGGTGCGTACGGTGGACAGGAACGCGAGATAAGGAGACACTTTCGCGTTCATGTGCTCACTGGCCATTTCCATGAAATAGTTCGGTGATGTGTAGTTCGTGCCGGCTTTCGATGGGCTGAGCTTCATACCGGAGCCGGCCCCATTGGATAGAGAATGGTCATTGCCGGTGTTAGGTGTCAGTTTTGGTATGTTCATCGCCTTCTCCCGTATGCGGTTCCGCTCGAGACTGGTCAATTCCGTGGCATCTTGGACTCTGGGGGTGTATCTTATTACGGATCATCCGTTCGTCCGCGAATTGCTTTGGACTCAGTGGTTTGCCTTCGATAAGTACTACCAGACGAGATTGCCGATTGTATGGATGCTGGCGATTTCCGCCTTCGTTTTCGTCGTCGCGCTCATGCTCGAGGCGATTCGCAAATCGTTGTTTGCGATTATCTTCAATCGGGAAGGTGTTTTTGAACGTATGTGGGGCATCGCGGTACATTCGATTGGTTCCGTTTCCAATATCAGATAGGAACAGTGTCAATCACAACAACGGAGGTAGCGTGCCTAGCTCATGCTGAGATGGATCGAATGATGGAGTGAATCCCTACTGCTTACTTCATGTTCTTGACCTTGCGGTCGTAGACGTATTTCTCCAGCAGACGGATGCGGCGGGTAATAGTGCAGTAGAAACGATGCTGGCGGGAAAGGTTGGCGAGCAGCTGGTCGAGTTCCGTCTTATCGGTCTCATGCTGGGCCTGATTCTCGGGCAGGTTGAAGTCGGGGGACGTGGTCTCTTCCGTGCAGGCTCCCACCATCGTGTAGTAGCTTCGCATCGGCAGCACGCCGTGTTCCAGACAGAAGCGGAAGTTGTGCGCGCCAGCGGCGAAATTGTCATGGTAGAAACCGAAACTGCGCTCCTGATGCGTGACGGAACCAGCGGACTGCAGCCAGTTATACAGGTTCACGTTGAGATCGGCGACTTTATCCATGCGGGCGTACAGTTCGCCGGCGACCATCACATCCTGCGCGTACATGCCTTCCGGGAATCGCACGCCGTCCCATAGTTCGCGCTTGTACAGGCGGCACCAGTTCGCCTCGTTGAAATAGCGGGCCTCCGTGTTGTGGCCAAGCTTGTCGCCGATCAGGCGCAGGCTCTTGCAGAATACGGTCTGGTAGGCGTTCAGCGGATTCGTGAACACGCTCACATGTTCAGGTTCGGCGGCGCCTTCACGGGCTTCCATCGCGACTTCCTCGATCTGGGAGACGCCGAACTGCCTCCAGCGGGCCTTGCTCATGTCCGCGCCGGTCGAAATCAGCGCGTGCAGCAGCAGTTCGATGTTGCGGCGGTCGAGGATGTCGTCGTTGTCGGCGAACGCGATGTAATCGCCGTGCGCCGCATCCAATCCGGCGTTCTGCGCCTTCGCGATGCCACCATTCGTCTGGTGGATAACGCGCACGCGATTGTCTCGCCGCTGGTATTCGTCCAGAATCATCGGGCTGGAATCGGTGGCGCCGTCGTCCACGAGGATGATTTCCAGATGCTCGTACGACTGCCGAAGAATCGAATCCACGCAGTAACGCAGGTATTTCTCGGCGTTGTACACCGGCACGATGATCGAGACAAGCGGCGAAACCTGCGTCATGGCGAATCCTTCTAACGTGTCTGCGCCCTGCGGCCGTAACCGGCAGGCCGCCCTGTTTATGCGGACATGAACAGTATGTCACAGGGTAGGCGCACGTCGCGCGTGCACCAAGTAAAGCCGAAACCCAGCCTGCGCAAGCCGGAAGCCCGAAGCCTATAGGAGCCGCTGAATTCGGAATCGCATGTGTACATAGGTGCTTCTCGCTACACTGGTGGACAATGAAACGCGTGTGGAATCGCACATGAAATCATGAAAGGTTTTGAGTCATGGCAAATGCGGCAGAGAATACGCAGCACGGCCCGTCGGAGGGCGCGCAGTACCCGGATTTGGTAATTGTCGGCGCGGGCCTGTTTGGCCTGACGGTGGCGCAGCAGGCGGTGGAGCACACCGGCGCCCGCGTGCACATCATCGATATCCGCGATCACATCGGCGGCAACGCCTACTCGTATATGGACGAGGAGACCGGCGCGGAGATCCACAAGTACGGCGCCCACCTGTTCCACACCTCCAACAAGCGCGTCTGGGATTACGTGAACCGCTTCACGAGCTTCACGAACTACGTGCACCGCGTGTATGCCACGCATGACGGCGAGGTCTACCCGCTGCCCATCAACCTGGGCACCATCAACCAGTTCTTCCATGCGCATTACACGCCGGCCGAAGCCAAGGCCCTGATTGAACAGCAGGCGGGCGAGCTGGCCGGCACCGATCCGGCCAACCTGAACGACAAGGGCATCCAGCTCATCGGCCGCCCCCTGTATGAGGCGTTCATCAAGAACTACACCGGCAAGCAGTGGCAGACCGACCCGTCCGAGCTGCCGGCCGCCATCATCAAGCGCCTGCCCGTGCGCTTTAACTACGACAACCGCTACTTCAAGGACACGTGGAGGGCCTGCCCGCGGACGGCTACACCAAGTGGATGGAGCGCATGATCGATGACCCGCGCATCACGGTTTCGCTGGGCGTGGACTTCTTCGACGAGTCCCAGCCGTACAACAAGGAGGCGCTGAAGGCCGCGGGCGTGCCGGTGGTGTACACGGGTCCGGTGGACCGTTACTTCGGTTACGAGCTTGGCGACCTGAAGTGGCGCACGGTGGACTTCAAGGAGGTGCGTTACGACGAGGGCGACCACTTCGGTTGCCCGGTGATGAACTTCTCCGACGCGGACGTACCCTACACCCGCGCCATCGAATTCAAGAACTTCAACCCGGAGCGCCACGATGCCCAGAACCCGAACAAGACCGTGGTGTGGGAGGAATACAGCCGTTTCGCCGAGCGTGGCGACGAGCCGTACTACCCGGTCAACACGGATGCGGACAAGGCACTGTACGCCCAGTACGAGGCCAAGGCCAAGGCCGAGCCGAACACCGTGTTCGGCGGTCGCCTGGGCACGTACAAGTACTACGACATGCACAACGTGATCGACACCGCCCTGACCGCTTACGAGGAGCAAGTCGCACCGCTGCTGAAGAAGTAGACCGTCGTTTCGCCAGAGGATTAACGATTGAGCCTGAAACCGACTGAATATTGCTGAGGCAATAGCCGGTTTCAGGCTTTTGTGTTTTTTGGAAGCCAAATTTCCTGGGGTGCTTAAGGCTCGCCACGAGGAGTACAGTTGTCTGTAACGCACAATGTGGCGCGTAAGACGAGGGGCGCATCTCGCAAGTGGGGTGCGATGCAGTTGAAGGAGTGCATGTCATGACTGATCCGAATGTCAATCCGAACGGCCAGGTGCCGTGGCAGCAAGCTGACGCCAATCCGACTGAGCCGTTAAATGCGATGACGGCGGAAACGGGAACCGCCGCCAACAATGCTCCGACCCAAGCAATCGCAGCGGGCGAGCAGCCCACTCAAGCGTTCACTCCTGTTGAACAGCCTACGCAGGCGTTTACACCTGCCGAGCAGCCCACCCAGCCTTTTGCGCCGGCCAATCAGCCGGTACCGCCTACGCAGGCTTTGCCACCAGTGACTCCTGCCGCTGCGCCCGCGCCCGCACCGGCAGCACCCAATTCGCCCTATCCGGGGGCGGCTCCGGCAGGCGGATCGGTTCCTCCGGTCTACGGCAGCGTCAGTGCTCCGGTATATCCGGGCGGCGGGGCCGTGCCTCCGCAAACGCCCTATAACCCGTATATGCAAGGCGGCCAACCGAACGGCCAGCCGGGATGGTCTGGTTCTTACGGCAGTGTGCCGCCTGAAGCGAACCAGAAGTACAACGGCCTGGCTATTGCCGGTTTTATCTGCTCGTTCCTTGTCTCACTCCTCGGTCTGATCCTGAGCATCGTGGGCCTCAACCAGATTAAGAAACAGGGCGGCAAGGGCAAGGGCTTGGCCATCGCCGGCATCATCATCAGTGCGGCGGGCATGGTGATACAGGTAATACTGGTCATCGCGCTGATCGTCGGCGGTGCCTCGTATGCCAGCAAGGCTATAGATGAGGCGAAAACCGATTCCTTCTATAGTCAGTCCTCTTCGGGCAACGGTGATAGCAGCGATAAGAGCAAAGCTCAAGATAATCTTGACGATGCGCTGGACGACACGTTGGGCGAAACCCATGACGATCTAACCGACGGCGATTATGGGCTGTGCGATTCGATTCAGGATTTCGTCGACTCTTTGGAATTCAAGGACTCCATTGAATCCGAAGCGGATACGTTTGCAGACACCGGCATCACCTTCAACTACCGTGTCGACGGTGACACCTTGGTGTACGAGTACGTGCTCGACGACAGCTATGCCTCGCTAGGCGATACCGCCGCTTCCTCACTGGATGCTATGGACAGCACCTATCAATCCACCGCGAATCTGCTGGGCTCGATGTGCAAGACCTCCAGCGGCAAGGCATCATTGCGCGTCATCATGCACACGCAAAGCGGCCAGTCGCTGTATGACAAAACCTGGACCGAAAAGTAGCAATCCCAGCGAACGTGCGTTTTGGTCGATTGAAGGCCGGTCTGCTTGCTCCTTGGACGGATGCTTCTGCGGAAGGAACCGCCAAGGAGTAGGCTTACAGGCATGAGACTCGCACGTTTTTCTTTGAATGATTCGCCGCGCTACGCCTTCGTGCAGAAGGACGAAACGGACGGCAAGGACTACCTCATCGAACTGGACGGCCATCCGCTGGCCGGCGACCAGGTCAAGCCCACCGGCACTCGTTACCCGGTCGACGGCGATGGCATCCGTCTGCTCTCCCCGGTCATCCCCTCCAAGGTTTACGGTCTGGCCAAGAACTATGAGGCCCACGCCCAGTTCATGCACGAGGCCGGCCACTCCGAAATCGCCCACGCGCCGGAAGACATGGTGATCTTCACCAAGCCGTCCACCTCGGTAATCGGCCCCGACGACCCGATCGTGTACCCGGCCTGCTCCAAGGACATGAACTTCGAGCCGGAAGTGGCCGTGGTGATGGGCCGTATCGCCAAGAACGTGACCGTCGAGAACGCGATGGATTACGTGCTCGGCTTCACCTGCGTCAATGATGTGACGTTGCGCGATCTGCAGGGCATCGACCCCACGTGGACGCGCGCCAAGGGCTTCGATACCTCCTGTCCGCTTGGCCCGTGGATCGTGATGCGTGACGACCTCGACTGGAAGGACGCCAAGATTTCCTTCACACTGAACGGCGAGGATGTGCCGATGGCGTCTGGCACCACCGCGAACCTGATTCACGGCATCCCCGAGCAGATTGCCGCCATTTCGTCGTTCTCCACGCTGCTGCCTGGCGACGTCATCATGACCGGCACCCCGAACGCCTCCGGCCACCTCGACCCAGGCGACGAGACCATCGTGCACGTCGAAGGCATCGGTGATCTGCGCAACGTAATCGTTCGGGCGTGACTCGTTCTGGCTCCCCTCTCTGAGGGGAACCGTCCAGGCGGAGAAGCTGACTGAGGGAACCAAGAACGCGCCTTACGCTCCCGGCAGAAGTGCGTGCAGGGCGGTCATCACCACCAGGCTGATGATGGCCGTCACTGTCAGCGAGAAGCCGGCGAGCTTGGCGTTGCCGGTCAGCGAATCGGTGAACTTAGTTGAGAAAATCGTGATCGGGGCGAAGGAGCCCAGCACGATGATCTCGCGAATCCTCATGTCAAACTGCCGACCGCGCCGAGACGCCGGGACAGTTCCGTGCCGGCAAGCCGCAGCTTGGTCTTAAGCGACCGCTCCTGTTCGGGGCGCAGCGATCCGCTCACGAAAGTGAGAGCCAGCCCGGCGATGGGAAAGTCGTTGTAGTCGCGCACAGCGACGGCGTATGAATCAAAGCCGGGCGTCACGTCTCCGTGTTCCTCGGCAAAACCGGTGCGTTGGGTTTCGGCGAGCGTTGCCTCCAGCTCCTTGGGCGATTTGGGGCCGATGCCGGTGCGGTCGGTGAACGCCTGACGATTGGGATATAGCGCGCGGACCTGATTGCGGGGGAGTGCGGACAGAATGGCCCGCCCGGTGGCGGTCAGGTGACTGGGTAGGCGCACGCCCACGCCTGACACTAGCGGCGGGCGATGCGCGGCGCGCTCCTCAATCACATAAATGATTTCGTTGCCGTGCAGCACGGCCAGATGTCCGTTTTCGCCGGTCTCGTCAACAAGACGCGCCAACACCGGATGCGCGACCTGCGATACACGATGTTGGCGAGAATAGGCCGATCCCAGCTCGAAAGTCTTGAGTCCGATGCCGTACGCGCGCTGCTCGGCAAGGCGGGTGACCAGTCCGTGACGCTCCAAAATCTCCAACAATTGGTACACCGTGGAGCGCGGAATGCCGAGTTCGCGAGCGAGCGTGGCGGCTTGCGTCTGACCATTGCTCGCGATGAACTCGAGGATGTCGAGCGTACGGTCGGCCGCCGGAGCCAGCGAGACACGTGGCGCGGATGATGATGTCTGATGTTCCCGTTCTGATGGCTTCACCTGCGCCCGCTTGACGGTACGTGGCTCGGTGAAGGCGTATTGCTGCGAGGCATGGCTCATATTTCCATCACCTTACATGTCTGAGATTTCAGACACAAGATGGACGAAGTGGCTTATGGCGGGCATCCGACTGAGGTGAAATGGCCAAGGTTTGATTACTCGGGGAGCGATTGGTCGCGTTTGCGTCGCCTGCTGTTGATGGGCAGGTGCGGTGAGCGAATGCGGGCAGTCGCGGATCCCCGGCGAAGCATGTGCCGCATATGTCGTATATGCGGAATGCGGCACATATATAGAAAGGTATGAGCATGGCAGAGCAGACGGTCACCGTAGGTGTTGGAGCGCTGAGCATCGAGGACGTTATCGCCGTAGCGCGCGGCGGTGCCAAAGTGGCGATTTCGGACGAATCGAAGCATGAGATGGCGCTGAGTCGCGCGGTTATCGATCATTTGGCCGACGACACCGTGCCGCATTACGGTATCTCCACCGGATTCGGCGCGCTCGCCTCCACCTCCATCCCCAAGGAACAGCGTGCGCAGCTGCAGAAAAGTCTGATTCGCTCGCATGCCGCCGGTGCCGGACCGGAAGTGGAGCGTGAGGTGGTGCGCGGCCTGCTGGTGCTGCGCCTGAGCACCCTGTGCACCGGACGCACCGGTGTGCGCCCGGAAACCGCGCAGGTCTACGCCGATATGCTGAACGCCGGCATCACCCCGGTGGTCTACGAATACGGTTCACTCGGATGCTCCGGTGATTTGGCGCCGCTCGCAGCCTGTGCTTTGGTGGCGATGGGTGAAGGCGAGGCCCGCAACGCTGACGGCCTCAAGATCGGCGGCGGCGAAGCGCTGCGTGCGGCCGGCATCACGCCCGTCGATTTGAAAGAGAAGGAAGGACTGGCGCTGGTCAACGGCACCGACGGCATGCTCGGCATGTTGTGTATGGCCATCACCGATCTGCGCCTGCTGCTCAAGACCGCGGATGTCGCCGCCGCGATGAGCGTGGAAGGCATGCTCGGCAACGACCGCGTATTCGCCGCCGACTTGCAGGCGCTGCGCCCGCATCGCGGCCAAGGCGATTCCGCTGCGAACATCGCCCGCATGCTCAAGGACTCTGGTCTGATTGAGGCCGGCCGCCCGGCTCCACCGTGCGTGTGCAGGACGCCTACTCGCTGCGCTGCACCCCGCAGGTGCACGGCGCCGCCCGCGACACCGTGGAATACGCGGCCTCCGTGGCGGGCGTGGAACTCGCCTCCGCCATCGATAACCCGTGCGTCACGCTGGACGGCCGTGTGGAGTCCAACGGCAACTTCCATGGCGCGCCGCTGGCCTATGTGCTCGATTTCCTAGCGATTCCGACCGCCGACGTAGCCTCTATCTCCGAGCGTCGTACCGACCGCTTCCTTGACGTGGCGCGCAACCGCGGCCTGCCGGCGTTCCTGGCTGGTGACCCGGGCGTGGACTCCGGTTTCATGATCGCCCAATACACCGCTGCCGGCATCGTCTCCGAAATGAAGCGTAACGCCGTGCCTGCCTCGGTCGATTCGATTCCAAGCTCCGCCATGCAGGAAGATCACGTGTCGATGGGTTGGGCCGCCGCCCGCAAGCTGCGCCGGTCGATTCCGGCCTTTGCGCGCGTGCTGGCCGTGGAACTGCTGTGCTCCTGCCGCTCCTTCGACTTCCGCAAGCCGTACCGTCCGGGTGCGGCGGGCGCCGCCGTATACCGCGTGGTGCGCCAGTACGCCAACGAAATCGGCCCCGACGTACGCGATACCTGGACCACCCCGCAGATTGAGGGCGTGGCCGAGGCGATTCTCTCCGGCGAAGTCCTCGCCGCCGCCGAATCCGCCGTCGGCGCACTGAAGTAGCGGCTGCCCAAGCTCCCTCATCAGAGGGGGCTACTGTTCACCCTCCCCACCAAAATCCAAAACTTGAGTCACCTGCACTCAAGTTTTGGGAATAGAATGGGTTCCAGGTCGGTTGACCATATCAGACAACGACAAGTTGCGGTCTGCGGTGGCGCTTGCGGGGCTTTCGAAGCCCGCGAGCCGCTCCGCGCGGGCCGCATGATATGGAGGAATACGATATGGAACAGAAGTTCACCACCATGGCCCAGGAGGCCGTCGGCGACGCGATTCAGAGTGCGTCCGCCGCAGGAAACGCGCAGGTCGAAACCCTGCACGTCATGGACGCGCTGCTGCGCCAGGAGAACGGCGTGGTGCGTTCGCTGATCGAAGCCGCGGGCGGAGACCCGCAGACCATCGGCGCGGCGGTGCGCAACGCTTTGGTCGCGCTGCCGAGCGCATCCGGATCCAGCACCTCGCAGCCACAGGCCAGCCGCCAGCTGACCGCCGCCATCGCCCAGGCTGAGAAGGAAATGCAGCAGATGGGCGACGAATACGTCTCCACCGAGCACCTGCTTATCGGCATCGCGGCCAGCAAGCCGAACCAGTCGGCCGAAATCCTGGAGAAGAACGGCGTCACCGCAGCTCCCTGCGCAAGGCCGTACCCGGCGTGCGTGGCGGCGCGAAGGTCACCAGCCCGGACGCGGAAGGCTCGTACAAGGCCCTAGAGAAGTACTCCACCGACCTGACGGCCGCCGCCAAGGAAGGCAAGCTCGATCCGGTGATCGGCCGTGATCAGGAAATCCGCCGCGTGATTCAGATCCTCTCCCGTCGTACCAAGAACAACCCGGTGCTGATCGGCGAGCCCGGCGTCGGCAAGACCGCCGTCGTGGAAGGCCTGGCCCAGCGTATCGTGGCGGGCGACGTGCCCACCACCCTGCAAGGCAAGAAGCTCATCTCCCTTGACCTAGGCTCCATGGTGGCCGGCTCGAAGTACCGTGGCGAGTTCGAGGAGCGCCTGAAGAGCGTCCTCAACGAAATCAAGAACGCGGACGGCCAGATCATCACCTTCATCGACGAGATTCACACCATCGTCGGCGCGGGTGCGGCCGAAGGCTCGATGGACGCCGGCAATATGCTGAAGCCTATGCTGGCCCGTGGCGAGCTGCGCCTGATCGGCGCGACCACGCTGGACGAGTACCGCGAGAACATCGAGAAGGATCCGGCGCTGGAGCGTCGTTTCCAGCAGGTGTTCGTGGGTGAGCCGAGCGTGGAAGACACCATCGCCATTCTGCGTGGTCTGAAGCAGCGTTACGAGGCGCACCATAAGGTAACGATCGGCGACGACGCGCTGGTTGCCGCCGCGACCCTCTCGAACCGTTACATTTCGGGTCGTCAGCTGCCGGACAAGGCCATCGATCTGGTCGATGAGGCGGCCGCTCACCTGCGTATGGAGCTCGACTCCTCGCCTGAGGAGATCGATGAGCTGCAGCGCAAGGTGACCCGTCTTGAAATGGAGGAAATGCAGCTCAAGAAGGCCGAGGATCCTGCGTCCAAGGAGCGTCTGGGCAAGCTGCAAGCCGAACTTGCGGACACCCGTGAGAAGCTCAGCGGTCTCAAGGCGCGTTGGGATGCGGAACAGGCTGGCCACAACAAGGTCGGCGACCTGCGTGCCAAGCTCGACGACCTGCGCGTGCAGGCGGATAAGTATACCCGTGAAGGCAACTTGGCGGAGGCCTCGAAGATTCTGTACGGCGAGATTCCGTCCATTCAGAAGGAGCTTGCCGCCGCGGAGAGCGCGGATGCTGAATCTGCTGATGCCAGCGCGGCCAACCCGGCCGATGAGCCGATGGTCCCGGACCGTGTGGACGCCGACTCGGTGGCTGAGATCGTCTCCGACTGGACCGGCATTCCCGTCGGCCGCCTGATGCAGGGCGAAAACGAGAAGCTGCTGCACATGGAGGACTACCTCGGCAAGCGTGTGATCGGCCAGAAGGAAGCCATCGCCGCCGTGTCCGACGCGGTGCGCCGTTCGCGTGCCGGCATCTCCGACCCGAACCGTCCGACCGGATCGTTCCTGTTCCTCGGCCCCACCGGTGTGGGCAAGACCGAACTGGCCAAGGCGCTCGCCGACTTCCTGTTCGACGACGAGAAGGCCATGGTCCGCATCGACATGTCCGAATACATGGAGAAGGCTTCGGTCTCGCGCCTGATTGGCGCGGCGCCGGGCTACGTGGCTACGAGCAGGGCGGCCAGCTGACCGAGGCCGTGCGCCGTCGCCCGTATTCCGTGGTGCTGTTCGACGAGGTCGAGAAGGCCAACCCGGAGATCTTCGACGTGCTGCTGCAGGTACTTGACGATGGTCGCCTGACCGATGGCCAGGGAAGGACCGTGGACTTCAAGAACACGATCCTGATTATGACCTCTAACCTCGGCTCGCAGTTCCTCGTGAACGAGGACATGGACGCCGACGCCAAGAAAAAGGCCGTGATGGACGCTGTCCACATGAACTTCAAGCCGGAGTTCCTGAACCGTCTGGACGACATCGTCATGTTCCACCCGCTTACGCGCGAGGAGCTTGGCGGCATCGTGGATATCCAGGTGGCTGGCGTGTCCCAGCGTCTGACCGATCGCCGCATCACGCTGGACGTCACCGACTCGGCTCGCGAATGGCTGGCCAACACCGGTTACGACCCGGCTTATGGCGCTCGTCCGCTGCGCCGCCTGGTACAGACCGAAGTGGGCGACCAGCTGGCCCGTATGCTGCTGGCCGGCAAGGTCCACGATGGCGACACCGTGCTGGTCGACCAGACCGGCGGCGAACATCTGGAGCTCTCCGCTTGGGCGAGCGACCAGATTGTCTCCGACAATCCGGACGTGAGCGTGGACAACGTCACCGAAGACAAGTGACAATCACTGGCTCCCCTCTCTGAGCAAAGCTGTCAGCGAAGCTGACTGAGGGGAGTTCGGGCTGGCGAGCTTCACTATATTGGCTCTCCTCTGAGGAGGAGAGCCTTTTCGCTACCATGGTGCTGAACTTCATACGAGGAGGGCCAGTGACTGGACGATTCGCGCCGACGCGTCGGGGCGCATGCATATCGGCAACGTGTACGCCATGTTGGGTGCATGGCTTTCGGCCCGCTCGCGTGGCGACCGCATGCTGATGCGTATCGAGGACGTGGACAAGCCGCGTGTGGTCGCCGGTGCGGACCAGCTCATGATGGATGACCTGCATTGGCTCGGCCTCGACTGGGATGGCGAACCGATGTTCCAATCCCAGCGCACTGAACGATACGAATACGCTCTCGAATGCCTGCGCTCGCAAGGTGTGCTGTACCCCTGTTTCTGCTCGCGTGCCGACATTCGCGCCGCCTCGGCCCCCAACGAGGGCGACGGCTTCATGGTGTACCCCGGCACGTGCCGCCGCCTGCTGCACGACCATCCCGACGAGGTCCGTGCCCGTTTGGTTCGCGGCGACCAGCATTCCATCCGTATCGCCATGCCGGAATCGGCAGCGGGAGAAAAGCAACGTACAGTGCCTGACGATTCCGCTGCGCTGTCGGGAGCCGTGCCGCCGGAACAGCAGGGCGATGCCGGAATCGTTGATGGTGTCGCATGCTTTAACGACCGTGTCTATAGTCCACAGCACTACGATTTGGCCCGCGAGGTAGGCGATTCCGTGATTCGCCGAGCCGATGGACTGTTCGGCTATCAACTGGTCGTGGTCGTGGATGACCTCGATATGGGTGTTGATGATATCGTGCGCGGCCGTGATCTGCTGCGCTCCACCGCGCTGCAAATGTGGATTCGCCAGTGTCTGTTGGCTGGCGGCTTTGAGCCGGAATGCGGCAACACGGAAAAGCCTCTCGCCGAGCACCCCGAGTATGCGCACCTGCCGCTTATCGACAATGCGGCCGGCCGGCGTTTAGCCAAGCGCGAACGTTCGCTGGATATGGGAGCCTTGCGCGCCCGCAACGTAACCCCCGAGCAAATCATCGGATACTGCGCCTGGCTGCTGCGTCTGCAACCCACTCCAATTCCTTGCAAACCCGCCGATCTGCTGGCAGATTTCAGCTGGGAGCCACTGCGCGCCAACCACCTGGACCGCGCGCTGAAACCGGATGATCCAACCACTCCACAATGGCTGGCAGAAGCGTTAGGCTAGAGGCAGCCCAACAGGAAGGATTCCAATGTCGTCGAAGCTCTGGAGAAACGTGGCGCTGGCAGGCGTGGCCGCCGCCGGTGCTGCCGTGTGGGCCGTGGCCCCGCGCACGTTCAATGACAAGCGTCGTAATTTCGTGCCCTCCATTCCGGAGGTATGGTATGCCCATCGTGGCTTGCATGATGCGGGTTCTGGTTTGGTCGGCTATACCGATATCGCTGATTATGGTGGGGATAATCCGGTTAGCGCCCAAGCCGATACCACTGAGCGATCCATCGCCGAAAACGATGATTATGTGTCGCTTGCCCGTCGCATGGCTGTCAAGGCCGGCTACGGCAGTGCGGATATGACCGGTCCGATTGCTCCCGAAAACTCGCTGGCCGCGTTCGCCGCCGCCTGCGAGGCTGGCTATGGCATCGAACTCGACGTGCAGCTTACGCTCGACGGCCAAGTGGTCGTGGTCCATGACGCCGATTTGTTGCGCGTGGCCGGCGATCCGCGCCGCATCGAAGACCTGACTTACGACGAACTCGCCCGTATTCCGCTCTTCCCGAACGGCGAGTCAGGCGATTTGAAGGCCGAACCGTTGCCGGGTGCCGACGCGAACCCGCCGCTGGTGGTCACGCCGTCCGCCGCGCCGAAGGGGTACTACCAGCATGTGCCGCTGTTCTCCGATGTGCTGGACGTGGTGGCCGGCCGGGCTCCGCTGATTGTGGAATACAAGTTCAGCAACAACAGGGCTTGGGATGAGCGTAGCGAAGAGCTCATGGAAAAGGGCCACGCCTTGCTTGAGGCGTATGACGGCCCGTACGTGATCGAATCCTTCCACCCGGGCGCGGTGAATTGGTACAAGGAGCATCACCCTGAGGTGTGCCGCGGTCAGCTGAGCTGGCCGGCGAAGCTGAGCAAGAATGGTGCGGCTGAATGGGCCGCCGGCTTACTGGCGTTCGACTGGCTGTCTCGTCCTGATTTCGTGGCTTATGACTGGACTGGTGGCGCTTCGCCGCAAGTCAAGCTCGCTCGTTCGATGGGTGCGATGCCGGTTTCATGGACCGTGCGCAGCAGCGATGAACTCGCCCAGTGCGCCCCCTACTTCGACCGCCACATCTTCGAAGCGTTCGTCCCCGACGCAGTGTGAGGTTGAGGGCGTTATTGATGCGCCCATGGGGTGGTTACAGGCTCATCGGGCGGTAACTTGCCCATGGGGCGGTTTGAAGAATATGTGAAACCGCGGAATTAAGCCATTTTGGCATACCGCCCCATGAGGATTTTGCCGCCTCATGGGGCAATTACCGCCCCATGGGGGATTTCCCGCCCCATGAGGTATGGCGTTTTACTTGTGATACGGCTCGCCAGCGTTGATTTTATAAGCGCGATAGATCTGCTCCAGCAGAATCACGCGCATAAGCTGATGCGGGAACGTCATCTTCGAGAAACTCAGCAGAAAATCAGCACGACGCAGAATCGCGTCGTCAAGGCCGATTGAACCGCCGATGACCAGCTGAATATGGCTGGTGCCACGCAATCCAAGGTCGTTGATTTTGGCGGCCAATTCTTCACTGGACAGCTGCTTGCCATTGATGGCAAGGGCAATAACAAACGCGCCGTCCTTCAGATGCTTGGCGATGCGTTCGCCTTCTCTGGCCTTGATCTGTCGGTCAACGCCTTCGGAGGCATGGTCAGGCGTTTTCTCATCTGCCACTTCAATGATGTTGAGCTTGCAGTAGCGCGAAAGTCGCTTGGAATACTCGTCAATGGCGTCGCGAAGGTAACGCTCCTTCACGCGCCCCGGCGCAATAATGTCGATTTGCATAGATGTTCCGTTATGTTGCTCCCCTCGGGGAGGGGAGCCAGGGAAATCAGTCAATTACGCCATAGAGACGGTCACCGGCGTCGCCCAACCCCGGCACGATGTAGCACTTGTCGTTGAGCTTCTCGTCGACCGCGCACACTACGACCTTGAAGTCGATGGACGGATCGATGTGCTCTTCCACGAACTTGATGCCTTCAGGCGCCGCGATGATGTTGATCGCGGTCACGTCCTTGGCACCGCGCTCGGCCAGATAGTGCGTGGCGGCGACCAGCGTTCCGCCGGTGGCGAGCATCGGTCGATGAGGAAGCACTGGCGGCCGGACAGGTCCTCGGGCAGACGGTTCGCGTACGTCACCTGCTGGGTGGGGTGCTCCTCGTCGCGCTTCATGCCCAGGAAGCCGACTTCGGCGGTCGGCATAAGACGGGTCATGCCGTCGAGCATGCCCAAGCCAGCGCGCAGCACCGGCACGATGATCGGGCGCGGGGAGGCGAGCTTCTTGCCGGTCATCGGGGCGACCGGCGTCTCGATCGGCGCGGCCACCACGGACAGGTTGCGGGTGGCCTCGTAGGCCTCAAGCATCACGAGTTCGGAGACGAGCTCGCGGAAGGTGGAGGAGGGGGTGTTCTTGTCGCGCAGCACGGTGAGCTTGTGCTCGACCAGCGGATGATTCAAAACATGGAGTTCCATGATTCCCAGCCTAGTCCAAGTTTGCCGACCTGCCGAATTGGTAATGGCGCGGCTTGCTTATCGGATTGGATTTGTGGGTGATTCGACTTTTTGCTGCGATAGGCCAGTTGCAGCAGGACAATGCCCTGTCCGTGCCGAGATCTGCCTCTGATACCTCTGAGAGGGTAAAGCGTAAAAAACAACACGGTGTAAAACAGGGAATGAAACTGGTGTAAAACCGGGAATGAGATAGGTGTAAAATCGGGAATGAAACTGGTGTAAAATCTATATTGTTAGAACGATAGAACTGGGAAAGGCTGCAATATGAACGATTTGAGTGGTCGCGATGGTACCTTGACCAGGCCTGATTATCGTTCACGCGTGGTAGATAGCAGATTAAGTAAACTGCTCAAGGCGTTCGGTGCAGTGGAAATCGTTGGGCCGAAATGGTGCGGCAAGACATGGACCGCGCTCTCCCGGTCTCGAAGCGTTGATCGTCTGGATGATGTGGCAGTTTTCGCGGCCGCCCAAACCGATCCTGTATTGGTGCTGATGGGGGAGGAGCCCCATCTGGTGGACGAATGGCAAGATGTACCGCAAATTTGGGATGCCGCTCGTCGCCATATAGATGACAATGCGAACCGCAAGGGGCAGCTGATTCTTACAGGTTCGGCTATTCCAAAGGATCGTGACGCCATTCATCACAGCGGCACTGGTCGCATTGCTCGTCTGCGCATGTGGCCCATGAGCTTGGCTGAATCCGGAGAATCCACGGGCGCGGTCAGCCTATCCGATTTGTTCGAGGGGAAATTCGAGCCTGCCGAATGCAATACGAGTATCGAAGACATCGCCAGATGGTGTTGCCGTGGCGGATGGCCCGCGAATCTTGAGCTAGACGATGAATTCGCCTTGGAAATCCCGGGCGAATATATCGCAAGTGTGCTGGATATCAGCGTGCCGAAGATGAAGAAGAATCCTGAAACTGCACGAGCTTTGATGCGAGCTCTTGCCGTGAACATCTCGCAGGCACCAAAATATGCGACGCTGGCTGCGGATATGGCATATGGCGATGAGCGGCGTGAGCCGGATACGCAGACGGTGAAGAGCTATTTGGAAATGTTCAAGGACTTGTACCTTCTGACGGATTTGGAGGGTTGGGAACCGCCACTCCGCGCAAAGAGTCGTGTGCGAACCAAGCCCAAGCGATATTTCGTGGATCCTTCGTTGCCTGCTGCGGTTTTAGGTGCCGCGCCGAATACTCTGATGCGCGATACACAGACGCTCGGCGATCTGTTTGAAACGCTGTGCATTCGTGATTTGAATGTATATCTGTCGGCTATGCCGGGTGCCGGGAATCGCATTGCGTATTACCGCGATGACAAGGGGCTTGAAGTTGATGTCATTATCGAGTTGTCTGACGGCAGGTGGGGTGCCATCGAAATAAAACTCAGTGACCTTAAGGTGAACGATGACAATGCGGATAAGCTCAAATCCTTCCGCAACAAAATCTGCGGCAATCCCATGGCTCAGGTCCGAGACCCCGAATTCATGATGTTCCTTACCGGCCGAGGTGGGAAGGCCTATCGCCGCAATGACGGCATACTGGTCGTGCCCATCGCAACGCTCGGGGCGTGAATCTGGTAAAAGAAAAGAAGCGCCGAACCGCGAAAGCGCCTGTCGGCGCAAGGGCCGCTCGCGGCGGCAAAAAATGGAGCCCGGGGCTTAAGCACGGTCCGACGCGGATACTTAGTATAGCTTGCGATGGGTCTCGCCGCGCCGGGGAAGGGGTGGCGTTGGCCGGTAGCTGATTGTTGGGGTGCGGTCGGTGGGTTTCTCCCTCAGTCATGGGCATCGCCCGTGACAGCTCCCTCATCAGAGGGAGCCTGGAGCGGGGTTACTCCAACGTCCGCGACGCCAGAGGTTGGCACCGTGTTGGAAATCCTTGGCGGTGGCCATGAGGCTGCCGGCGGTGTGCATAAGGCGGGCGGCTTTGGTGCGCACGGCCTTCTCATCGGCATCCGAGGAGAAGGCGCCGTTGGCCTCGGCCCGG
>ENA-OQCF01000057-OQCF01000057.1-human-gut-metagenome-genome-assembly--contig:-NODE-57-length-41012-cov-11.039477_pt1 | contig 41012 bp, 47 predicted proteins | sample MGYA00242756_ERZ504573 | MGnify/ENA primary metagenome ERZ504573 (study PRJEB26092, sample SAMD00036240) | human gut metagenome | host: Homo sapiens | study: EMG produced TPA metagenomics assembly of... | reverse complement strand
TATAAAGAAAGTATGACAATAGGGATGATTTCATATGGTCAACTTAAATAAAGTACTGTCTAATAATTTTAGCAACACAATATATAAAACAAACTAGCCGATTTAGAACTTCATGTTTAAAAAGTAACGAAAATACGATATAATATATGCAGGCAGTAAATAAATTATTTGTGTAAAAAAAATGGATATATAGTATATATTATAATACACAGATATTAGAAATATAGGAAAAGGGTGTGTTACTTGAAAGCTATATATAAGTCTACAAGGGTAAGTTTAGAAGTTAAGCGGATTATTAATGGATTGAAAAGCGGAGAATTGGAAGTGAGAAATGTTCCAAAAGAATTTGCTTTAGATTCTAATGTTTTAAAAGTAGAGCGAAAGTTGGGGTTGAGAAAAAGCGGTCATCGAGGCTTTGATGTAATCGCACAAACGTTTTTTGTAGAAGAAGATTGGTTTTATAAAGATTTGTCAGGTAATCTTGTTTCAAGATTGCATAAGATGACCTTTGATTATTTTGAAGAATATTATGAATTTTTGGATGGTGATATATATGAAGATGCTTGTTATTATCAGTATGCATTTGAAGATGAATTTTCAAAAAAAATTAATCTTGATATAGAACGATTGACGAAAGTAAAAAGTTTTGTTACAGAAACCTTAGATGATTATTCGTGTGAACGGTCACAAGATGAGATTGAATCATATGAGCGTTGTGAAAAAGTAAATAAGAAATGTGTAAGACAGTGGTTGAATAAATTTAATGCTTGTGATACATATGAACAATTCAAAAAGGTATGTAGTAATTATGAAAAATCAATAGTCTCACAATATAAATCTGTAGAATTTTTCTTTTTTCAGTATATTTTTGATACTAAGTGTAGCAAAAAGCACTTGGATGTGATTCTGGAATATCTGTCAAATGATTATTATTTCGGTGACAATGTTGTAATGGGATTGTGCCTGGTTTTTACACCAAAAGTCATTCTTGATAAATATGATTTTTCACAAGCTTCTGTTGCAACCAATAGGAAGCGAAAGAAAGAAGTAAAAGACTTTGTGGAAGACTTGAAAAATCAGGATATTGAAATGAGAGTAATATGTTATTTTGATAAAGCAACACATTTTTATTGTGAAGTAACAAAAGTGTTTCGTTATTATAACTGTCAAGGCAGGAAAACTTTGAATCAGCGGCGTAGTGTAGAGGTATGTCGAGCTTTTGAGACATTTTGATGAATTTATCAAGTATAGAAATGGCAATTTGAAAAATTGTGACTTATCAGGAGCCATTGATTTGGATGTTGATTTTTCAAAATATGCGACAGATGATACGACAAAATTACCGATTAGAGAAGATGCAAATCTGAGTTGCAAGGTATTGAAAGCATATAAGAATGGAGAATTTGTAGTATGTCAATTTTGGAGTAATGAAGATAAAAAAATTGTAAAACAGCAGGTACATAGGTTTAGATATTTCTTTGATTTCGTGGCATTTTTGAAAGGTGATTTATCGGGTTCAGATTTATTATTCTGTACTGGTATGAAAAATCTTTCAAACATAGATGAAATTAATTTGAGTGACGTGAAAATGACCAGTGAAATATGTGAAAAATTGAATGTTCAATATAAATCATATGATTATGATGAAAAACTCATTGGTGAGTTCCCTGTAGTTGAAAAGAATGAAGAAGAAACTGCATTGGTATTACAATCGTCAAGAAGAATTGTTTCATATGAAAGAAGTATGTTTTCCGCTGATCTTAGTAATATGTTTTTATGGGAATCTAATAGAATTAGCTACATTTCTGATTTACATTTGATGCATAGAATTAAAAATGCAGGTTGTAAATCAAAGGAAGATGTTATTTACACCATGAAAAAAATCATTGATTCTATTTTAGCTGATAGTTCGAGTTTAACACTTATCGGTGGAGATGTGTCATCAGAATTTTCAATATTTGAATTGTTTGTGAAAATGCTTAGAAAATTAGCAGGCTTAAGAAGCCGAAATTTTGTATTTGTTCTTGGAAATCATGAAATTTGGAATTTCCCAGGACTTCCAATGGATGAGATTGCTGACAAATACAGAACTGTATTAAAGAAAAATGGAATGTTCTTATTGCATAATGATTTATTTTATAGAAATGAATCTGATGACATTGGAATTATACCATACGATGAATTGATACAGTCAGATAATAAGGCTCTACTTGAAAAATTGAGATGTGCAAGATTAGTGATTTTGGGTGGTCTTGGATTCTCAGGGTATAATGAAGATTTCAATGCAAATGATGGTGTGTATCGAGCAACTGTTGATAGAAAAACAGAAATTCAAGAGAGTAAAAAGTTTGAACAGTTGTATGATAAATTGACAAATGTGTTAGCAAAGAAAAATACGGTCATCTTTACTCATACACCAAAAAAAGATTGGTGTGCAGATGCAGATTTTCATAATGATTTTGTGTATGTAAGTGGTCATACACATAGAAATATATTCTTTGACGATGGTGTAAAAAGAATATATGCTGATAATCAGATTGGATATAGAAATGAGAGTCCGCATCTGAAAAGTTTTCTGATGGATGGAGAATATGATTATTTTGGCGACTATGAAGATGGTATATATGAAATTACATCTCAGGAATATCAGGATTTTTCTCGTGGAAAGAATATATCAATGACTTTCAATAGACAAGTTAATATTCTTTATATGTTGAAAAAGAATGGGTATTACTGTTTTATTCATAAAACAAAGACAGGTTCGTTGTCACTGCTGAATGGTGGAGCCTTGAAAAAGTTAGATAAAAAAGATATAAATTATTATTATGATAATATGGAGTTAATGATTGCATCTATTGAAACACCTTTGAATAATTTTATAGCTTATCAGGAAAGGATTGCCGAGCAAATTAAAAAAATTGGTGGTAGTGGGTGGATTCATGGCTGTATCATTGACATTGATTATTATAATCATGTATATGTGAATCCAGTAGATATGACAATACGAAGTTATTGGGCATCGGATATTATTAACAAGCTTGTATATCCAACGGTACCATCATTGTTAAAAGCTGAATGCCCTGACTTATATGCTAACTATCTAAAATTGATTAAAGGTGAAAAATCAAATCTTTTAGCGGGGGAACAGATAAAGAATGAGATAGCATTGTTGCCACAAGAATATTTAGAAACAGACATTTATAAAGCATCTCGTGAGATAAAAAAGATGCAGAAATTAAATTCAAATGTGTTGACAACATGGTATGATATTGTTCCAGAGAAGAATAAATTGCCAGAAAAATAAGTAAATGTTAAGGAGTAATAATCATGCCAAGAAAATAAAATAATAACCTGAATTGTAAGATTGATAAGTCGGTATTAGATAAACTGTAAGAATTCATTTCTAATACATAACATTCCAAAACTGTTATGGTGAGAAAGAATTGGAAGAATATATCAACAAATACAATAAAACAGGTAGGTTTTAAGAAAAAGACAGCCACTTTTCCGCTAATTGGAATGTGACTGTCTTTAAATTTGCACTGTCAAAGGTTTAACTTAATGTCATTTCATTTTAATGAGCTTGTTTTCTTGTATATAGAGAGGTTGTAATCAGTTTTTACCGCCTATTTTAGAAGCCTCATTTTCTTCATTTAGATCGTCAATCATGCGCTCAATCAGCATTTTCTTGATGTAGACATCAAAGCTCAGCATGCAGATAAAGCTGAATGTGTGAAGAAATTTCTGATCTTCAGCAGGAAAATCCTCAAATGTCTCACCTGCAATCTTATATTTCTTGCCGAGATCCTTTAGGAGCTTCTGCGATTCCTCCGCCTCTAAGCTGAAAACCTCAGTATAGACATCCTGCATCGTAAATCCGTCATCATTACCGAAATACTTCTCGGTAAGCGGATTAAGAATCGAGCGTATATCGTTGATGCTCAATATATTTTTGAAATAATATATAAAAAGCAGTGTGAGCACATGCTCCTTAGAATACTTTTTCTTGTCCGGAGAAGGGAGCAGATTGTTTTTGGCATAGTTGTTTATCATTGTCTTGGTAAGGATTTTGTCGCTTTCATAGCGCTTTGATGCAGCGAGCTGCTCGTCCATGAAGGTTGTGACCTGATCCATGTACAGATCAATATTTGGTATATCCTCCGGCTTTATGTAATCTATTGATTTAAGCTGCTTTAATAATTCTGATAAAAATTCTTTAACGTCATTCTCCATATCATCACCTCAGACTTTTATTATATAGTATTGAAAACTATATGACAAGTTTTTTTTGATTTTTCTCATATTGGGTTGTGCAAAACATATGTTTGTGGTATGCTGTAGATAAATTATTTTTGTATTTATGGTTTGTGTGCCTGTAATAAGACTGGAGAATTGAGAGGAAAACAGATGAACTTAGATATGTTGAATGAACAGCAGAGGGAGGCCGTTTTGACCACAGAGGGACCGCTTCTTATTTTAGCGGGGGCAGGCAGTGGCAAGACCAGGGTTCTTACATACAGGACTGCCTACCTGATAGATGAGTGTGGCGTCAATCCTTACAATATCATGGCAATCACCTTTACAAACAAGGCTGCGGGAGAGATGCGTGAGCGAATTGATGATATGGTGGGCTATGGTTCGGAAAGCATATGGGTTTCTACATTCCATTCGACATGTGTGCGTATACTGCGCAGGTATATTGACAGGCTGGGATATGACACGAATTTTACCATATATGATGCTGACGACCAGAAGGCTCTGATGAAGGACATCTGCAAGCGTCTTGAGATAGATACCAAGATGTATAAGGAAAAGATGTTTTTAAATGTCATTTCATCTGCAAAGGATGAGATGATTGATCCGATAGAGTTTGAAAACCGCTTCACAGGTGACTTCGTGAAGCGCAAGCAGGCACTTGTATACAAGGAGTATCAGAATGCCCTAAAGCAGAATAACGCACTCGATTTTGATGATCTGCTTGTGAAGACAGTAGAGCTTTTTAAGCTGGATAAAGAGGTGCTGGATTACTATCAGGAGCGCTTTAGGTATATCATGGTGGATGAGTATCAGGACACAAACACCGTGCAGTTTGAGCTTATCAGGCTTCTTGCCATGAAGTATAAGAATCTGTGTGTGGTGGGTGATGATGATCAGTCCATTTACAAGTTCAGAGGTGCCAATATCTACAATATCTTAAACTTTGAGAAGCATTTTGAAGATGCAAAGGTCATAAAGCTTGAGCAGAATTACAGGTCTACCCAGAATATCCTGGATGCCGCCAACAGCGTCATTTCCAACAACGTGGGTAGAAAGGACAAGCGCCTTTGGACTGACAACGGAGCCGGAGACAGGATTACCTTTGAACAGCTTGAGAGTGGCTTCGAGGAAGCGGATTATGTGGCGCGTTCGATAGCGAGACTCGTGAGAAAGGGTGAGGCGCGCTATAAGGACTGTGCTGTGCTTTACCGAACCAACGCACAATCGCGTCTTTTCGAGGAGAAATTTATTGCTGCCAACATCCCATACAAGATTGTCGGCGGCGTGAATTTCTATGCCAGAAAAGAGATAAAGGATATCCTTGCATATTTAAAGACTATTGATAATGGCCATGATGACCTTGCGGTAAAGCGAATAATAAATGTGCCAAAGCGCGGCATCGGAGCCACAAGCATCAATAAGGTGACGGACTATGCCATTGAGAAGGGGATAGATTTCTATACGGCACTGCGCTATGTCGATGAGGTGCCGGGAATGGCGAGGTCAGCAGGCAAGATAAAACCGTTTGTGATGTTTATACAGTCACTTCGTGCGAGAGCGAGATGGATTCGGTTTCGCAGCTCATACAGGCAATAATCGATGAGACCGGCTATGTCGATGAGCTGAAGGCAGAGGGCACGGATGAAGCAGAGCAGCGTATTGAGAATATTGATGAGCTTATAAACAAGGCTGTTGATTACGAGCAGGGGGAGGAGAATCCTACTCTCAGTGGCTTTTTGGAGGAGGTAGCGCTTGTAGCCGATATAGACGGTCTTGACGAAAACAGCGACTATGTGGTTCTTATGACTCTGCACAGTGCTAAGGGACTTGAGTTTCCGAATGTGTATCTGGCGGGCATGGAGGATGGCCTTTTCCCATGTCGCGCGTTCTCAAACACGAGTGATGATGAGACAAGCGAGTTAGAGGAGGAAAGGCGTCTTGCTTATGTTGGCATCACGAGAGCCAAGGAGCATCTGACTATCACATTTGCGCGTATGCGCAATGTGCGTGGAGAGACACGGTTTAACAAGGTATCGCCATTTGTGAAAGAGATTCCGCGTGAGCTTATGTCAGGTGAGGTCTATGAGCCAAAGCGCCGTGATGATGACCTTGAAAGAAATTCGCAGAGCACGTACAGAAAGGCTAAGGAGGCCTTCAAAAAGACACCTGTATACGGCACAGAGTATGCGACCACCTTTAATACACAGCGTACAAGGACACCTGTCTATACACCTGTGAGCAACCAGAAGTCTTTTGCCAGTGCTAATACCACCGGCGGCCTTTCATATAAGGTAGGAGACAGAGTATCGCACATCAAGTTTGGTGCGGGCGAGGTCATGGCAATCGTAGAAGGCGGCAGGGATTATGAGGTCACTGTGGATTTTGACAAGGCCGGTACCAAAAAGATGTTTGCTTCATTTGCTAAATTGAAAAAAATTGACTAAAATTATTGTAATTTTTATAGGAAAATTGGATATAATATGCTATAATGGATTTAACAAATAGCATTTGACAATTACTTTTGGAAAAGGAGCGGATTGAATTATGAGTAAAGTTGAAGAATTATTAAAGGACAACAAGCTTGCAGAGAAGCTCAGCATGGCAAAGCTTAATGACCTTCTCAAAAAAGAAGAGGAAGACAAGAAGCCTTCCAAGGCTGTTATCATATTTGCCATCATTGGTGTATTAGTTGCAGTTGCAGCAGCGGCATATGGTATCTACAGATTTTTCACACCGGATTATTTAGATGATTTTGATGATGAGTATGATGATGAATTCGATGATGATTTCTTCGAGGATGAAGACGAAGACGATGATGATGCTGAAGAGGAAAAAGAGGCACCAAAGACTAAAGAAGAGAAATAATCGTTTTTAGATAATGGGGGCTACATATGTAGTCCTCATTTTTCTTTATGTGTGAAGCAAGGCATTTGCAGTCAGGCATACAAAGAAATAATAAAGTATAAAGAGAGATAAGAATTACATGAAAAAAGGATTTAGAGGAACAGGAACCGTAGAAAGAGTAGACTTCCCAAACAAGGGAATAGCCGTTACAGATGACGGCGACAGAGTAATTGTGAAAAATACAATTCCGGGACAGAAGGTGGAATTTGTTGTAAATAAAGTAAAGCATCAAAGGGCAGAGGGCAGACTCATGGAGGTAATTGAGAAATCGCCTCTGGAGACAGAAGAACCATGCCCTCACTTTGGAATGTGCGGGGGCTGTACATATCAGACAGTGCCTTACGAAAAGCAGCTAGATATGAAGCTTACCCAGGTGAAAAAGCTAATCTCGGATGCCATCGGCACTGAAAAAGAGGCAGGATATGAGTTTATAGGGATACATGGAAGTCCGAAAAAGAGTGAATACAGAAACAAGATGGAATTTTCCTTCGGTGATGAGTACAAGGATGGTCCTCTTGCGCTTGGCATGCACAAAAGAGGAAGCTTTTATGACCTTGTGACAGTATCGGAGTGTCAGATAGTGGATGAGGATTTCAGGACAATATTAAAGGCAACACTTGATTATTTTTCAAAAAACAATATCCCATATTTCCACAGAGCAACACACAAGGGCTATCTGCGGCATCTGCTTGTCAGAAAGGCAACAAAAACCGGTGAAATCATAGTCGACCTTGTTACCACCACACAGACAGAGGGCTTCAACGAGGAGGAGCTGCTCGCAGGCTTTAGATATGAACTTTTGACCAGGCACTATGACGGCAGATTCAAGGGCGTTTTACACACAAAAAATGACAGCGTGGCAGATGTGGTCAAAAACGAGGGCACAGAGGTGCTCTACGGAGATTCATATTTCTACGAGGAGCTCTTAGGTCTGAAATTCAAAATCACACCATTCTCATTTTTCCAGACCAACTCACTCGGAGCGGAGGTGCTCTATGAGACAGCGAGAGAGTTTATCCTGGGAGATGACAAGGATTCGCTAAACGGTAAAACAGTCTACGACCTCTACAGTGGAACCGGCACCATCGCGCAGCTTATGGCACCAGTGTGTAAGGAAGTAGTAGGTGTCGAAATAGTTGAGGAGGCAGTTTGCGCAGCAAAGGAAAATGCAGCTCTTAATGGTCTTGATAACTGTAAATTTATCGCAGGTGATGTGCTCAAGGTGCTTGATGAGATAGAGGAAAAACCGGATTATATAATTCTTGATCCACCACGAGACGGTATCCATCCGAAGGCTATCGGGAAAATCATAGAGTATGGTGTTGAGAATATGGTTTATATTTCATGTAAACCGACAAGCCTGGCAAGGGATTTGCAGATATTTATGGCTAGAGGATATAGAGTGGAGAAGATATGCTGCGTGGATATGTTTCCGAATACTTATCATGTGGAGACGGTTGTATTGCTTTCCAAGGGAGAAATCGACTCGAAGAAGGTTCGTGTGGAGTTCTCACTGGAGGATATGGATATGTCCGGGTTCCAGAAGGGGGCGACCTACGAGCAGATCAAGGCGTATGTGTTGGAGCATACTGGCTTGAAGGTGTCTTCCCTCTACATCTCGCAAATAAAGCGCAAGTGCGGGCTGGATGTGGGGCAAAATTATAATCTGTCAAAGAAGGAAGATGCTAAAGTGCCAAAATGTCCGCCGGAGAAGGAAGCGGCGATCAGGGATGCGTTGAAATATTTTCAGATGATTTAAGAGTCTATTGAGCAAAAAAGCAGTAAATCAATTTCAGATTTACTGCTTTTGCTGGCCGGGCCGGTGAGCTACGAGCATTCATGACTTTTTGATAACTTGTTCCATACTGATATATTAAGCGGAAAGTTGTGGCCCTGTATTTTCAGAGGGAAACGAATGCTCCTTGAATATATCCCACAAAATATGCCATCGCTATACTCAGTGCAATGCAACATATACATAGTATTTCAGCAATTACCTTTTTTTCGATTATTTCATTTATGGACTTTCCGTAATCAATAGTAGACCATACCATTGAAAGCAAAAATAGAATTGAAATCCATTGAGTATGAAATGATAGTCCCATGCTAACAAATACATAGTTTGAGATGATGTAAAAAGCGCTTCTGACTACAACTTCTGTCACTTTTACAATCCGATTTCTCATAGAATTCTCCCTCTCTGATAATACTGTGGGCGGCAGCACTCCTTGCTGTCGCCCCTTGATTGCCTATCTGCAAAGGCGGGCGGGGCTGTCAACGGCGGCGCTTGCGCCGTTCATCTTGACCGTTGACTGGCTCGGCTGGCTTTGCTATTCCGTGATCTCTTTCAGTTATTGTCAAAGGAAATGTAGATAGTTAGACTATTGGGTATGTAGCTGATACTTAACCACTTTTCGTCGTTTGATAAAAGTGTCCCGATAGAAACATAGTTTTCTCCCTCGATTTCCTCTGACACATTTTCAATTACGGAAAAGCCTTCTTGGTTCAAAAGCTCCATATACTCGTTATAGTCGTTTTCGCTAATACCGGTAAGGTTGATATTACAATTCTCATGTTCTGTATCAAGTGTAGCCCATGCAACCGTACCAGGCGCAACAGGAAGCCCCTCTGTGTACTCATTCTCAGGCCAAACACCCTCGTCCAATTTTGTAACACTATTAGATTGCGTATTGTTCTCATTGCTTGTCGGTGTAGATGAGGTATTTTGATTAGAACACGCAGCCAAAAAAATCATAATCATGATTGTGAATACAGAAATATATTTCTTCATTGGTTACCTCCTGTTTTTGTGTATGGTTCGGATAATTAACAAAAGAGCAATAGCTGTTGCTGCAAACCCAATAGCCAAAAGGATTTGCGAAATATCAAAGGCAAACGCGCCCTCAATCTGTATATTTGTTGTCGCGTCGGCTTGTCCGATTGCTCCTTCTGGTACTTTTCCTGATTGTGTAACAGCATATACCGAAAAGGCAGCAGCCGCGATAACAAGCGCAGCAAGAGTAGAAATGATACCGTTCCTTTTTTTCGATTTGGTGTTATCAATGCCAAACTGTTCTGCGGTGCTGTCTGCAAATTCTTTTGGCGTCCCCAAACGCTGGATAATCTGCTGCTCTGTTTCTCCATGCTCCATAGCAGACGCAAAAACTTCATTCAAGTCACGTACAACCTCTTTTTTCATTTTGCGTGGTAAAGATAGTTCCTTTTCAACCTGTTTGATATATTGTTCTTTCATTTGGATACCCTCGCTTGTTGATAACTTTCTATAAAGCCGTTTACGCAGTTTTCATAGCTTGACCAAAATAAGATTAGTTCATCAAGTACATTCCTGCCTTTATCCGTTAAAGAATAATACTTTTTTGAGCCGCCATTTGCCGCAGCCGGAGCCAATCGGCATTTGATTAGTTCTGCTTCCTGCAAACGATACAAAATGGGGTAAATGGTTCCCTCTTTCGCATATCCCAAAACAGACGCACTATTGTTCAATTCAGTTATAATTTCATATCCATAAGTTTCCTTGCGTCCGATTAGGCACAAAAGTATCATTTCCAGAGAGCCTTTTTTGAATTGCTGGACATATTTGTTATTCATATCGTCGCCTCTCTTTAGCTTTGCTATTTAGGCTCGCTAAGTAGCAACTATATTATATCTCTTCCGAAGTATCAGAGTCAATAGGCTTAACGAAAAAGTTACAAGATGTCTGTGTAAGGTAATGACAGAATAGCGGTGTGCTGGCGAACTATGCTTTATTTTGTTTTTTATCTAAATCATTCAATAGGGCGGTAGCATCCCTATTGGCAAGGGGATTCCAAAAGGGAACAGCGTTCTCCTTTGTCTGGGGTGTTCAGAGGGGATAGTGTTCCCCTTTGACCGGAAGAATCCAAAGAAACCGGCGGTTTCGTGGCACACGATTTTCCGTAGGAAAGTCTAGTGTGTTATACCTTTGTGGAGCAGATGGCAGCCGGAATTGTAGCACACCCTGAAAAGTGTGGCCACAGTTGCGGCGTTCTGGCGGGAAAGGTTGCCCCTTGCGGGGCAGCATAAGCGACAGAAAAAGGCTGGCAGGCGGTGCGGGCAAGCACTGTCTGTCAGCCGTGTCATTTGCGGAACAAAGGTATATCAAAGCCCCCGTCAGCCGCTGCTTCCCATCGTATCAGAACCACCACGGCAGCTTTCCGCGCAGGCTGTCCATCGCCTCGCCCTCCACCTTCTTTGTCCGGCTCTCGCTGAGATGGAAATGGAGCGCCGCGCCGATCAGCGGGTGCTCGATTCCATCGGTAAAGCCATAGCGGTACAGCAGATAGGTCTGCTCTCTGGCTGTCAGCTTGTCCAGCGCCGCATACAATTCTATCAGCTGCTCTTTTTGGATATAGATTTGCTCCGGCGTTTGGGTGTGAGGGTCGGCTATGGCTTCGATCCGCAGCATCCGTTCATCCTCTGAGAGAACGTCATCCAGATATACTCTCTGGAAGCCGGGGGCGTCTTTCTTATCCACCATCCGTTGCTCAAATAAACCGAGGGCGGCGCGGATGCAGTCCGTCATGGCGTTGCGGAGCGCCGGTGCTGCATAGGTCAGAAATTTCATGCCCCGTCCGGCATCAAACAAAGGGATCGCGTTCAGCAGGCCGATACTTCCCTCCTGCATCAAATCATCCAAATCAATTCCAATATCATTTTCATCCAGCCCCATGTTTCGGTATTGCTCCAGCGCAATTTTTCGGATGAATCCCAGATTCTTTTCCAGCAGAATGTCACGGGCAGCCGTATCCCCTTTCTGTGCCAGTCTGCACAGCTGCTCATTGCTCCGGGTCGGCATTTTGCTTCTCCTGCGCGTGGTCTAAGGTGGATTGGAGAAATTCCGTCAGCGCCTGACCGAACTTGTCTAATGCTTCCTTTTGCACACCGTCCATCCCCGCTGCGCTCTGGGTGACGGCGGCGGAAATCATTTCGGGCGTGATGGTCGGAGTATGAACATCCGCCCCTTTGGTGAGTTCGGTAAACATCTGCTGAGTGATGCCCTTGGTCAAGGACTGCGCTGCTGTGAAATCGTTGCCGATCTCTTTCTTCACTTCCCGCAGCGCCGCCATAAATGTGTTCTGTATCATCGTCAGGTCTGCCTGATATACGGGAACTTTCTGCCGGTTGACAGTTCTGGCCGCCTGCACCGCAGCGTCTGTTTTATTGTTTCGGCGCAGCATGGCGCTGAGAGTAGTAAGCATCTGGTTCTGTCCGGCGAAACCGGCGGCCAGCGTATCGTCAAAATATTGCTCAATCATATAGGTGACTTCTGCAAAGCGAGGGCTTTCCAAAAGGCGGTTGACGATCTCTGCATTGGCTTTTCCGGTGTACAGATTCCGCGCCGCCTGCACCGACAGGCCCAGTTCTTCAATATCAAAATTTGTCCGGTCGGGCGTGTTGACTTCCCCCAGCAGGAAATCTGTGGAGACTTCAAACACTTTCGCAATGCGGAGCAAATGTTCTGTGCTGATCTTATCAGTCTTACCGCTGACAAACCGGCTGATGGCGCTCTCGGTGCTGCCGATGCGGGTCGCCAGCTGTGCCTGGGTAATTTTATGTTCCTTCATAAGCTCCTGCATCCGCTGCCGGATATTGCCGGGCAGATAGGCTCCCTCCATGTGACGCACCTCTCTTCTGAAAACTCTCTTTATCCATTATACCTGATAAAACCAGCGCGGGCAAATGCTTTCCGCTGGCTTCGCCGCTCTGAGGTCTTGCATTTTTGCAAGATTTCAGGGCGGCGTTTTTTCATTTCTTGCACTTTTAGCGGATTTTTCGGTTTATAGGCTTTTTCCCCGTATATTCAGGCAGACGGGCAGATACCGTCAATAAATAATGGAGGACAAAGCCTATGAATTTATTTGAAACTGTAAAATCCGCTGTCACCGTGAAGCAGGCCGCCGAATACTACGGCTGTAAGGTCAACCGGGGCGATATGATCTGCTGCCCCTTCCACGATGACCGGCATCCCAGCATGAAGCTGAACAGGGATTATTTCTATTGCTTTGGCTGCGGGGCTACCGGGGATGTGATCGATTTTGTGGCGCGGCTGTTCGGCCTGAGCAGCTACGAGCCGCAAAGAAGCTGGCCTATGACTTTGGCATCGACCCGGACAAGCCCCCGGCAGCGATGGCTTTGAAAAAGCCCTATCCGCTGGCGCAGGCTTTCCGCAACGATGAGATACACTGCCAGCGGGTGCTCTGCGATTATCTGCATCTGCTGGAACGCTGGAAGGTCGAATATGCCCCGCAATCGCCGGAGGATGAACTGGATGACCGCTTTGTGGAAGCCTGTCATATGATCGAGTATGTAAATGATTTGTTGGACGTTCTCATGTTTGCGGAACTGAAGCAGCGTGTGAAAGCGGTGGATATGCTGCTGAAGGACGGCACTATCACCGCGCTGGAGCAGCGGCTCAGACGTCTGGAAAAGGAGGTGCAGCACCGTGGCGAAGAACGAGCAATCGCGTGAGGCCAACCAGCCCATCTGGTTTGACGGCAAGAGTATCAATGAAGCCCTGTTTTGTGATGATTTTCTCGGCAGACACAAAATCATCTACACAAACGGAGCTTTTTTCACGCCTGATGGCCGCGTGACCGATGAGCTGCCACTGCGTGGAGAAATTTTTGAGGAACTGAAATGCTGTGCGGTCAGCAATATCCCCCGCAAAATCAGCAATATCGTGGAGCTGATGAAGCTGGCGGCGCTGGTAGAGGATTTCCCGCCGGAGGTGACCGCATTCATCTGGCAAACGGCACGTTGTTTCTGGATGGCTCCTTTACGGAGGGAAAACCGGACATCGTGCGTTGCCGCCTGCCGGTGGCCTATAATCCCGATGCGCCCACGCCGACCCGCTGGCTGGCTTTTCTGGATGGGCTTCTTTACCCGGAGGACATTCCCACTTTGCAGGAATATATCGGCTACTGCCTGATCCCCAGCAACAAGGGACAGCGCATGATGGTCATTAAGGGCAATGGCGGCGAGGGTAAGAGCCAGATCGGCGCGGTGCTGTCCGCCCTGTTCGGCAGCAACATGAAGGACGGCAGCATCGGCAAAATTTCCGAGAACCGTTTTGCCCGCGCTGATCTGGAACACATTCTGCTGTGTGTCGATGATGATATGCGGATGGAGGCCCTGCGGCAGACCAACTATGTCAAATCCATCGTCACCGCACAGGGTAAAATGGATTTGGAGCGTAAAGGCAAGCAGAGCTATCAGGGATGGATGTGCGCCCGGCTGCTGGCATTCAGCAATGGCGACTTGCAGGCTCTCTTTGACCGCAGTGATGGCTTTTATCGGCGGCAGTTGGTGCTGACCGCCAAAGAGAAACCTGCCGACCGTGTGGATGATCCCGACCTGGCAGAGAAGATGAAGGCCGAGGTGGAGGGCATTCTGCTGTGGGCTTTTGCGGGATTGCAGCGGTTGGTAGCGAACAACTTCAAGTTCACCGAGAGCCAGCGCACCAAAGAGAACCGGGAGGCCGTCAAGCGGGACAACAATAATGTGTTTGATTTTCTGGAATCCGAGGGCTATATCCAGCTGAAAGCGGATGCGTCCATCAGTTCAAAGGATTGCTACGACATTTACCGGATGTGGTGCGAGGAAAATAGCCTGACTGCACTCAAACGCCGCAGCTTCAGCGATGCGCTGGTGGCAGCCTGCGGTAAGTACAATCTGGAACACTGCAACACGATTACCAATTCGGCAGGACGCCGGGTATGGGGCTTTATGGGGATCGAGGCAGTGGCAAGGCCGCATATAAACGAGTTTACGGACGCTTCACAGTGTACGTACGTACCGGAAGACTGGCGGGATTGATTTCCGATCTGGTCGCCGGTACGTATGTACGCAGCGATTGACCCTGTTACCTCATATATTGTAGAGGCGCTTCATTTGGATAAAGTGGTCGTGCCCATTTTGGGTACACCTATTTTGATGTGTAAAAGTGGTTATGGATATTTTGTCCACCACCAGAACCGTGAAATTCTTCGCGCTTTTGTGCTGTGAAGTAGGTGTGGTCATTTTGACCACACCTGAAGCGGTCAGTAAAAGCGGTGATTTTGCAGGCATATTTTAGAGCAATCTCAAAACAGCGAAATGTTTCTCTTTTATCCGTATACAGTTCGCCGGATGGTGGCTCACGGAACGACGTACAGATTGCAGCATTTTGTGACAATACAGCCCGAACAGTGAAAAGTCCCGCATTTCTGTGAAGTCGAATATTCCGCCGTTGACCAACGATACGCAGGGAATCATTTCTATCGCAAAACAGCATTTGCACAAATTTCACCATTGACCAAAGCCGGTGCGCTCCCCAGCGTAGCCGGTTCTTTTTATGACGCAACCGAAAATCATGTTTTATCTATCAAGTGACAAAGGGCTTCACTTGCGAAAATGGAGGAATATATTTTATGAAGTCAAGTATCCGAAACGAAATCAAGGCGCAGATCATCCGCGCCGGTTACACCATGCAGGAAGTCGTTGACCAGCTGCACGATGAGTATGGGTGGAGCGACAGTGTATCCAATCTTTCCGGAAAATTGCAGCGGGAATCGCTGCGGTATCGGGAGGCCGTGGAGTTGGCTGACGTGCTGGGATATGACATTGTCTGGCAGAAACGGAGGGATTGAGTATGGAAAAAGCACAATACGCGATTATGCGATTTGCCAAATATAAGGGGCCTGAAATCGGCAATATCGAGGCCCATAACGAGCGCACAAAGGAAAAGTACGCCAGTAATCCCGATGTGGATACCAGCCGAAGCAAGTACAACTTCCATCTGGTCAAACCGCCCGGCAAGTACCGGGCCGAGTCAGAGAGGCAAATTGCCGCTGCCGGATGCCGTACCCGGAAAGACAGTATCCGTATGATCGAGACGCTGTTCACAGCCAGCCCGGAGTTCTTTAAGGGAAAGAAACGGGCGGAAATTCGGGTATTTTTCGAGGAAGCTCTGCACTTTCTGGAACAGCATCAGTCCAAAGAGACAATTATATCCGCCGTGGTGCATATGGACGAGAAAACGCCCCATATGCACCTTTGTTTTGTCCCTTTGACGGAGGACGCAGCTCAGCGCCAAAGACATCATGGGCAATAAAAAGAAGCTGACCTGGTGGCAGGATGAGTTTTGGAAACACATGGTCAAGAAGTTTCCAGATTTGGAGCGTGGCGAGAGCGCCAGCCTGACCGGGCGCGACCATATCCCGCCCCGCGTATTTAAGGAGATGACCAGACTGACCAAACAGAAAAGCAAACTGGAGGATCTGCTCACTGGAATCAATCCCTTTAACGCCAAAAGCCGGGCGGAGGAAATCTGCAAGATTCTGGATAGCTATATTCCCAGCGTGGAGAAGATGGACACGCTGCTGCGGAAATATGGCGTGGCTTTTACGAAAACAGCATCCGAAAACAAAAAGCTGAAAACGAAAAATGCCGAGCTGGAAGAATCTCTTGCATCGGCGCAGAAGGTCAGCACCCTAAAGCAGATCGAAGACCTCAAGCTGCGGCGCGACTATGACAGTGCCGTGGCGATTTTGGAACAGATACCGGCAGAAGTTTTGAACATCTATGCGCAGAGCAGCCATAGAGGAAAGGAGCGGCCTATTGAGCAAAGTTTATGATGATCCAAAATATAATGCGGCATTTGACCGCTGTGTTGATGTGATGGCGCGGCTGTTGCAGAAGTACGGGCCGCAGCTGTTGGAGCAGATGCAGGAGACTGCGAAGGATGGCTGTACACAGTCTGCGGTATCAGGAAAGCAACCCGTTCCTGTGTATCAGGAATTTGACAAAGCCGCTTGATGTAAATTGAATTTACACGTTGCGTATTTGATTGGCGTATGCTATAATAAATACGCAACGTGTATTTTGCTTTATGGGGTAAATGAAATGGACTGCAAAACCAAAATAAAAGAACTGCGGGAAAGCACCGGCATGAACCGCAAGGAATTTTGTAAATATTTTCGGATTCCCTATCGGACTGTGACAGAGTGGGAACTGGATAACCGCCATGCGCCTGAATATGTACTCCGTTTGTTGGAGTACTACATTCAGAATGAAGGTCTGGCGAAGAAGAAAGTTACGGATGAATGTTCAGAGATGGAAGAAAGGGGCGGCCTGCATGAAAAAAACTAAAACAAAATGCTATCTCTACACACGGGTATCTACTTCCATGCAGGTGGACGGATACAGTCTGGATGCTCAGCGAGACAAGCTGCGGAAATACGCTGAATACGAAGATATGGTAGTGGCCGGTGAATATTCTGACGAAGGCTTTTCCGGTAAGAATATTCAGGGCAGACATGAATTTCAGCGGATGCTGCAAGACATTCAGGACTGCAAAGACGGAGTGGAATATGTACTGGTATTCAAGTTGTCCCGGTTTGGCAGGAATGCCGCTGACGTGCTAAATTCCTTGCAGCTGATGCAGGATTTCGGTGTCAATCTGATTTGTGTGGAAGACGGCATTGACAGTTCCAAAGATTCCGGCAAGCTGATGATTTCTGTCCTTTCTGCGGTGGCAGAGATAGAGCGTGAGAATATTCGGACCCAGACGATGGCCGGACGGGAGCAGAAAGCCCGTGAAGGAAAATGGAACGGTGGCTTTGCCCCTTATGGATACCGCCTTGAAAAAGGCGAACTGTTGATTGCTGAGGATGAAGTGGACGTGATCCGCACCATCTTTGACCGCTATATTCACACCAACGATGGTGTTAGCGGCGTGGCGAAATATCTGAACCGGCAGGGCTTTGTGAAAAAGATGCGGCAGAACGGTACTATTCCCGGTTTTTCCGCCAGCTTTGTGAAAAGTATCATTGATAATCCGGTATATATGGGGAAAATCGCCTATGGCAGACGCCGGACAGAGAAGAAGATCGGCACCCGAAATGAGATGCACGTGGTTGAGCAGTCGGAGTTCCCCGTGTACGAGGGAAAGCATGAGGCTATCATTTCAGAAGAAGATTGGAATCTCGCGCAGGAGAAACGGAAAGTCAATGCTTATCGGCGTGAGAAGGTCAACGATCCTACCCATGCACATATTCTGTCCGGCATTCTGAAATGCCCTTGCTGCGGCAAAAGCCTGTACGGGAATATTGCAAAAGCCCACAGCAAGGACAAAAAAGACCCGCTATTACTATTACTGCAAGAATACGGTAACGCCAACAGGCCACGAGTGCACTTTCCGGCTGAACATTGAACAGACAGAGATGAACCGCATGGTAGCGTCAATTATCTCCGCTATGGTCAGCAACCCACGGTTTGCGGATGCAATCAAGGCGAAAATTGGCTCCGCTGTCGATACGAACGACTTAGAGAAACAGCTGGAAGCGTTGCAAGCGCAGCTTCGGCAGACGTTAGGCACAAAAGCCCGCCTGGAACGGCAGATGGACGGTTTGGATGTGAATGACCCGTATTATGACCGGAAAATTTCTGATTTGCAGCGCCGCTATGACGAGCAATATGGCGCAATAGATGAGATTGAAGTCCAGATTGACGATGTGCAAAGCCAGATACGGAGTATCCGACAGGAGAAAATTTCTGGCGACAACATCTATCGCTTACTGTTGGCGTTCGATCAGGTCTATGAAGCCGCCTCCGAGGTGGAGCGAAAAGAATTTATGCGGGCATTTATCGAGCGAATCGAGTTGTTCCCGGAAAGGCAGCCGGATGGCAACTGGATCAGGAAGATTATCTTCAACTTCCCCGTTCCAGTGAATGGGACAGAAGTGAAAGAATTGCCCTTGGAAAATGAAACAATGGTCGAGACTGTGGTGGGACTACAAAGGAAAGATATCTAGAAATCCTTGAATTTACGCACTTTGTAGAGTTTTTCAGTTTCAACAAAATCGGTGAAAATCACAAGGAAAAGTTGCTTGTGCAGAGAGTCACCGTTGTGGTTGCCTTAGACCTCGGTACGGGGAACACAAAAAATCCTGAATATGAAAGTGAATAGTGGACTATCAGATATTTGATAGATTATAGGGATACTTGTTAAAAGCGGGTGTCCCTATTTTTTATGGGGCATTCCAGAAATGGAGTGTCTTTTTATACCTAAATATTAAAAATTCAGGAGGAAAATGAAAATGACAAACACAGCGTTAAGAGCAGAGAATAGCAATTCTCGCACAATTACTTTCAAGAGCAGGGAACACGAAAAATTTTATGAGGAATATCTGAAAAAATGCAGATATCAGGATGTCTACCATCGGGCTTTGGTTTATTGCCTGGGTATCGACAGAGACACAAGAAATAATGTGAATAAAATCTATAATTTTAAAACTGGATGTGTAAAAACGGAATGCCTGCAGGAAGGGTGGCAGACCAGTGGAAGTTTACGAATTGTCCGTATGGCATTTAACCTGTATTGTAATGGAACACCAAGCGTCGGAGATTACGAAGCAGAAGAAGATCAGTTGAAAGAATGTCAGTGTTATACCGTAGAGGATCTGTTTTGCTGTGGATATGCCCGGTATTTCTGGGAAGCTATTAAAATCCGTTATCCAGAGTATTGCTTTTACAAAGACTGGGAGGATATATATGCTGAAAATTAGATTACAGGGTACTTTGAGGGACATTCAATGGTTTCGACGTATTTTGGAAAATCATAAGGAATTGGATGTCCTGGAAGTATCTGATGCTTATGCAAATAAAGGAACAAGTAAATATTTTCGTGTTTATGTAGAAGTAGAAGAAAAACAGTAAATCGGAGGAAGGTATATGTGTAAAGTAATTGCTATTGCAAATCAGAAGGGCGGAGTAGCCAAAACAACGACAACCATCAATCTGGGAGCCGGACTGACAAAGAATGGGAAAAAAGTAGTGCTGGTAGATGCAGATCCGCAGGGACATCTGACAATGGGAATGGGATTTCCCAAAAATCTCAAAGTGACTTTAAAGAGTATGATGGAAAATATCATCATGGGACTGGAGTTTGATCCAAAGGAAGCAGTCTTGCACCATGAAGAAGGGATGGATCTGATTCCGTCCAATAAATTGCTTGCCGGAATGGATATGTCCTTATTTACTGTTGAGGATAGGGAAAAAGTACTGAAAGAGTATCTGGAACTATTGAAAGATGAATATGATTATATTCTGATTGACTGTATGCCATCATTGGGAATGCTGACAATCAATGCGTTGAGTGCAGCGGACAGCGTTCTGATTCCGGTACAGCCACAATATTATGCGGCGGATGGACTTATGGAATTACTGAAAGTGGTAAAAGGAATCCATCAGAGGTTTAATCCGGAATTGCAGATAGAAGGTATTTTGTTCACAATGGATAATTGCCGTTACAATAATGCAAAGAGAAACAAACAGGCAATTAAAACTACATATGGAAATGACATTAAGATTTTTGAGCAGACGATTCCGAGAACGGAAAGTCTTGCAGAAACAGCATCTGAAGGTGTAAGTATATTTGCTTATGATGGAAAAAGCAAAGGGGCAGACAGTTACAGAGAACTGGTTCAGGAGGTGTTGAAACATGCGTAGACCGAAAAAAGAGATTCAGCTTACCTCTTATGATGAGTTACTGGGATTAGAAGAATCACCGGAAAAGAGTATGAACCAGGTTGTGGAAATAGAACTGGAAAAGCTCTATCCTTTCAAAAATCATCCATTTCATGTAAGCGATGATGAAAAAATGGCTGAGACAGTAGAGAGTATTAAAAACTACGGTGTTTTAAATCCTGCTCTGGTAAGACCCCGATCAGAAGGTGGATATGAACTGATTTCAGGTCACAGGAGAAAAAGAGGCTGTGAACTGTGTGGCAAAACAACTATGCCGGTCCTTGTCCGAAACTATACAGATGATGAAGCTGTCATAATTATGGTCGATTCCAACATTCAGCGTGAAAATATTCTGCCAAGTGAAAAGGCCCATGCCTATAAGATGAAATATGATGCTATGAAGCACCAGGGAAGTAAAGGTGAAAAATATACGGCAGATATGGTTGGTGAAACAGCCGGGGACAGTGGAAGAACTGTGCAGAGATATATCCGTCTGGCTTCATTATCAGATGGATTATTGGAATATGTGGACGATAATAAAATCCCTATGATAGTGGGAGAAAAATTGTCTTATCTGAAACCACAGGAACAGGAATGGCTTCTGGAAGGAATTGTCAACAGTAATATCTTTCCGACAAAACAACAGGCAGAACAATTAAAGGAATGCAGTGCAAATGGAAAATTAAATCAGGGTTATATCTATGCCGTTTTATTGAAAAAAGAAAACAGTAAAATCAATGTAACCATTCCGGCAAAAAGAATCGGCAATTATTTTCCAGAGACATATTCTAAAGAACAGATAGAAGAAGTTATTTTTATGCTTTTGGATAAATGGAAACAAAACAGAGAAGGAGTAGCAGATGCAGAAGATACAGTTTGATTATTTTACGGGAATGGAAGCGGAACAATATAGCTTTTATCGTGTCCCGAAAGTGCTGTTTACAGAACCATGCTTTAAAGCTCTTTCTTGTGAAGCAAAGGTATTATACGGTCTGATGCTGGACCGTATGAGCCTGAGCATTAAGAACCGATGGCTGGATTCAGAGGACAGAGTATATATTATTTTCACGGTGGAAGAAATTGCAGAGCTGATGAACTGTGGAACCCAAAAGGCAGTGAAGCTGGTAAAAGAGTTGGACAGTAATAATGGGATTGGACTGATTGAAAAGAAACGTCTGGGTCTGGGAAAGCCTAATGTTATTTATGTGAAAAATTTTATGCTCAGAGAAGTGCCAGACCAAAAGCCGATGGATAGCTGTGCAGATTTGCAATCAGAGCAGAAAAATTATAGAAAATGTGCAGATCTGCAATCTGAGCAGGGAAACCATGAAGAATGTGCAAATCTGCAATCAGAAGCTGAGAATAGGGAAAAAACAGGCACTTTTCTGAATTGTGAAAATCATCATTCAGGAGTAGTGAAATCCACAATTCAGGATTGTGTGGAATCACAATTACAGAATGGTGAAAATCACAATTCAAGAATGATGAAAACCACAAATCAAGAATTTCCAGAATCACAATTCCAAAATTGTGAAAATCATCATTCAAGAATAGTGGAAATCACAAAACCAGAATATCCGAAATCACAATCTAATAATACTGATATTAACAAGACTGATATTAGTGAAACTGAGATAAATCAATCCTATCCAATCATATCAGGCAATCTGAAAAAGAAAAGAGATGTGATGGAGGAGATGCGGGCATATCGTGAAGTGATTCATGAAAACATAGATTATCAATATCATGCCAAAGAAGATGTGGATGAACTGGTAGAACTGATGATTGAAGTTATGATGATGCCGGAGGACAGTATGATTCGGATCGCAGGGACAGAAAAGCCAGTTGCTTTGGTGAAAAGCAGGTTTATGAAGCTGAATTATTCACATATCGAATATGTGCTGTTTTGTCTGAATCGAAATACGACCAAGGTTGGAAACATTAAAGCATATCTTTTGACTGCCCTGTATAATGCCCCGGCAACGATAAACAGCTATTATCAGGCAGAGGTTAATCACGATATGTATGGAGGATAAAGGAACATGAGAAATATGATAAAAAAAGTTATTGTTCCAGCACTGGTGATTGTTGTATTGTTTGCAGTGCTGAGACCGCTTTGTATCCAGGATGGGAAGTGCAATTATTTATTGCTGTTGCTACTGATGGGGATACCATTCGGAATTGGAAAAATGTGTGTCTGGATGGTTCCAAGAGGGTTTGACCTTGGAGGAACACTGGCAGTATGGATAATGAATTTTCTGATCGGAGGATTGATAGGAAGTGTCGTTCTTCTGGCAATGGTTGGACAGGCAATCATTTATCTTAGTGTTTTCTTGCTCACAGTTATTACAGGAATACATAAAATACCGAGAATAAAATGAAATAGATCTTTTGAAAAGCAGCTAAGACAAAATTAGCTGCTTTTTTTCTGGAAACTTTGCGACACAATGTCGTAAAGCTGGGATAAATTGCAGGAAAGGAGACACCGTATTGAGCAATCGTGCAATTTCCACAGAACTTATTGAATTGGGAGAACGGATCAGAAAACGCAGGCAGGAAATGAAGTTGTCACAGGAATCTTTTGCGGAAAAAGCAGGTATCAGTGTCAATACGGTCAGCAGGATAGAAGGAGGGCAAACGGCAATGTCTGTTGAGATTTTCAGGAAGATGATTGAGATCCTGGAAACAGATGCCAATATCCTGATGGGAAAAGAGAGGGACGATGCAGAAAAAAGAAAGCAGTTTGAGGAAGTATTTTATCGTATTCAGAAGATGGAATGGAAAGAGCAGAAAATTATCATGCAGACAATAGATTCACTGATAGAAAGTTTTAATGAGTACAGGTGAAATTTCACCATATATGGGGTGTAAAACAAAAAAACTCCCCATATATGCTAAGGATAATAGTTTTTTGTGCTGTTAAAATAGCAAACAGAGAGAAAGAGACAGAAACAAGGAAGGGAGACAGGATTGATGACCAGACAAGAAAATTTAATCTATCGGAAGCAGTGTCCCTATGATGCAATGGGAGACTATTCTGTTTTGATGGAAAATGAAAAGAACATAAAAACAGAAAGAAATGCAAAGAAGTCTGACCGGGACATCAGACGGAAAATAAAATAGAGGCTGCTGTAAATTAGCAGAAAGGGCAGTAAGGAAGTTTCAGGCTCTCGTTAAAAAAAACGGGTGTGCCGGAAGCTGTTTTTTACTGCCCTTTTGCCAGTAGATCAGTAATAATCCTATCCTTTCTGCTGATGGGCACCTGTTGCCAGCAGGCAGAAGGGTGGTAATTATGCTGACATTGCAGGAATTGAAACAGGTTGTAAGTAACAGGGAAGAAAGAAGAAAGGTTCCGTCCGCTAAATATTTAAGAGAAAATGAGGTAGCAGTTGCGAAGCAGAGGTTGATGGATTGTGCGGAAATTATCGCATATCAGACCGGATATGTTCTCTATTGTGTGGGGGACTATGCAACGGTTTTTCCATTATTTACCTGTCGAGATTATGTATATGAAGCAGAAAGAAAAATAGCAGTTGTTGAGGAGAATTTTTTCGATGATCAACCCTGGTATGTAAGGCTGATATTAGAAGGCGAAGACCGGCTGTGGAGAAACAGGGAAACACGAGAACATAATAATTGTGTTTCATATAGCTGTATTTCTGAAGAATGGTGCGAGTTGGCAGATAAAGGACAATGTCTGCTTGAAAAAATCATTGCAGAGGAAACAGTCAGAGAGCTGATGGATTTGCTGACAGAGCGACAGAGACAGATGATCCAGCGTATTTATTTTCAGCAGAAAACACAAAAAGAAGTTTCGCATGAACTGGGTATTACAGTTCCGGCAGTATCAAAGTGTATTTCACAGGCAATGCAGAAAATGCGGAATAATTCGGATAACTCTGCCAGAGCATTGGAAAAAGGAGACTGGAAGTATGCCTGGTAAAAAGCCAAAAGAAAGACAACGCTATATGCTGCGTATAAATGACACGCTTGTGGAAGTTACCAGGGAAGTATATTTGGCCTGGTATCAGGCTGGAAGAAAAGAGCGATACCAGGTTGAAAAAATGCAGAGGCATGGGGTATGCAGCATGGAGGAATTACAGGAAAAAGGCTATGACTGCTCTTTTTCGGTAGTATCACCGGAAGAAATCGTTATCAGACTGTCAGAAATACAGGAACTGGAAGAAGCTCTGGGATATTTGACTAAAGAGGATGCAGAACTGATAACACTATTGTTTTTTGAAGAATTTACAGTAAAAGAAACGGCACAGTATTTTGGGTGCTGTCCAAAGACGATTAGAAACCGGAGGAAGAAAGTATTGGAGAAGTTAAAAGAACAACTGGAAAACACATAAAACAATGTTGGAATAAAAATTTCTAAAAAATTTTTCAAACAGGTTAATTTTTGCCCTTTCACACATGCGGTTAGTGAAGGGGCAAATGTCTATTTTCAATTCGAGATAATAATACCCCTTAAAAATTGAACCTTGACAATTTCATACCAGCAGCGAGAGGATACCCGGAACTTTTCAGCTACGCATTCTTGCGGCGGGAATCCGGTGCAAACGTGAAGGGATACAGATGGGAGGCACCCCTTGCAGGAACGATTACGAATTACCTCTTGCGGCTTAATGCTTGATCCTGAACTTTACCTGAGTGTCATTCCTGTTTTACAGGATGACAGCAGATACCATGTGGCGGTGTTTCAAAAAAGGCACTGCCATATGAATGTGCTGTTATCAGAGTTATTTCTGTATCAGTAATAAGATGTGGGAGGTGGTTCCAATGATTGAATAATGCAGGTGTGAGCCTGCATGAAAACAGAGCAGATAATAGAAGAAAGAGAGGATTCAGTCAAAATGAAAATGAGATTCAAAAGATTCTTGTCCGGATTTATGGCAGTCGCAACACTGGCCTCTGTCATTATTCAGCCAGTAGCAGTTTCGGCTTCTGAATTAGAACCGGAAGAAATACCATTTGAACAGCAGTATGCAGAATTAAAAGACGTTCAAGATTCCCTTGATCCGGATGAAATCGTAAAGGCAAATGATATTGAACTTTCTTACGGGCAGGAATTTGATGTAGAAGTTGATCTGTCGGGAATCGAAGGTGTAGATGAAAGCAAAATCAAGATTTTATTCCATGAAGCAAAGAACGAAACTGGTACAGATTTTGACACACATACACCGGATACTTACAAAGCTGTCTATGTAGTAAAAACAGTCAGCGGTCATCCTGCTTATAGAATCAGCAGAAACATTACAGTGAAAGAACCGGAAACAGAAGTGCAGTCAGAGCGTGCTTCGGAAAGTACAGTGAATGTTGACGATGATACTGGAGATACGGAGCAGAGCGAGGAGGATTCGGAGTCGCACCGGGAAACACAAAATTCTGAAAGTACAGCAGATTTGGAATCTGAATTAACTATTTCAGAAGCACTGGAGCAGGCAGAGAGTAATGGAATTAATCTGTATGCAATGAATGAAGGCGAAACAGTAACCTTTATGGTTGCGGCAGGCAATGCCAGAAGTTCACAGCAGGTTTCTGTGACCAGAGGGGCAGAATACCGATATGCAGATTATGGATATGGAACATATCTTACTTATCAGTACACTGTAAAATTCGGTAATATATCTGCCACAGCATACTGTGTGCAGCCATCCAAACCAGGGCCAGGAAGTGGAACCTATACGATCAATAAAGTTGGTGATGGGAAAGCACTTGCAAAAGTGTGCTATTACGGTACAAAGGCTTCTGGTGATGATGGTTTTTTTACAGAAGAAAACGGATATGGCAATTTAAGTACAGGAGCCAGATTTATCTTGGTACATCTGGCAGCATCTTATGCAAATGGAAGTGGGGATGCTTTTTCAGGTGCAAACAGTACAGCACAGAATCTGGCAATGAAACTCTATAATTACTGTATTTCACAGCCGGAAATTCCAGATGTGGCAATGTCCTTTTCGGATGCAGATGTAAAAGCCTATGTGGATGGCAACAGTCAGAGAACAAAGGATATTACATTTAATGCGGATGCGTTACAGACCATTACCATGAAACTTCCGGCAGGTGTACAGCTTCATAACCTGACAACAGGTAAAACAAGTAAAGCCGGAGAAAGTGTGGAAATTTGTGGTGGTACAAAGTTTTATCTGTCTGCACCATTAACACAGGTGAGTGATGTGGCAGGAAGCTGGTCTGCAACCATGAAAGGAAGCATTACCAAAGATTATTCAGCTTATAAGATTTCAACAGGTTCCGGAAACCAGGATCTGGCTCTGGTATTTGGTGAAGGCGTTGATGATGAGAAATATGTAGATTTCAAAGTATCCTGGGTACAGCAGGCAAGTGTTAAGGTGATCAAGAAAGATGCCAAGTCAGACGCAAAGCTGTCTGGTGCTGTGTTTGGATTATACAGTGATGCAGAATGCACAAAACTGATCACACAGTTACCTGCGACGGATGAAAACGGTGAAGCGTCCGTACAGATCACTAAGACACAGGATACTGTATATCTGAAAGAGATTACAGCTCCAAGCGGATATCGTATCAATGCAACAGCTTACAATGTGAAATTGGAAGTCAGCAAGACCACAACCGTTACCGTTCCAGATGAAGAACAGATGGGACAGCTTACCGTTTATAAAGAAGGTGAGGTTCTGGTTGGTGCAGATGTAACAGAAAATGGAACAACATTTAAGTATGAGAAACGCAGACAGAGAGGTGCTGTTTATGATGTGTATGCTGGAGCAGATATTAAAACTGCTTATGGTACAAAAGTTTACAGCAAGGGTGATCTAGTAAAAGAGAATCTGACAACAGATACAAACGGAGCTACCGTTCTTAAAAATCTGTATCTTGGTACATATATCGTAAAAGAGAAACAGGCTCCGACAGGATTCTATAATGCCAGAGAGGAAAAGACAGTAACATTATCCTATGCAGGACAGAATGTGGATGTTGTTTTCACTGAGACAACCTTTACTAATGACAGACAGAAAGTAGAAGTAATGGTAACAAAACAGGATGAAGATACAGAAAATCCTCTGGCTGGAGGAATTTTTGGACTTTATGCTGCAAGTGACATTACCAACGTGGATGGAACCGTCATTGTAAAGAAAGGGACACTGATCCAGAAAGCGACAACAGGAGCAGACGGAACAGCGAAGTTTACAGCAGACCTGTCGCTTGGATTTTCTTATGATGTGAAAGAAGTGCAGGCACCGGAAGGTATGTGAGAAACACAGATGATGTTTATACGTTTGCTTTCTCTTATACGAATGATAAAGAAGCAAAACAGACATTCAAGCATACATTCAAAAATGAACGTGTGACAGCTAAGATTTCTCTGCAGAAGCAGGATAAAGAAACCAAAAAGGCAGTTCCACAGGGCGATGCCACTCTGGAAAAAGCAGTATATGGACTGTATGCTCGTGAGGATATTGTGCATCCGGATGGTGTTACTGGCGTGATCTATAAAGCAGGAGAACAGGTTGCCACTCTTACGACAGATGAGAATGGACAGGCTTCTGTGGATGAATTATATCTTGGTAATTACTATGTGAAAGAGATTACTCCTCCAACTGGTTATCTGGCAGATGAAGAAGAACGTGATCTGGTCTGCAATTACGAAGGAGATCTTGTAGCAGAAGTAAAACGTGACTGTCTGTCTCTGGAGCAGGTAATGAAACAGCCATTCCAGATTATCAAAGCAGCAAACAATGGAAAAACCGACGCAGACTTACTGAAAGGTGCAGGATTTACTGCTTATCTGGCATCCTCCCTGAAAGTAAAAGAGGATGGAAGCTATGATTTTGATTCTGCAAAACCGGTAGTGATCGGAGAAAATGGTGCAACAGAAATCTTTACAGATGAAAAAGGTTATGCCTGCAGTATTGCGATTCCTTATGGAACTTATATTGTGCGTGAAACCACAACACCTCATAATTACACTCCGGTAGATGATTTTACAGTGCGTATCACTGAGAATAACCCGAACCAGCCACAGACATGGAGAGTGCTTCTGGATGACGAGTTTGAAGCGAAGCTGAAAATCATCAAACAGGATGATGAAACCAAGAAACCAGTATTACAGAAAAATACAGAGTTTAAGATTTATGACCTGGATCATAAGAAATATGTAGAACAGGTCACAACCTACCCGACAACGGTTAAGCATAAATCTTATTTTACAGACGAGCAGGGATATTTGATTCTTCCGCAGAATCTTAAAATCGGACATTACCGCATTGAGGAAGTAAATGCACCTTATGGATATACTTTGAATGAAAATTACTATGAGGTAACAGTAGATTCCAATACTGCATACCAGATGGACGGAACTTCCGGGGATGTGATCATTGAAGCAGTTTATGAGAACCATCCTGTTAAGGGTGAACTGACTATCGTGAAAAAGGGCGAAGTTCTGGACGGATTCAAGGATGATTTTGCATATCAGACAGAAAATCTGGAAGGGGCAGAGTTTGAGATTTACGCTGCGAGGACATCTATACTGCAGATTTCCAGAAAGATGATAATGGAAACCGTATTCTGGAATATGCTGCTGGAACACTGGTAAAAATGGTTACAACGGATAAAGATGGGAAAGCGGTCCTGAAAAATCTGCCGCTTGGAAGTTATAAGATTGTTGAAAAGACAGCACCGGATGGCTTTGCTTTAAACAGTGAAGCACAGATCATTACTTTTTCTTACAAAGATCAGGAAACACCAGTCATTGAACAGACAGCTATCTTTGAAAATGACCGTCAGAAAGTAGAAATTTCTGTGGTAAAACAGGATGCTGATACAGAAGCAGCCGTTGCAGGAGCAGAGTTTGGACTTTATGCAAAGAATGATATGAAAGCTCATGGAGCTGTAATTGTAAAAGCAGACACACTGCTTGGAAAAGCTGTTTCAGGAGAAGATGGAAAGGCTGTATTTACACAGAATCTTCCATTTGGTGAATATTATATCAAAGAACTTGCAGCACCAGATGGTTATGTATCTTCTGATGAAGTTCTGGAAGTAAAAGCAGAATATCAGGGACAGGATGTTAAGGTAGTACAGTTATCTTCTGTATTTAAGAACCAGCCTACAAAGGTTGTAGTTTCCAAGTCTGATTTAACTACTGGCGTGGAATTGTCAGGTGCGACACTTACTGTTCTGGACAAAGATGGAAATGTAGTTGATACATGGAAATCTGTAAAAGGCGAGCAGCATCTGATTGAACGACTTACTGTAGGGGAAACCTATATTCTCAGGGAAGAGATGGCTCCTTATGGATACCTCAAGGCAGAAGAGATTACCTTTACGATTGAAGATACCGGGGAAATTCAGAAAGTTGAAATGAAAGATGATGTGCCGACAGGAACGATTATCATCAATAAACAGGGAGAATTTCTGGATAAAGTAACTGCACTGGATTCTGTTGGAGGATGGATCAGCCATTTATTCCAGTATGTAACAGGCAGCCTGAAAGATGTTACTTTTGAAGTATTTGCTTTAGAGGACGTGAAATCTGCTGACGGAGAAAGTGAAGATTATTATAAAAAAGACGAGCTGGTGGCAACCATTACAACGGACGATACTGGTATTGCAAAGGTATCGGGACTTCCGCTGGGTAAATACTATGTAAAAGAAAAAGCTACAGTGGACGGTTTTGTACTGGATGATGAAGCGAGAGAGATTGATCTGACATACCGGGATCAGGATACTGCAGAAGTTACTTATTCTGCTGACTGGCAGAATAACCGCCAGAAAGCAGAAGTGGAAGTTGTGAAAAAAGAGAAAGATTCTGATCATGTACTGGAAGGTGCGGTATTTGCCCTCTGTGCCAAAGAGGATATTACAGGAGCAGACGGAAAAGTAATTCTGAAAGCAGATACTGTGATTGAGGAACTGGCAACGGACAAAGAAGGCAAGCTGAGTTTTACGGCAGATTTACCGATTGGCTTTGCGTATTATATTAAAGAAACATCACCGTCATCTGGATTTGCAACGACGGATGAAATACAGGAGTTCACGTTTGAGTACGAGGGTGCAGAAAAGGAAAAAGTATCTTATGCCTTTACCTTTGAGGACGAGCCGACTGTAATCGAGATCACTAAGACTTCCCTGACAGACGGAAAAGAACTGGAAGGAGCTAAGTTACAGGTAACTGATGAAAGTGGTAAAGTTGTAGATTCCTGGACTTCCGGTAAAGAAGCTCATATCATCAAAGAACTGGTAGTCGGACAGAAATATACTCTGACAGAAACAAAACCGGCAGATGGTTATGTGACAGCAGAAAGCATCACGTTTACCGTTGAAGACACTGCAAAGCCACAGAAAATCGAAATGAAAGATGATGTGACCAAGGTAGAAATTTCCAAAACAGATATTTCCGGTAAGGAACTGCCAGGAGCAAAACTGACCATTCTTGACAAAGACGGTAAGACAGTAGAGAGCTGGACTTCTGAGGAAAAACCACATTACATAGAAATGCTTCCGATTGGGGAGTATACACTTCGTGAAGAGTCTGCCCCTGATGGATATCTGGTCGCCGAAGATGTGAAATTTACAGTCGAGGATACCGGGGAGATCCAGAAAGTAGTGATGAAAGATGAGGTAAAACCGGAAGAAACACCAACGCCGGAAACACCGTCTACACAGGTAACAGATACACCGAAAACCGGAGATGATACACACATGCTGATTTGGATTCTGCTTGCGATTGCAGGTATGGCAGGCAGTGTATCAGCAGTCTGGATTGCGAAAAAAAGAAAATAAAAGTTAATGGAGGGGCATTTATGGGCAGCAAAGTCATAGATGCCCTTTTGAATGATGAAAGGGGTATAAAATGAGAACGTTATTGATTATTGCAGGGATTCTTCTGGTATTAGCAGTCAACTTTGTTCTGTACTGCTGTATCCGGGTAGGAGCAAAGGAAGACCGTCTGTTGGAAAACCATAGAAAGGAACAGATTGATGCAGGAAGAAGTGAATGAAAAAACAGTGTCCCTGTGTATCACTGGCGGAAAAGTGACAGTTCGCTTATTGAAACAGGCAATGATGCGTTTTCTGGCAGCAATAGAGAAAGAAAAAGCAGAGAAAGCAAGAAAACAGCAGGTAAAAGAACCGTCAGATAAAGATTATCATGGGAAGCAGAGTTTAAAGAAGCTGGCACAGCAGAATGTTCAGCTTTCCAACATTGAGATTACGGATAACAACATTAAGGCTTTTGAAAAAGTGGCAAAAAAATATGGCATTGATTTTAGTCTGAAACGTGATAAGTCCGTAGATCCACCCCGATATTTCGTTTTCTTCAAGGCAAGGGATGTGGATGTGATGACAGCGGCATTCCGGGAATTTACCGGAAAGACGCTGAATAAAACAAAGAAACCGTCTGTCCGTAAGAAATTACAGCAGGCAATCGCAGCCCGCAGCCAGGATAAACAGAGAGAACGGGAAAAATCGAAAGAAAAACAGAAGGAGCCGACCTTATGAGTGGGATAAAAAATATAAAGAAAAAACTGAAAGGATTTCAGGTGCGTCCCCCGAATGCAGAAGTGATAAAAAAGGTTCTGTTGCATATTCCGTATATGGTTGTATTTTATGTGGTAAATAAATGCACCTGGCTGTATCAGTATTGCAGGGGCAGTACAGTAGTGGACAGGCTGATGGTTCTCCTTATGAACTATCCGTTAGCGTTTAAAAAGTTACTGCCAAGTATACAACCGAAAAGTCTGGCTGCAGGAACTATTGCTGCAGTCAGTGTGTGGGCAGTGGTGTATTTTAAGGGAAAAAATGGAAAGAAGTTTCGCCAGGGAGAAGAATATGGTTCTGCCAGATGGGGAAATGAAAAGGATATAGCTCCTTTTATTGATCCGGTCTTTGAGAATAATATCCTATTGACGCAGACAGAACGATTAACCATGAATAGCAGACCAAAGAAACCAAAGTATGCCAGAAACAAGAATGTCATCGTAATAGGTGGTTCCGGAAGCGGTAAGACCAGATTTTATGTAAAACCACAGCTTATGCAGATGCCGGATAATGTGAGCTTTGTGGTCACCGATCCCAAGGGGACAATTATCGTAGAATGTGGTAAGATGTTAGCACGAGGGACACCGAAGAAAGATAAAAATGGGAAAATCCTGCGTGATAAAAATGGCAGAGTGGTAATGGCTCCTTACAAAATCAAGGTGCTGAATACCATCAACTTTGCCAAAAGTATGCACTATAATCCGTTTCATTACATTCGTTCGGAAAAAGATATTCTGAAACTGGTAAATACGATCATGGTAAATACCAAAGGAGAGGGAGAAAAATCTTCCGAGGATTTCTGGACAAAAGCGGAACGTCTGCTGTATTGTGCTTTGATTGGTTATATCTACTATGAAGCACCGGAGGAAGAACAGAATTTTTCAACCCTGCTGGAATTTATCAATGCCAGTGAAACCAGGGAAGAAGATGAAGAGTTTAAAAATGCAGTGGATCTGTTATTTGAGGAGCTGGAAAGAGACGAGCCGAATCATTTTGCAGTAAGGCAGTATAAAAAATACAAGCTGGCTGCAGGTGTAGTAAGTTTGAAGAGACTTCTTAATCAATCAAATTTAAAGAGTTGGAGCTCCAAAATGATTAAAAAGTCTCTTGAGGCTTATTTTTTTACCTTAAAGAACAAAATTGTATTTTGTAAAAAACAATTTCAAAACATGTCCGTATTTTGTTTCGTCAGTACAGAGATTGTGTAAGGAACTTTAAAAAGATGACACGAAATCAAAAAAGATGCAGTAAGGGGGCTGTAAAAAGACCTCTGAGCATTTCGTTTAGTGTAAGAATCTTTTTTACTTCTTACACGAACCTTGAAAACGAAACAGTCTGCCCGTAGTGATACCAGAACTGAATAGGCATTCAGCGTGTCTTTTCTGGTTAATACGTCCCGGAAACATCAGAACCCGGTACAGGAACGGATATGGGATGAGAACAGGCAATTAATAAACAAAGGAAGGAGGACATCTGACTATGACAGAGAAACAGGGATTCATGACAGCGTTGTATGAACGTCTTAGTCGTGATGATGAATTAAACGGGGAATCCAACAGTATTTCAAACCAGAAGAAACTGCTGGAACAATATGCAAAAGAACATGGATTTACCAATCTTGTTCATTTTACTGATGATGGTATCTCCGGTACAAGATTTGATCGCCCAGGCTTTCTTGCATGATGAAAGAAGTAGAGTCGGGGAAAGTCGGAACGATTCTGATTAAAGATATGAGCCGAATGGGAAGAGATTATCTGAAAGTCGGACAATATATGGAATTGCTGCGACAGAAGAATGTCCGCCTGATTGCAGTCAACGAGAATGTAGACAGCTTCCGGGAGGACGATGATTTTACTCCATTCCGAAATATCATGAATGAATGGTATGCAAGGGATACCAGTAAAAAGATAAAATCAACTTTCAAGGCGAAAGGAAAATCCGGCAAGCATGTGGCAAGTACAACACCGTATGGATATCTGAAAGACAAGGATGATCCGAATGTATGGATTGTTGATGAAGAAGCAGCTGTAGTTGTACGGAGAATCTTTCACATGACAATGGACGGGTACGGACCATATCAGATTGCCAAGGCACTGAAAGAGGATAAGGTTGAGATACCAGCGGTTCATATGGCAAAGAAAGATGCCGGATTATGGAAAGGCAGAGTAGAAGAAATCAAAGATCCTTATGGCTGGGGCTCTTCTACTGTTGCAGGTATTCTGAAGAAAAGAGAGTATCTTGGTCATACAGTGAACTTCAAGACCAGAAAACATTTCAAGGATAAGAAAAGCCATTATGTATCTGAGGATAACTGGACGGTGTTTGAGAACACGCAGGAAGCAATCATAGATCAGGAAACTTTTGACAATGTGCAGAGAATCCGAAGCAATGTGAGAAGGTACCAGATGGATGGGGAGAAGCCCACCCCTTGACAGGTCTGATGTATTGTGCAGACTGTGGTTCCAAAATGTATGTACATCGAGTAAATAATGGCAAGCGAGTACCACAATATACCTGTTCTGCATATTCTAAAGTTCCGGTTGGAACACTCTGCCAGACACAGCACAGAATTAATGCAGATGTGGTTATGGAGCTGATTAAGGAACTGTTAAAGGCTGTTGCAGAGTATTCACAGCTGAACCGTGAAGAATTTTTGGAAACAGTAAAAAAGGCACAGACTTCACAGCAGTCCAGTGAGATCACAAGATTGAAAAGCAGATTGGCAGAAGCAAAAAAACGTGTGCAGGAACTGGAAAAACTGATCTGCAGAATTTATGAGGACAATATTCTTGGCAAGCTGCCAGATGAACGCTATGCGATTCTTGACGGACAGTATTCTAAAGAACAGAAAGATTTGTCGGCAGAAATTGCAGATATGGAAGCTGAATTATCAGGCTATGAAGAAGGCCGCAGATCAGCGGAGAAGTTTATTGCTCTGGTTGATAAATACCAAAATTTTGAGGAATTGACCACTTACATGCTGAATGAATTTGTAGAAAAGATTGTGGTTCATGAGCGTGACCGAAAAGGAAGCATTGAGACAACTCAGGAAGTGGAAATCTATTTTAACTTCATTGGGAAATATTTACCTCCACATTTCGGTGAGGTGGAAATGACACCAGAGGAAATTGAAGAAATGAAGAAGCGGGAAGCCAGAAAAGACAGGCTTCATCAGAATTACTTGAAAAGGAAAGCAAATGGCAAGCAGCAAGAATACTATGAACGGACAAAGGCAAAAAAGAAAGCTGAGATGGATGCAAAAAAAGAGGAAATCCGTCAGGAAGATATTGCAAAGGGTGTGTTCGTGCCGGTATCACTGCTTCCACCAGCAGAACCGAAGAAAGGAGTTGCATCAGCATGAGCGAATTAGAAAGAATCATTCACGATAACAGTAATGGTCTGGATTATATCCTTGTCGGGGAAATCTATCTGCCACTGATCGCAGTACCCGAAGAGAAAAGAGAGATTGGTTTTTATGGAAGTCTTCACAGAAACTATCTGAAAGATTACAAGAGTGGCTTGTATTCCTATCTGACATTGAGTGGTAAGCTCTGGACGTATCTCGCAGATCTGAATGAGCAGTGTTTGGAACGCAGGGATTTCCTCATGGAACAGATTATGGAGCAGGAAGGCATTACGAAAGAATTGAAAAGCAGAGATCAGATGGAATGGGTTCGCCGGGCAAACAATGCAAGAAGCCGGGTAGATGAAATTATTTTAAATGAACTGGTGTATGTGTAGGAGGGACTTATGAGATACCGGATTGAATACGCAGACGGAAGATGTTGTAATTTTGCAAACAGCAGAAAAGATTTACTGGACTGGCTGAAACTTTTGAAAGATGAAAAAATCGTTGATATCCGAAAGATTTACAAAAGCGGTGTGACAGATTCTGTGATAGACAGCTATCGTAGTTATCTGAAACAGTGAAAGGGGTGGACAGTCATGGTTGTTGTAAGAATTATTGTGAAAATCGTATTACTGCCAGTGCGTATATGCCTGACAATGATACAACTGGTGGTTATGTTCTTCACATGGCTGTCGGCAACGGTATTTCATATCCTGTCGGGGATCATCTGCATTACAGCAGTTTTAGGGTATGGATTCGGACAGGAGACAGGCACAGAAGCGGTCAGGATGCTTGTGGCAGGTTTTATACTTTATATCCTGCCTGTGCTTTCTGGCTGGGCAGTGGTGTGGCTGGAAACATTCAAAATCAGATTGATGGAGTAGACCACTGGAGAAAGGAATAGGATTCTTAAATGAAGATTACAAAAGAGATTGAAGAATTTATCAACCTGACCATAACGGAACATATGGGAAAAGAGTATGCAGACTGGAAACTGAGCCAGCTGTCTGTGACAGAACCAGATGAAGTTGAGGAAGAATATAAAAAAGTGATCGCAACACTTCCACAGGAACAGGAAGAGACCATTACAAAATATTGCGACCAGATATTTAACAGTGGAGCAGAGACAGAAGAATTTTTCTACCGGTTGGGACTGAGGGACGGAATGAAACTTAGGAAGACTGTTAAAATGATTCTGAAGCAATTATCAGAATGATACATACAGGAATTATCTGAAAAGTGAATGAGTAAAGGAAAGGGCATTAACCGTAAAAAGTTAGTGCCCTTTGTTTTACCCATTTTTATATTTTCACAAAATCCGATGCAGAGGATTTTTGAAAAACAGACGGAACGGAGATCATGCTGAAGGGACAGCGGCAGGAGTTACGTTTTGTCTGCTGGGAGTACAGAGGGCTGGAAGTCCTTTGTGCCCAGATTGCAAAGAGCGGCAGCATCTTGCTGGGGTTAAGGGGCAAAGCCCTTAGCAGGTTAAGGGCGGCAGCCATTGCCCAGTGATATGGCGTTTCGCCATATGGTACTGGGTACTGTCTGTAACGGGGACAGAGACTTTTGGCAGCTTCGCTGCAATCCCCTCCGGGGAAACAACTTGAAAAAAGGAGAGATGTGAATTGAAAGGCACAAGGCATAACGGCAGATCTGGGAAAGACGGTGTTTACAATCCGCTTCACAATGACCGGAGATTTGACCCGGAACACAGTGAGCATATTGACAATGAACGTGTCCGTCAGAACATTTACTGGGACTGCTATCAGGGATATACCACAATGGCAGACCGGGGAAAAGAGGATAATTTTTCTTTTAACCAGATTGAGATGGCATACTATGTGGATCATTACAGCGATTATGTGATTAACCAGAATAAACGTCATGAGAAAGCAAGACACCCCGACAGATGTAAAGGGGTGGAAGATGTTCTGAAAAATAAAAAGACCTGTCCGGAAGAAAGTATCTATCAGCTTGGGACGATAGATGAACACGCTTCTGTGGAAACGCTGGTTTTGGTTTTTGATGAATTCAAGAAAGAGTTCGATGAGCGGTTTGGTTCTAATGTGCATATCATTGACTGGTCACTGCACATGGACGAAGCGACTCCGCATATTCATGAGCGTCATGTATTCGATGCTACGAACCGGTATGGGGAGATTGAACCGAAACAGGAAGCGGCACTGGAAGAACTTGGCTTTGAACTTCCGAATCCGGAAAAGAAAAGATCAAAGACAAATAACCGTAAGGTTGTTTTTGATTCTGCCTGCCGGACAATGTTTCTGGATATCTGCAAACGTCATGGACTGGAAATTGACGAAGAACCGTCCTATGGAGGAAGGCAGCATCTGGAGAAACAGGACTATATCCGAATGAAGCAGAAAGAAGAGATTGCGGTTCAGCAGGAAATGCTCAATCAGCAGAGGGATAAGGTCAATGCGAATCATCTGGAACTTGCAAGGCAGTCAAACCATGTCAGGGCAAATGAAAAGGTTATCCAGTCACAGAAAGAAAAAATAGAACAGCAGGAAAAAGAATTTAAAGAAAATTTCATTTCCAATTCTGACCGGATTCTAAGTCAGGGCGAGCTGCTTGAAGAACAGAGAGAGGAACTGCAACAGCTTACTCTCCGTATTGAAGATGTGGAAAACTTGCTTGACGAAGTATCCAGTGAAGCCTATGACAAGGCTGTGGATAAAGTCGCAGAGGAAACAATGCGGGCTACCAGAAAAGATGACATTCGTCTTGCGGAAGATTCTAAGAGATGGATTCAAAGTCCGGAACGTAAGGCATCACGAAAAGAAAAGGAATATGCGATAAACAGGCTGGACGGTCTGATTAAAAAAATCGAATATGCGATGGAAAAAGCTGTTGTGAGGGTTGTCCGTCAGTTAAAACAGCCAGAGAAGAAAAAAGCCGTTGTTGAAGAAATCAAAAAAGAAGTGAAGCCGTCAATCAGAGAAAAACTTGCATTGAACGTAGCAAAGATTCAAAGAGAAGAGGCAGAGAGAAAACAACTGAATAAAGGAAGATCACATTCCAGTGATCTGGAACTATAAGGGCATTTTGTTGATTCCGTAAAGACAGGACAAAGTGCTTTTTTGTTTTTTGTGAAAACTTGCTTCCCAGATTTGGGAAGCAGATTTAAGAAAGTGAGGAAACGAATTGGGATTATTTGATGAAGTAAAACAGAATGTGACCGTCTGGCAGGCTGCGGAGAGGTATGGGTTAAAGCCCAACAGGAGCGGACTGATCCGCTGCATTTTCCATAATGACAAATCACCCAGCATGAAAGTTGACCGGAGATATTATTGTTTCGGGTGTGGCTGTACAGGAGATGCCATTGATTTTACGGCACAACTGTTTGACATTGGATTGAAAGATGCAGCCATGAAGCTGGCAGATGATTTTGGAATTCCTTATTCCGGCAGGGACAGGGGATCACCGCAGAACAGGAGAAGCGTTTCAGCAAAAAAGCCAGAGCCGACACCAGAAGAACTTTGGCAGAAAAAACATCTGAGATGCCTGAGAGCCTATCTGGATTATCGGAGCCTGCTTCTGAAATGGAAAGAACAGTATGCACCAAAAACATGGACAGAAGAATGGCATGAAAAGTTTATGACTGCTCTCAGGGAGTTGTCAGTTGTTGAGTATTATCTGGATATCCTGCTCTTTGGGGACAGGGCAGATAAGGAAGCACTTGTAAAAGAAAAATGGAAGGAGGTGGAGCGGATTGAGCAATGCGAAAGAGAAGATAAAGGAGATCGCTACAAAAGAACAGAAAGATGCCATGAAAGAAATGCTCCAGATGGTAGATAAAAGCAAAGTCGATGAAGTGAAACAGATGCTGGAATATACACAGAAAGGAACTGCGAAAGCAACGGTTGGAAATTATATGGTTGTGCTGAGAAATGATCCGCTTGTGCGTGAGAGTATGAAATACAATAAGCTGACAGGCAGGATTGATATTGTAAAAAAACTCTGGTGGAATGAGGAAGTCTGCAAGCTGGATGATGATGGCAGGACTTATTTCTACTATTTCTTTGAATGCTATTACAAACTCACAAGTGAAAAATGTATGGATAAGGCACTCCGTATAGAAGCCAACAGCCGGGCATACCACCCGATCTGTGAGTATCTGGAACAACTGGAGTGGGACGGGCAGGAGAGAATCCGTTATGTCCTGCAACGGTACATGGGGGCAGATGCTTCGGATTTTGTCTATGAGGTTGTGAAGCACTTCCTGATGGAAGCATTAAGCAGAATCTACCGTCCCGGTTGTAAAGCAGATGAAATGCTTTGTCTGGTAGGTCAGCAGGGAGCCGGAAAATCCACATTTTTCCGTTTTCTTGCATTGAACGATGACTGGTTTTCTGATGATCTGAAGCAGTTGAATGACAGTAAGATATACGAGCATCTCCGGGGACACTGGATTATGGAAATGTCGGAGATGATTGCTGCAATCAGTGCAAAGAGCAATGAGGAAATCAAGTCATTCCTGACCAGACAGAAAGACACTTACCGGAACCCTTATGATAAATATGAGGAAGACCGGAAGCGTCAGTGTATCTTTGCAGGTTCAACGAACACAAGGCAGTTCATTCCTTTTGACCGTACTGGGGCAAGACGGTTCCTGCCGATTGCCATAGACAGCAGTAAGGCAGAGAAGCATATCCTCGATGATGAAAAAGAAGCCAGATCCTATTTTGACCAGTTGTGGGCAGAAGCAATGGAAATCTACTGGTCAACGGAGAATAAGAGCAGCCTGTTGAAGTTCTCAAAGGAAATGGAGCAGGAGATCAGTGAATACCGAAAACAGTTCACACAGGAAGATACGATGGCAGGAATGATACAAGGCTGGCTGGACACTTATAAAGGTAGTCATGTATGTTCCGTCCAGATCTGGAAAGAAGCCTTTGACCATTTTGACCGGGAGCCGAAAAAATTCGAGACAAATGAGATCTGTTCCATTATGGATACGCAGATCGCTGGCTGGAAGAGAGCCGGAGTCCACAGATTTTCAAAGGAGGGATATGCAGACAGAGAAGCTGGATCAGGGAAGGAGCAGAAGAAGAGGGTGGCAACGAACCGGATAAAGATGGATTTACAAAGCTGACGAAAGCAGAACAGTTGGAGCTGCCATTTGATCTGCCCGACAGAGAGAAAGGCTGATTTTGATGCCGAAAGGCTACTGATTACCCGGAAATTTACTGCTTGTTGACATTTTTGTTGACACCAAAATCCTTTGTATTTACCGGTGTTTCAGCTACTTTTTAACAGGTGTCAACAAGAACATTCAAAAAACTTTTCAATAGTATTTTGGAAAACAGAAATAACTACCCGAAAAAAAGTTTCAAACCCCATGTTGACACTTGCGTTGTCAGCGTGCCGATAAACTCCCGGCAGGGACAGAAGCAAACCTCTCTCTGTCG
>ENA-OQCF01000055-OQCF01000055.1-human-gut-metagenome-genome-assembly--contig:-NODE-55-length-41066-cov-24.642370_pt1 | contig 41066 bp, 46 predicted proteins | sample MGYA00242756_ERZ504573 | MGnify/ENA primary metagenome ERZ504573 (study PRJEB26092, sample SAMD00036240) | human gut metagenome | host: Homo sapiens | study: EMG produced TPA metagenomics assembly of... | reverse complement strand
GTCTGGGCCATCGCCGAAGGCCGCTCCTGCGCCGCAGCCGTGGACGAGTACCTCTCCAGCGAGCAGACCAGTGAGCTGCCGGCTCCGATCAAGGCCAGCCAGCGTCCGATGATGCTGCCTCGCTGAAAACGCGCTGTTTAGATGAATCCTGCGGTAATATCTACCGCAGGATTCTTTTTTTGCGGATAAAGGAGTGAGTGAAATGCCGAATCGTGCAGAACGCCGTGCCCAAGCCAAAGCAGGCCGCAGGGGAGTGCCGTCGCAGTATGACCAGACCCGTGGCCGTGGCCGTTCGGGAATGATTGACGAATACCAGCTGCAGCAGAAGTCCCAGCGTCTGCAGGACGGCACCGACGGCACCGAATGGAAGCCCAGCGGTGGTACGATTGCGGACACCGAAACCCTGCTGACCACTAACCCGAACTACACGAATCCGAAGATGTTCAAGGCACCGCATTCGCTGCGTCAGTGGTTCCGCGTGGGCAGCTGGACGCTGATCGCCATCGCGATTATCGCGTTCTTCGTGGTTATGTGGCTGCCGAGCCATCCGATGTGGCTGATCATCACCGTTTCTGCGGTGTTCATTGTGGGTGTGCTGAGCCTGTTCTTTACGGCTGGCGATTCCAAGCACAATCCGAATTTGGATCAGAACGGCACGGCCGTCTGATCTTTTGCCTGGTAAATCCGGCTTGAAAAGCAAAACGCACGACGGAAGTTGTGCGTTTTCTTGTATGCGGTGCCCTAAAGTAAGAAGTGCTTGAGTTTCTTTCTGACGCACGAAGGAGAGGCAGTCCGATGAAAGTTGATATTCTAACCCGCGAATACCCGCCGCATGTGTATGGCGGTGCCGGCGTACACGCCGAGGAGCTGTCCAAGGTTTTGGCCGAGCGCATTGACGTGACCGTGCGTGCGTTTGATGGCAAGCGTACTGAGGCTGATATCCCCGCGATTCCCAATGCCGCTAATGCCAAGGGCAGCCTGAAGGTCGTCGGATACGATACGCCGTCCGAGCTCGCTGATGCCAACCCGGCATTGAAGACCTTCGGCGTGGATCTGCAGATTGCCAACGATGTGGATGCCGACATTATTCATGCGCACACCTGGTACGCCTGCCTGGCCGGCTACCTGGCCAAGATGCTGCACGGTACGCCGCTGGTCATCACCGCCCACTCCCTGGAGCCGTTCCGCCCATGGAAGCGTGAGCAGCTCGGCGGCGGCTACAACCTGAGCTCCTGGGCCGAGAAGGACGCCTACGAGCACGCCGACCGCGTGATCGCCGTTTCCGGTGGCATGCGCAAGGATATTCTGACCGCCTATCCGAATCTTGATCCAGACAAGGTGGTTGTGGTTTACAACGGCATCACCATGTCTGACTTTGCTACTCCGGCGCCGACGATCCGGGCTGGAAGGTGTTTGAGCGTTACAACATCGACCGTTCCAAGCGACCCTGCTGTTCGTGGGCCGCATCACCCGTCAGAAGGGTTTGCCGTACCTGCTCAAGGCCCTGCACCTGATTTCCAAGGATATTCAGGTGGTGCTGTGCGCCGGTGCGCCCGACACCCCGGAGATTGCCGAGGAAGTCAAGAACGCGTTCGCCAAGCTGGACGAGGAGCGTGGCAACATCGTGTGGATCGAGGAAATGCTGCCGAAGCCTGAGCTGAACGCTCTGGAGCACGGCTGCGACGCCTTCATCTGCCCGAGCATCTACGAGCCGCTGGGCATCGTGAACCTTGAGGCCATGGCCTGCGGTCTGCCGGTCGTCGCCTCCGCCACCGGTGGCATTCCGGAAGTTGTGGTCGACGGCGAGACCGGCTATCTGGTGCCGATCGACCAGCTGCACGACGGCACCGGCACCCCCACCGATCCGGACAAGTTCGTGCACGACATGGCCGCCGCCATCGACAAGATCATGGCCGATCCGGAGCTCGCCAAGAAGATGGGCCAGGCCGGCTACGAACGCGCCCGCGACGTGTTCAGTTGGGAGTCCATCGGCGACAAGACCGTGGAGGTCTACCAGTCGGTGCTCGACGAGCAGAAGAAGTAAAAGCGAGACAGCGCAGGCTCGCGCAGCGTGACGGAGGGAGAGACCGTGCAATAAGCGGTGCTCTCCCTCCGTTTTGTACCACTGAGGAGAATCATGTCCCAAACCGTCCTCCAACTTGACAACGTCGAATTCCGCCGCAACCGCCGCGTCATCATCACCGACGTGAACCTCACCATCCATGCGGGGGAGCGTTGGGTGCTGTTCGGACCGAACGGCATCGGCAAATCCACCGCAGTCGGCATGCTGGCCACCCGCACCTTCCCCTCGGAAGGCCGCGTGTTCATTCTCGGCCACCAGCTCGGCAAATACGACGTGTTCAAGCTGCGCACCCGCATCGGTCTCGCATCGGCCGACCTGGGTCGCCAGTTCCCCGAGTTCGAGGACCCGCTGGATGCCGTGGTCACCGGCCTGTCCGCCGTGACCGGACGTTGGCGCGATACTTACACGGACGAAGAATACGCCCGCGCACGCCAGCTGCTGCGTGATTTCCGCGTCTCCTATCTGGAAGGCAAGGAGATGTGGCGACTGTCCGAAGGCGAACGCACCCGTGTGCTGATCGCCCGTGCGCTGATGGGCGATCCTGAGCTTTTGATTATGGACGAGCCGACCACCGGCCTTGACCTGGGCGGCCGCGAGCAGGTGATGCGCACGCTGAGCCGTATCGGCGAGGAAAGCTCTGAACGTGCCGTGGTGCTGGTCACCCACCGTCTGGAAGAGATTCCGGCAGGCTTCGATCACATTGCCATTATGGGCCGCAAGCCGATTCCCGCCGAAGATGCCACCGAAGCGGGCGTGGATTCAATGGGTAATCCTGGTGCGGGCACCATCGTCTATACCGGTTCGCTGGAAGACGGTCTAACCGACGAGCGTCTCTCCGACCTGTTCGGCATGCCCATCGAAGTCCAGCACACTCACGGCCGCTGGGCCGCCTACGCCGTGTGATGCCGTTTTGGTCTCCGCCAGCGGAAGCCGTCGGCCAAGCCGACTGGGGGAGGTGTCAGCAGTACTTTTCCTTTTTCGGCAGGTTTTATTTTTCTCTTCGCCCCCTCTGGAGGGGGCTGTCAGCGTAAGCTGACTTGGGGAGTTCGACATATGACGGAAAGCGACATGACTGGTAGCAAACTCGTATTCATTGATATCGACGGCACGCTGCTGATGAGAATCATATTGTGCCGGAGTCGGCAAAAACGGCGTGTGCGCGGGCCCAAGCCAACGGTCACAAGCTCTTCATCTGCACCGGTCGATCCGTGCCGAAAATCGAACGCAACATTCTGGATCTTGGATTCGACGGTGTAGTTTCCGTAGCCGGCGCACAGGCGAATATCGGCGATAAGCTGCTGTTCCAGCACCTCGTATCGCCCGAAGCCATCGATGCGGTGATGGCCTATTTTGCCGAACACCATATCGAGAGCTACCAGTGGCAGGGTGCGGACGGCATGTACATTTCCGAAGGTTATCGCCGCCATCTGGAGTCCAAGGGCAAGACGTGGAATCGTGGTGAGTTTGCGCGGTTCTGGCATCTGCTGGACGAGGTAGAGGTTCCGGCTGGATCTACGCTGGGGCACACGATTCATGTGAGTAAGGGATCGTATTTCACCGGGCCCGAGCCGGATGTTTCCTTCGAGGACACTCAGCATGATCTTGCCCCCTGGTTCGAACTCGTGCACGGCTCATACGACAAGATCTCGCCGAATAACGGCGAACTGCTCATCAACGGCATCGACAAAGGCACCGCCGTGCGCGACGTGGCTTCCTTGCTTGGCTATGCCATCGCCGACACCATCGCCATCGGCGACTCCGACAACGACACCGCCATGCTCAAAGCCGCCGGCACATCCGTGGCCATGGGCAATGCCATCCACGGCATCCAAGCCTTCTGTGACTTCACCACCACCGATATTCACCAGGACGGCCTGGCCAACGCCTTCAAGACGTTGGGACTGGTGTGAGGCTATGTCGTTTGCTCTCAGACGAAGGATCCTTTCGTGCTGTAGTATTAATAAATAAGTTGAATATACTGAACGGGGAAGGAGGGAACGATCTTATGCCGACGATAATGAAAGAACGGATGGAAGTCAGCATTCGTGTCACTCCTCAGCAGGCTTTTGATTTCATCAAGCAGCAGATAGACACCAATGAAGGCTTTGATGAGGATACTCGACCAGTGCGGGTGCATGATTCAGCTTATTTGAAGCAACTTCTGGAGAGCTGATGAGCTCCGCCGTATGTGTCATTTTCGACTGCAATATTTATATCGATGTGGCAGAAGCCCTAGGTTTTGACGCGTCGCTAGCTAATTTGCGTAATTTCAGAACTGCAAGTAGGCCTTTACAAGCCGAAATCGATGCTTTTCAATGCGTGCTAGCAGGAAAATTTGGTCCGTATGATTTAAAGCTTGGCAGCTCGCTGCACATCAAAGACACGGTACAGCATGAGCTAAGCAGATTGCCGGAATGGTCGGAATCCTCGGCGAAATCATTCCTCGATCAATTCCATGACAATCTTGTTGATATTATGTTGACCGGATTTATCGGAGAAGAACACGTGCCACCCTTGGATCATGAAGATGGAGTGGTATTCGGCACATGCCATGAAATCAGGAATACTCCGGGCATCGTGCAAACGATCCTTGTCACACGAGATAAGCAGTTCGCGGATTCATTCAAAGATGTGCCTTCCCATACTACGGTGCTTCATCCGATTGGCTTCATGAAACTTTGCGACGCGGCACAACGTATGCTGCGCCGAGCATAGAGAATTGTGAATTCAAAATGGTTTGTTCATCATGCGAAAACAGTGGTCATCTGTCCGTCGCGGTTGCGCAATTTACGGTGGCAGAGGAACCGGAACGGAATCTGGAGATCATCGACGGATTCGCGCGTGATGCTGCGGTGGGCGATAGGGAAGCCGATCTCATTACTGCTGAGCTGAGTCGTGAGTGTCTTGATTCCGCGCATCGAACATTGCCGGTGTTGCAGAATCGCCGTTTTGCCGATCCGCAGTTGTGTGACTGACCTCTGAATAACTTTACTAGCGCTGTTGATAAGGGTTCTATGATGGGAATCATGACCACTACTGTTGATAGCTCTGATTCAATGCCGGAACGTCTGCAAGAGGGGAGCGTGGCGCCCGATTTCACTCTGCCGGCGGTTATACCTGGGTTTACAGAGAGCGGATCAATCAACCTGTCTGACGTGCTCGAGGCCGGCCGCAAGGTAGTGCTGTATTTCTACCCGGCCGCGATGACGCCCGGCTGCACCACCGAGGCTTGCGATTTCCGCGACAATCTCGCCCGATTGGCGTCGAAAAACGTTACGGTGCTTGGCGTCTCCAAGGACTCGCTTGACAAGCTGCGCAAGTTTGCACAGCGCGATCATCTCACGTTCCCGCTGCTGTCTGATCCCGACCTGACCGTGCACAAGCTGTACGGCGCATACGGCGAAAAGAAGCTCTACGGCAAGGTGCACGTAGGTGTGATCCGTTCGACGCTCGTCATCAATCCTGACGGTTCCGTGGTTATCGCCCGCTACAACGTGCGTGCCAAGGGGCATGTTGATTCGCTGTTGAAAGCGCTGGATAAGCTGGAGAAGTAATTCTTCTAGCTGCGAATGTTGGCAGCGAAATTCTCAAACCTTTAGTCTGCTTCGCCGGCGATGGTGAGACCGTGATTCCGTAGTATTTCGATAGCGGGCATGTATCGAGTGACACAGTAGTGGAATCGAGCATCAGGCACGTGACGTGGGCGATGCGTTGTCGCTCTCGTCAGATTCCGAAGCCGGGAATAGCAAATCGACAATCATGGCGATGATGTGAGTGCGTATGTCGCTGTCAGTCACGGCACTGGCGTTGTTGCCATCAATATGCAGCGCAGTGTGCAATGCGTTGGCGAGTGGTTCTAGGTTGTGCTTGGTTGCTTCGTCAATGTCATCAAGTTGATCGAACAAGGCGAACAGCCATGCGCGGCGATCTGCTTCATCAGTGGTGTCTGCAAGCTTTTCCTGCGTGATTTGCACTAATTCGTCGATCGGCACTGCCGGCGTTGTTGTGGGGTCGCGATGCTCGCGATTATCTTCGATATCGCCCATAAGATGATGGATCTTGCACTCGTCCTGCAGCACAGTTGTTTCGGCGAACGCGGTGGCGATGGCGTCCGCATCGATGAACTTGCCGCCCTCGGACTGGAAGCGCACGCGCTTCGGTTCGCTGTAGTAATGTGACATGCCAAACGTGATAAATTGCGGCATCTCGTCCTGCAGCTGTTTGACCGCCGCGGCCACCTTGCGCATATCCCCAGATGCTGGTGCACCACGATGAAAGCGAGCAGTACCTTGGCGTCGGCGAGAGTGAGCGGCTGACCGATGCTGGCTCCATGATGGTGCTCATGATGCGCGAACATGTTCTTCAGCGAATCAAACAATCCCATAATATCCTCCTTCGGACTGGGCGTAACCGGCCGACGTGCCTCACGTTTTTTGAGCGCGTAGTGCATAGTGGTGCCTCATCGGGAATGAGCGCGAACGGTACCGGTCCTGTTTGGCTTGTCTTATGGAAGACGGGATCAGCATGGCGACGAAGCGGCAGATCACCCTGAGATTCAGGGATGAGTACATGAAGGCATCGAAGAAGGACAAGGGACGCATCCTCGACGAGATGTGCTCCGTGTTGGCAATCGGCAGGAGCACCGCAAGACGCAGGCTCGCGGAAGCCGGACGCGGCAGGCCGTCGCCGCCGCCCGAGGAGCGGCTGAAGCGGTATTCAGAGCAGTCGCGCGACCTGCTGGTGCGGGTGTGGCTGATGATGGATCTGCCGTGCGCGAAGTATTTGAAGGCGATGCTGCGACGTGGCTGCCGATGCTGCGCGCGCATGGCGAGCTCGCCGACTATGACGGGTTCGCGTTCCTGGAGCTGGAGAGGATGAGCTCGGCCACGATGGACCGGTACCTCGAAAAGACGCGGGACGCCGCCAGGCCCAGGGGAACCGTGCCGACCCGGCCCGCGGGCGAGCTGCTGCGCAACTCCATCGCGATCAGGAAGGCCGGCGACGAATTGGACGGCCTGCCCGGCAACGTCGAGGCCGACACCGTCGCCCACTGCGGTCCGAGCGCCAGAGGCGAGTTCTGCCGCACCCTGACCGTCGTCGACATCGCGACCGGATGGACCGAGAACGCCTCCTGTCGCAACAACGCGTTCGTGAACTTCTCCAAGGCCGAGAAGACGATCGAGGGGCGGATGCCGTTCCGCATCCGCCCCTACGACACGGACAACGGCAGCGAATTCATCAACCGGGACCTGATCGCATGGCTACAGGAGCGCGACATCGAGCAGACCCGCTCCCGCCCCTACAGGAAGAACGACCAGGCCACCGTCGAATCCAGGAACAACCACATCGTGCGCCGTCACGCGTTCCACTACCGGTACACGGTCGACGAGCTCGGCCTTCTCAACGAGCTATGGGAGTTGGTGCGCATCAAGGCCAACCTGTTCACCCCGTCCAAGAAGCCCGTCGGCCGGGCCTGCACCCGCGACGGCGGCCGCGGCGCGTCTACGACGAGCCGCGCACCCCGTGGGAGAGGCTCAAGGAGTTCGACGAGAAGGACCGGGCCGCGGGAGGACCGGGATTCATCCTGCCCGGCAAACGCGAGGAGATCGAACGGATCATCGCCACGACGAACCCCGCGGAGCTCGTCCGGCGCATCCACGCCATACAGGACCGACTCGAAGCCCTGGCCGCGCCACGCACTGCACAGCTCGCCAGACGCGCCGGCCCGGACATGGCATACTTGAACAAGACGCTCGCCCGGATCGCGGGCGTCGAACCGGAAGACGACGAAACCCGGCAGGCCGACGAGGACTAGGATTTCGCGCTCACCCCCGGTGAGGCACCACTCCGGATTACGCGCTCACTTTCAAATGAGGCACCTCGAGGCAAGGCGACGAAGGTGAGTTTGACATCAGAACGTGCCGAGTGAGCCGCTTGCACTTATATGCGAACACACTGATGAAATCTGCGAATAGAACCTATATTTTGTCCTTAAACTCCAATACTCGGTTGGTTCTCGGTTGCAAATACTCAATACCGTATCTTCTCTAAAATTTCCGATAATGTGACCCCAAAAAACTTTGTCTCACGAATTAATTGTCTCCCTTATACTCAGAATAAGTTTCGAGCCTTTTGCGACCTTACTATTTCCCCCCATATCACGGTATAAATTATAGACCTGATCCAGTGCAGATTGAATCTGCTCATCTTCGATAGCAGAAAAATCAATATTCATGAAATCTGCAAAAGTAATATCTGTTTTCTGGCAGATTGAAGCAACAAGAAAATAAAGTACATAAAATAATATATCATTTTGATCTCCTCTTGGCAAATCAGAGCCCTTGATAAAGCGTTCTACCCTTTTGCCTAATTCGGCACTTCTCCAATAAACTTGTATACCAATATCATTTGAATATAGTGCCTCGTAGTGATTATCATCGTTTAATAATGTCGACGGCCTAGCCCTCGCCGTATTGGGAGCGGATTTAAAGATCGACATAAGGCATTGTCCTAAAAAGGCAACACTAACAATTTCAGAAGGACGTTTACCCTGATTGCGGTAGTAATTCTTGCGGCGATCATAGTATAGACCATGATACTTAAGACACATTTCTATGTTGCGATGAATTGCGTCAGTGGTTCTCAGTGCTACAGCTGGAATACTAGTCTGACTATTTGTTGCAAGTATTATTTTATCCCGCGAAGACTCACTTTCGGCGACAATCACTCTGACTAGAATATTACGATATTCCATATCCAATTTATCTGGATTATTCTTAAAAAATGAAAAAATTTCATTAGATGTTTGAAGTCCATTAACAATTTCCGGATCAGTAATCAATAGTCGCTTTGATGTTTCTTGAATCGCGTCAGAAGCAATAATGGTGACTCCATTGTTGAGCCACCAGAAATCATCTTTATCATTTGCCGACAATGTATGTTGTATTGCCTTGTTCACATTGTTGTATCCTTGATAATCACGTACATTTGATTCAAAAATTGATTTCCGAATATTTCCATTATCGTCAGAAATAAACTTATAATACGTGTTTAGCTTTACGAGAGCGACATAATCTTTTCGCTCGCCTAATGCAATTGGAATATCCGCCAGAGGAAGACTCAGCTTCATTGTTGGGGCGGAATTCACTAAGGTCATAAGTTCCTTAGCGCCTATATGCCGCACATGGACTTCCTCTTCAGGAAAAAGCTTCTGTATTTCTTCTTTTAGTTCGGCTTCCTGGGCGAGTACATTAGGATGTACTTCCTCACCTAAAGAGACATACACGAATTCAAATGAAATTGAAACGGTTTTACCCATAAGGTCCTGACGCAGTCTGCGAAACATCGCGAAAAAATCTATTAACCTCGAATCATATCGATCTCTGAAATTGAAAAGCTCTTTATCAAAATCTAAAACATTGGAAGCAAGAGTCTTCCATTTCATAATTACATTTTCATTGAATGAAAGTTCATTTTTAGCTTGAATAATCACTACTCGCAATTGCGCTTCGCGTGAACGGTCGGCCACACTCTTAATCTCATCCTCATGTACCAATTCCGAATTACAGAATAGATAGGCGCCATCACATCCGCCATCCCCACTGCGTCCCATCAGCCCTAGATTGATATCGTCAGCGCTGAGTTCATCTTCCTTAAGAGTTTTATCAGCAGCGAAGAATTCAAAATAATCGGAAACTCGAGTGTAGTCGGATCTATTAAACTCTCGTTCGATAAATCCCCTCAGCAGCGATTGATTGTTACTTAATTTTTTTGTCATGCTTAATACCTACTTTCTAGTCTGGCGTCGATTTTACTTCTTGTGCATCTATCCATCAAGCTGTTCGATGTTCATGACCGTGTTTGTTCTTCCGGAAAAAAGGGAGGTAAGACAGGAAGCGACTGGAGACCGCTTATTATGTCCAGAAGCTTCTAAATCATTTCTCGCTGCATCATCAGGACAACGAACACAGTCAAAGTGTCAAAGTCGCTGTGTTTGCTTACCAAGTGTGTTGAGCGGCTATGCTGATGTTCGTAGCATGCATGGCAATGTTTGAACACACGTACGCACAGGCGTGGTGCGGTGTTATCGTGTGCCGTGTCATGTAGAGCGTTTGCGGTTGCTGGCGATGATGTGGGTCTGTGTGACGGTAGAGTCTTTGCCATCTCTTATGCAGTCGTCCTGTGCGTTCTGCCTCAATGTCTGTTCGATGGGCTCGACAGTATTTTTTCCGCAGTGTAGGCTGGTTTTTCCTGGTTTCCGATATGATTATCGGGGGAAAGCATAGGCTCGCATGTCTGTATATTCTTCCAAGTCGCAATTCGAATTGGATTTAGGCTGGTTGCCGCTTGCCGAGGCTCAGGAGAGGAAGGAATAATGATACCCACCGTGCAGGCTATCAGGAGACTCGACCTGCCGGGGCTGTAGCGAGCGGAGATAGTGTGTCATCTGCATGTGGACCGAGGGGCGGCCAAAGTTATGCGGATATGGAGGATCGCTCGCCAAGTCCGAAAAAAGGAATTGCAAGCAGGTAATCGACCATAACGCAATAGGTTAGGGCCGCATCCGAAAGCCGTTCGTCCACGATGAGCTTCTCATAAGCGGGATTGCGCCAGCCGCTGTGACGCTGCGTGCCGCCTTTGGTGGTCATTTCCGGCTGGTACTTGATGCGGTCGATGATGTTCCGGGCACAATCTCTGGCCAGCCCATCAGCCACGTCATGCCATTCGTCTGCGCTAAGACCGCCGTAGATGCGTAACAGATTGCGTAGTTTACTCACGTAATGGGTATCGGATCTGTCGTTGCAGGAAAGAATGTAGTACCGATACACGTTGGCGAGCAGGCCAACGTCATTGAGTCCCTCGGCGCAGCATTCCATGATGGTATGCCATCCATGGGGCAGCAGGTCCGGCAGCAGACCGTTATGCCGGGCATCGATATCGACATCTTCCATATCCCGGCTCGACAGAAGGAAACCTTGTGCGAGCATGTATGCGGAACGCAAGTGCCCTTCATGAATCATGTTCGCAGCGTTCATCAGTGTGAGGGCCATTGACTCCGAGTATTCGCTCAGAAGCTGCTCGCGTCCAGCGTCATCGTCGGACAGAACATACAGATCGTAGGCGTTCATTAGCGTGAACAGTTGCAATACGTGCAACGATTCATCCGGAATGAAGTCGGTTTCGTCGTCTACTTCGCTCGTGTCCTCGTTATCCTCATCCTCGTCGTCCTCGTCGCTTTCTTCGCTCTCTTCGTTGAACGAGTATTCCAGATTACGCGTTATCGCGTTGTCGATCACGTCATAGGCCCACATGCGTTTGTCGTCATATTGGGCGAAAGCGAGCGCGCTGGAAATCAGCAACATACTGTTCAATGGTTCGTATTGCCGCATGTCTTTGTCGTTCGCGGCCTGCGCAATGGTGTTCAATGCCTTGCCGGCGGTAGGGGAGTCGGCGAATTCCGCCACATTCTCCATATAGCATCGCACGCGCATCGCCAGATCATCCATAATCGTGAGCAAAGGTTCGGAGCCATCGTCGTTCTCGGACGAGAGCAGAAGCGCGTGGACTTCGTGTATGCACAGTCGCAGGTTGCCGCATGCGCTCGCGTAATCACTGGATTGCAGGGCATTGCCCGCGATAGCCTGCACGGTTTTGATGAATTCTGTGTAGTCACAGGATTTGCTGTACGCATCGCTGTGCTTACTGATATGAATAATGAAACGTTCATGGCATCGGCGGATTGTGTCGGAGAGCATGGTTTGTGCGTCGATCAGCGGGATTAGCGGTCGTTCTTCGTCTGGCTGGGCGCGGAAAGTCTTTGCGGCTTTGCGCAGCTGGGCGGACCACAGGAACAGCAGATGGCCTTTGCCTTGCTCTGCGCGCGCGTCGAGGTGTTGCTGGATGGGATCCAGCACGGTGCGGGGGAGTACGATGACGCCATCGTGAGCGTTGGCGGTGTCATCATTGTGGTGATTGCCGTGCGCGCCAATGAGCTGTTTGCGCAGTTCGTAAAGCACGGCACCTATATGCTTGCAATATGGTGTTCTCTGATACGGGCAGGTGCACGCGGCGGATTGTATGCGAATCGAATTGTCGTCGATTGTGGATTCGTGGTCGGTGTTACTGCTGGTAGTGGCTTGGTCATCAGTGTTTGCTTCATTGGTGTTCTCGCCGTGAGCGTCTTTGCTGAGGCGGATGTCAACGTCGTAATAGTCATCGTCGCTGCCGGCCACCCGCGAGTGATACAGCTGCGGCGCAATCTCCTGCACCGAACTCACTCGGCCTGATTCCCAGTAATCGGTGGCGCGTTCGAGAATCAGCGGCGTGCCTTCGAACATGACTTCGAATTGAGCCAACGCTGGCTTTTGCGGAACAACCATACTGCTGATTGTAGCGGGTGGAGTGTTACTCGCCGCTTGGCGGTGCATACTGGTCTGATGTAGTCTTGTTTCCACTGGGTAATCGCATTCGGGGAAGAGGCGTCAATGGCTGTACTTACAGATGCTGAAGCTCGTCGTATGCTGGAACTGCTGAAGGAAGCTTTGTCTCCGAAGTCCATCACCCTGAATAAAGGCGAGAAGCAATTCCAATTGCATCAGATAAGTTTGTAGTCAAATGAATCGTGGTGTTTACGACGAGAAGAAAGTATGACGAGTTCTGATTTTGACTCATTAATTCGAAGCTACGGAAAATGGCTGTCTGATAACACGACTTATACGCAACTGGATGAGTGGTATGAAGTTAATGTTCCGCTTCTGGATGAAGACAACGACTATACGCAGTTCTATGTGAAGCCCGGGAAGAACAGCGTAACGTTCTCTGATGACTGTGCCACAAGTCGCATGGGATGACTGTGACGGAATCACGTTTGGCAGTGCTCAAAGATATTCTGAATCAGTTTGGTATTGAACGTAACGGCGACGAGCTTACTCTGACGAGCGATACTGCTGATTTTGCTGATGCCAAGAATCGGTTCCTGCAAGCTATCATCAAAGTTGGTGATATGTCTATGCTGGCCAATCCCATGTGCAGACGTATTTTGCAGATGACATTCGTATGTTCTTTAATGCGAACAACATACGGTATGTGGAAGACGTTCAATTCCGTGGCAAGTCTGGTTTGCTGTGCCCGTATGACTTTGTGTTGCCGTTCACGAGTAAACAGCCGGAACGATTCTGCACATCTATTACGCGGCCTTCCCAGCGACTCATTTCCAGTACCTTATTTTCATGGGAGGATACGCAGGCGGCACGAAAGACACCAAGTGAACTGGTTGTTGTTTTCCTCAATGATTCGGATCGGCGCATTGACAATCAGCTAATAACCGCTTTGGAAAAGTACAATGCGTATCCCATTAAGTGGAGTGAGCGGGAATTTAAGGAGAACTTGTACAAGCTTGCTTCGTGAGTGGTGTTTGTGGCTTTGGTCGGGAGCGAGGTTTCTGCTGTTTGCCGTGTCGACCTCCCCTCAGTCGCCTACGGCGACAGCTCCCCTCGGGGAGGGGAGTTGAGGAAGCGCTTAACGAGCATAGGGCTTCAGCCGTTCCCTATACGCCCGAATCGCGCCGAACGAATACACCGCGATCGCGACCCAAATCACCATGAACGCCGCATAGCCCTGCGCGCGCATCGGCTCGTGCAGCAGGAGCACGGCCACACAGAACTGGATCAGAGGGTTGAGATATTGGATGAAACTCACGGTCAGGTAATGGCTGTGCTGCACGCCGTAGGAGAACGTGGCCAGCGGAATCGCGGTGGCCAGGCCGGAGAACGCCACCAACAGCGCGACCACGGCCGCCAACGTGGCGACCAAACGATACGCGAGCACGCTGATGGCATTCATACTGGACAGCGTGCGCCAGTACAGCGGCAGCACGCCCCAGCCGATATTGGACACGAGCGGCGCGGCTATCCCCATTCGCGTCTGCTCGACGGTACGAACCAAAGTCGCATCTCCCCACCATAGCGACTGATCACATGAGTGTCCCGCACCTGGTCACATGGCATATTGGACTTGCTGATGATGAACAGTACCGGTTATTGTTAGAGTCTTTCCCGCAGGACACGGAGATTGAACAGATGATTCGGCCTTTTCTGAGGGCGCGAATCAGATTCGTAATGCAGTGGTTTGCCCTGGACTCTGTTACGGTGATAATAACTTCATCGTTGATAAGGGAGTCTTCATGGCAGGCAATGGCAACACGGCATTTCGTTTCCGAGTCACTTTGCGCCTTGACGGGCACGAATGCTGGAGGGAGATTCTGGTGCCGGCATCATTGACGTTCTTCGATTTGCATGCGGTATTGCAGGAATGCTTTATGTGGTACGGCGAGCATCTGTTCTGCTTCTGCGCCACATTCCCGGATGGGAAGCAGGTGCAAGTGGAAGAATTGTGGGGAGAAGAGCCCTCATACCATGAGGCGAAATACGAACAATATATGCCGGTGGAGCCGTTGCCGGAAGTTCGCGTTGCTTCGGAAACCGAGCTGGGCGACGTGTTTCCCAAGGTGCGTACCGCTCGCTATTACTACGATTATGGTGACGATTGGATCCATGATATTAAGCTGCTGCGTACCTACCGCAGCGTGCACGTTGCGGATCCTCAGCTTTGGGATGGGGCTGGGGATGCGCCTCCGGAGGATGTCGGCGGGGTGTATGGGTTCGAGCGGTTCCTTGATACCTTGGGCAATCCCGAAGATGAAGAACATGATGGCATGGTTGAGTGGGCCGAGGACCAGATGTGGGATCGTTTCACGCTGAACCGCCATCGTGAGCGTCTGTTCCGTTGGCACAAGCACCGTGACATGATGTTGCATGGGTGATGCTGAACAGATGATAGCCGAACTGCATTAGGCTACTACGTCCCACACCGTAATGTATGACCAATCATTAGGAGGCCCGTCATGACTGCTCATTTCGACGAGTTCGAAGAGGAGATGACCTCCCGCAGCCTGGAGCGAGCATATGATTACGTGGACGAGCATAGGATCGGTGGGTTAGAGGAAGTGTCGGCCGGACTATTCCACGCCGAAGTGCACGGTTCTGAACTCTACGATGTCGATATTCGACTTCGTGGCAACGATATCGTGTTCGCATCCTGCACCTGCCCCTACGACTATGACGGATACTGCAAGCATATTGGTGCGGTGCTCTTGACGTTGCGTGATTACAAACACGGCGGTAATCATCAGCAGAACGTGACATACGATGCGATGATTGCAAAGCAGGACGACTCTCGGCCAGACATACCCGTAGCAGCAAATCCTCTCGCATCGAAACCTGAAGTGTTCAATCGAGTGCTGCAACATATTCGAGAACGAGTGGGACTGCGCAAATCAGAACGGTGGACGCCCGCTCAGCATTTCTATCTGATTTGGAATCAGGACGAAATCAATGCCATCATGACTGCGAATCCGGCAATCGCGAGCGGCATGGAACCATTGATGCCCGAAAGCGCCGTGGATCGCGTCATGGAATCTCCCATGCGGCGACATCTCGGCAAGGACTACGGCTGGAAATTCGAATGGGGAGATGCCGCCATAAACGGCGTGATGGCCGTATTCGAGGAAGCAGAACAATCGAACGACTATCCGCTGGCCATGAGACGCATGTGCGCGGCTTTGCGAAAAACAGTGTGGTTCGCGAGACAAGTCGATGATGAAGAGGGTGCGCTACAGACATATATCGAACACCTCAATGAGCGGATCCTCGCTTATACGTATGCCGCGGCACCAATCGTTACAGGCGAGCAAGCGCAGCAGATGCTGATTGCAGCGTTGGGATTCATACGTGATACCCCTATGATCGAGATGCTGTTTTGGCCGCACACGCCGCTGGAATGCGTCATCCCATTCGCGGATATTCACGCACGAGGTACGGCGGACATAGAACAGATGGAGCATCAGCCCCGCGAGATCGGCACGACCTCGTTCATGTGCCGCACCTATGCGCAGTCCACATTGAATGTTGCCCAACAATTCCTTCATGACAAGAAGGGGGATTCCATTGACGGCCATCGAACGAGCCTGACCGATTACGATTGGCGAGCTGCACAGGACTATCTGCTAAAACTCCATCATGACTTTCTGCTGTACGGCGGCGACGCAATTAGTGCCGATGAGCTACTGTCCAAAAACACGGACGTGGCCGAATGCAGATTTGCCGTCATCGCACGTAAATTCCTGGACGGGGATTATGCCTGGGCCGCCGCTTTCTTGGAACAGACTTACGATTGGGATGCCGCGCAAAAGCATGCGGGGTATTGGGAGCTCACCGCTCAACTGCCGCATGGCGAGCTTACCATGCTGGAGGCCTGCTATGAACGACTGAACGATGAGAACGGCATCAAACAATTATATGAGTACTACGTCGCTCACAGTGATTCAGTGGCGGACGAACGTTGCATTCCCATCCTCAAATCGATGGTCGGCAAATCGGGCTGGCCTCAAAGCGTTCAGAACATCCTGCGCAACTATCATGAGCATGATTTCGGTGGGAAAGTCCTTGCACGACTCATGACTGAAGAGCGCTATCCGATGAGCCTTGACCTTAGCCGGGCAGCGGCCGGAACTCCTGCGTGATTTGCTCAAGCCCATCAGCCTCAATCACAGCGCGGAAGCAGAACGACTGATCAGAAAGCAGCTGCCGCTGGATCGCGATCTGCAACAGGGAAATCGCGACGAATACCGATTCGTTGCCATGTGGATCGAGCAATATCGCAACGTTTTCGGACTCGACCAAGCCAAGCTCTCGCCAAGGAGATCATGGCAAAGTACCCGAGACGGTATGCACTCAAAGAGGAAATCGGCCGCGTGCTAAAGTAACTTACTGATGCCAAAACATTCTAGCACTACTCCGACGATGCCCGCCACCGCGGCCACAAGAATGCACGCAATACCGAATATGCGCAGCGCGCCGCCTTTGACCTGCGCATTCGGGCGGAAGAAAATACACCACCAAATCAGATACAGCGAATGACCCCACATCAGCTGCCGCGAACGGCTAAATCTGCCGAGTTCACTGATTTCGCCGGCCCTATTAAGTCCCTCAACTCCCTCAATCGCCTTCTGACCCATCACATCACGCTTTCATACACATTGCCGATTGACAGTCCTAGAACACAGTCTAGAACTGTCATGGCATGTTCACGCAGATAGGGGCTCCAACAAAATTGGCTAAAAGAGAACTCGGCAACCTATAACAAGGACGCGCCCGTGTGCCCTTACGTTCAGCTCCGCTCACGAATGAAATCGAAGATCACGTCGAAGACCTGCTGGCTCCAGAAATCGTACTCATGTTCGGCGCCGTCGACTAGCACCAGCTGCGCGTCCACGCCGTGCTCGACCAGTTGGTCGCGCATCTTGACGGATTGATGATAGGGGACCACGGTGTCGGCGGTACCGTGCAACAGGAGCATCGGCGGATACTGCTGGTCATCCCGCACCTGCAGGTAGGGACTCATATCAGCCGCACGCTGACGGACCTCGCATTGATGCCGGTCTCATGGGTCGCACCCACCACGCCGCGAACGGGCCGAAATAATACAGCCGGAATGGATTGGTCTCATCGTCGAATGCGTCGACAGCTTCAAGCATGTCAGTGGGCGGGAAGCAGCTGACCACGTACTTCACCGCATCGCTTTCATCGGCATTGGTGCCATCCTCATACCTCGGATCGTCGGCGGTCAACCCCACCAGCAGCGACGTGTTGCCGCCGGACGACGTGCCCCAGATACCGAGACGGTCGGGGTCCACGTGCCATTGACGTGCGTTTGCCCTGAGATAGCGGATGGCTGCTTTGACGTCCTCGAGATATGCGGGGAACACGTCGTGGGGATCGCTCGAGGCATCGCGATGATTCACCGTAGCCACCACAAAGCCTTCGCGGGCCAAAGCCGAGAGCTGCGGAATCTCGTAGTCGCGATGCGGCGTGGTCCAGGCGCTGCCTTGCACGAATACCACGGTGGGGTAGCGGCGGTCATCGTCATCGCCGGTGGATTGTGGTGAGATGATATCCATCACCAGGTTATCGGCCCCGGTTTTGTACGCCACGTTGCGGGTCAGCGTGGCAACCCGGTAAGCGTGGGATTGTGCGGGATATGGATGACATTGTTTGCGCCGGCGTTGGCATCACTGACTTTGGCTGAATCGGTAGTGTTCATGGAATCTCCCTAGCTTTGTTGCTATAGAGGTCATCATACAAGAAATAGGCATGATCACGGCACAACGATGTCTCGGTCACAGCGAAGACATAAAGACGCGAAGACGCGCCCGGCAGCGCGCGCTGCCTGCCTGCGAGTTGCCTTCAAGTGCACTTCAAGCGATAAGGTGACATAAGCCGCGGCAATGGAGATTGCTGCCCGGCAACGAGGCGGACAGTGCCCGTTCGCCGATTCACGATTACAGAAATGAGACACTATGAAGACTCAGGAAATCGGACAATCCGGCATGATTGCGTCACGAGTGGCGCTGGGTGTGATGCGCATGGACGCGCTGGATGCCGCCGATGCGGCACGTACCGTGGCCGTGGCCCATGATTCTGGCATCGACTATTACGACACGGCGGACATCTATGGATTCCATGATCATGCCGCGCACGCCAGTTCGAAGCGTTTCGGCCAAGCGTGGAAGGACGCAGGACTCGACCGCAGCACCATCTTCATCCAAACCAAGTTCGGCATCGACTACAGTTTCGGCGAAAACGATGGCGGCGCAAACGGGTATGACTTCAGCGCCAAGCATCTGATTGACGCACTCGATCACGAGCTTGAGGCTTTGCAGACGGATTACGTCGACGCCGTGCTGCTGCACCGTATTGACACGCTGTTTGAGTTGAACGAGGTCGCCGAAGCATTCGATGCGTTGGAATCAAGTGGCAAAGTGCGTCATTTCGGAGTCAGCAATATGGGCCCGTGGCAGATCGAACTATTGCAAAGCGGCCTTCGTCAGAAATTGGAAATCAACCAACTGCAGTTCGGCCTGATGCATACACAGATGCTCGACGCTGAAATCCAATTCAATATGGCGAGCGATCCCGCAGCCGATCGCACCGGTGGCATCCTGCCTTATTCACGGCTGAAGCATATGACCATTCAGGCATGGTGCCCATTCCAATCCGGCACGGAATACGGTCCGTTCGTCGGCAACGAGCATTTCCCCGAGCTGAACGCCGAATTGACCCGTCTTGCCGGCAAATACGGTTCCACGCCCAACGGCATTGCCGTCGCTTGGATTCTGCGTCATCCCGCCGGTATCCAGCCGTTGCTCGGCTCAATGACACCGGAGCGCATCCGCCAGATGGCGGCCGGTGCCGATATCGAACTCGAACGCCGTGACTGGTGGTCGCTGTATCAGGCAGCCGGCAATCCGTTGGTGTGAGCGAGAGATGACGAGACCACTGCCGTTGAGGCGCGTGTTCAGCGTGCATACATCTCAACGGCAGTCAATGCTGTGTCAATCCACCCACGACGAGAACAACGACACGAACATTCCGCGAATCACATCAGAACGACGGCATATCGAGCGAGGGAACTGAATCATCGGCCTTACTGGTCCCGTTCGCGGGCGAGCCGACATCGTGATTGTGGAACCACTCGACAACCCGTGTTTCACTCATCGGCATCAAATCCCAAGCATCCAAGCCAACATTCAGTGCCTCCGGGCGTGCACCACCGAGTCCCTCAATCTCAACCGTATCGTGCGGCTCCAAACTTTCGAACAGGTTAAGTGCGGGGCGGTCTTCCAGCCACCAGTCGTGAAATACCTCATGACAGTCGCCTTCCCTTTTCGGCGTGCAGCAATCGTTTCCCATCCTAGGCGCAGCCGGCACCTGTCGGTTCGTGTTGCCATAATGAGGCGCATTGCAGGGGAACCAGTGAACGCAAGCTGCCAGCCATCGTGACGGCGAACGGGTTGAGAAAGGCGCTGTGCCTGACCCTTGGAACCTGTTGGCCAACACCATCGAAGGGAGCAAACGATGTCTTTTGACGCCGCCGCATTCGGCCCGATCACCTTGAACCACCTGCCGCCGTTCGCCCAGCGCCTACGACATGCAGTACACGTGGAAACCCGAATGGGACGTGTGAGGCGCACGATGGATGAGCGGTGGGCGCGTGCTTTGCGTGCCAAGGGCATTGATATTGACGAGGCTGACGGTGCTGGTGGGAAACAGGCACACGACGGCAAACGGCATACCGACATCACGGGTACTGGTCGACGCCCCGAGTCCCAGCCGGCTGCCGGGCTCCGCGGTCGATCCAATACCAGTACGAATCTGCCGGGGCCGAAGGTGACGGCACGCGCCACGCCATTCAAGGCCACCGGTCATAAGGGCGGCATCAGCCGGCAGGGGAATTGAGCTGATCGCAGAACCATCGCGCGATGAATGGGCGCGGCCAACGCCATTCCGCCATTGTTGAGCCGCTTCTACTTGGACCGGTACCTCTTTGAACGGAGATATTCCATATTGAAGCTATTCCAGCATCATATGCACGTAGGAAATCCCGGATATCGGCGATTTCCTCATCACAGATGGCATGGGCCATGCCGGAATACTCGCGATAGGTCAGATGTCCGGCCCGTTCAAGGACCTGATGGGCCGTTTGCTGGTCGGGCAGCGGAATCGTGCGGTCCTGCGCGCCATACGCCAGGAAGAATCGGGTAGGGGAGTCAAGCGCCGCCTGTTCCTCGCCCATGAACGAAGGACTGAGCAGGATCGCGGCATCGAACAACGTCGGATGCACCTTGACCAGACGATACGACAGATAACCGCCTTGGGAGAAACCGATCAATATCTTCCTGCGATGGGCGAATGCCGAGGCATCCAGCAGTGAAGCCACCGCATCCCCGACCGCCGCGCATTCGCGTTGGCGCTCGTCCACGCCGCAGCCGTCGGGATACCAGTAATTGCCGCCCATATAGGGCCTCGCGTAGGTGGCGCGGAACGAGATATAGCTGGGTACGGCGGCAATTGCGGCCGGGGCCGCATAGGCTCGCGTCGGCGCATATACGGCGTCGAGAATCCGCATCATCTCGCTTTCGTCGTTGCCGTAACCGTGGAACATCAGGAAAATGGGGTCATTGCCGCCGGCATCGATCTGGCTTGTCATCTGCATTCGCATCGTCATCACCTCACCAGCGAGCTTACATGCATTAGACTTGTAGCGATTGACCCACCGAGCACGCAAGGAGCAAGTTATGGAGCCGAGGCGCGGGCCTCTCACCGCAGGCGAGAAAGTGCAGTTCACCGACCGCAAGGGCAAGAAGATCACCGATCAGCTTGTGGCCGGCGGCTCCACGCAGACCGAGCATGGCCTGATTCTGCATGACGATGTGATTGGCAAGACCGAAGGCACCGTAATCCTCACCGTGCATGCCAAGCGCGAGGCACAGGTCAATCAGGTCTACCCCGAGAAAGACAAGAACAAGCCGTGGAAATCGTCGCGCGCCATCGGCGGCTGGGAGTATGCGGTGATGCGCCCGCGACTGGCCGATTATGTGCTTTCGATGCCGCGCGGCGCGCAGATCATGTATCCGAAGGACATCGCCCAAGTTATTCAGCTCGGCGACATCCGCTCCGGCATGCGCGTGCTTGAGTCCGGTGCCGGCTCGGGCGCGATGAGCGTGAACCTGCTGGACGCCGTGGGCGAGCGCGGCCACCTGACCACGATCGAGCTGCGCCCCGAATTCGCCAAGGTCGCCCAAGCCAATGCCACGCTGTACTATGGCGAGGCCCCCAGCTGGTGGGATCTCAAAACCGGCGACTTCGATTCCGTTGCCGCCGAACTGCCCGAACACTGGTTCGACCGCATCATGCTCGACATGCTCGACCCGTGGAACAGGCTCGAGCAGGCATACCGCGTGATTGCCCCCGGCGGCGTGTTGGTCAGTTACGTAACTACCACCACGCAGATGAGCCGCATGGCCGAAGCCCTGCGCGCGGCCGGCTGCTGGACCGAGCCGCAGATCCAGGAATCGTTCGAACGCACATGGAAGGCCCAGGGCCTCGCCGTACGCCCCGACCACCAGATGATCGGTCATACCGGTTTCCTTGTTATCTCGCGCGCCATGCCTCCGGGTTCGAGGCGCTCAGAAAGCGCGATCGCGTGACCAAGGACACACAGACCGACATCGACTCGCTCACCGACGAACAGCGTGAAGCGCAGATCGAGGAACTGGAACTGCGCGACATCTCCGACCACAAACTACGTAAGGTGTTGCGCGACCTCGACCGTCAGGTGGGAGAACTTGGCAATACGCACGAATAACCGCCAAACGATGAGTTTGTGAACGCTCACACACCTCTATACTGGAAGCAATACCACACCGCCACACCGCCACACCGGGCAGACGGTTCGTGAAGGGAGCCACGGATGGGCATCAAGCTGAGTAAAGTCGCCAAAGCGGCGAAGAAATACGACCATATTCTCATCATCATGAGGCATGCCAAGGCTGAGCCGTTCGGCGACAAGGGTGACTCGGAGCGCGAGCTCACCGACAAAGGTCTGAAACAGGCGAAGGCCGTGGGCAAGGGCATCGAGTCGTTGGGACTGGTGCCCGACCAAATCTCCTGCTCGTCCGTTACCCGCACGCGCCAGACGTTGGACCGCATGCTCAAGACCTTTGGCGACAAGCCAATCGTCGACTACCGCATCAGCCTGTATGACGGGGGAGTGCAGGCGGTGTTCGACGAGCTCGCCCACGTCAAGGCCAAGAATCGCGTGTTCATGATCGTGGGCCACGAGCCGACTGTGTCGATCAGCGCCCAATGGCTCGCCTCCGCCGACTCCGACGGCGAACGACTCGACCTGCTGAATTTGGGACTTTCGCCCGCATCCATCGTGATCATGGGATCGAACAAACCGTTCGACGAATGGCAGGTGCACAGCGGCGAACTGCTCGCGGTCATCAATGTGAAAGACTTCGACTAAAGCGGATATAAATTCCATCTATAACGACACTCTGCGGCCATTTATAAGGGCCGGAATCCGGATGTTTTGCTACCCTAAGTCGGGTTACGAACGCATACATTGGAGGATTCATGTCCACTCTGACTTCCGTCTCCGGCTTCCCCCGCATCGGGCAGAACCGCGAACTGAAGAAGATCATCGAAGGCTACTGGAAGGGTGCCAACGACCTCGCCGCCGTCAAGGCCACCGCCGCCGAACTGCGCGCCAAGCACTGGAAGCTGCAGCAGGCCGCCGGCATCGACCTCATTCCCAGCAACGACTTCAGCTACTACGATCAGATGCTGGACACCGCCATCCTTCTCAACGTGATTCCGCAGCGTTACGCACGTCTCTCCTTCGACAACCAGGAGGACACGCTCTTCGCCATGGCCCGCGGCTACCAGGGCGACAAGGGCGACGTGACCGCCCTGCCGATGAAGAAGTGGTTCACCACCAACTACCACTATCTGGTGCCCGAAGTCGAGTCGGCCGCGGAGATCAAGCTCAACTCCACCAAGCCGTTCGACGAGTTCAACGAGGCCAAGGCGCTGGGCATCGACACCAAGCCCGTGTTCATCGGCCCGTACACGTTCCTGAAGCTCGCCCGCACCCCGGAAGCCACCGAACTCGAGCTCGACAAGGGCCTGGTCAACGCCGTGGCCGCCGTCTACGCCGAAGTGCTCGCCAAGTTCAACGAGCTCGGCGCCGCATGGGTCCAGCTCGACGAGCCGTACCTCGTGCTCGACAAGGAGCCGGGCGACGTTGAACTCTTCAAGACCCTCTACACCAAGATCCTGTCCGCCAAGGGCAACGTCAAGGTGCTGCTCAACACCTACTTCGGCCACATCGCCGACGTGTACGAGACCGTCAACCTGCTCGGCTTCGACGGCATCGGCCTGGACCTCAACGAAGGCCGCGAGGAGAACCTCGAAGCCGTCGCCAAGTACGGCGTGGCCTCCAACACCACCATCTTCGCCGGCGTGATCAACGGCCGCAACATCTGGCGCAACAACTACGCCACCTCCCTCGGCCTGGTCGACGCCCTGAAGCAGGTCACCAACGTGACCGTCTCCACCGCATCCTCCTGCTGCACGTGCCGTTCAGCACCGAAGGCGAGACCGGCATCCCGGCCGAAGACCTCAAGCACTTCGCGTTCGCCGTCCAGAAGCTCGACGAGCTCAAGGAAGTCGCCGCCCTGGCCGACGCCACCGAGGACGAGAAGAAGGCATCCGCCGCCCTCGCCGCCAACCAGGCTCTGTTCGACGGCACCCGCGTGGCCGCCGACCCGGCCGTCGCCGAGCGCATCGGCAAGCTGTCCGACGCCGACTACGTGCGTCAGCCTGCCCGCGAGGAGCGTCAGGCCCTGCAGCGCGAGGCCCTCGGCCTGCCGCTGCTGCCGACCACCACCATCGGCTCCTTCCCCCAGACCAAGGAGATTCGCGCCGAGCGTGCCAAGCTGCGCAAGGGCGAGGTCACCAAGGAAGCCTACGACGAGTTCATCAAAGCCCAGATCGACGCCGTCATCAAGAAGCAGGAGGAGATCGGCCTCGACGTGCTGGTCCACGGCGAGTTCGAGCGTAACGACATGGTCGAATATTTCGGCCAGAACCTCAACGGCTTCCTGTTCACCAAGAACGCTTGGGTCCAGTCCTACGGCACCCGTTGCGTCAAGCCCCCGATCGTCTGGGGCGACGTTTCCCGCGCCAACCCGATTACCGTGGAATGGTCCGCGTACGCCCAGTCCAAGACCGACCATGTGATGAAGGGCATGCTCACCGGCCCGGTGACCATCCTCAACTGGTCCTGGCCGCGCGAGGACATCACCCACGAGGAGCAGACCAAGCAGCTCGCCCTCGCCATCCGCGACGAAGTGCTCGATCTCGAGGCCGCCGGTATCAAGGTCATCCAGATCGATGAGGCCGCCCTGCGTGAGAAGCTGCCGCTGCGCAAGTCCGACTGGCACGTCAAGTACCTCGACTGGGCCGTTCCGGCCTTCCGTCTGGTGCACTCCGCCGTCAAGCCGACCACCCAGATCCACACCCACATGTGCTACTCCGAGTTCAACGACATCATCCGCGACATCGACGCGATGGATGCCGACGTGATCTCCTTCGAAGCCTCCCGTGGCGATCTGGTGGTGCTCGACGCCATTCATGACGCGCACTTCGAGACCGAGGCCGGCCCGGGCGTCTACGACATTCACTCCCCGCGTATTCCTTCCGAGAAGGAGATCGAGGATCGTATCTACGAGATCCTTGACAAGATGGACGTCAAGAAGGTGTGGATCAACCCCGACTGCGGTCTGAAGACCCGTGGTAACGCCGAGACCTGGCCGAGCCTGGAGAACCTGGTCGCCGCCGCCAAGGCCGTGCGCGCCAAGCTCGACAAGTAGCGGAAATCACCGAGCTCCCTCTGGATGAGGGAGCTCGGGTTTATGTAAGGAAATCAGCATGCATTCCCCGATGTTCACCCTTGAGGTCTTTCCCCCGAAGCGCAACGCGCCTGTCGGCACCATCTACGACACCCTCGACGGACTCGAAGGGCTGAACCCCGACTTCATCTCCGTGACCTACGGTCACGGCACCCATTCCGACCGCACCGCCACCGCGCGCATCGCCCACACGATCAGCAAGGAATACGGCATCCCCGCAGTCGCCCACCTGACCGCGCTCTACTCCGACAAGGCCAAGATCGATGAGGCTCTCGACATGTTCGAGGAAGCCGGCGTGAGCGCCGTGCTCGCGCTGCGCGGCGACTACATCGACGGCGAGCAGCTGGTCGGCGAGTTCAACCACGCCAGCGACCTCGTGTCATACATCCGCTCCGTGAAGCCGGACTTCAAGGTGTTTGGTGCTTGCTACCCGGAAGGCCACTATCAGGCTGACTCGCTGGACCAGGACATCGAAAACCTCAAAATCAAGGTCGATGCCGGCGTCACTCACCTGATTTCCCAGCTCTTCTACGACAATGAGGACTTCTACCGCTTCCTCGACAAGGCGCGCGCCGCCGGCATCACCGTGCCGATCGAGGCGGGCATCATGCCGGTGCGTGGAGCCAAGTCCGTGCGTCGCATGGCCGAGCGCAACGCCTCGCGCATCCCGGACAGGCTCAACACCCTGCTGAACAAGTGGGGGGACGACATCCAGTCCCTGCGTGCCGCCGGCATCCTCTACGCTTCCGAGCAGATCGCCGACCTCGTGGCCCACGACGTGGACGGCGTCCACCTGTATTCGATGAACCACCCCGCCACCACGCGCCGTATCTGGCGCAATGCGGAACCGTTGTTCCGCGGTACGCAAGGTTGACGCATATCGCGGCGCGGCGCATCTCAATGCGTCGCGCCGCACGTTAATCTGCTGGCGAAACCCAGAGTTCCCCCAGCGGCCGATGGGTATCATGAACGTGCAAGCCAACCAAAGCGATGGAAGGGAGTCCGTTATGTGCACTGGTGTCCGTTTCTCCGATGATGAGGGCAACACCTATTTCGGCCGTAATCTCGACTGGAGTTTCTCATATGGGGAGACCATCCTGGTTACTCCGCGCGGCTACCACTATGACACGGTGTTTGGTGCGGGCGGCAAGGCGAAGCCGAACGCGGTGATCGGCGTGGGTGTGGTCATGGCCGATAGGCCGATGTATTTCGACTGCGCCAATGAACATGGTCTGGCCATCGCCGGCTTGAATTTCCCCGGCTACGCCTCGTTCGTCCACGAACCGGTCGAAGGCACGGAAAACGTCGCCACGTTCGAATTTCCGCTGTGGGTGGCGCGTAATTTCGACTCCGTCGACGAGGTCGAGGAGACGCTCAGGAACGTGACGCTCGTCTCCCAGATCGTGCCGGGACAGCAGGAGTCTCTGCTGCACTGGTTCATCGGCGACGGCAAGCGCAGCATCGTCGTCGAGCAGATGGCCGATGGCATGCACGTGCATCATGATGACGTCGATGTGCTGACCAATCAGCCGACGTTCGACTTCCATATGGAAAACCTGCGCAACTACATGTGCGTCAGCAACGAGATGGCCGAACCGACTTCATGGGGCAAGGCCTCCTTGACCGCCTGGGGTGCGGGTGTGGGCATGCATGGCATCCCAGGCGACGTGAGTTCCCCGTCGCGCTTCGTTCGTGTGGCCTACACCAACGCGCATTACCCGCAGCAGAACGATGAAGCCGCCAATGTGTCGCGCCTGTTCCACACCCTCGGCTCCGTGCAGATGGTGGACGGCATGGCGAAGATGGGCGACGGCCAGTTCGAACGCACGCTGTTCACCAGCGGATATTCGTCCAAGACCAACACCTATTACATGAACACCTATGATGACCCCGCCATCCGTTCCTACGCCATGGCCGATTACGATATGGATTCCTCGGAGCTCATCAGCGTCGCCCGATGACTCCTTCCCGGCTCATGCCCCATTCGGAGGGCATGAGCGTATATAGTGGAATCTTATGGAATCGTCGATCTTCAAACCCAGCTCCATGGACCTCATCAGGGCAGGTCTGCAAGACCTCGACAAGGCCCGCGCCTTGTTCGACCAGCTCAAGGCGGACGACATTCCCGATGAGCGATGCGCCGAACTGCTGAGCGCGCTGGCCCACGCCTGCGACCCCGATATGGCATTGAGCAATTTCGTGGATATCGTCAACGCGATGCAATCCAGCCAGCGCGATCTGGAACACGTCATCCCCGACAACGACGCCTGAAGCGTCTGGTCACGGTGCTCGGCGTCTCCGACGCGATGGGCAAGTTCATGCGCTTCAAGCCGCAGCTTGTGGAGGCGGCAGCAGTCGACAACTGCAACAGCCATCTGTTCAATCACGCGCAACGCCGTGCACGTCTGCTCAAGGCGGTCGGCGCGGACCCGGACGAACCGGCCATGCCCGTCGCCTCCAAGGATCTGCCGAAGCGGCCACGGCCCTGCGTTCCAGCTACCGGAACCAACTGGCCGCCATCATCGCCCAGGATGCCGTGGCGGACGACCCGACCTCCATCCAACCGACCATCAGCCGCGAACTGTCCGACCTCGCGGACGCGGCGCTCGAAGGCGCGCTGGCCATCGCCCGCCACGAAACCGAGGGCAGCGAGCACGTGCGCTTCACCATCATCGGCATGGGCAAACTCGGCGCACAGGAACTGAACTACGTCTCCGACGTGGACCTCATCTACGTGGTCGAACCGGCCGACAAGGATGTGGACCATCAGACGCTGATTCGCGTGGGCACCAAGATGGGCACCATGTTACAGCGCGTCTGCCAGTCCGCCATCATGGGCGTGGCCGAGCAGCCGCTGTGGCAGATCGACGGCGGCCTGCGCCCGGAAGGCAAGGACGGCGCGCTGGTGCGCGTGCTCTCCTCGCACAAGAACTATTACGAGCAGTGGGCCGAGAATTGGGAGTTCCAAGCGCTGCTCAAGGCCCGCCCGGTGGCCGGCGACCCCGACCTCGGTCAGGCCTACATGGACATGACCCGGCCGTTCGTGTGGAGCGCATCCAAGCGCAAGAACTTCGTCTACGACTGCCAGAAAATGCGCAAGCGCGTGGAGGATTTGATTCCCGCGCCCCTGAAGGACCGCGAGATTAAGCTCGGCCGCGGCGGTCTGCGCGATGTGGAATTCACCGTGCAGATGCTCCAGCTCGTACACGGCCGCACCGACGAATCGCTGCGCACCAGCAACACGCTCGACTCGCTGCAGCGCCTGTCCGAAGGCGGCTATGTCTCGCGCAAGCAGGCCGTGCGCATGTCCCAGGACTACCGCTTCGAGCGCGTGATGGAACATCGCCAGCAGATCTGGTCCCTGAAGCGCACGCACCTGTTCCCGGACCTCGGCCGGGCCTCGGTCGGAGGCCTCGAAAAGAAGCGCGACATCGACGTGGACGAGCTCAACCAGAACCAGGAGCTGCGCCGACTCGCCCGCGCATTCGGCCTGCACCCGGAAGAACTCGTCGACAAGTACGACGACACCCGCCGCGAAGTACGCCACCTGCACCTCGACATCTACTATCGCCCGATGCTGCCGGTCAACGCCCAGATGGAGAACGACCAGATCGTCCTGAGCGTCGAGGCAGCACAGGAACGATTCGAATCCATCGGTTTCGGCGACCCGGACGCCGCCATCCGCCACGTGCAGGCGCTCACCGCCGGCGTGGGGCGCGCGGCCAAAATCAACCGCATCATTCTGCCCGCCGTCTTGCAGTGGCTGGGCGAGGGCCAGAACCCGGACATGGGCCTGCTCAACTGGCGCAAACTGGAGGAGAACTTCGGCACCGAATCCGGCTACCTCGGCTTCCTGCGCGACTCCACCTCCGCCGCCCAGCGCCTGTGCCACATCCTGTCCAACTCACGATTCCTGGGCGACGCGCTCAACAAGTCGGTCGAATCGATCAGCTGGCTTGGCGACGACGACAATCTGCAGGCCCGCACGCGCGAGGCCTTGGACGTGCAGACCGGCTCGGCGCTGGAACGTTTCGGCTCGAACATCAACGAGTTCGCCACCTCCATGCGCGCCATGCGCCGCCACGAAATCGAACGCATCGGCCTGTCTTGGATGAGCGGTGTGATCAGCGACTCCGACAGTCTCAAGGCCATGACCGACGTGTATGACGCGATCATCGATGCCTCCCTGACCTGGGCCGTGCGCCACCAGATCGCCGAGTTCGGCGTCGAAACCGCGCCGGCCGGCATCACCGTCATCGCCATGGGCCGTTACGGCGGGCGCGAAGTGAACTTCAGCTCCGATGCGGATGCCATTCTCATCTACCGTCCGGCCGACGATGCCGACGACGGCCAAGCCAACGCCTTCGCCAAGAAGGTCGTGGAAGACCTGCGCAACATCCTGCAAGGACCGACGACGCTGGAACCCAAGATCGAACTCGACCTGGACCTGCGCCCGGAAGGCAAGAACGGCCCGCTCGTGCGCTCCTATGCCTCCTGCGAGGAATACTACGAATCCTGGGCTTCGACCTGGGAGCGCCAGGCGCTGCTGCGCGCCCGGTACGCGGCCGGCGACGCTGAACTGGCGCGGGACTTCCTGATCAACATCGCCGACCCGCTGCGCTACCCGACCACGGAACTGACTGAAGCAGAATTACAGAACATCCACAAGCTCAAGGCCCGCATGGAAGCCGAGCGTCTGCCGCGCGGCGTGCGCCGTGAACGGCATCTGAAGCTCGGCAAGGGCGGCTTGTCTGACGTGGAATGGACCGTGCAACTCATGCAGCTCCAGCACGCCGGCGATATCAAAGATCTGCGCGTCAACGGCACGCTGGAGGCATTGGACGTGCTGGAAGCCAAGAAGCTCATCAGCGCTATCGACGCGATTCAGCTGCGCAAGGCATGGACGTTGTGCACCGCGGCCCGCAACGGCAGCTATCTGTGGAGCGGGCGCGCCAACCAGGCCGATATTCTGCCTGATGACATCTATTCGCTGGGCGGCATCGCCGTCTACCTCGGCTACGGCGCCCACCGCGGCCAGCATTTCGAGAACGACCTGCTGGCGTGATGCGCAAATGCCGTGACGTATGCCAGCGCTTGTTCTATGGGAAGACCGAAGGCGAGGCGGCTGCGGCAACCACCGCCACGGCCTCCGCCGCAACGCAGCAGCCGCAAACCGCCCCTCGCCCGCGTATGCACGTGATCGCACCGCGACTGGAACGAAATCGACGCCGCGCGCAGCGATAAGGCAGCATATTCGTTGGATTTTCAGGTGGACACTCGGTGAATGCGGCTGTCCGAAAAATGGCGTAAGTTAGATTAGGTCACGCAAGGGTGGCCACCTGAAAACCACGAGCGAAAAGGTGAGCCTTGTCTGAAGAAACGCCAATGGTCGGCAAAAGCGTCGTAACGCTGGACGGCCTGTCTACAAACCAGATTCTCGACCTGCTGCATAAGGCCGAATACATCGATTCCCACCGCAAAGAGATTGCCCATACCTGCGATGGGCGAGTGCTGGCCACGCTGTTCTACGAGCCTCCACCCGTACGCGCCTGAGCTTTGAGACCGCAATGCTACGTCTCGGCGGCAAGGTCATCGGATTCGCCGGCGCGCAGCTGGCCTCCGTGACCAAGGGCGAATCCATCGCCGACACGTTGAAGACCGTGTCCAACTACGTGGACGTGGTCGCCATCCGTCACCCGAAGGAGGGTGCCGCGCTGGTGGCCTCCCGCGCCGCATCCGTGCCGGTAATCAACGCCGGCGACGGCGGCCACATGCACCCCACGCAGACGCTGGCCGACCTGGCCACGCTGCAGTCGCGCTTCGGCCGCATCACCGACCTGACCGTGGGACTGTGCGGCGATTTGACCTTCGGCCGCACCGTGCACTCCCTGATCGAGACCCTGTGCCGCTTCGGCAACGTGCGCTTCGTGCTCATCAGCCCGGACGAGCTCAAGACCCCGCAGTACGTGATCGACCGCATCAACGCCACCGACAGCTGCTCCTACGTGGAAGTGCGCGACCTGGCCTCCGTGATCGGCGACCTCGACGTGCTGTACATGACCCGCGTACAGAAGGAACGCTTCTTCAACGAAGACGACTACCTGCGCCTGCGCGACACCTACATTCTCGACGAAGAGAAGCTGCAGCTCGCCAAGCCGTCCATGGCCGTGCTTCACCCGCTGCCGCGCGTCAACGAAATCGCCGTGGACGTGGACGACGACCCGCGTGCCGCCTACTTCGAACAGGTCAAGAACGGCATGCTCGTGCGCATGGCCCTCGAAAGCACCGTGGTGGGCGACGAACTGCCCGGATACGAACCGCTCAACCCCAAGGAGGTTCAGGCCTGATGGAAGTCACCAGCATTCAGAACGGCATCATTATCGACCATGTGCCGGCCGGAACCTCGCTGAAGGTTCTCGAATACCTGAAAATCGACCCGGCCAAAACCAAGCTTGCGCTCATCATGAACGCCGACTCCAAGCGTTACGGCTCCAAGGACATCATCAAAATCGAAGATGACAAGGACATCGACCTCGACGTGCTCGGCTTCGTGGCCCGCCAAGCCACCGTGGACGTGGTGCGCGGCGGCAAGATCGTCGAAAAGAAGCAGCCGAACCTGCCCGAGCACATCGTCGGCGTGATTTCCTGCGTGAACCCGCGCTGCGTGACCACCGCCGAGCCCGGCATCAAGCAGATGTTCCACCTCGTGCACTCCGAGCGGCTCGAATACCGCTGCGACTACTGCGACGAGGAAGCCAAACTGTGAGCATCACCCTACGCAACATCAAGGTCTGGAACACCGGCGAGGTCATCGACCTCGTGGTGCCCGGGACCGCTGCCGCCTACTTCGCCGACACCTCCGCCGTGGCTGACGGCGCCGACATCGACGCCACCGGCCTGACCGTGGCCCCCGGTTTCGAAGACCCACACGTCCACTTCCGCGATCCCGGCCAGACCTACAAGGAATCGATGGTCTCCGGCTGCCGTGCGTCCGCATCCGGCGGATACACGAACGTGCTCATCATGCCGAACACGTTGCCGGCACTGGATGGGCAGACCGTGTCTGGCCCGGAAGCGACCGGTGCAAAAGAGGTTCTGGATGCCGGCTTCGACAACGTCATCGACTTCCTGCAGCAGTACGATACTGCGCATGACGTTCAATTGCCGGTTCGTTACGATCTGTGCGTGTGCGCGTCCAAGGATCGCGCCGGTCATGAGGCAAGCGACGTTGCCGATTGGCTCAAGTACGTGCCCGGATTCGAGGACGACGCCAAGACGCCGGCCATGCTCACGCACCCCATCACCGCAATCAGCGACGACGGTTCCGCTGTGACGCCGGAGATCCTGGACCAGGTGCTGGAGAACGTCAAGGCCTCCGACCTGTACCTGATCGAGCATTGCGAGCATCACGATACAGGTGCCGTGAACGAAGGCCCCGTTTCCCGCGAGCTTGGCGTGCCCGGCATTCCGGAAGACACCGAGCTCAAGATCGTGGCCCGCGATATCGAAGCGGCCCGCCGCACCGGTGTCCACGTGCACTTCCAGCATGTGAGCACTGCCATCTCGTTCGAGGCGATTCGCAGGGCCAAGGCCGAAGGACTGCCGATTACCTGCGAGACCGCGCCGCACTATCTGGCGTTGAGCGACGAGGCGCTGCTCAAGTACGGCACGCTCGCCAAGATGAATCCGCCACTGCGCTCCGAAGCGGACCGCAAAGCCACCATCGCGGCCATCGCCGACGGCACCGTGGATCTGCTGGCCACCGACCATGCGCCGCACACGTTGGCAGAGAAGGAACTCGGCTTCCTTGAGGCGCCCAACGGCATCATCGGACTGGAATGCGCGTACGGCGTGTGCCACAAGGTGCTCGTCGACGGCGGCTTCATTTCCGATGAGCGTCTGATCGAGCTCATGTCCGTTGGACCTGCCGAACTCATGGGGCATGTGCCAACCGACGTAGCCGCGCTGGTCGAGGACTACGCCGAACCCGCGCCCACCGGGGATGATCCGGATGGCGTGATTGCGGGGGAGAGCGACGCTCAGCCGCAGCGTGAAGGCGTCAACCGACTGCTCGACTTGAGCCGCGTGGATGACGCCGACAATGTCGACCTCGTGGTGCTCAACGCCGCCGAGGAATGGACCGTGGACCCCGAACAGTTCCACTCCAAGGCTCGTAACACCCCGTTCGGCGGCTGGCAGGTCACCGGACGCCCCCTCGCCACAATCATCGGCTCCCAGCTGATGTTCAGCCGTCTGTAGATAACACAAGGAGCAGCATGGATCGCCTGATCGAAGCGATTGACAACACTCAGAACCCCAGCGTCGTGGGCCTTGACCCCACTGAGGCGCTGGTGCCGCCGCAGGTCGTGGCGAGCTTTGCCGACGAGGTGCGTGACTCGGTCGAATCCCCGGAGGAAGTCGAATCCGCGCAGCTGGCCGTCGCCTACTTCGAATACAACCGCACGATCATTGACGCCATCGCCGACATCGTGCCCGCCGTCAAACCGCAGATCGCCATGTACGAGGCGCTCGGCCCCGCCGGCGTGGACATCTACACGATGACCTGCGAATACGCGGCCCAGCAGGGCCTCTACGTGCTCGGCGACATCAAGCGTGGCGACATCGGCTCCACCGCAGCCGCCTACGCCCACCACCTGAACGGCGTGGGCGACTTCGACCCGTGGCATGAGGATGCGGTGACCGTCAACCCGTATCTCGGCACCGACGGCATCACCCCGTTCGTCGAGGCCGCCGCCGAAGCCGACAAGGACATCTTCGTGCTCGTGCGCACCTCCAACCCGTCCTCCAGCGAACTGCAGATGCTCGACCTGGCCGACGGCACGAAGGTCTACGAGCACGTGGCCGATCTTGTGGAAGGATGGGGCGCCGAGACCATCGGCAGCCACGGCTACTCCCGCGTGGGCGCGGTGGTCGGCGCCACCCACCCCGAGGAAGGCAAGGCGTTGCGTGAACGTATGCCGCACACGTTCTTCCTCGTGCCGGGCTACGGTGCGCAGGGCGGCACGGCCGCGGACGTGGCAGGCATGTTCGACAAGCAGGGCAGCGGCGCCATCGTCAACTCGTCGCGCGGCATTATCGGCGCATGGAAGAAGAGCGGCAAGTACTCCGAATCCATGACCGCCGACGAGGCGCTGGACCTTGTGGCGAGCAGCGCGCGCCAGGCGGCGCTCGACATGCGCGATAATCTGCGGGTTGCCGTATATAGGTAGGTAGATTGTCCGGCTGTGGGCTATACGTGAGTGTGGGCTGGAAACCGGAGCCGAGTGTGTTTAACTACCTCTCAGTCAACCTGCGGTTGACCGCTCCCCTGATAGGGGGAGCTTGATGTGCTGAATAGGAATGAAATGACAACTTTCACCCCCACCCATGATGTGGTTACGGAAGCGACTGCGGCCGGATTCTTCCCGCCGCGCCACAACGTCGAAATCACGCAGGTTACGGAACTGACCGACCGCGTGATGCGACTGACGTTCCGCGACCCGTTCATCGCCTCCCATGCCAAGCCCGCCCAGTTCGTCAACCTGTTCACGCACGACGACTTCATGCTCATGCCGCGTCCGTTCGGCGTCAGCGAAGTCGACGGCGACGAAGTCAGCGTGATCTTCGCCGTCGTGGGACACGGCACCGAACAGTTGGCAGGACTGCAGGCCGGCGACACCGTCGACGTGCTCGGCCCGCTCGGCCGCGGCTTCAACCTCAAGGAAGACGCCAACTACATTCTTGTCGGCGGCGGACTCGGCGTGCCCCCGCTAATCTACGCCGCGCAAAAGCTCGCCGAACACGACGCCTCCTTTGCCACCGCCGTATTCGGTTACCGCAACGACCACTTCGCCGAGGAATACGTCTCCCGGTACGCGGACTGGTCGTGGAGCATCGACGACGCCGAAGGCAACGTGGTCGACCTGCTCAACAAACTGGAACAAGGCGACGACCTGAAGGCCTACGATCGCAAGCCGATCATTCTGTCCTGCGGACCGCTGCCTATGATGAAGGCCGTGGCCGACTGGGCCGCCGAACGCGGCATCCCCGCGCAGCTGAGCATGGAACAGCGCATGGGCTGCGGCTATGGCACCTGCGTGCTGTGCACCATCGACACCGTGGACGGCCGCCTCAAGGTCTGCTCCGACGGACCCGTGTTCACCCGCGAACAGCTCGGATGGGGGAAGTGACGATGAGCGCAAACAACCAGTCCGCGCAGGGCGGCGACAACCACATCAACCTGTACGAGCCCCACGTGTGGAAGCACCACACCAAGGTGGCCGGTCTGGAATGGAAGAATCCGGTCGGCACCGCCTCCGGCACCTTCCAGTACGCCGCCGTCCGCTGGTTCTACGACGTCAGCCAGCTCGGCGCCGTATGCACCAAGGGCGCCTCGCCCGTACCGTGGGAAGGCAATCCCTCGCCGCGCACCGCCGAATCGCCGGCCGCGAACATCAACGCCGTGGGCCTGCAGAATCCCGGCATCGACCATTACTTGGCCGAGGACCTGCCCAAGCTCAAGGCCGCGGGCGCGTTCGTCATCTCCAATGTCGCCGGACATTGCGATGACGATTACGCGGCGGTCGTGGAAAAGCTCGCCGACTCCGACGCGGACATGCTGGAAATCAACGTCAGCTGCCCGAACGTTTCCGCCGGCGGCATGAGCGTGGGCACCGACCCGGTGGCCCTCGCCAATCTTATGGACCGGCTGCGCCCGATGACCGACAAGCCGATGATCGTCAAACTCACGCCGAACGTCACCGACATCACCGTGCCGGCGCGCGCGGCCGTGGAACATGGCGCCGACGCGTTGAGCATGATCAACACGCTCAAAGGCATGCGCATTAACATTCGCACCGGCAAGCCGATCATCGCCAACGTCACCGGCGGCGTATCCGGCCCGGCCGTGCTGCCGGTCGGCCTGGCAGCCGTCTATCGGGTGCGCACCGCACTGCCGGAGATTCCGATCATCGGCCTCGGCGGCATCGACAGCGGCGAGAAGGCGCTCGAATACCTGTACGCCGGCGCGAACGCCGTCGAAGTGGGTGCGGCCGCGCTCTTCGACCCGGTGGCCCCGCTGCGCGTCGCCCGCGAACTCGACGACCTGTTGGACAGCCGTCCCGAACTCGCTGCTAAACTGGCCGCAGGACAGACTTGGAGGTAAGGAACATCATGCAGAAACACTCGCACATCGCTTCACTGAATTCCTGTTGGAATCCAACGCGCTGAAGTTCGGCGACTTCACGCTGAAGTCCGGCCGCAAGAGCCCGTACTTCATCAACGCCGGCGCCTTCGACGACGGCAAGAAGATCGCCGCGCTCGGCGCGTTCTACGCCGAAAAGATTAGCCAGGCCATCGTGCACAACACGATTCCCCGCAACATCGACACCGTGTTCGGCCCCGCCTACAAGGGCATTCCGCTGGCCGTGTCCACCGCGATCGCGCTGACCGCCGGCCACAACATGACCGTCGGATACACCTTCGACCGCAAGGAGAAGAAGGACCACGGCGACGGCGGCTGGATGGTTGGCACCCCGCTGACCGACGGCATGAAGGTGCTGCTCGTGGACGACGTGATGACCGCCGGCACCGCCGTGCGCGAAGTCATCCCCAAACTCAAGGCCGAGGCGAACGTCGAGGTCGTGGGTCTCGTGCTCTCCGTGGACCGCATGGAGAAGACCAAGGACTCCGACATGTCCGCCGTGAAGGCCGTGGAAGCCGAATTCGGCTTCCCGGTGCTCTCCATCGCCAACGTGCGCGAGATCTTCGACGCCGCCGCCAAGATGAAGAACCCCGACGGCACCCCGCTGCTCAGCCACGACATCCAGCAGCGCGCCGCCGCCTACCTTGAGGAATACGGCGCCTGATCGTCTTCAATCTAAAAACCAAAAGCGGGCTTGCGAGCCCGCTTTTTTTTATTACGTTCCATGAACAGCAGCACCATATTAAGGCAAAAGCTTTGGCAAGGAGCGTGCTATGAACTGGTTAGTTGATATAGGGCTGTTTGCGCTCGTGGGGATATGCGGTTACTTCGGCATCGAGCATCATCTGGACAGCAAAGCGAACAAGTTGTCGCAAGGTAATGAAGAAGACCGCCGAGATGCTGATGCCCAAGTAGAAGCAGCATGAAAAATGGCGGAATGACGTTGGGGTGACGCCGCTCATACTCGGGATATGACGGATGAACAGCCTCTTGAAACGGAGATAAATGTCTCCAGAAGGCCAAATCAGCTCCCTTGAAAGCGAGATAGGGTTCTAAACTCTGGGACCGACTCGCCTGTGATGAAAACCCGCTCGGCGTAGAATTACCGTAGGTTCGTTGCATTCGAACAAGGAAGGCCGCTATGGGGAACATCACCGACGATATTCGGCAACATTTCGACACTTTCGCCGAACTGCCGTTCACCGAGGCGGATAGCCTCGCTTTGTCCCAGTTGGCCTATGCTCGCATGCCGGATAACGTGCCGCGCTATCACGAGAATGCAGAGACCGCCGACGGCATGATCGCCACGGTTCCGATTCACGATTTGCTGCGTGCCGAATGCTATGACGACATGTTCGGCAAGGTGTGGTCGCCTTCGATGAATGTCGATCTGTTACGTGCGATGAGCGAGAGCCCACGTTGGAGGAACCTACGCGTGGGCGCATACGTGGACGAATTCGATGCTGCAACCACCAAGCAGTTCTCGGCCTGCGTGTTCGAACTGGGTAACGGCACGCTCTATGTGGCTTTTCGCGGTACCGACAGCTCAATCGTCGGGTGGAAAGAGGACTTCATGATGGCGTTCCGCCGCCCGGTCGCCTCGCAGGAGGCCGCCGCGCGTTATCTGACCGAGCTGGCTGGCCATTGGGCCGGGCCGATTATGGTCGGCGGCCATTCCAAAGGCGGCAATCTGGCGGTGTATGCGGCGGCCAATGTGCCTAGCGAGATTCAGGAACGTATCACGGTCGTATATTCGCACGATGGGCCTGGATTCGATGAGGTGTTCTTCGATGAGGACGGGTACGTACGCATTGCGTCGAAGATCCATAAATCGGTACCGGGCTCGTCGATCATCGGCATGCTGTTTGAGACTCGTGAGCATGTGGAAGACGGCTATACGGTGGTCAGCAGCGACGGTGCCAGCATCATGCAGCATTTCGCATTGCACTGGCAAGTCGATCATGGCCAATTCGTACAGGCTGATGGACTGACAAGTAGCGCGCAATACCTGGCACGCACGATCAACGGATGGATGGCAAAATACGACGACGAGCATCGCCGCAAGTTCATCGAAAACCTGTTTGCCATCTTCGAGGCTGGCGGATACGACACATTCGGCGACCTCACTTCGCATTTGACACAGTCACTGCCGATTATGCTCGCCGCGGCCCGCAACATTGATGTCGAAGATCGCGACGTGATGATTGAAGTGCTCAAAGGCTTCGCCGCGACAGCCGCCGCGTCGGTAATCTTGGCCAAGTAGTCGGAGGCCATCAAACTGGTTTTGCCAGTCAGTCTCAATAGCGCAAAAGCCGGCCCCTGAGATACTCAGGAGCCGGCCCTTACTTCCATTTCCCCAGCGGGGTTGGCTTAATCGCAGTATATCTCACTGCTGACCATGCCTGTTTTACTTACTCCTAATCAATGAGCTTGTAGCCGTGGTCGGAGACTACGGACTTGAGCTTGTCGAGATAGGTTTCGGCGGCCTTGGAGAGCTTGGAACGCTCGTTCGTGATCCAGCCGACCAACATCGTTTCGTCGGTGTCGAGCGGCACGGTGACGATCTTCTCGTTGTTGAGGTCGCCGTTGTCGATGCCGGTGCACACCGTGTAGCCGTTGAGGCCGATGATGAAGTTCAGGATCGTGGCGCGGTCGGTCACGTTGATCTGCTTGGGGGAGTACTCCGGCCAGACCGCTTCCTCATAGAAGTAGAACGAGCCTTCCTCGCCCTGCTCGTACTGGATGAACGGATAAGGTTTCAGGTCCTCCATGGTGATGACCTTCTTGGCGGCCAGCGGGTTGTTGCGCGAGATGAACACGTGCAGCGGCGCGCGGAAGAGCGGGTGGAATTCGAGGTGCTTCTCGCGCAGGAGCTTGCCGATCACGTCCTTGTTAAAATCGGACAGGTAGATGATGCCGATTTCGGACTGCATGTTGGCGACCTGGTTGATGATGTCGCGCGTGCGGGTCTCGCGGATGGTGAACTCGTATTCGTCGGACTTGATGGAGTTGATCATCTCCACGAACGCCTCGACGGCGAACATGTAGTGCTGGGTGGAGACCTGGCACAGCTGCTTGCGCGGTTTGGCATGCTTATAGCGCTCTTCGAGCAGGTCGGCCTGGTCGAGCACTTGGCGGGCGTAGGTCAGGAATTCCGCGCGTCCACGGTCAGGGCGATGCCCTGCGAGGAGCGGGTGAAGATCTCGATGCCCAGCTCGTTCTCCAATTCCTTGACCGACGAGCTCAGGGCCGGCTGGGAGACGTACAGGGCATGGGAGGCCTCGTTCATCGAGCCGCACTCGACGATTTTGACGATGTATTTCAGCTGCAGCAGTGTCATAAAGTCTATTTATATCGCTAGGGATAGTCGCCACACGGCCGGTCACCGTCGTCAAGGACGGGTCCATAGACTTCAACTGCCGCGATGCAACGTTTGGCGACTTACAGACGTACGCCGAGTTCTGCGAGCGATTCGCGTGCCTGCAACGCGTTCTCGAAGAGGATGCCGTGGATGCCGACCTCGTTGGCGCCGACGATGTTCTTGGCGGTGTCGTCGAAGAACACGCAGCGCTCGGACGTGAGGCCGAAACGGGTCAGGGCCAGCTCGTAGATGTCGGCGTTCGGCTTATGCATCTTCTCCACGCCGGAGACCACGGTGCCCTGCAACAGCTGTTCAAGGCGCGGGTACTTCTCGAAGGCCAGGTGGAAGGTCTCATGCGACCAGTTGGTCAGACCCCATACGCCGTAGCCGTGGGCCTTCAAATCCGCCAGCAGCTCGACCATGCCCGGAAGCGTGCGGGGCAGCGCGTCCGCGTAGTGGCCGATGTAGAACTTGAAGATGTCGGCGAGTTCCTGGCCTTGTTCGTGTACCACATCCGGGTAGATGTCCGCGAAATCCTCGCCGGTGTCCATGCGGTCCTCGTAGCGGAAGAAGCCGCAGGGGTCGTCGTCGGCGCAGATGCGTTCCACGATCTCATCGGGGAATCGGCCTTCCAGGCATGCGCGGGTGTTCCAGTCCAGCAGCACGCCGCAGAAGTCGAAAATCACGTCGGTGATGGGGGAGTTGGCCATGATGCTCCTTGTGTTGTTGGGGCCGTTGAGTGGGGTCTGCGATTTAGTATAGGGGGTTTCATACGTTGCTCCCTCTCTGAGGGAGCCGAACGTACGGAATCATGCGATGACGTCGGCGATGGCTTCGGGGATGGCGTGGGCCACGTCGCCGGCCACAATCGGGTGGCCGAGCGTCATGAAGCGCTGGCGATGCTCGCGGCCGATCAGTTCCGGCTCCTGCCAGCCTTGTTGCTCGGATTCGGAGGCGATCGCCGCCGCCAGGCCATGCAGGTAGGCGGCCGAGGCCACGGTCTCGCCCGTGGTGGCCACGTCATCCTGCTGGGCGAGCAGGCGCC
>ENA-OQCF01000053-OQCF01000053.1-human-gut-metagenome-genome-assembly--contig:-NODE-53-length-41187-cov-8.883439_pt1 | contig 41187 bp, 43 predicted proteins | sample MGYA00242756_ERZ504573 | MGnify/ENA primary metagenome ERZ504573 (study PRJEB26092, sample SAMD00036240) | human gut metagenome | host: Homo sapiens | study: EMG produced TPA metagenomics assembly of... | reverse complement strand
CAGACGGATAGGCGACTATTTTGTGTTTATTATGAATTTTTTATTAGGGAGGGCTTACTATGCCAAAAACAAAATTTCAGGAATTCATTTTTACTCTTATCACATCCGGTTGTATGATTTTTATCATGGGTGTTTATAATGTCGCCATCCACACCGGCGGACTTCAGGCTGCTACCTTCAAACACGCACTGCATTCTTTCCCATTGGAATGGTTCATCGGGCTTCTCTGTGCATTCTTCATCGCCAGCAAAACATCCAAATACTTTGCATTCCGCATAGCAAAACCAACTGACCGATCAATCTTTATCATCCTCTGCATCCAGACCTTCACAGTCTGCACAATGGTGCCACTCATGAGCCTGCTTGGAACCATCGAATCATCAGGAATCACTTCAAACCTAATTTTTTATCTGGCTCCAGACCATTTGTCTAAATTTTCATTATGGCTTTACCCCACTGCAGATTTTTGGTTGTTGGTCCTTTCTACCGCTTCATATTCCGTCACCTGTTCGCCTCCACCAACCAAGGAATTAAATCTAAAGTCGAAAACGAAATGGAACAGCAGGGATTTGCAGAATAATCTATTGATAATACCGTATACTATAGTGCCTCCTGTGAGTTATCTATTTCCACACAGGAGGTCTTATCATTTATTCTTCCATATTTCTATTTTCAAATGTAACTATCATTTTCACACACCAGTCTTTCATAATCCAGAAATCCCCGAATATACATTTCTTTTGCCACAATCCCTTCCATAGCATTTTTCGCTGAAATAATTCTGTCCAATGCCTGCCACATCTCCTGTCCAGCATCTCTGAGGACTGGCTCCAGTATATCTATGTAATGATGAATTTCTGCTTCCAGAAGAAAGCATCTCTGGATCCGATTCAAGAAATCTTTCCAGTTCCTGCTGGTATTCTTCATAATAACTTCAATCAATTCTCTTCTCATATCCGGAATCCCCCTTATATATAAATCAGTTCCTGCTTGATGATTTCAGCAGCCCGGTTGCGGATATTGTTGCAGTGGCGTACCCATTCCATAGGATTCTGTCTCTTCAGTTCCTCGGTAACTCCCTCCGCCCTTCGTATTTGAGCTTCAATCAGCTCAAAGCGTTCCTGTGCCTGTTCATTCAGATCTGCCAGGTAGCTGTCCAGTCTGGCGGTCAGAAGAAGATATGTATAAGTTCCAGATTTATGTTCTTTCAGATATTCCTTCCAAAGCATTCCCCAGAATCCAATCGGTCTAGTTTCCTCCGGATAGTAAAGATTCGGTAAATAATAGTCTCCCACTTTTGTGTATTCGATTTTCATAATGATTTCCTTTCGCTTTTCATGAAATTGTCATGTTATCTGCGTAGGATGTGCGTTTTTCCTTTAAAATCTTTTCACATAGAAGACATTAAGTGCTTGATTCCCTGTGACTTGGCTCCGGGATTGTCATTTCCATATCCTTCCAGGAGATTGATAACTCCCCAAACTGCCAGACCAGCTCCGATTGCAACAACCAGAGTCTGTAAAATATTAATTGCGGATGTAAAAAACGCCATAATCTATGTTCTCCTTTCGTAACTGCTGTTTTCATTGTGATTTTTTAACGGTTACTACTCGGAGGGTTCCGCCCTGATGGGCGTCTTTCATGCTTACGCATATCGCTACCTCCCAAAAGGGCATAAAAAAAAGAGCTATGTATGTTTTACGTTACATGCTCTGTGCCTTCATTTTCACTATTTGATTGTTTTTCCAGTTCACTGCCTTCATACACATAAAGGTCGAACGCTTCTTCCGGATTTAACCGGACTTCCATCTGATGTTTCATGTATTCTTCCACATGAAACTCATTCTTTTTATCATAATCGGATAACTGCTTATACCGTTTATGTTTTGTAATGTCAAATTTATCACTGTAAAACGGACGGACACCACGAAGCTGTAAAATACACTTGTTACCGTCCATGACTGCCAGTTCATCCCGGCTCATCAATTCTTTTCCTGTTTTCTGATAGTTCAGACCATAAGACCTGCTCTGTCCTCTTGTATCAGAAGTGTTATATAAATCAATGGTTTCCTTTCCAAGTGTCTCCGAAATTTCTTTCAGAGTGGTACTTTCCTTTCCACCAAGAAACAGCATGGTATCGCAGTTGCCTGTGATAGTTTCCGCTGCATCCTTGTAAATGGTCTTGAGCTGTGATTGTGACTGTAAAATAATGGATGCAGAAATTTCTCTGCTTCGGATCGTTGCGATCAGCTTATCGAACTTCGGAATCTGACCGATATTTGCGAACTCGTCACAGAGGATTCTCACATGATAGGGCAGTCTTCCATGATGAACATCATCGGCTCTGTCACATAACAGATTGAAAAGCTGACTGTACATCATAGCGACCACAAAGTTAAAAGTATCATCCGTATCAGAAATTACAATAAACAATGCAGTTCTTTGATCTCCGATCATATCCAGCTCCATCTCATCATAAGACATAAGCTCCCGCAGTTCCGCAATATCAAAGGGTGCGAGTCTGGCACCACAACTGATTAAAATACTTTTTGCTGTCTTTCCAGTAACAAAATGTCAATAGTTTTTTAATCACTTTTTTCAAAAAGGCAAAAAAAATAGAACGTATAGATTATTTCCATACGCTCTATCTCACATTTCATATTAAATTTTTGAATTCTACAGTCGAGTAGACTAAGACCTCTCAATCTTAGCCCCTCACAGATCCGTACGTGCGGCTTTCCCGCATACGGCTCCTCATAGTAACATTCACTTTAATATAAGCAATAGTACGTTTTAGGCTTTGCCAATGGATAATACTTGAGCATTTCCACAAATCCATTCCATGTGTATGCCCGTCTACAACCTCTCCGATTCATGGCTTTAAACAGAAACTGCTGAACTCTATGCAAAAATGTTGTTATCTTTCGGAAATTCCATGTAACACCATAGTACCGATAGTGTCCGATTAGCTTCACATTTAATTCCTTGATTATCTCTCGCATCGGTCGATTCCGATTATCATAAATCCAATTCTTATAGGCTCTGACCTTTTGCTCAAACTTCTTTCTTGAAGTCTGTACTTTTGGTACGAAACCTCCTTTTCGGTTTTTGCTACAGTAGAAAGTAAATCCCAAAAAGTCAAATGTTTCCGGTTTATGTTCTCCTCTTGCCCTGCGATTCTGCTCTGCAAATCTTCCAAATTCAATCAGTCTGCTTTTACTACTCTCAAGTTCCAGACCAAACTTTTCCATTCGTTCTTTTAACTCTTTATCTTTCAGCTTCTGACTTATATTGAAATCCTGCAACAAAATCATCCGCAAAGTTGACAAGAAAACACTCTCCCTGCATTTCCTTCTTCACTACAAGTTTGAACCACAGCGTCAGCACATGATGCATGTATATATTCGCAAGCATCGGACTCATTACTGAGCCTTGTGCCGAACCTTCCTCTGTTGGTTCAAATTTACCTTGTTCCATTATTCCTGCTTTAAGATATTTACGTATCAGCCACAGTAAGTTCTTATCCTGTATGTTCCATTCGAGAAACTTCATCATCCACTCATGGTCGATATGGTCAAAGAACCCTTTGATGTCAGCATCTACGATATAGCTGATTTTCCCATAACTTATCCGTTGATATACCTCTTTTATCGCTTCGTGACAACCTCTGTTCGGTCTGAATCCATACATACAGTTTAGGAATCTTGGCTCATAAATAGCACCCAATATTTTCTTCACTGCCATTTGTACAATCTTATCTTCATAAGAAGCTATCCCTAATGGTCTTTTCTTTCCATTTGCTTTAGGAATGTATACCCTCAGCGATGGAAGTGGCTTAAAGGATTTGTTTTTCAGCCTTTGTACTAAATCCTTGATATTTCTGTCAAGGTTCTTCCCATACTCATCTTTGGTTACCTTGTCGATTCCGACCGCTTTACTCCCATCTAATTCCTTATGACATTGCTTTAACATATCTTCATTTATCAAATGGTACACTGATGTAAATATAGGATGTTTTGTTGTTGCTGATATTTCAGCTATTCTTACTAATTTCGTTTCCATTATTTCCTCCGTCCCTGAGTACGGATAATGTGTCCTCAGTAAGACCTTTACTATGCAATCCCCTTCCCTCCATCGGCATTACCCAATTTCTACAGTACTATGAGATTGTCCGACTACCTGCCATTCATTTGAAATCCTCCGTTTTCAGTTGTGACTTCATACTCTTTTTCGAGAAACGGCAGGTTCTCCCCAGTTGATGTGTATTCACGATGTAAAACATGATTGGTTCTCTGACTCCGCAGTGCCACATAATACTCGCCATATCGTATTACATGATATTGTCTTCCGCACCAGTTAAGACGTCGACCGACTGAAGTTAACGTTTCGAAGCTCAATCACTATTCAACCCTGCTTTCTTGCTGTCTACGCTTGTCAAATGCCGTTACCGACATCATCCCAAGACTCGCTATTATCTGGTTGGCTAAACCTTGGATAAACCGGATTCCCACCGGCTTGACTACACACCCTTAGCTGGGCGCACAACTGGAAGTTAACTATTTATCAATTCTTGCAGTTCATTGACAAACCGGCAGATATGAAATCCATCACACACTGCATGATGCACTTGGATGGCAAGAGGAAGTATGATTTTTTCATCATCTCTGTAATATTTCCCCATCGTAAAAATAGGAATCAAATAATCATATCCTTTCTGCAAATTCAGATTAAAGCCATCGAAGGTTGACCATGGTATCATCGATACATTAAAAACATTTTCGGGTACATCTGGTTTTCCTATCATTCCATAATTGCTTCCATACCGTTGCATATCATTCGCATACGCCATAGAAAATGCTTCAAAATCTGGTATGTATGGTGTCCAAAGGTTGGAAAATGTCTCTGTGTCCTCATGGAATATGGTATAGCTGGGTATCATCTCGTCATATATTCCCAGTTCACCCTCCTGATTAATTGCCGTTCTAAACTCTGAATGACGGTTTACAATCGTTGCAAGATAATACAGCATCGCAGGGTATAATTTCATTCGTTTCTTTTTTATTTGTGTAATATCCAATTTAACAGTCATACTGTATGTGCAAGGTATATTCGTAAAGTAATTTTCAAAATACTCGTTCCGTTTCCAACTACTTCTATCAATTTTTTCGAATACCATCTAAGTTCCCTCCCAAATTCTGATTATTGTCCTTTTACAAAGGCTGCATCATCTCAAGAATGATTCCATCCGGGTCTCTGAAATAAAACGCTCTGCTTTCCCCAAATCCATCTGCCCTGAAATCAAAATGCTGCGGTTCAGACAAACACTCCACATGATTTTCGATAAGGGTTTTGTAGACAGAATCAATGTCATCCGTGTAAAAGCATACTTCTGAGATAGATGTCGTAAACAAGTCTGATTGCTCTTTATGGATTTTGCTATCTACAAACTGAATCAGCTCAACTGGCGGTGCCTCAATAGCCTTGGAGCCATTCAAATAAGCAACTCTTGCTTTGCAATTTGCTCTACGAAACATTTTATCTGTTTCTTCGCCTTCCATAAAAATTTCTCCTTGAAATTCAAGTCCAAGGATGTCTCTGTAGAAAGCAATCGAGCGATCCAAGTCAGAAACCGTTAATCCAACGTGATAAATTCTTCCAACCATATATATTCCTCCTACAATTTCTTTATTTCGTAAAACTTGAAGTTATAGTGCTATCTTTTTCCATTTTCTAATCTTAGTTCTAAATGTTCCGAACGGAGCAACCGTGTTAATATGTATAAACTTGTATACTTCCCAGACCGCTGTTTTGGTTGCTTCATCGGCCCACTTTCTCATATGTGGCTCGAATAACTCTTCGTCGCTTAATGAGTCAATCATTTCATAAATCGAATTAATATTCTCTTTCAGCATATCTTTCAACTCCTGCAACGACAGATGCGCATATGTATCTGTGAACCATTGGTATAATTCGCCAAGCTGATTCCACTTAAAATCATCCGAAGGAGTCTTGACATGAAGACCCTTTCTTTCGTCTGATTCCCATTTAAGAACAAGAGTTGTCCAGCCAACCTGGTAAGCAAGATTTTCTGCTGGAGTTCTGTCAACTCCCTCAACTCTCTTATCTTTTAATGATTCCGGAATAATATCAAATTCAGAAATGTATTTTGCAAAACTTTTATTTATCTCGTTCTTAAGTTCATCTTTATTCTCGTATGTTCTCAATATAATTCTCCTTAATTCTCTACCTTTTATTTCAACAGTGAATATAATATTTTTCAGTTTCAAAAATCGGAATTTATGAACTCAAGTTCGTTACCAGTGACGAATATCTTTTTGTCTTATTTTTAATATCTTCCTCAGTAACACCATAATAACTATATAAATCTCTGGATATTTTCTTAAATTTTTTCATTACCGCCTTATTTCCTGAATAAGACATTCCAAATATATTCCAAGTGTAATCTATCTCCATTTCAAGAAAATCATCATCGATTCTTATTTTATATAAATGAAAATCCATAGGAATTATACTATCGGGCATTTCAGCAATCATTTCACTTCGAGTCTTTATTTTACCCAAATACTCTTTGGCGGATGCTTCATTAGAAAAATCCGGTACCGGAATATCCTTCATTTCACCCAAAAGTTCTGGTTCATACTGCAAAATCAAACTCTCTTTTAGACATTTTATTTGTTCAATATATTCTCTATCAGTGGGAGCAGTTTCTGTCAATTCGTATTTATCTTTTGCATACTGCACTGTTTCAGAAAGAGAATGCGAATTTGCAACTATTGTCTTCTCTACTTTTTTTCTCTTATATCTATATATGCTATTTTTGATTCTAATCTTTAATGGTTGCTTTTTTGAATGTCCTGCTATAAAAATGCTTGTAGGACCATCTGCACCACCTATGATTGAAATCGCATTTTTACTTTTTTGCTCCATTCGCCTTTTCATTCACCTTTTCCTCACAAATTCCGATTGAACAAAATCGCTGCGCGATGGCCTGCCAAGGCTGTGGCGCAGTTTTATTTTTATTAAAAAGCAGTGGAATTACTTTTCATAATCCGTTATTGTTAAGTTACCACACGAAACAACTGAACTAAGAAAGCTCCACTGCCTATGATAAGAATAACATTTTCCAGTCTCTTCCGCAATCGGAATTATGACGCTAATGCACCTCCGAATAGGTAGATGTAATTATTAACACTACTTATTCTGGAGGTTTTATTATGTATAAAGATATTTTTGAATCTATCCGCAATGAAGCGGAAAAACGTAACCTGCGTGAAAGAACTATTCAACTGTATTGCTCTGATGTCAGTTACTTCCTTCGTTGGATTGGAAAAAACGTTTCTGATCTTACGCTTGAAGATGCGGAAAGTTTTCTTACAGCCAAACGTCTGGAAGGAAGGTCTCCTGAAACTCACAATCACTATCGGTCTGCAATAAAGTTCTTATATAAAAAGGTGCTGAAGACTGTCTGGGATGATGACACTGTTCCAGCTATGAAAAGAGAGCGCAATCTTCCTGCTGTTCTGTCCCGCGATGAAATAAATGCAATCATTGATGCCACTCCGAATCTGAAACATAAAGCGATTATTGCAACTATGTATTCTTCTGGATTACGTGTATCGGAGGTCGTTCATCTCCATTATGATGACATTTCCCGTACCAACATGACAATTCATGTTCGTGAAACCAAAGGCAGAATTGACAGGTATACGATTTCTGTCTCAAAAAATTTAGACCTTCTCACTGAGTATTGGTACAAATGTGGTCGCCCTAAAGATATCCTTTTTCCAAGTTCCTGGACCGGTGGATATCTTGATATAACCGGTGTTAACCAGTTCTTTAAGAAAAGTGCTAAACTCGCCGGCATTACCCGTCATGTTTCCTCTCATGCGTGCCGTCATAGTTTTGCCAGCCACTTATTCGAAAGTGGCACAGATATAAAATATATCCAGTCACTTCTGGGACATGTTGATCCTCGCTCTACAGATGTTTACCTTCATGTGAGCAACAAGACACTTCTTGGTATCCGCAGCCCGTTCGACAACCCGGAAGGTGGTGAATCATGAGTAAGGATTGTACGATTCAGGATGTTTTTCATCGTTTTTATTCATCTTTTGAATCCACACATAGTATTTCTCCCGCTCAGCGAAAGGCCGCTTATCACATCATGAATTGCAAAACCGGCGCCTTTGGTGTGAATGTAAGCGTATGCGAGGACTGCGGCTGCATATCAGTCCACTATAACTCCTGCCGTGACAGATGCTGTCCTATGTGTCAGGAGTTTCCAAAAGAAAAATGGGTAGATGCACGGCGGGAGGATATCTTAGATGCTCCTTATTTCCATGTGGTTTTTACAGTTCCGGAAGAACTCAATCCCATTATCTACAGCAACCAGAAATTCTTATACGCTGCTCTTTATCATGCGGCTTCAGATACTCTCAGTGAACTTGCTGCTGACAGTAAATATCTTGGGACTGATATCGGCTATATTTGTATCCTCCATACATGGGGAAGTACCATGAACTTTCATCCTCATATCCATGCGATTGTTCTTGGTGGAGGGCTGGATGTGAAAAATCATTGGAAAGACAATGGGAAAGATTTTTTCCTTCCGATTAAGGTAATCTCAAAAACATTTCGTGGAAAATACATGGCTGAACTTAAGCAGCTCTGGGAAAATGACAGGCTTGAATTTCATGGATCGGCTGCACCTTACAAAAATCACTATACTTTCAAGGAATTGTTAAATACCTGCTATGCAAAGGAATGGATTCCTTATTGCAAGAAACCATTTGACGGTGCCGAATCTGTCATCAGATACCTTGGAAAATACACCCACCGGATTGCTATCAGCAACTACCGTATCAAAGACATGACAGAATCTACAGTTACATTTTCTGCTAAAGATTACAAAAACCAAGGGCTTTGGAAAGAGATCACCATATCCGGCGAGGAATTTATCCGTCGATTTTTAATGCATGTTCCTCCAAAACGTTTTGTACGTATCAGGCACTATGGTCTTCTTTCATCCAGAAATAAGAAGAAAAAGATTACCCTATGCAGAAACATCCTTGGTTGCAAAAAATATATTTCCAAGCTGAAAGATATGGATGCACCTGCCATTATCCGTCTTCTTTATAATAAAGATATATGCAAGTGCTCTTCCTGTGGTGGTAAGATTATTCCTCTGCCTACAGAACAACATTTTATAAAACCAAAACCACATATGCTCTGTTAACGTATCATAACTGTATATTTTTTTAGCTTCCTTAGGGAGGCTTATTTCTGGTGTCATAATACAGGACTGAATTATAAATTCTATGTGTTTCTATGTGTACATGCTATCCTATTATAAATAGAGTGTCAGAATTAAAAGTCCATATAGAGTTGACGCGCTTTGTTCAACCAGAAAAAATCGAAATTGATGCAAACGAAAGGGCAGTTAATGAAAAGTCTCAATACTGCTTTTTCGTTTGCACCACCTTCGATTCTTTCCTTAACGATTTGTCAGATTCTAAAAAAACTGTTTTCCGTAATTGTATCATAATCCTGAAAAGAAATTAAATTTTCTTTTCCAATCCTTTTACTATCTTATCAAAATCAGATTCAATTGGCTGTGTCTTGTTAAAAATATCATATTCCTGATATGCTTTCTCCACTGCCTGCTTATGAGAAATACATCCATTATCTTTCAAAATATCGTATCTGCGGAACGCAAGAAATTCGTTCACACTTTTTGAAAATTCCTCCATAGTAAAGACGTTTTCACGTTCAATCAAATCCTCTATGTAATCAAAATATCCTGTAACAGCACGTTCCAACTGACGAATCTGTTTTTCATCCAAATAGTTTTTGGCAATCGGGGTATCAGATTTGAGAATACGACCATCTGGAGCATTTTTCCATGTGGTCAAGCCCATATTTTCCTTGGTGTGGTCAGCTTGATTATAGACGATTTCAGCCGCTGTTTTACCGGTAATAGCATAATGAAATTTGTTCTGTATGGTTGCATAAAAATGATATGCAGTATCAGAATCTCTATTGTAATCAATGCTGCACTCTGCAAAGATATCGGTTATCTGTTGCCATATTCTACGTTCGCTGGCACGGATGGAGCGTACTCTTTCCAGCAATTCACGGAAATAGTCTTTTCCAAATGCTGTTTTACCCTGTTTCAGGCGTTCATCATCCATAGCAAAGCCCTTTATCATATATTCCTTCAAAATACCGGTTGCCCATATACGGAACCTGGTTGCCTGAATAGAGTTTACTCTGTAACCTACAGAAATAATGGCATCCAAATTATAATAATTGGTAGGAATAGTCTGCGTTTTATCCTGCATTGCTCCGTGCTGAGTGGTTGTTGCAATTTTTGCAACAACCACTTCCTCATCAAGCTCACCGGTTTCAAAAATCTTTGCTAAATGGCGGCTGATGCCCGACTTGTCAATACCAAACAATTCAGCCATGGCTTTTTGTGTCAGCCATATCGTTTCATCTTTTATCAAGGCACTGACTGTTACGTTATCATCTTCGGTTCTGTACAGCACCATTTCCAGTTGTTTTGTAATATCTGTATTCATAATCAGCCTTCTTTCTTAAGAGTCAAGAATATTTACATTGTAGCAAACGTATGTTTGCACGTCAAGAAGGCGGTGGAATTTTTTATGGAGCAGACAAAAACTTTTTTATTAAAAAAAGCAATGTATGATACAAAAAGTTTACAACTGACATATATACTCATTATAACAACATGGAAGATAACTATTCTGAATAGTCACCGGGGAAGAACAAAAAGGGAGGAGAACCACATATGGATAAGAGGGGTAACATATCTTCACGAAATATGAGATTATTTGCAGCAATTATGACACTCATCGAGCACTTGTCCTCATATCACTCGCAGGCTGTGCCGGCAAAAAGGTAGATTATGGCACTGATACAGAAAAACTGACAAAAAGTGCTGTATGCAATGTAAAGGATTTTAGTACAGATGAGACCTACAGCGATGAGTTTTCCGTGCAGACAGAAATTGGAAATGTAAATATAGATATAAGTGCAAAAGTGGAACTGCCTGATTGTAAGACAATGTCAGTAGTTGAAGTGGAAAAGATACCTTATTCTGCAAAGCTCAAGGAAAAGGTATTGAAGGCATACTTTGGAGAGTCACAGATTTATTACTATGATAAGGAACATTGGACAAAAACACAGCTTCAAAATCTTATTGATTCCATAAATTCCTCAACAACACCAACTGATACATCTGGCACAGGAAACAGAGCTGAGTTTTTGAAGGAATATACGCATTATCTGGAAAATGCCGGGGATGAATGGACTATAGCTACAGAGTATGATTCATGTGATGAGTTTGTAGGGAAAAAAGGAAACACCTGGTATAACGTGAATTTTGTTGCAGATGGTGATGAAAATAAATGGCTGTCGGGAATTGGCGCAGGTCCGATTGAGGGATATACCAAAAAGACAGGAAGTAATGAATACGAGTGGAGCAATATATTTAACGATGGATATGTGCAGCAATACTTTGGACCGGATTCACTCATGGAATATGATACGGTAAATGATATCACGGATTCACAGGATACATCGGGAGAGGAAATCGCGCAGGAGGAAAATGAATCGGGTATCACAATAGAAGAAGCGGGGAATATGATAGACAGTTTTTTGAAAGAGACAGGTTTTTCATCCATCCCGCAGACTGAGAGCTCGCAGCTGAAATGGAGTGGATATAACGAAAGAGCCGATCATGTGTATCAGGAAGATGATATACATGAGTGTGTAAGTGGTTATAGATTTTACTACAATATCGGAGTTGGCAAAATATTATTTGATGATGCTTTAAATCCGATGGATTACAGCGGATACAATATGAAATATGGTGATAGTATAGAGGATACTTTTGATAATGAATTCTACAATTTTTATGTTGATAAATATGGTATATGTACTTTTTATATAGACTGCCCGGTAAGTATAGTAAGAAAACAGGAAAATGTAGAAATGCTTCCTTTAGAAAATATATTTGATATTGCCCGGGATGAGCTTAAAAACAATGCTGATGAATATGTACTGGATACAAATGTAAAATATTACACTCTAAAACTTGCATACATAAGGGTAAACAACCGGACTGATATGCAAAAATACAGTTATATTCCGGCATGGAGTCTGGAATTGCTGCAGAAAGACACTACAAATGCATGCCCTGTATTTATCAACGCGATTGACGGAAGTGTGATACATCCGGACGATCTGAGTTAAGATACAGAATGTTTACATCGGACCGTACTTTCACAGGAATAATTATGTTGTAGAAAAAATGTGACATATCAGGGAGGATTGGCATATGAGAAAACATACAAGAATATTTGCAGCAATTATGACACTCATCGAGGCACTTGTCCTCACATTATTCACAGGCTGTGCCGGCAAAAAAGTAGATTATGGGAATGAGAGCGAAAGTAAAGAAACAAAAAATATGTCTGCCTTAGCTGATATAAAGGCAGACTCCGGCTGGAATGAAAACTTTACCATACAGACCGGTAATGGCGAGAAAACAGTATATGTATATGCAAATATTGTAGTTCCGGACTTCGATAACATGTCGGTTGTTGAGGTGGAAAATGTAAAGATAGATGCTGATTACAAAAAGCGTTTTCTGGATTTATATTTTGGTGGGAACGAGTACTATTATCACGATCCGGATCATTATACTGTTGACGAATTGAATGAGGTCATAGAGTACTGGCAGAAAGAACAGGATGATACTTACAGGGAGTGGTTGGAACAGCGGCTGGCTGAATACAGGGATAAGCTTGAAACGGCAAAGACTACTTATACCGTGGCAAAGGATCTCGAAAACTGTGAAGTATTTGCAGGCTACAAGGGTGATGTGTTCTGTGAGGTGGAGTTTGAGGCTCACAAGGTACATGCTTACGCCTTGCATCAGTCCGGGACAGATTACGGTCCACCATCTTTAAGGAATGAGGACTATGATACCATAACGCAGACTTTTCAGGATGATGATCTAAAGGATAAGGCAGACGAGACCTCAAATGAGGGCAGTAAATCTGCCGCATCAGCCAAAAAAGAAGCCGGGAATTTCCTTAGTAAATTGGGAATGCAGGATCTGGTGGAACGAGGTGAATGTGAGTGCAGCTGGATAGGTTTTAATATTGACAGCGAAAAGGAAAATGACTATCAGACAGCAGCGTGGGGATATATTTATTCATACGCGACCGGCATAGACGGCATCACATTTAAGGATGGATTTGATATGGATACCTATTTGTCGGGGTATGAAGCAATTGATAGTGATATAGATGATGTTACACTGCCTGACAGTACACTTCTTACAGTCACTGATGATGGAAAAATTGATGTGCAGATGGAATATCCGGTAAATGTAACACAGATCTATAAGGATGTGGAGCTTATTTCTCTGAAAAATATAGAGCAGATCATCAAGGCGGAGATTACGGAAAATCCTGATAAATATGATACCGCGGCGACATTCAATAAGCTGCAGCTTAGTTATTTGAAGATAAGAAGTGACAGTGAACAGGGAAAATACAGCTATGTTCCGGCGTGGGTACTGTCACGTATGGTAGACTCCAATGAGCAAAATGCTATCTTTGTAAACGCTATAGATGGAACGATCATAAATTTGGAAAATTCACTGTAAAGGAGAGGCTATGAAGAGGAAAAACGTTATTATATCGGCGTTGGTTCTTGCAATAGCATTAACCGGCTGTTCAGGAAAAAAAGTAGATTATAATATGGAAACTGAAAATATAAACACAAAAGCAGGAAGTGATATAAGTGCATTTGACGACAGTACGAAATGGAATGACAGCTTTTCTGTTGAGATATCGGATAAAAGTGTGGATGTGGATATTTCAGCAGACATTACCCTGCCGGACTGCAAAAGCATGTCGGTTGTTGAGGTGAAGAATATAAAGGTGGGTGCCGATTTCAAAAAGAGTGTGATAGAGGCTTATTTTGGCTATAGTACCGTATATTATCACGACATACCTCATTATACGAAAGAAGAGATATATCACAGCATGGAGGTTGTAAAAAATGAGATTGCCGGGTATCAGCAGGAAATTGATGCGGGACTTATCACAGAAGAGGGCGTCAGCAGGGTGATGAAAAGTGAAAATGATCTGCTGGAACAGTATGAAAAGGCAGAACCGTCTGCACTGGATACGCGTGAAAAAGCTACAGATTATACGGATTGTAATGAGTATCTGGGATATATTGGTAATGTTTTCTGTGAGCTTAGATTTGGAATTGCTGAGGACGGCTCTCTTGAATATATTTCAGCACAGCCTCTTAAGGCAGGAAGTGAGGGGACATTATACGATGATAGTGAGTATGGCTATTACGGACCACCATCCTTTGCAGAGGAGAAAGGTGTAGAGGGATTTAACGGAGGCTCTACAGGTGGAGATACTACATCTTCATATGATAATGAGTGTGCATTATCAAAAGACGAAGCTATAAAAAAGGCAGAAGAATTTCAAAATAAATTAGGCATGGCTTCACAGGTATATATAGGAACATCAGACTACGAGTGGAGCGCAGGAGTGATAGAGGATGGTGATGATACTGTAAAAACTGATGATAAAGAGAGCGTCATAAAGGATACAGCCTGGGGATATATCATAGATTATGGCGAGGGTGTGGATGGCATAGCGTTTTGCAAGTCACTCGATTTCACCCGGAATATGGATATATGGGAGACACCCGATAACTATGATGATTTTATGCCATATGGCAGCAGTTCCTTTATTGTGACGGATCAGGGAGTGACGGAATTTACTGTTTCTTACCCGGTTGATATTGTAAATGAGTCAAAAAACGTAGAACTCTTGTCAATGGACACTATTAAAGAGATCATCAAGGATGACATGACAAAAAACTCAGATCAGTATGATTTTACACAAAATCACACTTACAACAATCTAAAGCTCGGATATATCCGTTTGAAGGATGCATCTGACAAGGATAAATGTACTTATGTTCCGGCATGGTGTCTGTCAAAACAGGATAAGGGCTACGACAGATATCCGGTGTATGTGAATGCGATAGACGGCACGATCATAAGGAGTGATGATCTAATATAAGATACTGTTATTGGCTGCAATAAAGTTTATACATGGAGTTACATTTTTAGATAATAGATCAGGTTCATATTTATTTGGAAAAGAAGTGGAAAATATATGATTAATAAAAAGAAAAAATATATAGGGCGTTTGACACTTGCCACTGCAATTACCTCTATTTTATTTTCAGGATGTGGGGCGGCACAAAAGGAGCTTGCACAGACGGACAGAGCTTCCTACGAGAAAATATCATACCAGACAGTTACGGTACAGAGCGGTTCACTCACACCGCAGACTACCATCAGTCTGAGCGCGCAGGGCTATACCAGGTTTTCCTATGGTGCGACAAACACGGAGCTTACGCTCGAAAAGGTAAATGTGGCAGTGGGTGATCATGTGAAAAAGGGTGATATACTGGTGGCTTTTAAATCCGGGGAGATACAGAAAAAGATTGAGGACTACAGCGGGCAGATCAGTCAGAATAAGCTTCTGGCAGAGCACTACAGGGCTATTATGAAAATCGATGATACTCAGGATTATTCAAGCGATATTGCCCAGCTTGATAAGGATACAGAGGTTGCGCAGCTTTATCTTGATGAGGCAGAGGAAAAACTGTCGAGATATCAGATCACGGCATCCGAGGATGGCACGATCACAGCAATGAACAATTCGCTTTTGGCGGGGGTTTTTGAACCGGGCAGCAATCTTATAACAGAAATCAGCGGAAACGGCAATTACGAGGCTGACAGACCGGAAGGTTATGACTTTAATGTAGGTGATATATACACGGCAACAGCATCTGATATAGAGTTTGAACTTAAGGTAAAAGAGGTGGACGATAAAAAGGTTGTTTTTGAACCGGTATCGGACATGTCGGCAGTATCGGATGCACAGATATTTTCCATGGAAGTGACGCGCCCTGCTATAGAAAATGCTGTGTATGTGCAAAAGGACGCAGTACATGAGAAGGATGGCAGGTATTTTGTATACACACTGGATGAGAATGGATACAGACAGGCGGTATGGATAAGTGCCGGAGATCAGGTGGGAGACTACCGGATCATCACAGAAGGACTTAAAAGCGGGGATGAGGTGGTTTTGCAGTGAAGAACAGAAACCTTTTATCAATAAAAAAACTGGCAGTACTGGGGATATGTGTATCGTTTGTGGCAGGCGGCTGTGGAAAAATGACAGAAAGCAGCATACCAAAGCTTGAAGAACCTGTAGCGTTAAATGAAGCCTATAGACCTGTGGAATACGGTACGATCGGCTCCATACAGGTGCTGATGGCTACCGCAGTTTCGAGGGATTACTGCAATTACTACAGTGCCAATGTAAATATTTCACAGATATATGTGGAGCCGGGAGATACAGTAAATGTAGGGGATGTGCTTGCAGTCTGTGATGTGGATGAGGCAAAAAAACAGTTGCAGGAATGTAAGGATGCGCTGGCGCATGAGAATGAGACATATGAGATATCCGCTCAGATCTCGGATACGCAGATCAAATTATGGGAGAGTCAGGCTGCGGATACGGACGAATTTTCAACAGAACAGATTGAGAAAAAAGAGAGCACAGAAGAGGATTACAATACGCAGATTGCCACAGAACAGGAAAATGAACGGTACGATAAGCAGCTTCACGAATACCGAGTGCAAAAGATCAATGAGCAGATGGCTTTATATCAGCAGATTGTTGATGATGGAACGCTTAAGGCAGCCCACAGCGGTCTTGTCACTTACACTAAGAAGCTGACAGATGGAAGGTCTGCTGCGGCATACGAGAATATAGTCATTGTCTCAGATACGGATGACCTTGTGCTGGATATAAAAGATACAGCCATAAATGAGTACAAATACAGTGATTATGACAAGAAATATGTGATAGTCGATGGCGAAAAATATGATGTCACCGAGTCTCAATATACATCAGAGGTTTTGGTACTTTCGAAGATAAACAACCGCTATCCGGATGTGTGCGTGGAAAGCAGGGAAAAGCCGTTTCTTACGGCAGGACAGATGTATCCGGTATATTTTGAAAAGACAAAAGCGGACCAGGCACTTGTCGTGGGAAAAGATTCCATCTATAAGGAAGGCGATACCAGATATGTCTATGTGAAAAATGATGAGGGCGGCCGCGAGAAACGCATCATAACAACAGGTGAGTCTGATGAAAACTATACACAGGTCACAGAGGGCTTAAAAGAGGGGGAGCTGGTCTACTATAATTCTACAGATCAGGTTCCGACAAAGTATAGCAAATATACGGTAACAAGGTCTGATTTTGATATAGCAAACTACGGTGTGCGCTACAGCAGATCTGACGCAGGGACGATAACCGAAACCTGTGATTATGAAGGGCAGATCGTATCGGTCAATGTGAAGCAGGACGATACGGTAGAAAAGGGGATGCTGCTTTACGTGGTGGATACCGGAGAGGGCAAAGCTGCCATAACAGAGGCGAAAAATGCGATCGACTCGGAGAATGAATCCTATGCGCAGAAGATTGCTGATTACGATAAACAGATAAAAGATTTATCTGAAGGTGGTAGTAGCGCAGAAGAAAATAACCGGCAGGATGAAAAGCCGGATACAGCATATGATGAGCAGCAGTTGAAACTGAATTTACAATTATTGAATCTGCAGAAAAAACTTGCCTGTGCAGACCACACCTATCAGCTTTCCCAGCTACAGTCAGCATATGACAGCATAAGCGCAGGAAATGACGGCAAAGGAAATATTTCAGTATATGCCAAAAATGATGGAAAAGTTTCAAAGGTGAGTGTCAAGGCAGGAGATAATGTGGAGGAAGGCTCAGATATCCTGCAGATAACCGGAAATTCCACGGACGTACTGCTGGTTCAGGTAAAGGATAGCAATAGCTATAAAGTATATAAGGACAATATAGCAGATGTGGGAGAGCGCGTATCACTTGAGCTGGACGGTACAACGATCTACGGAAGCTGTATCGGTTTTGCCGGTTACGGTAGTGTTGCTCAAAAGGGATATATAAATCAGGATGATAAAGGTGTGCATATTACCGGAAACACAGATTCGGGATATGGAAATGCAGCATTTTATATAAAACTTGACAATGGAATACCGGATGATCTGACCAGGGCATCTGCTGTAAAGTTTTCTTATGTTTCTTTTAAAAAGGTGGTAGTGGTGCCGACTTCGATCATACACAAGCAGGTCAATCCGATGGACAAAGATGATATATCCTACTATGTGTGGAAAATTGATGGGGACAGCGTGGTAAAGCAGCCGGTAATATTGAGCGATTATACATCAGGCAGCAATACACTTGTGCTTTACGGTATTGATGAGGGCGATGAAATATGTTTGGCTTCGTAATTAATAAATTAAAAAACAGAAAATGGTTAAATTTGTGTCTGCTTATGGGAGTGGCTTTGTTTATAGCACTTTTTGTGTGCCACCCTATGTTTGAAAAGGGCGCGGGCAATCAGATACTCGACAGACTTTTTACGGATCATGCCACACAGCAGAATGAGTTTCCTGCACAGATGAGCCGCGAGGGAACATATGCGGTGGCAGATTATCCTGATTCGCAGTCAGTGCTTGATAAGCTGTCAGGATACGAAAAGAAGTGGACTGAATATGTGGATATAAACAAGGTTTCCTCACAGCAGCTTATCAAACTCTCAGGAGGACGCGCAGATACAGAGTTTGGAGGACTTAACCATTATTTTACAATAGGATATCTGCCGGGGCTTTCGGAGTACGCGGATGTTGTAAAATCTCAGACTGACACAGCCACATTCGAATGCAGTATAAGCGAAAAGACAATGGATCACTACGGACTTGCAGCAGGTGAAAAAGTCTATTTACATGTACCTGATGGCAGTGGGAAAAAGGAAATTTCTTTCGTCATATCACAGATCTGCCGTGAAAAAGATATAAACGATCCATATTGGGCCAAGACGCTTTCGGATATGGGCGATGTGATATTTGTTTCGCAGGATGTTTTTGACGAAATGATGCAGTATTACAGCGAGGACAATATCAGCTACAGTGATTTTCTCATGCTGGATTACAGGCAGATCAACACGGAAAATGCCTCACTTTATGACGGTTATATGGAGCAGTTTAAGGATGCTGACAAGCTCTACAATGACAACATCCGTGATACGCTGGAGCGCTTTTTTACACAGCAGAAGACGGTAAAGCTGATGCTTTGGGCGTTGGAGCTGCCGTGTCTTGTGCTTTTGATTTTATTTATAAGAATGATATCTGCACAGATACTTTCGCTCGAGGAAAATGACATACTTGTTTTAAGAAGCCGCGGTGCGACAAAATTACAGGTATTTATTTTGTACCTACAGCAGTCGGGAATAATAGCGTTTGCGGGCTGTGTACTTGGAATAGTACTCGGATATATAATGTGCCGGGCTGCCGCATCTACAGACGGATTTTTAAGATTTACGGCAAAGGATATAGGCACTTACAAATTTGTATGGCAGATGCTTGTCTATGCGGTGGCAGCGGCAGTTATCATGGTGCTGTTTATCACAGTTCCGGTGTGGAAAAAATCAAAGGATGCCATATCAGAGCACAGCAAGGAACGAATATCAAAGAAAAAGCCTCTTTGGGAGAAATGCTTTATAGACGTTATACTTTTGGCTCTGTCAGCATATCTGCTTTACAATTACAACAAGCAGAAGAGTACGCTTGCGATATCTGTTCTTGAGAACAGGAGCATAGATCCTGTCATGATACTGGACAATTCGCTTTTTATATTTGCAGCGGCACTTTTGTGCGTAAGACTTACCGGACTTATTATTCTGCTTGTGGACAGGCTCTTTAAAAAGCATTTTTCTCCGGCAATGTATGCATCATTTTTACAGCTGAAACGAACCAGATACAATCAGGGATTTCTGGCAGTATTTCTTATCATGACAGTGGCTGGCGGTATTTTTGACGCGAATATGGCGCGCACCATGAACAGCAATATGGAAAAACGGATCGTCTACAATGTGGGTTGTGATGCGATATACAACGAAGATTTCAGACTCAGGATACAGAAGAATAAAGATGGCTCTGTAAGCTGGATGTATGACGAGCCTGATTTCGGTAAATACGAGTCGCTCAAAAATGAGGGCATCTGTGACGGGGTCACGCGTGTGCTTGAGGACGAGCGGGTAGACATTTCCGCAGGCAGTGGTTCGGTTTCGGATGCATATCTTATGGCGATAAACACAAAAGAATTCGGTGAGACTGCGAAATTGCAGAGTGACCAAAATGATGATATTAATGACGCGCACTGGTTCAATTACCTGAATGAGCTGGCAAAAGAGCCGGACGGAGTCATCATTTCCTCAAATCTGGCAAAAGCTCTGGGACTTAAAGTTGGTGACAGCTTAAATTACTCAAGGTATGTACCGGAGGCTGTCGATGATGATCAGATCTACGCATCCGAGAATGTAAAGGTATGTGCCATAGTAAAAGGTTTTCCGGGCTACGAGCGTTACACCTATGAGACAGATGCAGACAAAAATGTGACCGAGCAGGAGAAATACCTGATCGTTGCAAATTATGCTACGGTTGTGGAAAAGTTCGGCATGACACCGTACAGTGTGTGGATGAACCTGTCAAAAGGAAAAACGGTGGATGATATATACAAAAATTTAACATCCGCGCAGCAGCTTATAGACGAGAATAAAAACTCAGCCACAGTGCAGATCACAAACGGTATGTTTACATTAAGTTTTATACTTTCACTGATAGTGTGCTCAGTAGGATTTTTGCTGTATTGGGTTATGACACTAAAACAGAGGGAGCTGCAGTTTGGTATATACCGCGCAATGGGAATGAGAATGAGAGAGGTAAAAGCAATGCTTTTAAACGAGCAGATATTTTTATCATTTCTGCCGCTTCTTGCGGGAGCAGGCATAGGTATAGCTGCAACAGCGATGTTTGTAAGGCTCATATCGATCATATATCTGCCGCAGAAACACAATATCGGAGTAAATGTATATATTTATCAATCTGATATGCTGGAGCTTGCAGGAGTACTTTTCGTGGCTGTAGCCGTATGCTATGTGGTTATCAGCAGACTGCTTAAGAGTATGAAGATAGCACAGGCACTAAGGCTTGGAGAAGATAGTTAGCAGATAAAAATGATTTTGTGGTAGTCGGTAGAAAGTTTTTATAGCATGGTAAATGAGGTCGTGACATATGGAAAATGCGATAATTGCTCAAAATATAAAAAGATATTTCAAGGCGGGAGATGGTACAACAGTCCACGCACTTGACGGAGTATCCATGGAGATAAAAAAAGGAACACTTGCCATCTTAAAAGGGCGTTCCGGCTCCGGAAAGACCACACTTCTTAATATCCTTAGTGCGCTTGATATGCCGACAGAGGGAAGTGTGCAGTTTCTGGATAAAAACTTAGGGCAGATGACCGAGAAAGACCGGGAAATGCTAAGGCGGTATGAGATGGGATTTGTATTCCAGTCTATAGCACTAATTCCCACGATGACGGCATATGAGAATGTGGAATTTGCCCTTAGACTTGCGAAAAATAAACGTCAGATACGGAAGAATTTGACTGATATGGATAATGACATTGGAGATGCAAAAAACGAGGTGATAAATGAGAATACGCATGACAGAGTATCAGAGCTATTGGAGCGTGTCGGACTCTCAAAACGCATGGATCATATGCCGGATCAGTTATCGGGAGGTGAGCAGCAGAGAGTTGCGATAGCGCGCGCTGTGGTTCATCGCCCGAAGGTGGTCTTTGCGGATGAGCCGACAGGAGCACTCGATACCGCTGCTGGATTTGAAGTCATGCGATTGTTCCGTGAGTTGATAGATGATGAGGACATCACAATAGTTATGACCACGCATGATCCGAACCTGATGGAGCTGGGAGATGAAGTGTTTGAGCTTAGTGACGGCATAGTAATTTAAATTAAAAGGGGGGAAAACCAGATGATAAACTGCGATGGACTGGTAAAAATATATGAGACAGACGATAAAAAGGTGATGGCACTGGAGGGGCTTGACCTGACGGTGGAAACAGGGAGATGCTTGCGGTAATAGGAAAATCCGGCAGCGGAAAATCCACCCTTTTAAATATGATAGGAGGACTGGAAACTCCAACGGCGGGAGTGCTCACTATTGACGGAAAAGACATTTCCACATATTCAGAAGCTGAAATGGTGAGATACCGCAGGGACAAGGTGGGCTTTGTGTGGCAGAAAAGTGCCAAAAATCTGTTCCCATACCTGACTGTGCTGCAGAATGTCGAGGCAGTGATGATGTTTGAAAATTCAGGTAATACCGATAATTTAAAACACAGAGAAATTATAAAAAAACGCAAGGATAATAATAAAAGCTATGCCCTTAAACTGTTAAATGCAGTGGGATTACAGGAGCATAAGGATAAGCTTCCGGCTCAGCTATCGGGAGGAGAGCAGCAGCGCGCAGCGATAGCGGTGGCACTGGCAAATAAGCCGGACATACTGCTTGCGGATGAACCGACCGGAGCCGTGGATACAAGGACTGCTGATACAATCTATGAGCTGTTTCAAAAGCTGAACAAAGAGCTTGGTATAACCATCATCATAGTGACACACGATATGGCACTTGCAGGCCGTGTAGACCGCACAGTGCTTATATCTGACGGAAAGGTAAGTACGGAGAAATTGAAGAAACACCCTGCAATGGAATATACGGTTTTGGACAAGGCGCACAGGATAAAACTCACTGATGAGATGCTTGAGGCAGCGGGGATAGAGTCTAATAAGGTCAGGGTTGATGTGCAGGATGGAAAGCTTGTGATATCGCGGATTTAAAGATATATTAAACGTTTAGTGTTATAGAGACACAAAATATATCATTTTCGTTTTTAACAGAGATAAAACCACTATTTCTATTTACACATTCTTTGACATTTTCAAGCCCATATCCGTGGATAACTCCGGCTTTTTTAACCGAAACCTGTGGAATAGGATTGGATATTTCATAAAGCAGCACATGATTTTTCTGGCGCAGCGTACATGAGATGGATGGTTTGTGATCTGCCGGAAAAGCATCGCAGGCTTCTATTGCGTTATCCATAGTGTTTCCGATGATTATGTACAGGTCAACAGGCGAAATGTTAAGGTCAGTGTCCAGCCATAGATTAAAGTTTATGGAGATTCCCAGACTGCCTGCTTTATTAGAGCCATAGTTTAGGATGCCGTCAACAATGGAATTACCGGTATCAATCATTTGGTCAAGGCTTGAAAACTTTTTCTTTAAGGCAGAGAGCTGGCTTTCGGCTTCAGGTCGTGTTTTCGTAGAAACCAGATTTTCCATTGCCAGCATGTATTTTTTTATATCATGCCAAAGTGCGCGGGATTCGTCCTGACGAGCAATGATATCCTGATAGTAAAGCTCCTGTTTGGCAAGCTGCTCCTGCATACAGAGCTGATTTTTCTGTAATTCATAAGATTTCTTTACTATTTCCGTATATCCACAAACCACTATATTGATAACAAGCATACATATGGTGGTCATCACAAAGGTGGAGTATTTACCATTGTCAATAAAGGTAGTGTACTGGGCAAACAGAATAAATATGCTTGACAGATTGCAGAGCATGAGTGGTATGGCATGCAGTAGAGCCTTTGAATCAAATCGGGCATTGGTAAATAAAATAATTATGACTAGCAAAAACAGATGAATAATCTTGCTTGTGGTATTGTAGATAAGCCGTCCTTCACTTATTCCTAAAAGTTCATTTATTGAAATTCCAAGTCTGGAAAGTACAAACGCACCAATAACATCGGAAAACATCGACGTAACAAAAAATAATATAATAGTATAGGTGATTTGGAATATTTTGCATTTGAAGCAGAAAGTATAGCATAAAAACAAAAATAAGCTGATAATGACAAGCCGTATAAACATAGGTGTATATAGGGTTGATAGCATTATGACCGCAAAGAGTGATATGCAAAATAGGATAATATATCTGCGGGAAGGGTATACAGGTCTAACCTCTTTATGAAAGAAGTAGAAAATAAGCAGGCATTCTATAATAATGGTATATACTTCAATTGGAAAATTCATTTGATGGTACCTCGTATCAAATTGTTAAAGCGCTCTTGGAAAATGGTCTGTTTTTTCCGAGAAAGTGGAATTTTGCAGCCGTCAGTCATAGTGACAGCAAGTGGTGTAAAGCTGTCCACATAATTCAAATTGATGCAATAACTTCTGTGAATCTGTACAAATGAAGGATATGAAAAAACTGAAATCATATTTTCCATTGAATCCTTTATCTCCAATGTGGATGTATTTGCAAAATGAAAAATAATGTGCCGGTTCAGACTCTCAAAATATATGACATCGTTTATAGAAATCATTTTCTGAGTTGAACCACATGTTACCGCTGCCTTTTGCGGAAGAATCTCTCAAGAGCCTCCCTGACAACACTTTGAAACATTGTAATCGTTATCGGTTTGCATAGAAATCGAAAAGCAATTCCATATCCTCGGACTGCATACTGCAGTGCGTTTGTCGTAAAAACTATTACGGGACGAGGAGAATATCCTGCTAAAATAGAGCCAACTTCAAAACCATTTGGCTTATCCATTTCTATATCAAGAAAAATTAAATCATAAAATTGGGATTTAAAAGCCTCAAGCAGGGCAGAGGCAGACAAGAAAGTAGAAATATTGTATGGTAATTTGCATGATTTGCAGTAATTGTAAAGTATATCAATATCTTGTTGTTCATCATCACAAATAGCAATATTCATAAAAATAATCCTCTTATCAAAACAATTAAGCTATGAAGATTATAGATTATAAATTTTGAAATTACAAGATTAATTTAGGTTTTTCAAATCATCCATCAGATTGAGAACAATATGTTTTTTGTCAATTGATAATTGTTTGGCATAGAGAGCTATCTGATTATCCAATTGCTGACTTTCAGAAGTATGTGTATCGGTGCTCCAAAACAATTCATTTGCGTCTATTTTGAGAGTATTGATTATTTTGGATAAAACAGAAAGTGAAATTTTGCTTTCACCACGTTCAATTTGACCAATAAATCCGCAGGAGCAGTCTGCATATTCACTTAATTGTTCTTGTGTTAGATTATTTTTCAAACGGTAGAAACGTATGATTTTTCCTATATGCTTTATGAATTCTGTATCCTGCATGATTTACCTGCCTTCATATTTAAACTATAGATATTGTAGGTAAAAAAATTAATATTTTGAATATAGTATTACTATCATTTGCGATAGTAATACTACTATATTTGCAAAAGGTGTGTATATTTATGTCATTAGTGCATGAGCTATTGTATATACAGTGATGTTGAGTAGAATTGAGAGTGTAAAGAATAAAAACAAAGGAGCAAAGAATTATGGTTAAAAAAGGTATAGTAAAATTTTCAAAAATCGTTGCAACATTTACAATGGTACTTGCTGTTGTCTCTGTGAATGCAACATGTTTCTTTTTTTCACATCAGCCAGATATCCCAGACTCATTGAAAAAAAGAAATGATTAAGAAAGCAAGTACACTAATTGTTGAGTTTTGGATTAAAAATGCAATAATCAAGACTGATGATAAGGAATCATACTGCTATGGTATGGAATTGATTTTGTCTACATTAATAAATGTTGCTTTTATGGTTATATTATCATATTACGTTATAGGATATCCTATAGCATTTATTCCGTACATAGCAGTGTATACTCCGTTGAGGTTGACAGCTGGAGGATATCATGCACGTAGTCATCTTAAATGTATCTTGTATACGCAGATTACCTTTATTGTATTTGTGTTGTCTGCATTGGCATTGGGAAAAAAATATATATGGTGTTTGATGGTGCTATATATGGTAGCAGTGTTAACTGTACTGAGATTGGCTCCGGTTGAAGCAGAAAATAAACCATTAACAGTAGAAGAAAAGCATAAGCAACAATTAAATACATGGGGATTTCAGACTATCATTTTAATTGTAATTGTTATAGCAGCAATTTTTGGAGTAATGAAAAATGAAATAGTGCTTTGTGTTATGGCTGCTAATATTTCGGTAGCGATTTCGTTGATTCTTGCAAAAATTATTGATTGAATGTCAAACATGTACGAATTCGTGTCATTCATGTATCTATCATTGCTATTTAATCATTTTAGTATAAGATAAAATTTAAACATTAGAAATTTTATTAGATAGGAGAAAATAATTGATAATTGAAGGTGAATGGAGAGAGACCAGTTTAGCATTTATTGATTTTATAAAAAATTAATTATAATGAAGACCCATATGATTACTTGAAATGCATGGGATATGAAATACCTTATATAAACAATTTGAAATGTGGAATATTATATGATTACTTTAAGTCGTATATAGAATTATTCAGATTTTTAGCAGACATAAAATCAGATATAAATTGCTTGGTTTTTGCACCTAATATAAATAGCAATGAAATGAAAAAAAAGTTTATAGCTATTGTAATGTCTGATATTAACTTAAGTAAAAGTATAATTTTAGTTAATCAAGAACAGTATTCATATATATTTGATGTATATTTTCCAGATTATAAGTTAGTTACAGTTTCATATAATAGTAAACTTGACATAGCGTCATTTATGTGTTTGGACGATTATTTACATAGCTTGAAAAGTAAGAATAGAATTTTTTTAAATAAATGTTTAAAACATTTTAATGATTTTGGGGACGTTTCTTTTGGAAAATTAGATATTAAAAATGAAAAAAGTACTATGATAGATTTATATATTGAGACTTGCGATAGGCATAAAGATTTTAGAGAATGTGATGATTTTTTCCTTAATCTAGATGAAACTCAAAAAGTGGAATGGTATGGCATTTTCAAAGAAAGTGAATTAATAATGTTTTCAGGGTATTGGAAAAATAGCAATTCTGTTGTTTTTGGAATGTTTGGTAAAAATTATAAGTATGAAAAACTTATAAGAAAGTCATATGCTTATTTTGTGATGAATATTAATATGATTCAACAAGCTATAAACGATAATTATAAAATTATTTATAGTAGTTATGGTGAAAAAAATATTAAGAAACAAATGGGATATATGATAGAAAATTATGCGTGTGTTATGCCGAAAAATTAAAAAGAAAATATAGGAGTTAAATAGATGGATTCATATATATTAATGAATGGATTGTGTAACCAAAGTGTAGATTGTGTTAGCAAAGAAATTAGAAATTTGGAGGAGTGTGCGTGGAAAAAAGAACTTGGAGCCTCACTCGAACTTATTAAAAAAAGATTAAATATTTTTCCAAATGGTTTATGGAGACTGTACCATAATGCAAAATTAGTCTCATATATGTATTATATTAGGATTGATGAGAGAAAAAAATATTATTCTTGGTTTGATTATTGTGATAATGGAACATGCGAAAACTTTAAGAATGATGGCAAGCTATTGTTTGGAGTGTCTATTGGATCTATTGAAAAACATATGGGAAATTATTTGTTTAGTATGGGCATGGATAAAATTATTGAAGGATATTATAAAAATGTTGAAAAGGTTTGCATGTGTAGTCGTATTCCATCATTAAGTCGATCTTTTAAAAGAATTGAAGATGTACCGTGCCTTGAACTTAATGATGAAATTTTGATGAGAGACCATGTTGTTAAAATGTTTCTAAATAAGGGGTGCAAACCTATGGAACTTTGTAAGGATGGGTATTATCTTGATCAAGAATCATTAGGGTATAGTTTGACGATGGGGAGGCTGGTTAATGGAAATAGTTCATTATAAATCTATAAAAGAAATTCCTCAGAATGAATGGGAAAAATATGGATTGGATTTTGCATTATCAGATGGGGTTTATGATTATGCTATATATAATGAAAAATATTCAGTCTATAGTGTAAGCTATTTGAAGATAATAAGTCGAAAGACTATTTTTTGTATTATGTATCAATTTAAAAATCTCGGTGAATCGGTAAATGAACAATGGTATGTACAATATTTAAAGAAATTTTTCGGAGAGCATATTGTAGAAAATATCAAAAAATTAGGATATAAAAAAATAGTTTTAATAATGTTTCCTAAAATGAAAGAAAATATTGTGGATATAGAAAATAGTGTTACAAGATATTTGCAAAATTTATTTTTGGATAAAAAATGGCTTTTAATTTATTCTTTGTTTGAGAAACCTAAATACAATAAGGGATATATATATAAACAACCACCATATATGTATTTTAAGATAGATGTTTCATCAATGGATGAATACTTAGAAAAAAGTAACTCAAAAGTAAGACATACTATAAAAAATGATAGGGGTAGACTTATAAAAAATAAGGTAAGTATAAGAAAGATAAATTATAAAACTTATTATAATGAAATTTGTGAATTAAATAGACTAAGTCTATATAAAATGCCAAAATCATTGCTGCAATATATTTTAAAACTAGAGAAAAATAATATAAGTGACACAATTGGTTTTTTTAAGAATGATAAATTGGTTCAGTATGTAACGATTTTAAAATCAGATAAAATTTCTTATACGATTGCGGGAAATATGAATGAAAGTTTACGGGAGTGGTCTGGAATTGTAAATGCTTATAATATTTTTCTTGAATATAGCATTAATAGTAAAATTAATATAGCATATTTAGGATATGAATGTTGCGAAGAAAAAATACGTAGGGGAGCTGACAAAATATTTAAATATTTATATGTTCCTGAATTATAGAAAATTGATAGGATGATAAAAATGAAAAGGAATATTAAGGTTTTTAATTATTCATTTATATTAAGAACAATCGGACTTGGAATGTTTAATACATTATTTAATATTTATATTTTGGAAAATAGTAACTTTTCAAATGCTTTTTTAGAAAAGTTTCTTGCAATTGGCAATTTTTCAATGGCAGTATCAAGTTATTTTATAGGTTTTACAATTGATAGGTATAACAAAAAAAAGCTGATGCTATTTTTCTCAAGTATATGTGCTATATGTATATTTGGTGAAGTTGTTATATCTAATGAAATTGTAATGTATGTTGTTTCAGTTATATATGGGATTGGTGCAGCAGGTCTAATAACAATAGTACCACCTATACTTATGACTTATAAAACAGAAGAAAATAGAAATTTTATTGTATATAATCGTGCTATTAATATTATTTCTTTAACAATTGGAGCGTTATTAGCCGGACTATTAACTGGAAAGCAATTCAGTATATCAATAAAAAATGTACTTTTAATTGTTCCGATTCTATACATTGTCTCTATTATTGTATTCACATTACATGATAACATAGCTAGTAAAAGTAGAGAAAAAAGTAAAGAAAGGAATTTTTACCTAAAAAAGTTAGTTTCGGAAAGATATTGGATACTTATAATAGTAGCTTTTCTATGTTTAGGATTTGCACCATTGTTGGTTAATTTTATTAATGTGTATTTTTATAATCGGTATAATATTGATGTTTCAAATATTGCATATATGTATGCATTAATCAATTTTTGTTCTGGAATTACAATTTTTTTTGTTTCAAAAATGGAATTTAAGTCAATAAAGTGTATTATGTCAATGGTTGTATTGATCATTTTAGATAATATAATATTGGTAGTATGGAATAATCTGTATATACAAGTATGCTGTGTTTTTGCATATATTTGCTTATTTGAATTACTAACGTCATATGTGTATGACATTGTCTTGTCAAAGACAAATTCAAATTTTCATGGACGTATAAGTGGGGTAATACAAGCTTCTTGTAATCTCTCTGAAACATTAGGCATATATATTGGTGGTGTGATGTTAGGGCTTAAATGTTATTGGCTTTTTTTTGGCGTTAGTATTATATCGACAGTTGTTAGTATTATATCAATAATTATTCTTATGAAAGAAAAGGATGACTAATGGATGAAAAGAAATTAATAAGTCAATTATATTGTAAAATTCGCAATGATAATAAAACATCGAAAAGCATAATTAATGATTCTTATAGGAAACTAAAACACAATTTGTGTAAAATTTATAAAACAATGGATGTAGACTTTGATTCCGAAATGCTGAAAGTAATGGATGAAGTTATAATATATTGTTCGATTTATATGACATTTAGAAATTTTCTTAGTTTCGATATAATACGTGATGTATTATTAGAGAATTATGATAATGTAATGAAATCGTATGGAGAGGAATATTGGGAAAAGATGAATTGTCAAATGTTTTCTAAAGAAAATATAGAAGAAATAAAAGTAGCAGCTTTTAAAAGTCAATATTCGTTGTTTAAAGATGATTATTTGGTTTATTTTGTTGAAGGAAAGGATAATATATCATTTGGAAATAATACATTACGTTGTCCTATTCACATATTTTGTTTAAAGGCTGGAATTTATGAATTTTTAGAAGTATTATGTGATATTGATTTTATAAGGAGCAAATATTTAAAATCTGGATTAGAACGGGAAAAATGTCTTTGTAAGAAGGAAAATAATATGTGCACTTTTAGATGGAAAAACGAAATGAAAATAAGGAGATAATGAATAATATGAAACCAGTTATAACAGATAAATATGAAATGAGTTATATAAGAAAAATGGGAAATCCAAAAACACATAAGACAGAAAATGAATTGATTATAATTTTGCCAGTAGGGTGCTATTGGGCAAAGAAAACAGATGGGTGTTCTTATTGTGGATATCAGACGTTAGTGGATGAAATGCGTACTACAACAGCTCCATATACATATGTTGAAATTTTGCAAACAGAAATTAAAAAATATGCGGAAAATATTGATAGAATAAGTTTTTTTGTGGGAGGATCATTTTTTGAAATTCCATATAAAGAAAGATGTGAGCTGATAAGCGAATTAAATAATTATCAAAATATAAAAGAGGTATGTATTGAGACAAGACCTGAATTAGTTACAAAAGAAAGCATAAAAGATATTTTAGATTGTTTAGGTAACAAAAAATTACAAATCGCATTTGGAGTAGAAGTTCTAATGAATATATAAGAAACCAAATACATAAAAAAGGCTTAGACGAAAATACATATATCAAGGCTATGAATATTTTACTAGATCTTAATGTTCATGTATTAATTTATGTTTTTGTAAAACCACCAATTCCATATATAACAGATGATGAAGCTATTGATGATGCTATGAAAACAATAAAAGATAGTTTTGATAAGGGGGCTTATGCAGTAGAATTGGAATGCGGTTATATTGTAGAGAATAGTGATATGTATAATTTATATAAGAATGGTAGATATAAACCACTTTCATTTTGGAGCATTCAAAAATTATTAAAGAATGCTATAGCATTAAATAGGGGAATAGTGCGTTTGGCATATTTTTCAGATACACCAAAACCTATTGCAGGTCCATCGAATTGTGAAAAATGTAATGATAAATTTATAAAAATGTTCGATGAATATAGAGAAACATTAGATCCCAAAGTGCTATTTGAGGAAATTCAATGTGAATGCAAAAAATATATAATACGATGATGGGGATTCGCTTTTATTTTTTTGGGGGAAAGAAATTAAAAGTTAAGTAGGTATGGTTTAATAGGTATGATGTGAGTTTATGAAGAGAACGTTGAGAAAGTATATCCATATTAACTATGTGTTTTCACAATAGGCTGTTTTAGTAAAAAAAGTATAATTGCTAACTTCCCATATTTTTCCTGCTCAGCATAAAATATAACTGTAATCGAACCCAAACGAATGAAGTTGGGACAAAGATCCTGTTAGATATGGGAAGTTGACGGCCATAGAAGGAAGGGGATACACAAGGCCATGTTAAAGCGAAAAACAATGACGTTTTACTTCGTTTACTCTAATCATTTATGTTTAGCACCAGATGTAAAGAAATATCCATGCCATTGGCTCATTTAATTGAGATAATAAACTAGAAAATAAGGAAAAAAAGACTTGCCTATATATGGAGGTTTAATGGCAGCTAAGTGGTAAATTGATATCATATCTGGTGATACAATTAGGATACCGAATGTGGTAGAAAAAGAATACAATCTTGAGTTTGCTACATCTATGGTACATCAGTTTATGCCTGGATTTTCATCACAGAAAAATGCTATCATACTTTGTGACAGCGGGTATATAAAGCAGAATTTTGTATCCATTTTGTCAAGTAAAGTGTCAGTTGAACAGGCGCAGAGTTAGTCTCTCTACGCTTGTGAGTGTTTTAATGAGTGCCTTATTCACTTACAACAACCTTACAATCCTTCTTGAAGCATGCAATTCCATATTTGATGAAATTGCGCATGCCATCCTGCTTCAGCTTATCCACATATGATTTTTCTTCAATCGGCTTCAGTGCCTCATCGCAGGCTGCATTCATATCGCCATTTTCGGCATATTTAAGCTCTATCACGATGCCGGTTCGGTTGTTTGGAACTTCAACGAGGATATCACTGTAGCCGGTGCCCAATTCGGTGTTTGATTTGATGAGCCAGCTTGCTTTGTAGCCCAGCAGACCGAGCAGGATACCGTGGTAGAAATTTTCTTTTTTATCTTTGGCAACTGCGGTATCCCTTATACTTATTGTATTCCAAAGATAATCGCCAAAAAGCTCTTCTATTTTTTCGGTATCCTTATCCACAAATGCATTGCAGAATTGTTCAAGTGTCTTTCCGTCATTTGCAGTTGTATCGCTGAACCATTCGCGGATTTTTTTTATGAAAAGGTTTTTAATCTCGCGGTTTGGTATTGATAAACGCACCCTGCCATCGTCAGTCACGCCCTGCTTGGTCAGGTAACCGGTGGTGAAGAGCACACTCCACAGGTTTGCAATGCTTTTGTCGATTTCATCGTAGGTCAGCTCCAGGGATATTTCTTTTTCAATGTATTCGCCTGCTATCAGGCACTCTATCTCATACTTGGTTTGGACATTGGCCTTGTCAATGAAGTTTCTGACTAAAGCATTTTCACTTGAATTTGACCAGAAATCCTGTGGCTTTGCAGTAGGCTCCAATCTGAGCAGATCCACGTAATTTATCACGTCCCAAGGACAGTATACATTTGCATTTCCAAAGTGATATCCGTCATACCATTCTTTTACATCTGCATAATGCTCTGAAAGATCAAAATACTTAAGTATTTCCTGAACCTCTTTATCTGTAAAGCCAAAGCACTCGTCATACATTGAATCCATGATTGAAACAATTTCAAAATTGTTAAGGCCTGTAAAGCTGCTTTCTTTTGATATGCGAAGACAGCCTGTCAAAATAGCAAACTGTAAGTAATCGTTGGTCTTTAGCGCCTGTCCGAACAAGCCTCTGATAAGAGAGACCATCTCATGGTAGTAGCCGTTATGGTATGCTTTGTCGAGTGGCACATCGTATTCATCTATCAGGATGACTGCCTTTTTGCCGTAATGTTTATATAAAAGCTTGGAGAGAAGCTTTAATGAAGTGGTAAATGTAGCATTGTCAAAAATGAACTTTCCTTTTTCTATATAAAGTAATCCTTTGAACTGTTCTTTTTCCCAAACTGTCAATTTATCACTTTCTGCCAAAAAGGAGAATTTGCTGATTTCATTTCCTATAATTCTGGAGAATACCTGAAATGCCTCATCATATGATAAACCCTCGACATCCTTAAGTGAAATAAATATCACAGGATATTTGCCCATATGCTCATCACAAAGAGATTTATTTTGTGAAATATATAATCCGTCAAACAGTGATTTGTCCGTGCCAATCTCGAAAAATGAGCGCAACATGCTCATGCCAAGAGTCTTTCCAAAGCGCCTTGGACGGGTGAACAGCGTTACTTTACTCCAATTGTTTAAAGTCTGCTCGATAAGCATAGTTTTGTCTATATAATAAAATCCAGACCTTCGTATATCTTCAAAATTTTCGATTCCAACAGGCAGTTTTAATATTTCCATGTGAGCCTCCCCGGTTAAAATATGTTCGATACATTCACATATAGTATAACTGATTTTTAGAGGAATTACAATTTCTATTGACTATTTAAAACTGACCCTAAAATGAAAGTAATGTTGCCTAATACTTGAACAATATCATGGGGTTGTCTATAATGTAGTAAAAAGAAAATGGAGTTTTAATAAATGAAACGATTTACAGCAATATTACTTACAGGCATGATGATATTTACCCTCGCATCATGTGGCAAAAAAGCACAGGATACACCGACAGAGCCTGCAACAGAGACACAGGCTGTAGAGAAGGTCGAGATGCCTACGGAAACGGAAGCCGTGACAGAGGCTGCAAAAGAAACACAGCAGACAGAAACACAACAGACAGAAGCGCAGCAGGAAGAACAGACTGCCGAACAGCCGGACGAGGAGCAGGACAATTCAGGTGAAAATAATTCCTCTTACCGGTATGTAGAAAAAGCATCCTATGAGAATGGAGAATCAGTGTCACTAAATCCTTCATGGCAGTATGCAGACCATTCAGCGATAAATTCAGGCTGTGCGGTCATGTACAAGGCTACAGCAAACCGCAAAAACATAGTAGTAGGTGTCAATGCCGGACACGGTACAAGCGGAGGAACTTCGGTGAAGACACTTTGTCATCCGGACGGCTCGGCAAAGACCACAGGCGGTACAACAGGCGCAGGCGCAACAAAAGCAGTAGCAGTTTCAGGTGGTATGTCCTTTAATGACGGTACACCGGAGAGCTCTGTCACACTCCGTATGGCGCAGATATTAAAGGACAAGCTGCTTTCGGCAGGCTATGATGTGCTTATGGTAAGAGACGGAAGCGATGTACAGCTTGACAATGTGGCACGTACTGTCATCTGCAATAATGCGGCGGATTGTCATATCGCTCTGCACTGGGATGGCGACGGACTAAGCTACGATAAGGGCTGCTTTTACATATCAGTGCCGGGAGGCATAAAGGGAATGGAGCCGGTTGCATCACACTGGCAGCAGCATGATGCACTTGGGGCAAGCCTGATAGAAGGACTGCGCGCCCATGGAGCAAAGATAAACGGTAATGGCTCAATGGCGATAGACCTGACACAGACCTCATACAGCACGGTACCGTCAGTGGATGTAGAGCTTGGCAACGCATGCTCTGACCACAGCGATGCCACACTTGAAAATCTGGCAGACGGACTGGTGCAGGGAGTCGAGGGATATTTTTAGTATATAAAGAGTTATGAAGTGGTACAACAGATAGAGAAAGGGAATATTATGACAGACAACAAATCCGGGGAGATACTCATAATAGAGGACGATAAGGACATTAATGATCTGCTTGCGACAGCGCTCTCAAAAGCCGGATATAGGACAAGACAGGCATGGTCAGGCACAGAGGGAGAGCTTTTGCTTAAGCTGGACAGGGAAGCTTATGCGCTTGTGCTATTGGATCTGATGCTTCCGGGGCTTTCAGGGGAGGAGCTTCTGGCACGGATAAGGCAGATGGATGCGTCACTTCCGGTGATAATCCTTACGGCAAAGGATGAGCTGGATGAGAAAATCAATCTGCTCGTGGCAGGCGCTGATGATTACATCACAAAGCCGTTTGAGATAAAGGAGGTCGTTGCCAGAGTGGCTGTGCAGCTGCGTCATGCGGTGGCAGATGTGCCTTCAAAGTCGGGGCAGGCAGGGGAAAACCAGACAAAAGCAGAAAATGAGACCGGGCAGGGAGATACTGCAAATACATACATAGCGGGACCCGTTAAAATAGAGCACAGACAGCTTGTGCTCGATCGGATTTCAAGACAGCTTTATGTAGCTGATAATGCTGTTGACGGCATCACAAAGCAGGAGTTTGCCATACTCGAGCTTCTCATGCGCATCCCAGACAGGTGTTTGCCAAGGAGGACATATTTGAATATGCCTGGGATGAGCCGTACATGGGCGAGACAAAGACTCTTGATGTGCACATCAGCAATATCAGAAAGAAGATAAAAAAGCTGACCGATGACGAGTACATAGAGACAGTGTGGGGCATAGGCTACAAAATGAAAGAGTAAAGGTAAACAAGCTTTACTCTTTTTTTACTTTTTGTTAGCGATGTATTAGGATTTTACATTTATATTATGATTAAAGGGTTGCTAAGGAAAAAAGAAAAGGAGATTTGATTGTGAGTGAAATATTATTGCAGACAAAGGCACTGACCAAGCAGTATGGGCACCAGAAGGCAGTTGACAATGTGGATATCCATATCAAAAAGGGTGCAATCTATGGATTTATCGGCAGAAACGGTGCCGGCAAGACTACCTGTATGAGAATGATCGGCGGTCTTGCAAAGCCGACAAGCGGAGAGATATCCATGTTTGGATATACAGGAAATGATTTATCGAAGGTACGCTCGAGAGTGGGCTGTCTGATTGAGGCACCGGGTGTATATCCCAACATGACGGCAAAGGAAAATATCGAGATGAAGTGCCGTCTCTTCGGCATCAGTAAAAAGGGCTATGCAGAGGGCATACTTGATAAGGTAGGTCTGTTAAATGTGGGAAAGAAAAAGACAAAGAATTTTTCACTTGGTATGAAGCAGAGGCTTGGAATCGGCATGGCGCTGGTTGGAGAGCCTGACCTTTTAGTGCTTGATGAGCCTATCAACGGACTTGATCCACAGGGAATTGCAGAGGTGCGTGATACAATTCAGAATCTGTGTGCACAGCAGGATATGACTGTGTTTATCTCAAGCCATATATTGGAGGAGCTTTCAAAGCTTGCCACAGATTACGGCATTATAAATAATGGAGCCCTGCTTCAGGAAATTACCAGGGAGGAGCTGCTTTCCAAGTGCAGTGAGAAGATTACATTGACAGTGGACAATCCGAATAAAGCAGTGCCTGTTCTCGATAATATGGGCTTTGTGAACTACATGATAGTGGACAAGAATCACATAGATGTTTATGAGCGCCTGAATGATAGCGCCGCCTTAAATACAGCGCTTGTCACTGCCGGAGTTTCGGTGGCACAGCTGGCGGTCACAGGAATGGAGCTTGAGACATATTTCCTTAGTATCACAGGAGGTGCGACAAATGTTTAATGCGGTAAGAATGGATGTTTACAGACTGATACATACAAAGTCAGCTTATGTTATACTGATAATCGCTATGGCGCTTGCAATCGCTATGAGCGGTATGACAGCTCTTATCAGAAGCATGGCGGCAGACAGCATCGTTGAAACAAATGAACAGGTCAACATGGTAAGTGAGTCAGACAGTGAGATAACAGGTGAATACGATACAGCATCAGCGGAAGCGTCGAATGGACCAACGGCAACAGTTGGGCTTGAGGTGGACGAATCCGACATGTCAGATGAGATACCGACCATAGCAGATATGATTGAAAGCGATATAGCAGGCCTAGACCTGGCTCTTTTACTTGCTATATTTACGGTGCTTTTTTCAACGGCTGACTTAAACAGCGGATATATAAAGAGTGTAGGCGGACAGGTGAAGAGCCGTGGAGTGCTGCTGTTTTCAAAGATGATAGCGCTTTCGGTATTTACCTTTGTGGCTATGGCACTTGATGTGATCGTCCAGTGTATTGCGACCCCGCTGTTTTTGCATGGAGCAGAATTCGGAGATGCAGCAGACTTATTTAAGATGCTTGGCAGCCAGTATGTGGTCACACTTTTGTTTGTATATTTTGTCATGGCAATGGCAATCATTATAAAAAACAATGTAATCAGCATGATTATCGCTGTATGCATGTGTACAGGTATCTTTACACTGATTTTCAGTGGAATCAATATACTTATTGAAAAAATCGGAGTAAAGAACTTTGATATAAATGATTACCTTATAGTCAACAAGATTTCTGAGCTTGATCTGAGTGCATCTGCAAAGACCGTAGGCGGTGCATTTGCGGTAGCCGCTGTGTGGGCAGTGGTGTCACTGATTGCAGTGTACGGTGTATTTAAACGCAGGGATATATAATGTGTTTTGAATGAGGGATAAAACATGATTTGGAAAATACTGACTGTAATACTTGCAGTTTCGGTAGCTGTCTTAATAGCTGTGCTCGTAAAAATAAGGGCACAGCTTCGTGACATTAATGAACAGCTTGATTTTTTATGCGAAAAGGATACAAATATGCTCCTTTTAACCGATACCAACATGGCTGATATCGGAAGGCTTAAGGAGCGCATAAACAGATTTTTAGAGCAATGGCACAGGCAGCGTGAGGCGGCGGCAAAAAAGGAGCAGATGATATCTGACACGTACACAAACCTGTCGCACGATATCCGCACTCCGCTTACCTCGCTGGACGGCTATTTTCAGCTGCTTAGGGATGAGACTGACAAGAGCGCGCAGGAGCATTATATAGATATCATCCAGGAGCGTATCACAAGCCTCAAGGATATGCTCGAGGAGCTTTTTATGTTCACAAAGCTTAAAAATGATAGCTTCAAGCTAGAGCTGTCAAATTGCTGTGTCAGCAGACTTTTAAAGCAGACAGTGTTTTCTTATTATGAGGAGTGGAAAAAGCAGGGCATTGAGCCGTCACTTGATATATGTGAGGATACGATATTTATCACTGCAAATGTGCAGGCGCTCAGGCGGGTGTTTCAGAATGTAATAAAAAATGCGCTGGTGCATGGGCAGAAGAGCATCTGCATACAGATGAGGCAACAGGATTCATGCAATTGCAGGGCTTCAGATGACGAGCGTACTTCAAAAAACAGGATTGTCCATATTTTGGTTTCAAATGATGTAAAAAATCCTGATGATATAGACGTGGACAAGGTGTTTGAGCGCTTTTACAAGGCTGATGAGGCTAGGAGCATATCATCGAGCGGGCTTGGGCTTTCGATTGCAAAGGAGCTTGTGGAGAGAATGGGCGGGAGTATTGAAGCAAGGCTTGAGGGGAAGCGGTTTGTTGTGGAAATATTGTTTAAAGGTGAACTGTTACAGCTTTTGTAATGTGATAATAATGTTGACACACATGAAACAAAATGATATACTGTTAAAGTGTTTGCGGGCATGGCGGAATTGGCAGACGCGCTAGATTTAGGTTCTAGTGGGAGACCGTGCAGGTTCAAGTCCTGTTGCCCGTACTGTTTACAAGGGTTTCAGAGGTTTTTATTACTTCTGAAATTCTTATTTTTTTATCATTTTTTCCTATACGAAAGGATACCACAATGCAGGCTTACAAGGATTTAGTAAAAGCACTTCCTGGCTTAAAAGAAGATATGCCACGCGCATTTTACATGCTCGCAGAGCTTTTTGATTACGGTTCATTTGATATATGCAGAAGTGACGACAAATATATAATCCCATATATCATGAATGACGCGGTGGAATGCTATCTGACTGTGGAAAATGCAGTGTTAAAGGGCGATTATCATAGCGAGGAAGAAATTATTTCGGCATCGTTGGTTTTAGGAAGTGAAAAAGGCTACGGACTCATTCTGCACCAGCAGGACAATGTGATCACACTCTGGTTTGATAATTTGCATGTGCATGAGGCATGCTTTAAATACCATGAAATAGGGCATTTCTGGGTAAAGGGACAGGAACAGTGGCGTATGCTTGTATATATGGTAGGAACAATCGCTGATAAGTATATGTACATGGGAAAGGAATACTGCAACGAGACAGAATGCTTTATCCAGAGCCTTATTTACTTTGCACCGTTTCGCAGATGGACACCGGTACCTGGCGATTTGATGGAGTATCATTTTCCAGCGCGTGTAGAGGGAATAGACATTATGGAGGAGCTTTGCAGGGAGGTTTCGGACACTGATTATCTTAAGCTCATTGCACGCTACAGGGCAAATCCATGTGAGAAAACGGAAAAGCTTTTGAGCAGACATTTAGCCGATGCAAAAAGAGTACCGCTTTATCAGTATATTTATAAGCTTGTGATAAAGGCATCAAAGGATTATCCGGAAAGAAATTACGGAAAGCAGATAAATGAACGCATAAAAGAAAAACGTAAAGCACTTGAACAGGAGCTGTTTCAAAAGGGGTACACCGGAAAATACCCTGTGTTTTCAAAGAAAAATACGACTGTGCACGTAATGGAGGAACAGCCCTACGTCACAGCAATTCTCGAGTGGGATGATTACAAATATAAGCAGCAACTCATGATTTCTGAGTGCAGTGCAAAAAAATATGATGGAATTAATGCAGGGTTTTTTAAGGGGATAGGCAGACACGGAAGAATTGTGCAGGTGTAGATGCATCAAAAGTATACATATAAATAAGAGTGTAAACATAAATAAAAGCCACGGAACAATCCGTGGCTTTCATAATACACTTATTACAAGGATGGGCTTGAGAAGACTCGAACTTCCGACCTCACGCTTATCAGGCGTGCGCTCTAACCGGCTGAGCTACAAGCCCTTGTGTTTTTCACAAAACGTATACTACAATATTTTTTGTAGGAAGTCAAGAGTTTTTTACTCGTTTTCTCCATCTGTTTTATTTTTCGGATATTCGTTTGAGTGTGCACTGATGACCTCATTAATCCAGTCTACACACTGTTTTTTACCGTCATCTGTAAATGGAAAGGTATTGTCAGTCTTTTTGCTGTCGTCGGTCAGGTCAAAAATATACGGCCCAGGCCATATCCAGGCATGAAATATTGGCTCACCCTTTTCCTCGGGTGTATCCTCGGTGGCTTCCTTGATGACAGGCTCCTCACGCTTTATGAGAAAGCGCATGCCGTTCATCCAGCCGGTAAAGGTTGTTTTTTTATAGTAGTTGAGATTGAGTGCATCGTCGTATGTAAGCATAGGTGGCTCCTTGATATATAATGATATGTAATTATACACCAAATATCCGTTTAATGCCAGAATAACGCCGGTACTTAACAATTCAAAGCAATCATGCGCTGAAAATTAATATTTTAATGCAGGAATAAAAATGAATAAAAATGAATAAAAATGTATAAATAACGCTTATAAGCTGCATAAACTGCCCTTATTAATGAGTATTATAAGAAAAAGATTAATTTTTATGCAGAAATAAAATTGATATAGGAAAATATAATCCAATTGACAAAGTATGATTTCTGTGTATAATAAAAAAGAATTGTTCGCGTCAGAACGACAGTTGTATCAGACAGCAAGATTAGGGAGTGTGTAAT
>ENA-OQCF01000052-OQCF01000052.1-human-gut-metagenome-genome-assembly--contig:-NODE-52-length-41297-cov-3.540734_pt1 | contig 41297 bp, 49 predicted proteins | sample MGYA00242756_ERZ504573 | MGnify/ENA primary metagenome ERZ504573 (study PRJEB26092, sample SAMD00036240) | human gut metagenome | host: Homo sapiens | study: EMG produced TPA metagenomics assembly of... | reverse complement strand
ATGCGCATCTCCTGTTTACCGGCATCATGTGTCACTGTCAAGGTATGCCACTTATCATCATTTATGGGTTGGCGCAAGGCAGTAGGTCTATATTCCCATGGAGTGTTTTTCCCATCGCAAAAGTGCACTATCCATGATCCGTTGTCTTGGGTGCCTATCCAAATGCCTGCTTCGTTTGGTATATTGTTCTTTTTATTGGTAATCAAGGCTTTTTCACCTAATTCACGGGCATGACTACGCACCTTTATAGAAAAGGTAAAAGAACCGCTCATGCTTACGGAATCTATTTCAGATACTTTTATTCCATGGCGCTCAAAGGCATTTTCACTTAAATCAAGTATTTCTCCGGGTTGTACAAAATATCTTATCTCTTTGGCCGTCAAAAAAGCAGGCAGGAAGAGCAGTATAAATAATAGTTGCTTTTTCATACTGAATTTATTGTTTATTCAAAATATTGTTTTATTGATGTTGCTTTATCCCAATATTATGGCTGTTGATATAATTTTTATCTATCCAACGAGTAAGAAAATAATCCATAGACCGAACAAAACGATTGTAGTTTTTACGCTTGTTGTCTGTCCATCCTGTTTCGGCATGGGCCGCCCAATATGGATATATCATTCTATACATATCCTCCACTTGTGGTATCCATTCTCCCCACATCTGACACCCTATACCTATAATCTGTTTTTGTTCCTGCATGGTAAGCCCTTCGGGTATTGGATTGAACGCATATGCTTTTTCCAAAGGGATAGGTTCGAAATCATATTCCAACCCAGGCGTTATACGGTCATGGTTAAAGTTCAGATAAGTATATTTAAAATAACTGTTAACTATCTTATAACCTCGTTTGGCTGCCTTCCGTAAAAGGTCATGATTGCCAGTCCAGAACTGTACCACCGCGTCCTCTGAAAGCTGGTTTCCTGCTTCAATTGTAACTTCACTTTGGTATCCATGCAATTTGTCACCAGTTATATCATTCCAACCCATCATTATTCTTCCTTTCGATTTCAGATAAGAGGCTATATGGTTAGTGAACCACATCTGAAGTTCGGCAGCTGAGTTTATCCCTTTTTCTTTCATGAATGTTCGTACCTCGGATGAGTTATTCCATTGCTCTTGTCGCACTTCATCGCCACCAATGTGAATGATTCTCGAAGGAAACAGTTCCATCACTTCATCGAGTACATCCTTCAAAAAAGTACGTGTGCGTGGATCGGCTACATTGAAGGCACTGTTTTTGACTCCAAAGGTACAAGGCACTTTGATTTTTTCATCTGTACTGCCTAACCAAGGATACGCGGCAATGGCGGCTGAAGCATGTCCCGGCATCTCTATTTCAGGAACAACTGTAATGTGAAGATTCCGGGCATAGGAAACAATTTCTTTTATTTCACGCTGTGTATAGTATCCATCGAACGGCTTACCATCGAACACTTTGCTTTCATACCAGTTGAGCTGAGTAGAATCTCTATGCGCGCCTATTTCTGTGAGCAGCGGATATTTCTTTATTTCTATACGCCATCCCTGGTCTTCGGTAAGATGCCAATGGAAAGTGTTCATTTTTAAAATAGCCATTTCATCCAACAATTGTTTTACCTCTTTCATGCCCTTAAAGCTCTTCCATCATCAAGCATGAATGAGCGCCATTTAAAAAGCCGGAGCATCATCAATGACTACATAAGGTATTCTTATTTGTCCTTGATGAGTGGTAATAAGCTGACGGAAAAGTCTGCAGACCATAAAAACACACCTTGAGGTGTGGAACCTTCAATACGGATACCTTGTTCGTTTACAGTAAGACGATATCCTTCAGGATGGGGAATCCACTTAGATAAAGTCAATTGCATATTTCCCTGCTTGGTGTGTTGTACGATGAGTCCATGTTCCTCTAACAACAGTTGTTTTAAGTAATCGGCTTCATTTTTCAAGGCATTGGGATAAACAAGCTGACAGGACATAAAAGGATAATGTCCCGGATGAACCTTTACCTCATTGGGATAAGGAAGTATTTCTAAAGGTGCAGTTTGCGCTACAAGCATACCTGCCAAGTATAAATATATTATTGATAATAAAAATCGTTTCATATTCGAACTATTTGTTTATATTGAATGTCCAATTTCCACCTTCTTTCATAGTGATAAAGATACTTTCATCCTTATCTTGATGAATGCATTTGACTATGCTGCTTTTATGTGATATGTCTTTCCCGTTTTTCCAAATTAGCTTGTTATTCAACGTGATGCTTTTGCATTGGAAAGGCAGGCAGATGGTAGCACGTGGACCTTGTGGTGAATTTACCTGAAGTTGAAACGTCCTTTCATCATCTTTAAAGGAAACTTTAATGTTTCCTTTAACTGTGGGAACTAAAATTTCAGCCTCTTTCACTCCTGTAGGTTGCGGAGCTATACGATAAGCCTTATATCCGGCTTCCGTAGGAGTTATACCGCACACATATTGCGACAGGATAGTAAGACCGCCGCCACTCCAGGCATGATTGGTAGTACCACCGGGGAATCCATTAGGACCAATCCCCCATCCTTCATAAAGGGTCGTGTGTTCAGAATCGTTCACCATTTCAGCAAAACGCCGTTTCATACGCTCCATCCCATAATAATTTTCCCCCATTCTAAAAAGAGCTTCTATGACATACTTTTCCATATAAGGACTGGCATGTTCATTCTGCTTCAATACTTTAATCAATGCAGGATATTTTTCTTTATCTGCTAAGCCAGACACGATGGCTAAAGCTTGTACCCGGTCATCTGTCTTTAGCCTATAATCAGGATGACGGTAAGCTTTTCCATTCCAAAATGCGGCGTTAAATGCCTTTTTCAGTGCTTTCATCTCTTGGAGTATAGCATCTGCTTCTGCATTCATTCCCAAAGCGGTAGCCATGTGTTGCTGCCCTTTTAGAGCAATATAGTACCAAGCATTAAAGAGCGCTTTGATATCAATATTTTTTCCCCAATCACCCCAAGTCCATTCTCCGGCTCTGAAGGTGATGGTACCATCGTTATTCTTCTGCCAAATATCCAAGTATTTTTGTATTTTGGGATATAGATCTCTAATGGTTTTAAGGTCTCCTGTATTCAAATAATAATTCCAAAAACCAAAGTAACCGATAGACGCCAACATTTGACCGGGAAGTTCAGTGTGATAGTTGGACGAAGGGATAGGAGCGAAGATTTCTCCTGTAGGACGCTGCCACCCCATGAGTTCATACATCCCTTTTTTCATGAGCAGATGGCTGCTCACCGACAATGCATAGAAGGCTTCTCCTGATTCGTTCACTTCATCACCCCACCATTGAGCCCGCTCTCTGTCAGGACAATCCATATAAGTATCACGCATGGTAATATAAAGTGTGCGTTGTGATTTCTCCCACATTTTATTCAAGAAAGGATCGTTACAGCGAAAGTATCCTTCGAATTCTGTGTTATATCCTGTCTCTCTGAACTGTACTTTGGTAAGGTTTATTCCTTTGGGATAAATGTAATATACTTTCTCACCGTTCATCCAACCTTTATTTTCATACGACTGCTTTCCTTTTTTGGTCAGATATTCTGCTCTGACATTATATGCGCTTCCTCCTTGATAGTGGCTTGTAAATATAGTAACGACTGAATGGGCTTTCTCTGCTTCCAACTCCATGTAAGGCATAATTTGAGCATTGTAAGGAAGCTGACAAACTAAAGTATCATTTATTGTACCGCTGTGAACAGTTTGTGAGACGTAATTCTTCAAACCAAAATCTTTCCAAAGCGGAATGATACGATGATGCAGTTTATTCCATGGTGCATCGCCTTCCTTTCCAACCACACGTGCTTTGGCCCAATATTGGCATGCTGCGTTTTCACCTTTTTCCCAATTGTCCATAGCGAGTTCTGCATTAAATCCGATACTTGATTCAGGTAAACGGAAATTAGGATACGGCGCCAATGGGGTATAATAAGCAGGGTGCATGGCGGCTTTCCACGAGTCATCACTCTGCAAGGTGAGCTCAGCAGTTTGGCAATCGAACAAGAAAGCGCCTTGACCACTGGGATTATATGAAAATCCTTCTTTGCCAAAATACCATACTAACGCAGATATAAGATTATGTCCTTGCTTGAGGTGTGGGGCTATATCCACTTCATCATAATAGGTGTCATTGGGATTAGGACCACGTTTTACGGCACCTTCCAAGACAACCAGTTTGCCGTTAATCCAAAGCCAATATTTGCTGTCTGCTGCAATACGAGTTAAAGCTTTGGCAGGAACAGCATTTATATTAAATTCCTTTTGAAAGCATATCCAAGAATTTGTCGCATTTTGATTCTCAAAAGCAGTAATCCATTGTGGAACAGACACCGCAGACAACTGTAGGGAAACAACACATAGGATGACTAGAGTTAAGAAATATTTTTTTCATGATATAGAAATGAGCTATACGGTTTATAGAAGACATGAACTATCTATCTTCTATTTATTATTCTATTTTTTATTATAGGGCTAGGGAGCTATCCCCAGCTATAATTGTGTAATTACCAAAATTTAGTTTGGCTAAGGTTTTCATTTAGTATAAGCTGTTGCTTTGGTATCGGAAAATAATAATATTTAGGTTCTTCAAATTTACGTGTGTTCGAATTTACTTCAGTAGACGACATGATGTAACCATGATCTTTTTCTGACAGACAAATCGCAGTTTGGGCTCCTGAACTTTCTTTCATATAATAGAATACATAATTGTTTCGTTCCGATTCAGGTATTGTATTAGCTGCTTCACTTTCAAAAATACCTACATCAGGAATTCCGTCACCTGTAAGTCGTGTAGTCCAAATTGGTCAATATATACACCTTGCTGAATCTCTTCAAATAATCTCCCTGATTTCCATCGAAGCAAATCATCATATCTAAAGCATTCGCAAGCAAATTCAATTCTTCGCTCACGACGAATTTCGAGAATAACTTCCTTTTGGGAACCTGTTACATTAGGATATTGTTTTTCCAAATTTGCATTCAAGTTCAAAGAAGCTATAATATGGACAGGCATACCCACTCTATCTCTTACTACATTGATGGTTGCATCCAAATCCGCCTGCTTCAAAATACCCAACTCCGCTTTAGCTTCAGCGTAAATATATAAAATTTCAGCATAACGCATTACCGGGATGTTCATTGTAAGAACGAAACCAATCCATTTGGTCAGCTGTTTGAGCTACAAATTTAGTTTGAGATATCCTCCTAAGTATAAGTTAGGAACAAAAGGCCTGTTTTCTCCCGGACGAATATATCCTGGATACATAAAAGTTTGTTTATAACGGGGATCCCGATTCTTGAACGTCTCGGGCATAGACATCTTATCATAATCAGGAACTGAGGTGAATGGAATAGCTTTACCATTTTTGATGTATTCATAATTTTCCATTAAGCTACGGCTTAAACTGCTCACATAACTGAAAACTCTTCTTGCTGCATCATGTTTAATGTTTTGCTTGTCATCAAAATCCTTAAACAAGAGAATTTCCGGACTATCTCCTAAATTATTACTTATGAACAGATTTTCATAAGCATTATCTATTCCTCCTCTTTTATCAATAGAAAACAAATGGGTTTCCATTATTTTTTCACAAGCGTTTATAGCTATCTTATAGAAATGTTCGGCACTGACCTGTAACCCCAATTCATCATGATATTTACGGAAAGAGGCTTCATGCAGCGCTATACGAGCCATCATGCCATAAGCATACCATTTATTGATGACACTTCTATTCTTCATATCTGCCGAGATATGGTTGACCGCAAATTCCAAATCTTTAAAGATAGAATCGACAACTAACTCACGACTGTCTTTCCCTTTGTAAAGAAGATCTGTACTCGTATCTTTAAGTGAAGTGGAATACCAGGGTACTTCATTGAAACGTTTTATCATCTCATAATACCACTGAGCACGCATCAAACGTGTAATTCCAATATAGTGATTGATGACCGTAGGTGATCCTTTTGTCTTATGGACATTCTCCAGAAGAATATTATACTTTCTCAAAGTACCCCAATTATCCCAACCTCCTACTGACTGTTCGGTGATTCCTCCATGCATCATGTTGACTATTTCTGTAGGTTCAGATAGATAGAAGCATTGTCTGTCGCGTAATCGTGATAATAATAGATTAACTCATTATAGAAAGTATTAGTATAAAGTTCCAAATCTTTTTTCGGAAGTAAAGTATGTTTTATCCGACAAATCGGTATCAGGATACCTTTCCAGAAAGGAATCATTACAACTGACCAGTAATAGTCCACATAAAATATATGCTATTTTTTTTATTTTCATAATTAGTATTTTTTAGAATGATAAGTTTAATCCAAAGGTGAACAATCGTTGCATAGGATGGCTGGTTCCTAATATTTCAGGGTCATAATTCTTTGAAAGCTTGGTAAACTCAAAAATATTATCGCCTGTAAGATATAATCTTACTCGTTCTAATTTAGCTTTCATCGTAAACTTTTTAGGTAATGTATAACCGATAGTGATATTCTTTATGCGGAGATAGGCTGCATTTTGCAAATATCGCGTCTGATTAATTGCCAAGTCCTTTCCACCTTCTGCAATATAAGATTTTAATCTTGGGAAATAAGCATCAGTATTTTCTGGAGTCCAATGGTCTAAATTATTTTCAAGCACATTTCCCCAAGGAGCTCTATATATGCCAAAGAAATAATGACTTTCCGGATACCAATCCTTTTTGCCTACTCCTTGCAACAGAACACGGAAATCAAGTCCATTCCATTCGGCTGTAAAATCAGCACCATAATTATATCGTGACGCATTGTTACCAATTACTTTATAGTCACCAGGATCATTTACAGTCCAAGAACCATTGTTAATCTTTCCATTGTTATCCAAGTCCTTATATTTCAAATCTCCCGGTTCAATAGGACGGTCACCAGGATAGGAAGTTACATCCCATTGATCAGCATGGTTATCAATATCTGCTTGATCTTTGAAAAATCCTTCTGTCACTAATCCCCATATTTCTCCTATCTCACAGCCTTCATACCAATCGTCCAAATTACCAGTAGGATTATCAAACCGAGTAATAAAAGAACGATTGTCTGACAGGATAAATTTGACATTATAGCTAAAAGGCTTATTCCCCAAATTAAACAAGTCTCTCCATCCCAAGGATATTTCCCAACCTTCAGTTTTCATATCTGCCGCATTAATGCGTGGCTCTAAAGCTCCCAACACACTAGGAAGAGTCTTACCTTTCGTAAGCATATCTTTCGTATCTCTGCGATATATATCTCCCGAAAAGGTAAGCCGGTTATTAAAGAAATTCAAATCCAATCCTATGTTTTTGGTATATACTTTTTCCCAAGTCAACGAATTTGAAACTAGGCCACTGGGGGTAACGCCCATAGGTTTTATACCATTAATCAACAATTGTTGTTCGCTAGATCCCATACTTGCAATATATTCATAGTAGCTTACATCCTGATTGCCTAGAGCTCCATACGAAATTCTCAATTTCGCGTAATTCAACCAATTTTGGGTGGCATGCATAAATTTCTCTTGTGAAATAATCCAAGCAGCTGATATAGAAGGAAAGAAACCGAAACGATCATTTTTGGGGAAGCGAGAAGACCCATCATAACGTCCATTTGCTTCAAAAATATATTTATTGTTATAAATATAATTCAGACGGAAAAAACCACCACGCGTGGCCCATTCATAATTATCCTCGCGCACACGTGCACTTCCGGTAGCTAATTCTACGCTGGGTAATGATGAACTAATTAATTCTTCACGCTCACCTCGCATATATCGGTGTGAGTTATATTCTTGATTAAATCCAGCCAATGCACTTACCTGGTGTTTACCAAATGACTTAGTAAAGTCTATATAAGCATTTACACTAGTATAGTAATCTCTTTCCTTGGCAAGTTGAGCCATATCTACCCAACCTAAATATTCATCGGCAAGATTAGGCCCCTGTTTATAAGGTATGTTCATATCACTATCCCATTGTTCTGTTTCTCTATTTCCCAATCGGGCCGTTGCATCGGCTTTGATAGATAATACATTCTTAATCAAAGCCAGTGTCATAGTAAATTGCGATTGCAGACTGAGTTCCGTCGTTTGGGCTTCTCCTTCAGAAGTGATCCAATCAATTCTGCTCCTTCTTTTGTCCATGACCCATCAGGATTCTTCACGGTCATTAAAGTATTGGTATCATTAATCCTATTAAATAACCATGAATAGAAGGAACTAGGTCGCTTGTATGTATAGTACAGAGCAGACGTATTATTGCCAAAAGTCAACCAATCGGCTACTTTGAAATCTACTTTTGAGCGGAAATTATAACGATCCATAATGTCCTTATTAATTTTTAAGAGCCCTCTTTCCTGCATATATTCCATACCTATATAATAAGAAGCCTTTTCGGAAGCGCCTGACAAACTTAAATTATGAGAGTGAGTTATACCTGTGTTATCATATATTTCCGAAAACCAGTCTGTATTCCCTAAATAGGTATAATATTCTGGATTACTGAAACTTGGAATCACATTAGGTAAGGTTGGGTCTTCTTTCATCTTTTCAATGTATTTTAAATCCTCGTCTGAATAAAGATCGTACCAAGCTTACCCATAATTTTTTTATAGCTAGCCTGTATATAAGGATCTTTTACGATTTTAGGCATGCGCCCCAATTTACGCACTGTAATGGAGTTGTCAAAATCAACATTGATCTTTTCCCCTTTTTCTCCTTTTTTAGTAGTTACTAAAATAACCCCATAAGCGGCTTTTGCACCATAGATAGCCGCTGATGATGCATCCTTAAGAACAGATATACTTTCTATATCCGAGCTGTTCATTCGGCTAAAGAATGCAGTTTCGGTTGGAATACCATCAATCACAATTAAAGGAGAACCACCATTAATAGAAGTCTCACCTCGAATATTGAAGGTTGGAACAGAATTAGCTTGGCCATCACCAATACTTATATTAAGGTTAGGTACGATACCCTGTAACATCGTTCCTATGCTATTGGTTGCTCTATTGGCTAAAGTTTTTCCTCCTACACTTTCTACAGCACCACTCAAATTAACTTTTTTTTGTGTACCGTATCCCACGACTATCACTTCATCCAGCATCTCATTATCTGAAGTCATGGTGATATTGATGCGTGTACGGTTTCCCACAGTTATTTCTTGTTTTTTCATTCCGATATAAGTTACTTCCAGCACTGATTTATCGGTAATATCACCACTTAACGTATAATCACCGTCTATATTGGTGATAGTACCGTTTGAAGTACCTTTAAGCATGACGCTTACACCTATTAAAGGTTCACCATTCTCATCTAAGATACGTCCCGTTATTTTACGTGTTTGTTGCAAAATGGCAGGTTGGGGCTTGTTTGAAAGGACTATATGACTTCCTTCCATAGTATAATGTATTTCAGTATCATGAAAAAGTTCGTCCAAAACTTTTAGATACAGGAGTGTCATCTGCTCTTACCGACACTTTTTGATGAGTATCGATATTCGAATTGATAATAAACAAGTAATCTGTTTGGTTTTCAATTTCATTTAAAACAGACTCAAGAGTAGCATTGTTCTTGGTGAATGTAATGCGTGCGTTTTTGCGAGTGTATATTACCCGCAAACATACTGAAAATTGACACAAATACCAGAGTCAGGTAATTTTCATAATCTTATAAATTCGATTTGTCCGTAATTTTTGGGGGTATAAAATTTCCCATCAAAGAAATATTATTCATATCTTTGTTACACTTTAATGATTAATACAGTTATTAGAATTGTGTTAATAGTGAGTGCTGACATGCGGCCAAACTTGTCGGCACTCTTTTTTTCAATTGAAAGGAATGTGTTTTCTTAGTATTGTTTCATAGGCAAATTTATTTTATGTAAATAATATGGTTTTCTTCATCGCGTACAAACTGAAAATCCACATCTTTTTGTAGCACTCGTAAAGCATATCGCACACCATCAGAATGACGGAACTTACCTGTACAACGATAATTCATCACAGCTTTATTTTCTATACGGATTTCCACACCGTAGTATTTTTCAAATTTATGAATGATATAAGGGAAAGTTGCATCCTTGAAACTGATAATCCCCTCTCGCCAACGATAAGGATTATAATCTTCAATAGGAGCCACTTTTATTTCTCCATCTTTAAGATAAGCCATCTGGTTAGGTTTGAGTTGGCACTGATAATTGCCTGCGGTTATCTTTACAGCCCCTTCCATCAACGCTGTCGCAAAGGTACTGTCATCCGAATAAGATTCCACATTAAATTGGGTACCAAGCACTTCTACATTTCCTTTTGGAGTTTGTACAATAAAAGGTTTATGAATATTTTGAGCAACCTGAAAGTAGGCTTCACCGTCAAGTTTAATCCGGCGTTCTTTATCTGCGAAAACTGCAGGATATTCAATTTTAGTACGAGAATTCAGCCAAACTTTGGTTCCATCAGACAATTCCAAATTGATACGTTGACCAGCTGGAACACTGATTTTTTGAGCAGTGAGCCAATATTCTTGTCGCTCTTGGTTCTTGTAAAATAGTGTGATGACCAGAGTAATCGCTGCAACTGCTGCAATTTCTATAAATTTCCTAAATTTAAACTTCTTTTTTGAAGACTTGTGAAACAGTTTCTTTTTTCGTGTCTTTACTCAGAAGCAATGTCATATCATACATCTTTCTTTCTTTAAAATAAGTACGACGGTTTTCAGTTGATGCTTCCATCCACTTACGAACTTTCATCTCTTCGTCCGTAGTAGCCTGACCTTCAAAAAAAACGTATTAACAAATTTTTATCCATACTCTGTTATATTGTATAATAAAAGATAATATAAATTTATTTATCTTCTTACTATACATATAAGCAAGTGATGCTTTCATATCCCTAATGAAAAAAAGGTGTTTTTTTTATTTTAAAAGGAAATAAATAAAAAAAAAGGTAGATAATCTTTTAGTTGTATCCGTAGTTCTCTTAAAGCTTTTGTGATATGAAATTCTACCGATTTATAGCTGATATTCAGCTTTTCGGCAATTTCTTTATGCGGAAGGTTCTGAATACGGCTCATTATAAAAATTTCTCGGGTACGTTCTGGCAGAAGATCCAAAGTGTCATTGACTATTTTTTGTGCTTCAGCCGCAAAATTTCATAAGGTTCACAAGCTTCCAAGGTGGCAATACGGTATTCAGTTCCCATTGGGCATGTTCGTACAATTGTTCAGATACTTCTTTAATAACTGTTTTGTGTTGAAGATAATTCAAACATTTATGTTTGATAACCGTAAGCACATATGCAGGTATATTAGACTCTTTATTAAGTTCGGTTCTATGTTCCCAATAGTAAATAAGGGAATCTATCACAATGTCTTCAGCTATAGTAGCATCACGGGTAAAGGTTTGTGCGAACCGGACGAAACGACCTTTGTATATTGTAAAAAGTTCATTGAATAATGATAAATCTGAAACTTGTTCCATTATATTATACTAGCCTGTTGGTGTGATAAAAAATATTTTATAAATTATACATAATATATGCAATATTCGCAAAAGTCCTTGACTTTTGCAAGTAAATAGAAACTAAATTACACGGTGATTTCTAAAATATATCACACATAAAGACATCAATTCAACATCTATAAACAAAGTATATACAAAGAATATCATTACCATGATGAACGCAATCGTGACCGGCCTTTGATTTCGTCGAAAGAAACAAACCCATCTCATATGCTTTGGTTTCCGTCCTATTTACGAGGAATTCTTTATCGGTACGGCTACATTCGTTAATCATCGTCCAATAACGGTAAAAAGCGGGCTACCATGATCCAGAGTTAAAACTTCAGTATTTTCCTTTTTCATTTTATTTATGAACACGAAGATACGACAGACTGTTCAAGAAAAAGTTGATTATTGTAGATGTGCGCAGGTTAATGTGATTCAGAAGGTCAGATCTGTCTTCAGAGTAAAAAATATTCTGGTACGGAAGGGAAATTGGATGTGAAGGAGCCTATATATAAATATACACTTCCCCCAAGATATAAAACCCGCCCCCCTGCAACAGCCCTACTTGAACAAACTTGTTAGTCCCCTGTTCCAACCTCCGGAGGCTATGAATGTTTTTTCTTAACAAGTAACAGTTCCGCTCTGATATAGAACCTAAACCCGAAAGATTATATATCTTACAAGTGTAACATATATAACGATGACACCTGAAGATCTATCATGTGTCACGGCATCTTCTATGATTCATAATCAAACCGATCAAGTATCATTCATCTATAGAAAAGAAAATTGCCTTCATCATTCATAAAAACAAATAATGAAGGCAATACACTAAATTATATACAATCAATCCCTAATCATTCAGCTACTACTTCAACTACACGACTGTTGAGTTGCTGTGTAGTAAATAGATTCAATCCTACATTCATCAAGAATTCTCCAGAGAAAACCTCACCATTGCCTGATAAAGAAGAATTGGCTCCGGGCATCAAGTTGATTTCTTTCACACGATACATTTTGTCTGCATCAAGCCCCTGCAAACGCACCGGCAATGTTTTTTCCGCATAACGGGGATGAATATCGAAAGCAAATACAACTGCTTTATCCTTATCTTTGCCCACATACATAGTAGAGGTATGATTACTGCCATAAGGAGATACCAAACGGTACATATCGCCTTCCAGAACGACCGGTTTCAAACGGTTATAATTCTGTACAGCAGTACGGCAATAAGTTTCATCATCCTTACTCATATCCGCTAATTTTATATCAAAACCGAGTTTGCACATCATAGCCACATCCGTACGGAATTTCACACTGCTATTCTTATTCCATGTGGTAACATGAGCGCACATTGTCTTGGCTGGGAACACCTGTGAAAATCCCCACTGAATAAATAAACGTTCAATAGGATCGGTATTATCACTAGGCCAGAATTCTGTAAAATAGCTCAAAGCCTCATAATCCGAACGCCCACCGCCACCGGAACAAAGCATCATCGGCAGATCAGGATATTTTGCTTTCACACGTTCCAATACATTATATAAGCCACGCACATAATCAATATATAAATGTGACTGCTTGTCTTTCAAATAAACAGAGTAAATATTTGTAATAGGGCTATTGCAATCCCATTTGAAGAAAGCGATATCAGGATATTTCGTCATCAAATTGTCCACAACTCCGAACACATAATCCTGTACTTTCGGATTACTCAAATCCAGAACCAACTGGTTACGGAAATAATACTCGTCACGGTTCGGAAGATGAATCACCCAGTCTTTATGCTTTTCATACAACTCACTCTTAGGATTCACCATTTCCGGTTCAATCCAGATACCGAACTTTATACCTTTTTTCTTAGCGGCTTCCGTCAGATAACCAATGCCATGAGGAAGCTTGTCAGCCGTTTCATCCCAGTCACCTAACCCTTGATGATCACCACTGCGCGGATACTTGTTGGCAAACCAACCATCATCCAACAAAAACATATCCACACCCAGTTCTACTGCATCATCCATCAACTTCACCAATTTCGCTTCATCAAAATCAAAATAGGTGGCTTCCCAATTATTCAACAAAGTCATACGAGTCTGGTTCCATCCTTTACCTGATACTTACGGGCCCAATCATGGAAATTACGGCTAGCCTGTCCTTTACCTGTAAAACTGTAAGTAAAATAAAAATCGGGAGTACGGAAGATTTCATTCGGTTTCAGACTATATTCCGAAGCATACGGATTAATACCCGAAATAACACGCAGTTCGTTCTTATTATCTACTTCGAATACAAAACTGAAATTACCTGTCCATCCTAATGTTCCGACCAACACTTCACCTTGGTTCTCTTCTGACTTTCCGTCCAATGCAAGTTGGAAGAAAGGAGAGCAGAACATATTGGCACGTGCTCCCAACTTGGTATCAATCGTTTTTTTACCAAATTCCAAAGGCTGTTCCTTCACATGCGCCTCACTGGCCCAGTCTCCCGAGAATTCAGTCAGGAAATAGTTGGCACGATTCAAGTGCAACATGGAAGACGCATACTTATGAAGCTGCACAGGTTTCTTTTCCCGATGACTGATTTCAGTGAAAGTCTTTATTAGATTTTCTTTCTGGTAAGCCACATAATGAAGTTTTACAGTTACAGGATATTTATCATCCTGCATAGTAATCACTACTTCATCTACCCCCCGGCGACACTTGATTCCGAGTATGAGATACATATTTTAACAAAGTAGAAGGATTGCCGTCATTATGCACTATATGAATAGCCGGTTCAAAATAATCTTCCATGCCATGAGTCAGATATGCTTCGCTGCCCTGCGGCAAGTGGGCAATATCTGTAGCATGATTCAACCTCTTTCCCAAATAACTTTGATATAGACGTCCATTATTACCAACCCGGTAAATAAGGTCTACATTTTCTGTACTAATTTTAATTACTGCTTATCCGCCGCCTTTAACATAAATGATATGCATAAAAAACATATCAAGAAGAGCAATCTTTCTTTCATGGTATTATTCATCGATTAAAATTATAGTGCAAAAAGCCCAATTTTAAAATTCACTCTTCAAATATACCATAAAAACACTAATACTCAATTTCTTTTTTAAATGAATTTTTATCCTTATGATTATCCCGACATCTCCAATCCCTCTTAATGTAAAAAAATCATAAATTCAGGAATGTTACTCCAATTACCGTATTCTTTTCACCTATTTTCTTATATTTGTAAATTATTCCATCACACAAACGTAAAAACAAATGGACCAGACCTTACTAAAATACTGGAAAACTTGTCTTCAAGATGCAGAGCGCAAAGCTATTGCTCTCAAAGGACCACGAATCACCCTAAACATTGGTGACAAGATACTTAAATTCATTCCTCTCAAAAGTATTCCTGTTATTTTCCCTGATTGGAAAGCAGAAGACAGCAATGAAAAACAAAAAGTGATGATTGCTCCTTGTATTCTTTTGCCCGAATTTGAAAACGGCTGGACTTCCCAATCAGAAAGACCGGAATATCCCTTCTTGATTACTGCCACCATGTTGCCTGACGGCAAACTAACCGTATGCGAGAACGAATCAGACAGAATCCCAATATTTATTCGTAAATTTTTGGAGCCTAATGCAGCCAATGACCGCACTATAGCTTCTCTTTCAAAAGTAGATCAACTACTATCCAATTTTAACACTGAAGAAACAAAAATGGGAGGCCTATTGGCAAGCATGCGAGCAGCTTTTCAAGAAAGCAACCGGCAAAACTTTCAGCACAATGAATTACTATGATAATCCAGAAATCATTATCATAAAAGCCTCCGAGCGCAATATGGCACAGCCCATAATCACACTATATGACAAACTCTTAAAAGATGACAATACCACTCCACATCCCCTGTTGAATTTATTAATACAAACAAAATCTGCTAACGCTCTTCCTATTCCAACTAACCGGAAAGTATATTGCAACCAAGAACACTGGGCACAAATGAGCAGCGACTTTCCTTTGTCCATATCTCAACGCGAAACACTAGCAATGTACACAACACCGGAATGTGCTGATATTTTTGTCGTCAACGGTCCTCCGGGAACAGGAAAAACCACTTTTCTGCAAACTGTCATCGCAAACAGACTTGCTCATAATATTCTAAACAATCCGGAAGAGCCGGAAATTATAGTTGCAAGTTCAGCTAATAATCAGGCAATCACCAATATCCTGAAGGATTTCAAAGCGGAAACAACCAATGACACAACACATCCCCGGTTGTCCAACCGCTGGCTACCCGAACTGGATACATTAGGCTTATATCTGTCAGGGAAAAAAGAGCTGCAACAACAGTACAAAATGATGTTCAACCCAAAGGGGATGGATTTCCGGCAGCATACGATACACCTGAACGTCAAGAAGAGTACAAACAATTCTATCTGCAATGCTTCAATAACTTTTTCAAGAAAAAATCGGCATAAGGCGCAAAGAAAAGCAAAGTTCTACATAAATAAATGCAGGTCAGCATCTTGTATGCAGAGCGGGTGGAAACGGACTCCGGCATAAAATGCCTGAAAACACCCCTTTCGGACAAAGTTCGGCTACTAAACAGCTACCGGTTCCGAAACGGGGTATATACAGCATAACAAGTTCTGTTTCATTGCTTTGCCTTGTTTTGCATAGCTCTTGGTAAGAAATAAGTAACTACCTTTAGAAACGAAAATTTTAGAGTTATGGAAACAAAGAGAAGTACGTTTGCGACCTCGTTCTACATCAAGAGATCCGCAGTGAGAAACCGGGACGGAAAAGCCCCCATCATGGTGAAAATCTCCGTTGACGGCGATGACAAGGCAGTGGGAACCAAGCTGTTCGTCACCCCCGACCTCTGGGAGAACGGCAAGGCGAAAGGCAAGTCCGCCGAGGCAAACGAGATAAACGGGCAACTGAAGGAGGTCTCCGCCCGGCTCACCAACACTACCACCGCATCCTCCGGGAAGAGGATTTCGTCACCGCCGAGAAGCTGCGCAACGCCTTCCTCGGTGTCGGCGTGATGGAGAACTGCATCCTCAAAGACTTCGGGAACATGAACCGGGAGTTTGAGGCGATGGTCGAGAAAGGGCAGCGAGCCAAGTCCACCTACAACAAGTATCTGGCTGTTTACAACCATTTCAAGACCTTCCTTTGGGAGAAGAAGAAGCGCACCGACATGGCTTACAAGGAGCTGACCAAGGAGATCATCACCGATTTCGACAAGTACCTGCGGGTGGAGAAGGGATTGAGCGCCAACACCCTCTGGATATACACCATGCCCCTGCTCAGCCTGACCGACAAGGCGTGGCGGCGTGGAATCGTCCGCACCGACCCCTTCGGCGAGTACAGCCTTGAGATGCAGGAGACCGACCGGGGCTATCTCACGGAAGAGGAGCTGCGCACCTTGGCTAACGCCGTGTTCGTCAAGAAACAGACCAGCCTCGTGCGGGACATGTTCCTCTTCGGGTGTTTCACCGGGCTTAGCTACATTGACATAAAGACGCTCACCCATGACAAGATACAGCGCATGGACTTCGACGGCGAGGAATGGATCATCACCCGGCGCACCAAGACCCGTGTGTCGAGCAACGTCCCCCTTATGGAGATTGCCAAGGAGCTGATAGAACGTTACAAAGGGCTTGCCGGAGGCGACCTCGTGTTTCCCATGCCCAGCAACAGCGTGTGCAACAGGCACCTCAAACAGATAGCCAAAGCCTGCGGCATCCACAAGGAGATCGGCTTCCACCTAAGCCGCCACACCTTCGCCACGACCATCTATCTCTGCAACGGCGGCACCATCGAGGCGCTCTCCAAGATACTCGGGCACAAGCACATTTCCACGACCCAGATCTACGCCGAGGTGACCAACAGGATGGTAAGCTCCGATTTCCGGGCGATCTCCGGCAACCTCGCCGCCATGCAGCGGAGCGTGCTGGAGAAGAAGGACAGGAAACAGGACGGGAAGCGGGTGCGCCGCTCCCTCCGGGAAACGGCTTGACGCCTTCCCCCGGTGCAGAATGCGGCAAAGGCAGGAACTTCCGATGCGGTGTCCCTGCCTTTGCTGCATTTCCCGATGCACACCCCCGTGCGTTTATGTTGGACTTTTCCCCCGTTTGCGCTTTGGGCGCATGTCCACGTAGTTCTCCTCCAGCATACGCAGCAGATCCGACTGGCGGTAGAGCGTCTTGCCCGGCAGCGATATGTACGGGATCAGCCGTTGCGTGCGGTAATCCTGCAACGTTCTCGGCGTGATGTGCAGCAGCCTGCACACGTCCTCGCCCGTGAGATAGACCTCGCCGTTCATCGCCGGGCGGAAGTGCGCCGTCACCGTGTCGATGTACCTCATTCCCTCTTCCAACGCCTCGAAGTACGCCCGTACCTCTTCCGTGTCCCTTGTGATCACTTCCATCTCACTCGTCCTCCGTCATTTCCCGGCTCATGGCTTCCACGAACGCCTCCACGTCCTCCGTCCGGTAGTAAATCTTGTGGTTGATCTGGCTGTACGGCAGCAGCCCCCGGTCACGGTAGGTCTGCAATGTCCGCTTGCTGATGCCCAGTTTCTCACACACGTCCGCCCCGTCCATCCAGTTCATCTTTTCGGGCGGGCGGTAGCGGGCGCAAAGCTCCCTCACGTGCTGCGAGAAGCTGCCGAACCGTTCCTTCATCTCCTCGAAGGTCTTTTTCTCGATGCTTACTATTTCCATTGTCCCGATACGTTTTTATTGTTATACTTCCCTGCAAATATACCGGTCTGTATATGTCCGTGTATCAAAACCGTACCGCTTGTCCTCGTTTTGCTTCACGTTTGTAGCCTTGTCACGTTCCGGGCGGTGAAAAGCAGGGAGAAGCTCTACATATCCGCACGCCCTTCCGCATATTTTCCGCCCCTTCCGTTTGCCGTGTGCCGGACATTTCGCATATTTGTAACCGACCAAACATCATCACTATGGACGAGGCTGTCTTTATCGCTTAATACACCTTCCTTGCCACTCCTGCGGTCATCGAGGAGGAGAGCCGCATCTTGGGCAAGATCGCACGCCGCCTGCGTTGCGAGTACGTCATCCGTTTCGAGGACGACGGCAAGTTCTATTTCCTGCTGGAGACCCGTTCCGGCTACGAGGAGCATTTCGCCCGGTGCGGCTGGTACGTCGTCAGCCAGACCGACTTCAACAGCCGCCTGACCATCGGCATGGGCTTGTACGAGAGCGGGAACTTGGCGGGATTCATGTACAGGCTCGATTCCGGCAGCGAGGACGAGGCACGTTTCTGGAACAATATCCTTGTCTTCACTTTCTTCAATGACTTCCGCAAGGCGTTCTTTCCGCTCGACAACCGCTTTCAGGGTTTCTTCCGCTTGGACGGCAGCTTGTGTTTATACCTTTATGACTATTGCCCCGTCCGGCGGAACGACAAGATCACCTTCGAGGGGAAGAAGGTGTCGAACGCCGTCTGGCGTTTCAAGAGCGGTGAGCAGACCGACCTCTTCGTCAAGCTCTTCTCCATCGCCGCCAGCCGCATCCGGGCGATTCAGGAGAACAGGCACTGTGCCGTGCTGGTTCCCGTCCCGGCATCCACACGGGAGAAGCACCGCACCCGGTACGAGGCGTTCTGCCGCAAGCTCTCGGCGGACATGGGAGTTGCCGACGGGTACGGGGCGATAACCGTCGCTTATGACCGGGCGCAATACAAGGGCACGCACGGGAACGGAGACCGCACCGCCAATCTGGAGTTCCACCCCGAATATTTCAAGGACAAATGTGTTTTATTGGTAGATGACGTGCTTACAACCGGCTCTACATTTCTTCAGCTAAGGCGCAAGCTGATCGAGCACGGTGCAAAGTTCGTGATAGGCATGTTTCTTGCCAAGACAATCGCTTTCGAGGACGAGCGGAAGGATCTATCCATAAATGACTATACAAATCCAACAACATCGAAGTAGTGTCAGTACAAAATGTACCAGCAGTATTTTTCCGCTATACTTGAAACGATAGCAGGCAGATGCGATAAAGCCGATGGCACTCCAACCAATCGCCACCCAGCCCGTAAGGATATAGTTTTCGGAAGATTCATAGCTCCAACTTAATCCTTCACAACCTATCGGGTAAAGTTCCGGATGCTTTGAGAATTGTATAGAGTCAGCGACAACCGCCCACAGCAACAGCAGACAGCATAGCCCCCACAATATCCTTGATATTGATTGTAGTTTCATTTATGTCGTTTCTGTTTTATAGTTGTAGCCATATCTTTTATATTTTTGCTTTATTCCTAATATTCAGAGAATAATTAACCTTTCAAAGACGATTTATTCGTTTGTTTTTGTATTATTTTATTTCTAAACAACATGTATGATACCAATAAACAAAGTAAAAATGGAATTGTAATATTATACAAACACATTGTTCCTGAAAATAAGAGTATTAAGATTGGAATAATAAAAAATGATAGAAAACTGCATAAGCTGTTACGTCTTATTTTTGCAAAACAATTCAAAAACAAAGTGGTTGATCCAACAGACAATATCAAAACTCCAAGAATTGACCATGTCAATAGCATGCCTTTATAAGTAGTATCAAGATTATCGTTTGGTACAGGTTTCGTGCTTTGAGCTGTCAGCCAAGTAATTCCCAAAGTACACAATAGGCTGGCACATAATATTCCAAACCATATTTTTAGTAAAAGATTGAATATAAAATATTTCTGTTTCATGTTCTTATTACAGCTAATGGTTTACAGCATCCCGCATATTCCATTTCATTCAATCACAAATATAAAAAACAAGAGCGAAACTTCGGAATATTCGGTTTCCCTTTTTTCCAAAGTATGCTTTAAAGCAGTTTTATAAATGGTTATTGAGGCGTTCCCCTCCGGGGCAGGCTTTCCGTTATAAGTCCTCGCAGAGGTATGGGATTTTTCCCCGGTTTGCGCTCAATCCTTAGCGCATGGCTGTTTCGTCCTGACGTCCGCTGTCAACCGCTCCGTGTCGGCATTTCAAGTTATCGTGAATGGTCTAACTTGATGTACCAGCCTGCCTTGACAGGCTTGTACAACGTGGTGTCGTTGTACGTCCTGCGGTAGATCTCGTTCAGGTCGCCGTGTTCGGTGATACGGATATTCCGGCGGCTTCTCAATCCGGGATCGTAAACGAAACTCTTGGATGTTCCTGCGTCCACGATGCCGTGGGAATAGTACGGCATAACGAGGCTCACATATACCGAATCCGCCGTTTCCCATTCCCTGCGGTCAACAAGGACAAGACCGCATCCAATCTCTGACAACAAGGAATCGAGCTGTATTCGGTCTGGCTTCAGCAGCCCATATACCGGGAGGTCTTCTTCGTCATTCGTTTCATGGGATGTATCGCTTTGCTCTGTTGAATCAAGTATAATGACCTCTTCCGGAGAAAGCGGCGGGTAGTGGAAACTGCCTTCTGAACTCTCTGACATGATTTCGTACACCTTGCGGAACGCCGCCTCGTGCGTGGTAAAGTGGCGTATCATTTCCTCGTCGCTCGGTGGCATGGGCGGCTCTCCGCAACTTGCGGCAAACAGGCTTGCTAAAAGCAGGATTATGGCGAATGTTCTCATATTTTTATGTAGATGATGCTTGGCAGCGTTTCGCTTTAAGCGGCAGTGCTGTTTGTTATCTAAATCTTAATGTATTTATTGGCAAAATCAAGGCACTATTTCGTAAACGGTTCGCTCATTGTTCCTGAAAATGGTATGCTCAATCTGGCTTCCGACCTTTACGATACTGTCTATGTCAGCATGGACTTTCAGGCTAAGGACGGGAGCGTATTTCAGATGCTCGTAATCGACCGGAGTATTGTTATAGGTTGTTTCGACAATAGGATAATTATGTTCCTTTGCGAACTGTTTCAAGGTATCTATGTAGGGAAGCTGCTCTTTACCCATAGCTTCAAAATCTATGTAAAACTTTCCGTTCTCCAGCACAAAGTAGATGCAGTCCACACCATTGGAACAAATACCTATAAAATCATAATCAGTATTTCCTGCCTGCACGTTTCTCAATACATCCGGCAGTTTGTCTATCGTAATCCGGGCAGCAACCGGGATATTGGAGTTTATACCGTCGTTTTGCGTCACTCGTTTATTCCCATGCCCGCAACTCAATAAACTTAAGATAGAAGTAAATATTCCCATAATTTTTAAGAATCTCATAGTTTTATGCTTATTATTAAATAGATAACATTCGGTGGATAATCGATCTATTAAGAGAAATTTATCCGCTTATTATTAACGAGTTATTAATAGTATTTTTCTATTTCCACCATTTCATTTCCATTATCATCCCAAAATAATGTTCCGCAATCACTACAACTTTTTCCTGCCAGATTTTTTTCGTCTATGTCTGTGTCTAACCCGAAAAATTGTATATTGCCACATTTCGGACAATTTGCGACATAAAGCGGAGTTTTATTTTGGAAAGAAACTAATTTGAACTTCCAGAAAGTCGATTTTATTTTCGTTAATCTATCAGCATCCGTTTTAGGTGCGACAAATATATAATATGTATCATTACCCATATCCAACAAAACAACTCTCAAACCATTTGATTTAAGATGTTTGTCAAAGTATTCAAGTGCAAAAGGCACGAAATCACCTCTTTTAGGTGTATCTATATCTTTGTCAAATTGCTGATATACTTCATTGCTTGATATATCTAACTGCCTACCCAATAGAGAAACAGTTCTTTGATTAAAGAAATTGAATAAATAATTATTTCCTTCTTCTCCGCTCCAATCCACAACCAAAGCATATTCTTTACGAATTAGCTTTTCGAGGAGAGCATCGTCCTCCTTGATTTTCTTTATATCCATATCTGCAAGTTCTTTCTCTGAAAGAACCTTAGCGAGCATTACTTTGTAATTCATATAGTCTTTTTTCCGTTGATAATATGTAATTATATACGTTTTCCGCTGTATATCTTCGCTCAATTACAAATATATATCATAAGGGCGAAACTTCGGAATATTCGGTCTTCCTTTTTTCAAGGTATGCTTAAAAGCAGTTCTGCGGGCGGTTGTTTGGGCGTTCCCCTTCGGGTCGGGCTTTCCGTTGCAAGTCCTCGCTATGCTGTGGGCTTTCCCCTGCAATCCCTAACGTGGGTGAAAGGGATTCCACTGTCTTGCGCTTAAACCTTGGCGCACGGGCTGTCCCGTCCCGGCGTCCGTTTCCGACCACTTCGGCAGGCTGCATGGCCGAAGCCGGACATCGGGCGGAAGGACAAACGGAACACGTCCGTCCGTACCGTCACACGGGGCTTCGGCTGTTCGCCGAAACTTCCCGTGCCCCGTGCCGTCCGAAAGAGTTCCCCGGCGTTTGTCCGGCAGCCGGAAGCTGACCGTCCTCCCATTGTATTCTCCCGCCCGTATCTCCTTGCCTTGGGAAACGGGCGTTCCCGGCTCTCCGGATGGCTTCTTTTTCCCGCATCCGGCAAGTAACTTACCATTGACTGGAATAGACTGACAGGGCATTTTTTCCCTAAGCTGATTGGAAAAACATTGACGAAGGTAGGCGGAGGTGAAAGCAAATCCGCAAAAAATGCCAAATCTCCACCCTGCGGGTAGTATTTACCATTTTTTCAGATGGTTGCAATTCACCTTTTCCGCTATCAATGATGGTCAATGTTCTTCCCAATCAGCCAAGGGAAAAAAATTGGTTGGGGCGACAAGCGATGAAAACAGAGTAATAACGATTAAAATTTGTGAGTTATGGCAACAACGAACAGCACCATCGAAAAGATTGCACCGATGTTCACCGATTTGTTAATCAAGAAAATCGAGTGCTTGAAAACGGATTGGCAAAAACCGTGGATTGCGAGCCTTGAACAAGGTTTGCCCCGCAACATCAGAGGGACAGTCTATAACGGCGGAAATGTCTTGATGTTATTGTTCTACACCGAGTTCATGAAATTCACTTTGCCCGTGTTCCTCACGTTCAACCAAGCGAAGGAAGAGGATTTAAGTGTTTGCAAGGGCGCACGCTCGTTTCCCGTCTATTATTGGTTTAAGTTCGTGGTACACAAGGAAACGAAAAAGACAATCAAGTACGAGGAATACCGCAAGCTGCCCGCAACCGAGCAGGAAAATTACAAGGTCATCCCGCAGATGAAGTATTACAATGTCTTCAACATCGACCAGACCGATTTTGCCGAAAAGCAGCCCGAACGCTACGAGCGCATGAAGAAGGGGGAGCAGCCCGAAGACTGTTCGGACGGGATGATTTACGAGGCGTTGGACGAGCTTGTCTATCTGCAAAATTGGTATTGCCCCATCAAGGTGCAGTATTCGGACAGTGCCTACTATTCGCCCTCTTCCGACCATATCGTTTGCCCGCAGCGTGAGCAGTTCCCGCAGGGAGCGGAATATTACGGCACGCTTCTGCACGAGATGGCGCACAGCACGGGAAGCCCCCAACGGCTGAACCGCACGTTCGGCAGCTTCTTCGGGGATGCGCTCTACGCCCGTGAGGAACTTGTCGCCGAACTTACCGCAGCCCTTTGCGGTGCGTTCTTCGGCTACGCAGCCGCACCGCAGGAGAACAACGCCGCCTATCTGAAACACTGGCTCACCAAGCTAAAGGAAGAACCCGCCTTTTTGGTGGAGATATTGGGGGACGTGAACAAGGCGGCGAAGATGATTGCCGACAAGGTAACCGAACCGATAAACGAACCCGCAGCAGCCTAAGCGGGACAGCAAAGAACAAGAGTTTCAACCAACGGGCGGAGCAGTCCGCCCCACTAAAGACATAAGACGATGAAAACATTATCGGAAAAGGAATTTAACGGGTTAAACATAAAAGTTATGTTTACCGAGAAGGTGGAACAGGCAAAAAAAGAGCTGTCTCCACTCATGCAGGAGGTAAGGAAGTACATGCCCCAAGCGGAATACGGCTACCACGTGGTAAGCGGTGAATACCCCGCATTTTACGGCGTGCGCATAGAGTTCACGTACAACGGCATCCGTTTTCATGTGTACAAGATAAACAAAGAGAACAAGTACAAGATAGCCGCCGACATGGAACACTTTGAATATGTCAACCGCTACGACATCGAAAGGGCGGGCAGCCAATACGAAAAGCCGTGCAATATCGGCGTGTTCACCGCCAAGAAAATAAACGATTGGATAAACTACTGCACGCAGATATACAGGCAGGTGGAGCAGGAAAATGCGGAGAATTCGAAAAAGGTAGCCGACTTCTTGAAAAGTATCGAGAACGAACCCGTAAGCTGGGAACGTAGAAACTATGCGAAAGGGACGATAACCCGCAACGGCTTGCGCTTCACTTTCTACATAGAAAAAGGACACCTCTCCTTTGAACTGTCCCTAAGTTATCGGGGAACGGCTGATTACGACACGTTCCGGCTGTTGGCTGATAACCGCTATATCCCGTAAGGGAACTGTTAAAGAACCACGGGCGGAGCAATCCGCCCGACAATACCCAAGAACATGAAAACGGCATTTGTTTACAAACTGATATACCGCCTAATCCTTTGGGCTTCGGCGGCTTATTTCCTTACCACCGCCGCAGGGCAGCTTTTCGCCTTGTTGCTTGTCGTGGCTCTGTTTTACTTCGTGGCACGGCTTGTTTTCGCCCTTGCGTGGCGGCTGTTTGTCGGCTTCGTGTTCGTACTGATAATCATTCTTTTAATATTCTAATATTTACCGATATGGAAACAAGGACATGGACAGAAAACGGAACACCCGTTACCAAAGAAAAGACGGTAGCCTTTTCGGGACACCGCACCAACCGTATAGCCAAGTTCACGGCAGACCGTGAGAAACTCTTCAGGGAGGTGGCGTTCGACACGTTCGCAGCCATCGAAAGTTATTGTATCAAAAAAGGCTACGACACCTTTTTGTCGGGAATGTGCGAGGGCTTCGACCTTATCGCAGCAGAAGAAGTATTGAACCTCAAAAAGAGATACCCGCATATCCGTCTGAAATGCGTTGTCCCCTTCAAGGGACAAGCCGAACGGTACACCCAAGCCGACAAGCAGCGTTACGACACCATTTTGGCGCAAGCCGATGAAGTGGTAACCTTGCAGGACGGATATACCGAGGGCTGTTTCCTGCGCCGTAACGACTACCTTTTGGAAAACTCCGCTTTTCTGATGGTCTATTACGATACGGTAGCCATAGGCGGCACGTTCTACACCCTCAAACGGGCAGTAGAGCAGAAAAAGAAGTTCGCGAACGTATGCTATAACCGCAGGTAGCCCCGTAAGCGGATTTTCCGCCCGCTACTTTCTTTCGTGAGCCGGAGCGGGGAAAGAAAGATAGCAAAGAAACCGATTGCCCGAACGGGACGGTTTATTAAAATCAAAAAGAACAACTATAAACAATCAACTTAAAAATAACAGATTATGAAGACAAAAGCAAATCAATCAGCAGCAGAGAAAAACATCACGATGGTAGCATTGGCAGACATTCAGCCGAGCGGCTTCAACCCACGCAAACGTTTCGATGAAGCAGCCCTTTACGAACTTGCCGAGAGCATCAAACGGCAGGGCGTGTTGCAACCCATCACCGTACGCCCCGTTGACGGGACAGACCGTTACGGGATTGTTTTCGGGGAACGTCGTTACCGTGCGTCCGTCATTGCGGGCAGGGACGAAATTCCCGCAATCGTAACCGAGTTGTCGGACGAGGAAGCCGAGGAAATGGCGATTACCGAGAACTTGCAGCGAAAGGACGTGACACCCGTGGAGGAAGCCGCAGCCTATCAACGGCTTATCGAGAGCGGACGCCATACCGTGCAGACCTTGGCGCAACTCTTCGGAAAGAACGAGAACTACATCCGCACACGGCTGAAATTCACCGCCCTTATCCCCGAAATCGCCGCCCTTTTGGAAGCGGACGAGCTGACCATCAGCGTGGCGGCTGAAATCTGCCGATACGGGGAGGACATTCAGCGTGAGGTGTACGAGAAGCATTTGCAGGACGAGGGAACGTACAACAGTTGGCGGGGACTGAAAGCCGCCGATGTCGCAAGGCGCATCGAACAGAACTTCACCACCGACCTGCAATACTACCGCTTCGACAAGACCGAGTGCGCCACGTGCGCACACAACACCAACAACCTGCTGCTGTTCCGTGATGGCGGGTGCGGGCATTGCGCCAACCGCACGTGCCTTGCCGAAATGAACGCATCCTACCTCATGGAGCGGGCTGTGCAAATCATGCAGACCCAGCCGGGCGTGTCGCTCTGCCGTGACCGCTACTGCACCAACGAGACGGTGGCAGAACGGCTAACCGCTTCGGGCTACGAGGTGGAGACCCTTGACAGGTACACCGCCTTTCCAAACTGCCCGAAAGAACCCAAAGCCGAAAATTTCAACGACCCCGAACGCTACGGGGAAGCCCGCACCCGCTACGAGCAGCAATGGGCGGACTACATGGAGCAGGAGGAGGAAATCACCCGCAGGAGCGAAGCGGGGGAAATCACCATCTATGCCAAAATCGGGCAGAAGGAGATTGACTTCTGCTATGTGGAGAACGTGACCGAAGCGCAGACAGCGGACGGAACGCCCGCACCCGCACCGCTCTCACCCGTGGAGAAATTGGAGAAGCAGGACGAGCGCAACAAGGAAATCGCACTCGAACGCACGGTGGAGGACACCAAGAAACAAATCCTCGAAGCCGACATCACGGGCGGCAAGTTCAGTGCGGACGAAGACACGATGCTCTACTTCTTCCTTCTGTCCTCGCTCCGTAAGGAACACTTCGCAGCCGTGGGGATTGCGGAAGACAAGCAGTATATCACGGACGAAGACAAGATGGGGATTATCGGCAACCTCACCGTGAGGATGAAGACCATCATCCGCAGGGACTTCCTTGTAGCCAATTTCAAGGGAGCATACGGCAACAACACCGTGGCGACCTCTTGCTTGACTTCGCACGCAGGCACATGCCGGAGGAACTCGCCAACATCGAAAGGGAGTACAACGGGGTGTACGAGAAGCGGCATCAGCGCATCGAGGAAAAGAAAGCCGTCCTCTTGGTGCAGGAACGGGCAAGGGAGCGCAAGGTAACGCAACCCGAGGAACAACCGCAACCCGAAGAGATTGCAGCCTAAGGACAAAGGGCAGGGCGGAGAAATCCGCCCGCTACTTTCTTTCGTGAGCCGTAGCGAAAAAGAAAGATAGCAAAGAAACCGATTTTTCAACTTTCAAATTTTGATAACAATGAAGCAGGAAATCAGACAGAACGGGAAAACCGTCCTTTACAGCGAGGACGGTTGCAGCATCCCCATGATATTCAACAACCTTGTCGGGAAGAACCTCAAAGGCAGGGAGTATTCGGACTATATCGCTCTCGTAGCCATTCCCGACATGGGATTTACCTACGGGAAGATAGCGTATTATTCGGACGGGAATTTAATCGCAACGGGGGAAATCAAGCCATAACCTTCCCCCCTCTATGTTTCATCGCCGCAGGTCCGGGACGGGTAGCGATCCGCCCGGACTTCTATTTTTACCCGCCCGTGGGAAAGGATTGACCCGACATTTCGGACGCACTTCTTTTTCTTTCGGTGAGCCGGATGCGGACAAAGACAAAGAAGCAAAAAGAAACCCCTTGACCTACCGGATTTTTAGCCAAGCTCCACACTCATTTTTTAGCAAATCTACGGGGAAAAACGGACAAGTAGCAAGGCTGAACCTGACGGTTTTGCGCACAATCTCCACACCTTCGGGTCGTATTCCACGCAAAAGCCTTGCATGAAGTCCGTTCTTTCCCCGTGCCCCAAAGCAAAAAATAAATGTTTCACTTTTAATTTTTTGCATTATGAATACACTGTCTTTTCCTCAAATCACCGTAAGTTACAAGGATGCTGACGCATCCAAGAGAATTAAAATCCACTCTTCCAAGGAGTCTTACGACATCCTCAAGACCTTCTACGAGGACTGTATGCAGCACCACGAGGAGTGCTGGGCGATGTACCTGAACCGGGCAGGCAAGCTGCTGGGCGTTTCGTGCATCTCACGCAGCGGGATAGACTGTACGGTGGTGGACATACGCATCGTTCTTCAGACGGCTCTCGTTTCCCATGCTTCGGGAATCATCCTCTCGCACAACCACCCTTCCGGCTCGACCGTGGCGAGCACGCCGGACAACAACCTGACCAGCCAGTTGAAGAAAGGCTGCGAGGCAATCGGCATACAGCTTTTGGACCACATCATACTGACCGAGGACACCTACCTCAGCTACATGGACGAGGGGATGCTTTAAGCGTCCCCTTTTTTGCTCGCTATCCTTTTTGCACTTCTTTTCTTTCGTGAGCGGGGCGGAAAAAGAACAAGAAGCAAAAGAAACCGGAAGACGATAGGGCGGATATGAAAAAAGCATCCCGAAGGATGCTTTCCATTTCGTCCGGCTCACGCTACATCTTCAATCCCCGTTTCCGCTCCTGCCGGATGTCGGAGAAGGAGAACTTCCCCGTCTCCTTGTCGAACTTCACCGCCTTGTCCTTCTGCACGCCGTCCGGCGTCTCCATCCGTTTCACATTCAGCGGCTTCCCGTTGTAGAAGTCCGTCATTTGCCGGTAGCTGAACTTTTCCCCCGTCAGGCTTTCCATCAGGCTGTTCAGCGTGTAGATGCTGTCTTGGTTACGCACGCTCTCCGGCACGAACTCCGGGTGATTCTTCACCCAGTCCGGGTACAGCGTCTTCGCCATCAGGCAGACCTCCGGCGAGCGTTCCGCCCACGGGATCATCATCAGCGACTCCCGGCTGTGGGCGGCGCACCTGACATACACATCGGGCGTGAGCAGGCTTTTCGGCACTCCGCCACGCCCGACGGCGGACATCCCCGACGTTTCCACCGCCACCCGCACCCGCTCCGGCGTTTGCAGGTGTACGGGCAGGATGCTGATGCACCTGCCGTCCAGCGGCAGCAGGAAGTCCGCCATTTCGCCGTTCATCACCTCCGGGCGGATAGCCACCGCCACCCCGTAGAGTTCTTCCGGGTTGTTCTCCCGGCACTCCTTCAGCACCTCCATGCACACCTCCGGGGACGGGATATGCTGGACCATCCCCCGGTGGAAGTCGTTCCCGAACCCCGCTTCCGTTTCCAGCGCCTTCCGGCACAGTTCCGGCGTCTTCATCTCCTCGGGCACGTTCTCCAACTGCCAGCCGTCCTCTTCAACGGCGGCACGGCAGACCTCCGCCGTGCGGTCGTGCCTGCATATCATCTCCAGAGGCACCTGATACATTCTTTCTTCTCGTTCCATGTTTTTACATTTTTTCTTGTTATAAACCCCTTTAAACATCCACCGACAACACGCACATCCATCCGCCGCTCTCCTCGTCCGGCGTCCAGCACCTCGCCCGGACATGGCAATAGCCTTCATTCTCTATCCACTCCAGCAGGCTTTCCGCTTCATCGCATTCCGTTTCCGCCAGCAGTTTTTTATCCGCCTCCGAGAGCAGCGACTTTATGTTCACGAACTCACGTACCTCCGGGTATTGCGGCAGCGTGTCCGGCACGTCGATATGCACAAAGTATTTCCGGAAATAAAACCGGATTTTCCCGCTTTTCCGTTCCACGCCCCGGGCTGGACAAGGTGGCGGCACTTCTGTTTTCATCCGCCTTCCGGCATCGTGCACACGGTATCTTTGCAGCGTCAGCGTGCAGCACGGTGTCCCGTCCCTGCGCAGGTGAAATCCCCGTTCCGTCACCCGGAACAGCTCGTGCTCCACGACCCGGCGCATGGTCCGGCAGTCGTCCTTCATGTCTTCCCAGACCTCCCCGGCGGAAACCGTCTCCAGCATGGCGAGCGTTTTCTCCGACAGCAGGTTTTCCGGACATATATTGTCCCCCGCTTGTGGAAGGACAATGTCCGTCCGCCACTTCGAGGCATGCAGGGCTTCGGAAAATTCCGGTATGTCGAGGTATAGAACCAGATCATTCCGTTCCATACCCGTCCTCCTTGTCGTTGTCCGCATTGAAGTCGAACTCCAGTTCGACCACCTGACCGTCCGAGTCCTCCACCCAGACGGTGAAGCCGCTCTGTTCGTCCGACAGCGGGGTGTAATAGAGCCGGAACGTCTCTTTCTCCAGCGGGTAGCGGTCATTGGGCAGCAACGCCGTGCCGTCGTCCAGTTTGAGCGTGCCTTCCCCGTCGAAGAGGAACCAGCGGATCGTGTACCGGGTGTCCTCCCAGCGTCCTTCCCGTTTCAGCTCGCACCGTATCTCCGCCGTCTCGTTCACTTTCAGCTCCTTCGGGACGGGCATCGTCTCCACCGTGAACGGGTATTTCGTCTGAATGTCCAGCCCGTCATTACAGGCTGCGACCAGCACGAGGGCGGCCACGATGTAGCAGCCCGTGAGCATTTGATAGATTATCTTTTTCATATACTTTGCAATCAATCAGTTATTATCGAATCATAAAACGTATTCCCACGCCGACCTGCGTGTGGAATTTCCCGCAGTCGCCGCCGAACAGCACCCTTTGGCGACCGTTTACCAGCAAGACAATCTTGTCCGTCACGTAGGCGGACAGCTCCAGCGTCAGCGCACCCCCGTAGATGAAATTGTCCTCATCCGTGAGCCGGGAGCCGTCCGGCAGCAGGCTCTCGCCCCAGTTCACCGTCTCGTACCCGGCAAGGGCGGACAGCCCCAGTGCGGCGAAGAACATCTTTTTCCGGTCGGAAAGGAAGTTCAGGTAATAGCCACCCTCGCCCGTGAACTGGCTCGCCGGATAGAGGCAGTCCCGGTAGCCGTATCGCTTCTCCAAGTATTCCGCACCGACCACCCAATGGTGGGCGTTCTTCGTGTAGGTGCTCACCGCTATCCCGGCGTGGTAGCCGAAGCCGTCGCCGTTTTTCCAGCGCATGTTGTCCGACAGCCCGCCCGTGAGCTGTATGCCCCTCATTCCGGGCAGGCACCGTTGGGCGTGTGCCTGGTTCACATGCAGGCACACCCCGAAAAGCAGGATAATGAACAGTAACCTTTTCATCGCTTATTTGATTTTCAGTTCGTTAATCTGTCTTGCCGCCACGAGGTCGGCGTTCTCCACCCGGATGGTCTGGTGCCTGCCGCCGTCCTTCTCGAACAGCTCGATGACCAGCAGCTTGTCGTCCGGTATGGTGAACTGCGGGACGGCATACACCGTGCGCACGTCGCTTTTTCCCTCCGTCACCAGCACCTCGTTGTAGCTGCGCACCGGGTCGATCACCCGTTCCTGAATGGCGGTGCGCTTCGGCACTTTCTTGTCCACGATCTTGAACCGGATAAAGTCCGTCCGGAAAGCCACGTTCGACCTGTTCCTCGTTTCCGTGTGGAAATAGAACAGCCCGTTGTGCGAGTGGACGGATTTCAGGAGGAACTGCACCCCGAAGCGTTTGCAGCCCAAGTGCCGGATCTCCCGCCTGTCCTCCTTGTAGATGCTCTGCATGATCAGCTTCACCAAGAGCGGGCTTTCGCCTGCCAGCTCACGGAAATGGATGTTCATGCGGGTATGCGAAAAGTCCGTCGTGTCCCCGTTCTCCAAAAAATCCTTCATCTCGATGTTCAGCATCTCCGGCTCGTGCGCATACCGGGCATTGAATGAATAGAAACTCCCGTCCTCGCAGATGACGGAAAAGTTCGTTTCCCCCGGAAACCCCTCGGTCGCCGCCTTCACCCGGATCACGTTCTCCGCACCGTCCGCTTTCCCGGCGATAATCCAATTGCTTCCCAAATCCACGTACCGCACCGCCGAGGAGAAGATGATATGCACCGTCTTGGCGAACGTCACCTGCACCCCGTGGGGCGTCACCATCTGCCGGTAGGGTAGCTTCCGTGTAATCCCCTGATACAGGTCGTTGCCCGTGGTCCGCTGTATCGTATCATTCACTTGTGCGTTCGCACCCGTCACCATGCCTACAAGCAGGGCAACCCATCCAAAAATCTTTTTCATTGTCTTTACTTTTTAATGGTTTTATAATCTGTTGATTTATTGTTGTTTGGCGTAGAGCATCAGCGGATCACCCGCTTTCAGGTGCACCTTTACCGTGCGGAACTTCTTGGCGAGGTACTGGCTGCCGCCCTGCATCAGCCACGGGTGATGTCCATCGCCACCTGTTGCCCGGCGCTCCGTGCGAACGAGATGCTCGTTCCCAGCCCGCCGCTGATGTTCGCCATCGCCTCCTTTGCCGCTTCCCGCTCCAGTGAGGTTTCTATGCACAGCCCTTTCATTCCCTCGTTGTCATAGACCGCCAACTCCACCGGCAATATGTTACCTTGGTACTGGACGGACGATACCGTGATGTCGAGCCGTTCCCCCTGCACCTTGCCTGTACCGGATACCACCGTATTGCGTGGGATGGTCAGGTTTCCCGCCTGCAACGGTTCGAGCAGCCGGAGCTTCACCTGCTGACCGTCCATAACCGTCTGGTCTTGGTGGATGCAGGCGGCTATCGTGTTCTTCCCGAGGGCGTACCCGCTGCCCACCGCCGTGTTGAAGCCGTAGTTCCTCGGCTGGCTGTACCGCCGCATGAACTCCGCATCGCTTAGGGGCTGTCGCAGCCCCGATACCGTCCGCTCCCGTGCCGCCTGCACCGCCACGGCGGGCTGTCCCAAGCCGTTGCCGTTCTGCACGGTGGCGGGTGTCTGCACGGTTGCGCCGTCCTGCCCGTTCTGCCCCATGTACTTGGCGGCAAGCTCGTAGCTCTTCTCCATCAGTGCCACCTGATCGTCGATTCCGCCCGCCTGCCGTTCCCTTTCTTCTAACTTGGCGGTCAGCTCCTCCACCTGCCTTTTCAGCTCCTCCTTTTCCCCGTCCACCTTCGCTCTTCGTAGAACGAGCCGAGTTTCCGGTTGATGTCCCGGTAGGCGGCGACGGAAGAGCGGCCGCCGCCGTTGCCCGAGTAGTCCCTGAACGGTTCCCGTTCCGGCTCGCTGTCCGGCAGTTCCATTTCCACCCCGTCCGCATCGCTCTCTTCGGAGAAGGCGAAGTCCTCCAGCGAGCGCACCTTCTCTGCCTGCCGCCTTTCCGCCTGCGCCTGCTCGTAGGCTTTCCGCTTGTCGCCGATGATCCCGTCGTTCTCCGGCAGGGGGATGTCGGCGTTGAACGCCCCCACGGTGTCCCGGTTCACCTCCCGCTCCTCCGAAGGTGCAATATCAGCCACATCGAGCCGAGGAACAGCAAGCCCATCAGCGGATATACCATCAGCTTCTTCCGTTGCTGCAACTGTTTCGGCGTGAGCGGCTTGGCTGTCTTCTTTTCCTTTTTCCCGCCGCCCTTGTCCTCCTTCTTTCCGTTCCCCGTCTCCGGGGCTGCGGCATCCGCCGCCTTTACGTGCTGCGTTGCCGTTACTTTTTCTTGGTTCTGTTCTTCCATCATGTCAAAAATTTATGGTTGTCCTACATTCTGATTCTTCTCCCCGGAGCTTCCGCCTGCCTGTCTCCCCGGCTTGCCGCTTGCCGGGTGGTTCCTTCCGTTCCCGGCTTGCCGCCTTTTCGGGGAACAGCCTCGCTTCCAGACCTGCCAGTTCTTTCGCCGCCCGCTCCCGAATGGCACGGTTGTGGCGTCCGATGGCGGCTTCCGGGTAGTCACGGGAGAGGTCGCCGTTGTCCTCGCTCAGGTGGTAGTCCCACCTTAGCCGGGCGATGCCGGCAAAATCCTCCATCAGCGTACTTCTCCACCGTCTCCTTCGGTACTTCCCGCTGACCGTCCCAGCCGTGGCGGGCGAGCCCGTGGAGCAGCGCCCGTTCCGCCTTCACCGCTTCCAGATAGTCGCCGGGCAGTATGCCGCCCGTCTTCCTCTCGTAAAGGGCGGCGGCTTGCCGCATCAGCTTTCCCCGCTCGTCCGCCTCCCGCAACTCGATCTGTTCCATGACGGTGTGGTTGTCGCCCCGCATCTCCTCGCTCCATTCCCGGCTCAGTTCTTCGAGCCTGCGGTAGCCTTCCGCCAGCCCGTGGCGGATGGCCACCGAGTCGTCCGGTTTCTCGCCTTTCAGGGCAAGCCTTTTCAGTGCGTCGAGGTCGCCCTCCCTCATGCAGCAGTTCAGCAGCCGGTGCGCCGCATCCCGTTCCGCCTGCGCTTCGGGGGATAGCGGCTGCGGGGCGTTGCGCCTCGTGTACTCGTGCTCCAGCACCTTGTATTGCGCCGCCAGACGCAGCATCGGGCTTTCCGCCGCCTCCTTCACGCTCCGGGGGATTGCCGCCCCCTCACGCATCCCGTAACGGGTCTCTTTCAAGGCGTCCATGACCGCCCGCCATTCGGGATAGCCCGTCTGGTACACGTACCGGAAGAACCTGTGTTCCAGCAGCAGCTCCGCCTGTTTCCTTGTCACCTCCGGGCAGTCCCGGTAGTCCCTGACGGACTGGAGGATTGCGCCGGCATCCGCACGCCTCTTTTTCAGCAGGCTCCCGAAATACGCCGTTACCTGCCTCATGTTCCGCTCCTCCTGCCGCTCCCGGCGGCGGAGCAGCCACTCACTCAACCTCTCCGCCAGTCCCATGCCGTCCGCTTTCAAAAGGGTTGACAATACTGTCATTGGGCAATTGCAGGCGCCTGACATGCTCTATCCCCAGTTCCTTCCCGTCGTTCCTGCCGATGCGGTAGATGGAGCGACGGTCATATAGACCGACAGTGCGCCGAACGCCGCCAGCATCACGAGGATGATTGCCACACGCATGTCGGGCGAGATACGCCCGGCGAGGCGGCGGAGCTTCCCGTCCGCCCAGTCCTGCGCCTTTGTGATGAACTTGCCTATCATGTCCGTCAGCGTTTGAGGGTCTGCAAATCCTTGTTCTCCGTGACCTCGAAGCCCTCGATGATGAAGCCCTGCGGGTTGTTGTCGCTCCTGACCGCATCCAGCAGACGGCAGCGGGTCACAAGGCTGCGCTCCGTAACAGAGCTTTCCCTAAGGATGATCTGCCGGGCGAATGTCCGCACGCTGTACGGGTACTTGTCGAAGTCGCACCGCAGGCTGTCTATCTCTATCATCTGGTTGATGTTCCCCGAGATTATCCGGTTGTAATACCCCTTTTCCGAGAGGTCCTTGTAGTAGTTGAAGGCGCTCTTGTCCGCCAGCAGCAGCGAGCGTTTGATATTGCCCTCGATAGCCGACTTGTCGGGCGAGAGCGTGAAGAACAGCTCGTGGAAGCGGCGCACGTGCTCCCGTGCCTCCACCGGGCGGTTCTGCCGCACGTCCTGCGAGAGTGCCAGCATCAGGCTCTTGCCGTTGTCCAGCACGTAGATCTTCTGCCGCTGCGCCTCGGCGAAGCTGTACGACTTCCACAGGGCGAAGCCCGTCACCACGGCGCACAGGCTGGCGAACACCAGCGTAAAGAGCCGTATCTGCCTGAAGCTCGTTTCGATATTTTTCAAACTTTTAAATTCCATGTTTCCGGTTTTTTATTCGTTATGACTCATGTTCTTGGGACATCCGCCGCTACTTGACGATCCTTCCGGCGATGTTCCCCACGGCTGCGCCCGCACCCGCTGCGGCGACGTTGCCTATCTTCGTGGCGGTCTGGTTCATCGCACGGTTGGCATGGCTCACCCCGCCCGCCATGATGATCCAGTTGGCGACGGTCGGTATGGTGAAGTACCCGAATATCCCGATGATTAAAAAGATGATGTACACCGTGTTCGAGCTGTCCGGGATGAAGGTCGGGTCGCTCATCGCCTCGATGTCACGGGTGAGCATCAGCACTTGGATGCGTGCCAGCACCGAGCTGAACAGGTCGCTCACGGGCAGCCACATGTAGATGGAGATGTACCTCGTTATCCACTGCGTGAGCGTGCTCTGGAACCCGTCATAGACCGAGAGGGCGAACGCTATCGGACCGAGGATGGAGAGGGCGATCAGGAAGAACGTCCGTATCGTGTCGATCACCAGCGCAGCGACTGGAACAGCAGTTCGAGCAGTTCTTGGAACCACAGCCGGATGCTCCGCTTCATGTTGTACTCCGTCCGGTCAATGTACATCACCGCCATCGTCTTCAAGTCCTTGGGCGACCAGCCCAGCTCGTCGAGCTTCTTGTCGAAGTCCTCCTTGCTCGCCAGATACGCCTTCTCCGGGTCACGGCGGAACGCCTCCCTCTCCAGCGTCTCCTTCTGTTCCCGGTATCGGTTCATGTCGAAGGTCTGTGATTCGAGCATCCCGTGGCAGCCCTTCACCACGGGCGAGAGCACCGTGTTGATCGTGCCGATGACGAAGGTGGGGAAGAAGAGGATGCACAGCCCGATGGCGAACGGGCGCAGCAGCGGGTACACGTCGATGGGCTCGGCACGGGCGAGCGCCTGCCACACCTTGGCGGCTACGTAGAACAGCGCACCCAGCCCGGCGATTCCCTTGGCTACCCCCGTCAGCTTCTCGCAGAGCGGCATCATGTCCTGATACAATGCCTGCAATATCTCGTGCAGGTTCGTGAAGTCTATCGCTAACAACATAGTCCTATATTATATTTATGTACGTGAACATTATTATATATTGCCACTCTCACCAGTAACGGTCTTCCGCATCCCCGTAGAGAGCCACCACCCGGTCGGCGTCCTTTTTCTTCTTCGCCCGCAGGTAGCTCACCGAGATGTTCTTGTCCGTGTAATACTGCACGAGGTTGCGGTACTCCAGCAGCCGCTTGTAGCTCTGGTCGATGATCGCCAGCCGCTCGGCGTCCGAGAGCGACATCCCCGTCACGTTCACCACGTTCTTCAGATCTTGCAGGATGTCCGCGCTCTCGGAGAGCAGCTTGGCGTACCCGAACGAGATGGTTGACAGCTCGTCCGGCGTGTAGTTCGGGTCGCCGAGCATCTTCTGGTAGTTGCGCACGTAGATTTCCGAGATGTCCGCCACCATCTCGATGGACTTCTTCACCTTCACGCCGCCTTTCACCACGTCATGCACCGCCTTGAGCGCATCGTAATACTTCCGTCCCTGCTCGAATATCTTCGCCGTCTCCTTGAATCCGTCCAGCGTGTGCTGTGCGGTGGCGGAGGTCTCCACGATCTCCTTGGTCGTGTTGATGATGCCCTGCGCCAGATTGCCGGGATCGTGTACGACCCACTGGGCGTTGGCCGCACCTGCCGTCAGGCACGCTACGCCCACGATGATTGTCTTTATCGTTCTCATGTCCTTACTGTTTTAGGGTTCCGTCACTCTTTCTCCTGTACTCTCCGCCCGGCGACAGCCGGATGCGGTCTTTCTCCCGGTCATAGTCCATCATCACGGCGAAGCCCGTCTCGATGAACAGCACCCCTTCCGTTTCCCGGACGAGGTAGGTTTCCGCTTCACTGCCGCCCGTGTGGTTCCTGTGCATGACCGTCACACGGTACCTGCCGTCCTCTTCCCAGAGGGTGAAGGGCGGCTTTCCGCCCGTGCTGACCCATTCGCCGCACATCTTTTCCAACCGTTCCGCATTTGTCTCCTTGCAGGAAATGACAAACGCCAGCGCCGCCGTCACCGCCGACAGCAGCAGGATTAAATTCAATCGTCTCATCTTGATTCCGTTTTTTTAAGTTTTACAAAATTTTATTCTCTCCATATCGTTTAGCCGTTTGTACATCCAGCCGTTTAACTGTTTGACCGTTTAGCCGTTTGGTCAATCATCCGACCCTTCAGCCGTTCGTCCGGTCAATCAACCACCCGTCCGGCAACCTGTCCGCCGCTCCCCGCCAGCGCATCGGCACATTATTTATACTTCGTCTCCGCCAGCCGCTTGATGGCAAGCTCCAAGTCGCCGCCCAGCTCTTCCGCCAGTGCGAACACCTCCGTCTTCTCGCTCTCCTCGGTGGTATAGGTCAGGTACTCGGCAGCCGACACCTCCGTGGCGTACACCGCCGACTGCACCCCGTTCAGACCGATCCAGACCTCCTTGTACTTCCGTCCGGGATGGTTGGCGAGGTTGATGGAGAGTATCTGCGACTTCTCCTTGTCCGTCAGACCGAGCATCGACTGGATGCCGTCGAACTTGTTCATGTACTTCTTCTGGTCCAAAAGGATCTTGCAGTCCGAGTTGGTGATGATAGCCTCCTTCACGATGGGGGACGAGATGATATCATCGACTTCCTGCGTGACGACAATCGCCTCGCCGAAATATTTCCTGACGGTCTTGTAGAGATATTTCAGGTACTCGCTCATGCTCGGCGAGGAAAGGGCTTTCCAAGCCTCCTCGCAGATCAGCATCTTCCGCACCCCTTTCAGGCGGCGCAGCTTGTTGATGAAGGCTTCCATGATGATGATCGTAACCACGGGGAACAGCTCGGCGTTGTCCTTCACGGCGTCGATCTCGAAGACGATGAACCGCTTGTGCAGCAGGTCGATGTTCTCGTTCGAGTTCAGCAGGAAGTCGTAGCGCCCGCCCTTGTAATACTGCCGCAGCGTGGTCAGGAAGTTGTCGATGTTGAAGTCCTCCCGGCTCACCTTGATGTCCCTTGCAGCCAGCTCCTTCCGGTAATCGTTCAGCATGTACTCGTAGAAGGTGTCGAACGAGGGGGCGATGTCCCGGTTCTGTTGTATCCGGCGGATGTACGCCGACACCGCACTGCCCAGCTCGCCGCTCTCCGTCTTCGTGACCTTCTCGTCCTCGCCCTTCCACAGCGCCAGCAGCAGCGTCTTGATGCTGTCCTTCTTCTCCACGCTGAACTTGTAGTCGTCCGTGAAGAAGGGGTTGAAGCTGATGGGCTTCTCCTCCGTGTACGTGTAATAAATCCCGTCCTCGCCCTTGGTCTTGCGGTGGATCAGCTCGCACAGCCCTTGGTACGAGTTGCCCGTGTCGATCAGCACGATGTGGCTGTTCTGCTCGTAATACTGGCGCACGAGGTGTTCATGAAGAACGACTTGCCGCTTCCGCTCGGACCGAGGACGAACTTGTTGCGGTTCGAGATCACCCCTTTCTTCATCGGCAGGTCGCTGATGTCCAGATGCAGCGGTCTGCCCGTCATCCTGTCCGCCATCTTGATGCCGAAGGGCGAGAGCGAGTCCTTGTAGTTCGTCTCCTCGGTGAAGAAGCACAGGGCTTGCGGGATGAACGTGTAGAAGCTCTCCTCGAAGGGGAAGTCCCCCTCGTTGCCCGGTATCGCCGCCCAGAAGAGCGTCGGCACGTCCACCGTGTTGTGCCTCGGCTTGCACTCCATCAGGGCGAGCTGGCTGCCCACCTCGTTCTTGATGCGCCTAAGCTCCTCCCGGTCGTCGCTCCACGCCATCACGTTGCAGTGGCAGCGCACCGAGGTCAGCCCTTTCGAGTGCGCCTCGTTCAGGTATTCCTCGATCCATGCCTTGTTGATCTGGTTGGAGCGGGAATAGCGGGAGAGCGAGTGCATGTTCCGGGCGGTCTGCTCGAAGCGTTTCAGGTTCTCCCCGTGGTCGTCGATGAAGATGTACTGGTTGTAGCAGTGGTTGCAGTCCAGCAGCAAGCCACCGGGGCGGCGAACGACAGGCGGCAGTCCGAGCGGTCGGTCGAGAGCCGCTCGTAGCGGCTGTCAGTCGCCACCTTGCCCGGCAGGTCTTCCGTGTCAGAGAGGGTGTGCAGGCAGAGGATGTCGTCGCCGATGCGCATCTCCTCCGGGTTCAACTGGATGTCCTTCAGCACCGTCGTGTCGTGCTGCGAGAGCGAGAGGTACTTCTCCACGATGCCCGCCGCCGTTTCCGTCCCGGTGATCTCGTCCGTCGTGAGGCGGCGCAGCGTAACGAAACCGCTGTCGTTCATGATCTTCTCGAACTGACCGACCGCTTCGAGGAACCTCGTAACCGTCTCCCGGTCCTCGATCTCCTTGGGGACAAGCCTGCCCTTGCAGAGGGTGGAGAACGTGCTTTCCTGACGGCTCCGTGCCTTCGTCGTCTTGGTAAGGAACAGGTAGCAGAAGTGGTTCAGGAACGGGCGTTCGTTGAAGTGCCTCTCAAAGCTCCGGCTCAGGAAGCTAAGGTCGTCCCTGTCCGTTTCCGGCCGGTACTTCTCCTCGATGAAGAAGTCCTGCTTGTGCACGATGGAATACTCCGGCAGCACCTTCACCGCCTTGTGCCAAGCCGAGTGGACCGCCTCGTACTCGCTCCCCGTGACGGAGAACAGTTCCGGCAGTTCCACCCTGAAGGCGACCGTCACGTCCGCCTCCTTGCTCACGATGCAGCCGTTCTCCACCGCCAGCAGCGGGAACTTGCTTTCGAGTGTCGTCGCTTTCATTACGTTTCTCATTCTTGCCAGTGTTTAAAGGTGAATAATCGGGGGATTTTCAGGCGGTTCACCACGTACCTCGGATGCCGCCTGCGGGCGGCTGCCTTCATCAGCGTGCGTGCCGTACCGGGCGTTCAGCCGGAAGGTCAGCCATACCAGCAGCGTAGCCGCAGCCACGCCGAAGCCGATGCACACCCACTGGTTCACGCCCGCCATGTACAGGATGACGAACACCACGAACACGGCGAGCAGACCGCCGCAGAAGATGAAGAGGTACTGGCTTTCCAGCCCCTTGAACTCCACGTTCCTGCCGATCCCCTTGTTGATTTCCAAGTCCATAGTCCGCTGTTTTACAGGAAGAACGAACGGAGGATGGTAGCCGCCACGATCAGGAAGATGCAGGCTCCGAACCAGCTTGCGGCGACTTTGCTCACGTCCGGATCGCCGGCGCTGAACTTCCCGTACACTTTCACCCCGCCGATCAAGCCGACCACCGCACCGATGGCGTAAATCAGTTTCGTCCCCGGCTCAAAATACGAGGTGACCATCTGCGTGGCTTCGGTGATGCCCGCCTGCCCGTTTCCCTGCGCCATTGCGCCCACGGCAGCCAGTATGCAGGCC
>ENA-OQCF01000050-OQCF01000050.1-human-gut-metagenome-genome-assembly--contig:-NODE-50-length-41882-cov-30.338882_pt1 | contig 41882 bp, 38 predicted proteins | sample MGYA00242756_ERZ504573 | MGnify/ENA primary metagenome ERZ504573 (study PRJEB26092, sample SAMD00036240) | human gut metagenome | host: Homo sapiens | study: EMG produced TPA metagenomics assembly of... | reverse complement strand
AGAGTCTCGATGCCACCCCATTTAGAGTTCTCATCAACCGAGGTGGAGGTGGATTCGGCGAACAAATTCTTCTTCACCGAACTCGCTTCGGGAAGGAACGTGAGGACACCACAGCACTCGTCTGCGCGGAATCGGACAGAGGCAAACGGGGCTACGCACGCAAACATGGCACCCGTGGCGATAATCGCCACTGATGTGGAAATAATAGTCTTAACGCTCATCATCAACGCCATACACTAGCACACATGGTCGATTTCATAACAGGAATAGCATTTCGAAGATGATGTCGCGGGTGCATCATTCGGCAGGAGAACGCAACAGGCCTCGGATACCGATCGGCATCCGAGGCCTGCAATAAATCAATCAATAAGACTGCATCACGGGATACGCACCACGATGGTGAGCTTTTCGGTCATGGCACTAGCGAGAGCCACGCTATAGCCATTCCATCCACCATGGACCGCCTGACCGTTGCCGACATACAACGCCACATGATCGTAGTGTGCACCACCGTTCCATCCACCGGTGTTGGCATAAATCAGAATATCGCCCGGCTGCAGGGATCCGTCTGTGACTACGTGGCCACCAGGAACATTGACGTACTCTTCAGGCCAACCGTGGAAGTTAATGCCACGGGCCGCCAACGCTTGACTGACCAATGCGGTGCAGTCCATGCTCTGTCCGATCAAAGAATACGCACGGTCGATAGAGGCACCGGCACCAGCGGAAACCGAACCACTGGCATCGGAATAAGTAACAGAAGAGCGAGACTCATTACGGCTCGCGGCGTTGGCCTGCTCCTGGGTCGCCTGAGCCTCGACCTCCGCCTGCTTCTCGGCCTCCTCTTCGGCAGCCTTCTTGGCCGCTGCGGCATCCTTTTCCGCCTGAGATTCCGTCTGCGGCACATCGAGGTTCTCAATGCCGCCCCAATCAGCATTGTCCTCAACGCTCGTGGCAGTGGCTTCAGTCGTCAGATCTTTGCGCACCTGGGTGTACGAGGGGAAGGACTTGGTGGAAGTCACAGTAACACCCTCAGCTGCAGTTGCTGTAGGAACAAACATAAACAAGCAGGCACAGGAGACAATCGCGGCAACAATGGAAGAAGCTACAGTTTTGGTCTTCATAGAACCATCACCCTACACGGTGCGCATTAACTCGTACAGGATGGAAGAAATAAAACACCCCGGAGCTATTGGGATATATCGGCGTGTCGGCACAGGTCAGTTCGGACTAATACGCGGCCGCAACACTTGAAATGTCATTTCGCGCGAACGATTGCCGATAGGGCGACGTCACATCCGAACAGTAATCACCGAATGTAAGCCAATGAAATGAATCAGTAGTGAACGTACTGGAACTTACCGGCTTCGGCGGCGCTGAACGTACGGGTCGAAATCACACCCAATCCCTTGGCATTGGATTCGGAGATCTCAATGGAGCCGTCGGCATTGATCTTTTCCAGAACGGCAACATGGCCGTACGCGCCATCGGCATCGGCCTGGCCAGGAGCGAACACCACAGCATCACCGACATGGCGAGGAGTGTTGTCCACCCAATAGCCAGAGCGGAAGCTGACGCCGCCCACGCGCCACCATTGCCGAAGTTGCCGCTGGAAGGCAGGCCCAGTTCGGCACGACGCTGGTACGCGTACCACGTGCACTGACCCCACGGATAGTTGTTGGAGTTGGTGCCAACGGCATGGTTCGGGTTGAAGCCAGCCGGCACAGCATCGCCATCGGCATCCACGAGAGCCGACACCACAGGATTGTTCGCATTATTGCGATTCATCAGCTTGGCGTCCAAGGTGCTGTCTGAATTGCTCAGCCCCCAGCCGCCTTCATTGGTGGACTGTGCGGTAACGGAGGATGAACTCAAATCAGTACGCGCTTCGGAACGAGAAGCCGCAGTCACATCGCTGATGCGCTTAATCTGCGTGGTCGTCGTGGCCGGATCAGCCACGAACGAGTTCGTGGCGTCTTCATTGTTGGAAAACGCGAGAGCACCTGCGGCCGTGCCGACCAGAGCGGCCAGTGAGGCCGAGGCAAGAATATGGCTACGGCGTTCAGCGGCACGAGCGGCCTCACGAATGGAACGGCGGGTCTGGGGAGCGATTTCGTTGATCTTCTCGCAATGGCCGGATCAAGCCCCAAAACAACGGCGTCGCTACCAGCGGATTGCACCGCACGCACAGCACGAACGGAATGAGAACCCTTGCCGGAGGCAAACAATGCCTTCGCTAAGCTGAACTTCTGGCGCGAGACCGTGGTCGCTTTATGCGAAGCATGCTTCATACTACGTTAACTCCTTGGATGGGTTCGGCGGGGTCATTTCGATGACCTCGTATGACCGTCACAATTGAGTACTGTACAACGAACAGAGGTCAATCCTCAATGTGATCCCCCACCATCCGGGTGTGTCAAACGATTTACGTAACCGTGCGGCCGGGTGAAAAAACTGCCTTGTTTCCGCCCGTTCACGAACCTCACTATCCGGTTATCGGAAGAATCACTAACTCATGTCATTCCGACACACCGTAACCATGATGTGCTGCGTACATTCTGCACTGCATTCCGCATTGCCACCACTGCCGCCCGGCACCCCGGAATTCCGCAGTAACCCCGCAGTAATCCCGCACACCGAGCATTATCCGCGATATTCCCCAACACTGGTCTACCCTTGAAACCATGACTATCACACTGAGTATTCCCGAGTCGCTGAAGCCCGAAGATGGTCGCTTCGGCTCCGGCCCCAGCAAAATCCGCCCCGAACAGATCGCCGCGCTCGACGCCGGCGCCACCACCCTGCTTGGCACATCACATCGCCAGGCACCAGTCAAGCAACTGGTCGCTTCGATTCGTGAAGGTCTGCGCGAGTTCTTCCACCTGCCTGAAGGGTATGAGGTGGCGCTTGGCAACGGTGGCGCCAGCGCGTTCTGGGAGATTGCCTGCGCTTCGCTGATCACCCGTCGCGCCGCATTCGGCACGTATGGCTCGTTCAGTGCCAAGTTCGCCGCGTCCGCCGCGAACGCACCCTTCCTTGAAGACCCGGTGCTGTTCCCCGGCGAGCCGGGCACTTACCGTCTGCCTGAGCTCACCGAGGGCGTGGACACATATTGCTGGGCTCACAACGAGACCTCCACTGGTGTGGCCGCCCCGATTCGCCGCGTGGCCGGAAGTCGTGAAGCTGGTGCCTTGACCGTCATCGACGGCACCAGCGCAGCCGGCGCTTTGCCTGTGGACATCAGCCAGACCGACGTCTACTACTTCTCACCGCAGAAGGCCTTCGGTGCCGATGGCGGTCTGTGGGTCGCCATCCTCTCCCCCGAAGCTATCGATTGTGCGGCAGGCGTCGAATCAAGCGCTCATCTGGAAGGCGCACATCGCTGGGTGCCGCCGTTCCTCTCGCTGACCACGGCACTGAACAACTCCCGCAAGGATCAGACCCTGAATACGCCCGCCGTGGCCACCCTGATCATGATGGAAAACCAGATTCGCTGGCTCAACAACAACGGCGGCCTCGCCTGGGCCACCACACGTTGCGCCAAGTCCGCATCCATCCTGTACTCGTGGGCCGAGCGCTCCGAATACGCCGCTCCGTTCGTCGTCGATGCGGACGCACGCTCGAACGCCGTGGTCACCATTGATCTGGACGAGCGAGTCCAGGCCTCTCAGGTACTGTCCATCCTGCGCGAGAACGGCATTGTGGACGCCGCCGGCTACCGCAAGCTGGGCCGCAACCAGCTGCGCGTTGGCGTGTTCCCCTCGGTGGAACCGGCTGATGTCATGGCCTTCACCAAGTGCGTCGACTATGTGGTCGAGCACCTGTGATGGCGGTCTATGCCTCGCATGGCCGACCATATATGCCATGCACATTGATCGGTCTCGACTGATACCGATTGAATAAATCGTAGGGAGGGATGTTTGACGCCCCTCCCTACTCTTACTACAGTGCATGAGTATGAAGTTCGCGCCTCTCATTGACCCTGCCGTCCGCAAACCCGCGCCCAAGCCCGTACGGGTGGACCTGCGTAAGGTGTTTGCCATCGGTACCGGTCTATGGATTGTGGCGTTGATCGTCGTGCTGATTCTGCTGGCCGTGGGCTACAGCGTAATGCCGTTGGTGATTATGTGCGTGGCCGGTGTCATTATTGGCTTGCTACTGCTGGTCTGGGAATACTTCGACCGCTGGGACTACCGCCGCCTCGGACAGTAACGCAACACAAGCTCCCTCTGATGACGGGAGCTGTCAGCGTAGCTGATTGAGGGAGAGACCGCGGCCGCAGGTCGCTCATCAAACAGCATTGGTGGCATGCAAGGCATGCCACCAATTCCTTACCTCACTGCGCCAACGGCAACGTAAGGCTGAACGTACTGCCTTGCCCGGGCGCGCTCCATACGGTCACATCGCCATGATGGGTCAGCGCCACATGCTTGACGATGGCCAAGCCTAGGCCCACGCCATCCGCCGTGCGATTGCTCTGTTCCACGCCCCGGTAGAACCGCTCGAAGATGCGCGCCTGGTCCTTCTTAGCGATGCCCGTGCCTTGGTCAATCACGCGAATCACCGCGCGGTCGCCATCCTTGTCTTTGGATGCGGACACGCTGACCACGCCATTTTCCTTGGAATAGCCGATGGCGTTTTCGATGAGCTTGGTCACGGCGCTGTCGATCTGGTCCGCCTCACCATTGATGACTAGATCATCGTCGCCCTTGATGTTCAGCTGCACGCCAGCCTCGGCTGCCTGCGGCTCCAGTCGCGCCGCCGTGGCCCTGAGCTGTTCCATAACGTTCAGTCGGTTGGCGGAAGACGGCGTAATCGGCTCCTGCGCGCGTATGAGCAGCAGCAAATCAGACACCATGTGGTTGAGCTTGCTGCAGCTGGAACGCACCTGGCGAGCGTCGGCAGCCACCTGCTGTTCGTCCAGATTGCCGGACTCCAGCGAATCGGCGAGTTTGGCCAGAGCCTCAGTGGGGCCCAACAATTGCTCGGACACATTGGTAATAAACGAGTCACGCACTTGAGCGAAACGAATCACATCACTGACATCGGTAATCAACACGATGACGAACTGCTCGTTGATACGCCCTACAGTCACCTTCAGCCAGTTGGGGCGGTGGACGGACTGCGTGGCGACGTGATCGCCCTTGTTCTGGTCTGCGACGTACCGCTCCGGAGTATCGGTGGTCAAGTCGAACTGGCGCTTGCCACCGGACTTGCGCGCCTCGTGAATGGCATCCAGCACATGCTGCTGGGCAATGGCGTCATCTGACACCACACCCAGGCGGTAGGCGGCGGGATTGCAGCGGACCACCTCGTCGTGCTCGTCGACCACCACGGACGCACCTGGCAGCATGGACAGCAGCGTGGCGGTGTCGTCGGACAGATCGTCATTGTCGTCATCATCGGCCAGCGGCGATTCCATGGACACTCGATGTGTCGCAAATCCCACGATGAGCGTGATGATTCCTACCACAAATAAAACAGCCGTGACAATAAGAGCAATCGCGGCGACGAGCGGCATCTGTGTCATGCCCCCATTCTTTCACACCACACGCCGGGATTGCGGTTTGCCGGCACGCCGGTAACATGAATTTCAGGTGAACAACCCAATGAACAGTAGAACAACTTGAGGTTGCCATTACCTACGTTGAAGTGGGGAACAAGTACTGGAATAATACACTGGTACAGGTTGCAATAAGCAAGCATGAAAGGCTAGAGAAATGCGCGTTATTTTCAACGAGGAGCTGAAGCAGGTTGCTGACGACCTCGACCGTATGGCGCAGAACGTACGCAAGGCGATCAAAGGAGCTGGGGAAGCCCTGCTGAATCAGGACGTTGAAGCCGCACAGACTGTGATTGACGGCGACATCGAAATCGATGCCCTGGAGTCCTCTGTGATTGACCAGTGCGTCAAGTTGCTCGCCAAGCAGAATCCGGTGGCCACGATCTGCGTGTGGTCGTTTCCACCATGCGTCTGGCTTCCACGTTCGAGCGTATGGGCGATCTTGCCCGCCACGTGGCCGAGGCCGCTCGCCGCACCTATCCGGCCGCCGCGATTCCTGAATCCGCTCAACCGGTGTTCGCGAGATGATCGACTTCCTGGACAACACCGCTGACCAGCTGGTGGCCATGCTCTTCGATCGCGATGCCAAGACCGCCGAGGCCATCATCCTGGCTGACGACAAGCTGGACAATCTGCACCACCAGACCTTCGATCTAGCGCTGTCCGATGACATCACCCGTCAGCAGACCGTGGATATCGTGCTGCTGGGCCGCTTCCTGGAGCGTCTCGGCGATCACGCCGTGTCCGCCGCCCGCCGTGTGGTGTACATCGTCTCCGGCTTCGACCCCACTAAGGAGCCGACCCGCGACGAGGGCACCGACATCGACTGATTGGGACTTGTTCTCACATTGGGCGAATAACTGAACACTTGTTCTCCTGTGGTTTGAGGAGGATGCCCGAAAGCGGCGATCCGGCTACGGCTGGACGCCGTTTTTTGTTGCTTTTGGGCGGTACACCGGCGTATCCATGGGGCGGCAAAACACCCATAGGGCGGTAACTTGCCCATGGGGCGGTTTGAAGGATATGTGAAACCGCGGAATTAAGCCATTCTGGCATACCGCCCCATGAGGGTTTTACCGCCCCATGGGGTAATCACCGCCCCATGGGGGATTTGGCAGGCATAGCAAAGGGGAGCCGCACGTTATGTGCGACTCCCCTTACAGCTTGTACCGTGTTAGCGGCTTAGGCTCACTTCTGGCCCTGAGCGGCGACAGCGGCGGCACCGGCAGCAGCAGCCTCCGGGTCCAGGTACTCGCCACGCGGCTTGATCGGCTTGAAGTTCTCGTCCAGCTCATAAAGCAGCGGGATGGCGGTCGGGATGTTGACCTTGGCGATCTCTTCCTCAGACAGGTTGTCCAGCATCTTGACGATGGCGCGGAGGGAGTTGCCGTGGGCAGCAATCAGCACGGTCTTGCCGGCCTTGAGCTCCGGCTCGATAGCGGACTCGAAGTACGGCTTCACACGCTCAACAACGTTGGCCAGGCACTCGGCTTCCGGAACCGGATCGCCGGCGTAGCGCGGGTCGTTGTTCTGGGCGTACTGGTCGTTCGGGTCGATCTCGGGCGGCGGGGTGGCGTAAGAACGGCGCCACAGCATGAACTTCTCGTCGCCGTACTCTTCGCGGATCTCGGTCTTGTTCTTGCCCTGCAGAGCGCCGTAGTGACGCTCGTTGAGACGCCAGTCACGCTGAACCGGAATCCACAGACGATCTGCGGCATCCAGAGCAATGTTGGCGGTGTTGATGGCGCGACGCAGCAGGGAGGTGAACACGATGTCCGGAAGGACGTTCTTCTCCTTGAGCAGCTCGCCGCCACGCTTGGCTTCGGCTTCACCCTGCTCGGTCAGCGGTACGTCGACCCAGCCGGTGAACTGGTTAGTTTTATTCCATGCGCTCTGTCCATGACGGAGCAGTACTAGTTTATAAGTCATACGGTTCAGTCTACAGCCGCGTGCGCCCAAACACGAGTATTCGTCTTATTATTTCGCTCTCAGAGCGTCACGGAAACCGCCAGCACCACCGCAAACAGCAAGGTCTGGAAGCTGGCGGCGGGCAGAGCCGGGCGGAATTGACGTTTATTCACGCTGGAGACCATGCGCACAGGTATTCCGACGCCCGAGATCAACAGCACTGCGCCCCACGGCCACCATAGGGTCGCGCACATGAGCAGGGCTATGGCCCACGCGGCCACGCAGCACACAATCAGCAGCGTACGCGCGCCGGATTCACCCAGCCGTACGGCCAGCGTGCACTTACCATGCTCACGATCCTCGTCGATGTCACGGATATTGTTCACCATCATGATCAGGCAGGAGAACAGGCCAGCCGCCACAGCACCCAATAGTCCGCCGACGTCCACCGTGCCGCACAGCGCGTATTCGGTGCCCAATACCGCAGCCAAGCCGAAGAACAGGAACACGCCGACTTCTCCCAGCCCGACGTATCCATACGGATGCTTGCCACCGGTGTAGAACCAGCCGGCCAGCAAGGAGGCCACACCCACGGCAAACAGCCACCAAGCTTGGGAAATCACGATAGCGGCAATGCCGCATATGCAGGCGATGGCGGCGCAAATCATCGCCGCGAACAGTACATGCTTGGCCGGTACCAGTCCGGATGCGGTCAGTCGCTGGGGTTTGCCTGATTTCGATTCGTCCGTGTCACGCCCGGCGTCAGTGCCGCGGATGCCATCGGAATAGTCGTTCGCATAGTTGACGGCGATTTGCAGGAACAGCGCGACTAGCAGGCACAGGATGGTCACCGGCCAGAATCGGTCCATCAGCAGGGTCTGCTGTTCACGGGCCGTGGCGCAGGAGGCCGGTTCGGGATATATTGCGATGCAGGTGCCCGACCGCTCGATATGCACGTACGCCATCACCGCCCCAACCATCACCGACGCGATGGAAGTGACCAAGGTCTTGGGACGCGCGCCCCGAACCCACAAGCCGATAGACATAAGCAATCCCTTTCATATATAACTCTGGCTCCCCTCTCTGAGGGGAGCCAGAGTATGCCTAATCAGCCAACGAGCGGCTTGACCAGCGGGAAGGTGATGGTCTCGCGAATCGTGGCACCGGTCAAGGCGATAAGCAGTCGATCAATGCCCATACCCATACCGCCGGCCGGAGGCATGCCCACGCCGAGAGCCTCGAGGAAGTCCTCATCGATGTCGCAGGCCTCTTCGTCGCCGGCGAGCGCGTCCTTGGCCTGAGCCACGAAACGTTCACGCTGCACGATCGGGTCGTTGAGCTCGGAGTAGCCGGTAGCCAGCTCGAAGCCGCGCACGTAGAGATCCCACTTCTCCACCACGCCGGGCTTGGTGCGGTGGCCCTTGACCAGCGGGGAGGTTTCGACCGGGAAGTCACGCACGAAGGTGGGCTCGTAAAGCTTGTCCTCGTAGAAGTGCTCCCACAGGTGTTCGACGAGCTTGCCGTGGTTCTCCACGTCGTCGCGCTCCACGCCGAGCTTGTCGGCGATGGCGCCCAGGTGCTCAACGGAGGTGCCGGGGGCGTCCGGGCCGCCGTTCGGCACGATCTCCTCGCCCAACGATTCGGACAGGGAGTCGTACATGCTGATGGTCTTCCATTCGCCGCCGAAGTCGTATTCGGTGCCGTCGAGCAGGGTGACCTTGTGCGAGCCGTAGACGTCCATGGCGGTCTTCTGCACGAGCTCCTTGACCAGCTGGCCGATGGAATCATAGGTGCCATAGGCCTGGTAGGCCTCGACCATGGTGAATTCGGGGGCGTGCGTGGCGTCGACGCCCTCATTGCGGAAGTCACGGTTGATTTCGAACACGCGATCGATGCCGCCGACCAGGCAGCGCTTGAGGAACAGTTCCGGGGCGATGCGAAGGTACAGGTCAAGGTCGAAGGCGTTCATGTGCGTGGTGAACGGGCGGGCGGCCGCGCCACCGTGCAGGGTCTGCAGCATCGGGGTTTCGACCTCGAGGAAGTCGTGGTCGTCAAAGGTGCGGCGCAGGGAGGCCACGGCCTTGGAGCGGTTGCGCACCATGTTGCGGATGTTCTCGTCCGCGATCATGCCGATGTACGGCTTGCGGGTGCGGGTGTCTTCGTTCAGGTCCTTGTGCAGGGCCGGCAGCGGCTGCAGGGCCTTAGAGGCGATAGCCACTCAGTGGCGAATACGGACAGCTCGCCGGTCTTGGAGGCGATGACGCGGCCCTTGAGGTACAAGTGATCGCCAAGGTCGACGAGCTGCTTGAACTGCTTGAGCGAATCGGCGCCAATCTCCTTCTTGGAGATCATGCCCTGAATCTTGGTGCCGTCACCGGCGGACAGCTGCACGAAGCACAGGCCGCCCGCGTTGCGCAGGAACAGCACGCGGCCAGCAATGCCGACCATGTCTTCGGTCTCTTCGCCAGCCTCGAGCTTGCCGTCATACTTGGCGCGGACCGCCTCGATGGTGTCGGTGACGTCCAAGTGCACCGGTAGGGGGCAATGCCGGCCTCAAGCATCATCGCGCGCTTGGCCACGCGCATCTGCACCTGCTCGGGGTGAGCCAGCGGGCCGAACTCCTTGTTGGAGGGGTCCACGGCTTCGTCCAGCGTGGCACCGGACTTGATCTTCTCGCGGATGGTGGCGTCCTGCTTGAGCAGCATTTCCGCACGTTCGACGGTGCTCATCTGCGGGACGGCCGGGGTTTCATTCTCAGTGTTTTCGGTATTTTCGACAACTTCAGCCATGATTCATCAGTGTACGCAAGGCCGGCGATTATGAGCCCGGCAGACCGCACGGCCATCCGAACACCCGCTCACATGACGCAAAACCGGCTCTGCACAAGGCTTGAGAGACCTGTACACATGGCGAATCCACCATCACGCAACACTCGCGACATGCCGATTTGCATTGTCCACCACCACAATGTAATATCTACGTCTGTTGCCAAACGGGCTGTAGCGCAGCTTGGTAGCGCGCTTCGTTCGGGACGAAGAGGCCGCGGGTTCAAATCCCGCCAGCCCGACAACTGGACCGGATTGTTGAGGAATCAGCAATCCGGTTTTTCGTTTCCTGTCCCAACAATCAAACCAAGCGATCGAACAGCGGTAAACAACCCGCCGCACACAGCGACAAACCACATCACGGCAAGCCCCCGTATTTGTTGGCAGACCACCGTAATATATCGCTCGAATCAATCGATTGCCGCACTGTTTTTGTAAGTAATACTGAAGTAGTTAGAGGAACCATGAAGAAGAGTCTGCTTGCACTGGCTTCGGGCGCGTTCATTCTCGGTGCCGCCGAGTTCGTGATGATGGGCATTCTGCCGCAGGCCGCGGCCGCCACCGGCGTGGGCATCCCCACCGCAGGCCATTACATTTCCGCGTATGCGATCGGCGTGTGCTTCGGCACACTGATTCTGGTGTTCGGCCGCAAGGTGCCGCCGAAGAACCTCATCATATTGTTTATGGCGATTGCGCTTATCGGTAATCTGGCCTCCGCGTTCTCGGTCAATGCCGCCACGCTGATTGTCGCGCGCTTCATTGCCGGCCTGCCGCACGGCGCATTTTTCGGCACCGCCACACTCATCGCCAAAACCTTGGCCGACAAGGGCAAAGAAGCACAAGCCGTATCGGTAATGGTCACCGGCCAAACCGTAGCCAATATGCTCGGCGTACCGGCGGGCACCTTGATGGCTGAGTTCCTATCCTGGCGCCTCGCATTCGGTATTCTGGCTGCATGGGCGGCAATGACCATCGTGCTAGTTCTGGCATGGATCCCCTTCGTTGCGCCGATTAAGGACGCCGGCATCGCCGGTCAGTTCAAATTCCTTACTCGTCGTGGGCCGTGGGTGATTCTGGCCGCCGTATTCACCGGCAACGCAGGCGTGTTCTGCTGGTGGAGCTACGTCTCCCCTTGGCTGCAGAAGACCGGTGGCTGGTCGTCTAACCTGGTACCGCTATTGATGATGCTTGCCGGCTTCGGCATGGTGATAGGCGGTCTTATCGGCGGTCGCATCACAGATAAATGGCGCCACGCCGGCACTGCCGCGCTGGGTCAGACGATTTCCTGCATCGGCTTGCTGATGGTTTTGCTACTGCCGGGAAACCAGGGCACTACTGCTTTGCTGACCTTCTGGATCGCCTTCGGACTGTTCTTCATCTCCGCTCCGCAACAGCTGTTGATGACCGAAGCCGGCCAAGGCGGCGGCGAGCTCATCGCCGGCGCAGCCGTGCAGGTGGCCTTCAACTTCGGCAATGCCATCGGCTCGATTGTCGGCGGCGCGATGCTCACCACTTTCTCGATGAACTATCGCTATACCGGCCTGGGCGGTATGCCGCTGGCTCTGCTTGCCGTAGGGCTGCTGGCCTTCTACTCGTGGCGCTGCGAAACCGATACCGACGCCATTCACCGCTTGCGCGAAACCAAGGTGGACTGAGACCAAGCTCACAGCAAACTCCCTGACGTGTTTGTTCACAGTATTAATAGACTGAAATCAGACACGATTCAGGGAGGTCTGGCGGTATGGATGAGGAAGCACTGCTCAAACAATTCGCCGCGCAATTCGCGCATGGTCCAGACGATGCCGACGACACCGATGCGGCGGCCGCAGCACAAGGTGCCGATTCCACGGCGAACCAGGTTGCGGACGATGCCGATCAATCGCCCGCAACCTTTGATACCCAACAATTCCTGAACGGACTGGACGCGATTTTCGATCGCCACACGGCCGCCACCGAAGCCGGCCCGTACTTGGAACAGGCGATGGTGGACGCGGAAAACGCCGGCGACGAGGCCGGACTGCTCACCGTGCTCAACGAAACGATGGGCTTCTATCGCTCGCAAGGTCGGCACAAGGAGAATCAGTGGATTGTGCAGCGAGCGCTGGAACTGGCCGCTCGTATGGGCTTGACCACCGGCACATCCGAGGCGTGGGCCATCACGCTAATCAATTGCGCCACCTCGATGCGCGCGGCCAAACAATACGATCAGGCCGAGGATTTGTATCATCAGGCGCAGAGTGTCTGCCGGCATTCGCTGGCGCCCACCGACCGTAGGCTCGCAGCGCTGCACAACAATCTGTCGATGCTCTACAGCGAGACGAATCGGCCCGACAAGGCGGAACTGGAGTTGCGTGAAGCGCTGCGCATTATCGAAGCCTCGAGCGTGAACCCGGACGCGGATATCGACGTGTCCAGCTCGCACACGAATCTGGCGTTGACCCTGCTGACCGAACACAAGTTGGAGGACGCGCATTGGCATGCAGCCAAGGCGCTGGAAATCTATCGCACCGGCCATCTGGAACATTCCGCGCATTATGCCTCCGCACTGGCGGGCTTCGCGCAGGTGTGCTTTGCCGAGAGACGGTATGCGGATGCGGTTACTGGATACCGGCATGCGCTGGCCGTGATCGAGGAATGTTACGGCAAGGACACCGATTACTGGCGTATCACCGCCGACAATCTGCGGCAGGCCGAGGAAGCGGCGGCGCAGGCCGGGGTGACGGTTGACAATGCAGGTGTTGCCGGCGATGCAGGCGCGCTGCCCCAGTCCGGCTCGCGGCTGCCGAACAGCCCGGCACAGGGCAAGACCGGTGCGAACGCGGCATCTTCCCCATCCACCGTTTCGGTGTCGACCGGTTCTGCGGGCGCGGCCGAGGCCGTTTCCGCATGCCCGGTGTCCGGACTGAAGCTGGCCCGCGCGTTCTGGACGCAGATGGGCAAGCCGATGATTGCGGCGAAGTATCCGCAGTATGCCGGGCGTATCGCCGCCGGTCTGGTGGGTCATGGCTCGGAATGCTACGGATTCGATGATGCGTATTCGCAGGACCACGATTTCGGCCCGCGCTTCTGCCTGTGGCTTACGGATGAGGATTACGCGGCGATCGGCGAGCAACTTGAGGTCGATTACGAGGCACTGCCGCGCAAGTTCAGCGTGGATGCGCAAGGCCGCGTGACGTTCGAGGCGCATGCCAGGTCCGATGCTTCCGGAGCATTCCCCTCCGCAGGTGCAGGCTCCACCGTCATACCCGATGCGGCAAACGCACCCACCCCCGGCACCGCTACGCACGATACCGCCACTGCCGAGTCAGGCGCGGCGTCCTCTGATGTGGCGGAAGCGATGACGACTCCGATTGATGCACCGCTCTCCCCCGTCACGCCGCGCGCACAGGGCGCGAATCGCCGTGACGGCGTGTTCCGCATCGGTGACTTCTTTGAGTCGATCACCGGGTATCGCACTGCGCCGGCGCAGACCGCGCCGCATGAGTGGCTAATGCTTCAGGAATCGACCTTGGCCGCCGCCACCAATGGCGAGGTGTTCGCCGATCCCACCGGTCTGTTTTCCAAGACGCGCCAAGGGTTCAAGAACATGCCCGACGATGTGCGGCTCGCGCTGATCTCCAGGCGACTCGGCATGATCGCCCAGGCCGGTCAATATAATCTGCCGCGTTCGTTGAAGCGCGGCGACGGCGCGGCCGCATGGCTGTCCATCCACGAGTTCGTGCAGGCCACCGCCTCGTTGGTGTTCCTGGTTAACGTGCCGATGGTGGTGGCTATATGCCGTATTACAAGTGGCAGTTCGCAGCATTGCGCAAGCTGTCTGGCTCGATGTTCGCGCTGTTGCCGAACGTGGGCGAACAGTTGGAAACCGTGATGCGATTGAGTTCGGCAGCCTGCTATGGCGGGGCCGGATTTGGCGAAGGCGGCAAGGGCGCGGCTCCAGCAATCGAGAAAATCAACGATATTGTGGAGCAGATTGCGGTGGATATCGTCAAGGAACTCAAACGCGAACACCTGACCACGTCCGGCGAGACCTTCCTCGAATGGCAGCGCCCGTATGTCGAGGACCACATCGCCTCTGATGATCCGGTGCTTAAAAGTTTGTAGATTCAAGCTCCCTCTGCCACGGCTTCGCCGTGCCACCTCCCTCATCAGAGGGAGGTATCAGTGAAAGGAACGTCGATGACCAACGAACTGACTGATGATGAACTGCGCGAGGCTATTGTGCGTCATGAATGGGATCAGTTCCAGCGCACCAACAATGAGGGTGGACGCGCGGCATGCCAAGGCAACTGGCCGGTGTTCCACCAGATGCGGTTGGCCCAGTTCCTCACATGGGAGCGGCCATTACTCACCAGCTATGCCGCTGATCTTGACGCGGCCGACCACGTGGGCCGCAACCTCGTAACCGAAAAATACGGCCGCATGATGGCCTCCACCGCACCGGAAAATTTCACGAAGAACATAGAGCCGTATATTCCGCGTCTCTCTGAAGAGCGCGCGGCCCGTCAGGAACAGGTCATCGCCCAGCAGGTCGCCTGGGCCAAGGATTTCCGCGAGCGCTACCCCAAGCTCGGCGAGGCGATGCGCGCACTCACCACCACCGAAGACACACCATCTGCCACCTCATTCGAAACCTATCTGCGCGGCGAGCTTGGTACGTATTCCGACCAGACCTTCGAACGTTACGAAGCGATGATTGGCGAGCGCGCCGCAGCCAGCCCGCAACGCAATATCACTGAGGAAACCTTGTTGCACACAGTCCAGCTCGGCGGTTTCGACACCTTAGAGGAGGCCGAAGCCTCCCAAGCGTAATACTCAGCCATTCACTGTGTATCGGACACCCCGACTGATGTACGTCGGCCGGCCATACCCAGGCCAACGCAATCTGCCGATCGCCCCACACCCAGACCACCAACGCAGCCTGCCCGCCAGGCCCCATTTACCAGCGCACATCGGCAGAATTACAGCGAGAATAGGCCCCAAAATGCCAGTGTCATCAGTGTGGCGAGAGTGCCGAGCGCTACCATCACGCATATGACGCGCCGCACACCGACGATATCGGCGCGGCAATACCAGACACGTTCCATTTCCCAAGCAAACAGCACCACCAACAGCATGGTCGCTATTCGCAGCACCACCCATCCGACGGCAAACAGCTGCGGTTGAGGCATAACCAATACAGCCGATACGCCTACGGCGCTCATATAGCCGTACAACAGCCCAGTAATCACCATCACCGCTGTGCCGATACCGGCAGATAAGCCGGCAATGCCGTGCAACATGCGCCGCTGGGCGGCCCCCAGCTCACTCGGCGTCGCATGCACGGCCCGCACAGTCGCCACACTACGTCGCCCGGCCAGCAACGTCTGTAGCCAAGAAAACACAGTCAAGCCAATACCTAATATCGCCGCCATCACGATCAGCACGGGCCCTGCCACCATCAGACCGGCCAGCACGCCAAGCGAGCCGACGATACCGGATCTGGTACGTTGCGACGCGGCGAAGCGCTGGTGAGGTGTTGCACCGGCGACTTGAGCGTTGCCCATCCATCGGCTTTGGTTCCGGCAGTCACACCGTTCACCCAATTTTCCAGCGCTTGCGTATAGCCTTCGGCCAATGGCAGGTTCGGGGTGAATAAGCCTCACCAGCCCGCATCTGATGGTTGCCGGCAAAATAGCGTACGGTGACGTTCTCGTTGCCGGACTTGTTGGCCGTAGCGATGATCCGCTGCGCCCCCTGTTCGATGGGCATGGCCGTATCGTAGGTGCCGTAGTTCACCAGCACCGGCATGGTGAGGGATTTCAGATACCGGTCGGCATCAAAGTCGGCATAGGCTAGATCGAATGGCGCGTAGTCCAGCGACATCAATTTGGCCATGTCTTTGACCACGGGCTTGGGCGCGCCGGCCTCATGCGTATAGGCGCTGACAGCCATGGCCATTTGCTCACGTCCATTGAACACCGGTGCGGATGTAAGTACGGCAAAGGCAATGTCTTGCCGTTTCGAGGTTAGAATCGTGGCGATCCAGGTGCCTTCGGATTCGGCGTAGATGCCGGTTTTGGCGGGGTCCACGCCGATTCTGCCACGCAACACGTCGAGCGAACGCCCGTATTCGCGAGCAAAACGCGGGTAGTCGCGATGCAGCACGGTGTAGTTGTCGTTGCGCTTGGCCGGCACCAAGGTCACGATACCGGCAGAGGCCATGGCGTTGGCGATATCGCCGAAATCCTCGGCACCACTGGTACCGGACCCGTGAATGAACAGACAAGCCGGGCGTGGCCCGGGAGCGCCGACCGGTTCACGTAGTACGGCGGGTAGCGTGACGCCGTCGCCGGTCTTGATGGATAGTCGGGTTTCACGCGTACGATATCGCCCCTCGTGGGGAATGTTCGCATGGGCAGGGGTGATGGTGGTGTCGGCAGAAGCGATAACGATGTGCTTGGTGTAGGGCCGTGTGTTCCATTGCGGCATCATCGCCCAGCCAAGTGTGGCGAATACCAGCGTCATCGCCATCGCGGTGACGATGACGCTCGCTACCCGCCGCACCGAAATCCGCTTCATAGTTACTATGCCTCCCCCCCATCAGCATAGAACGGTCGGCTCTTATCGGTCGGCTCCCGTCATAATGTGCTTCTACTGGGACCGTAATGCAATGGTTTGTAACGCTATTTTCTCTTCTTGACGGCACCGACTATGGCCCATACAACGGCCACTATTACCAGAATCAGTCCCACTACGGCGCAAATAATAGCGTCAGCAATTGCGGATTCGGCGAGAACAACGAAATCATCCGATCCGGAGATATGTACCCGAAAACCAGCGCGATCACGCCGATAATCACGCCTAATAGTCCGAATACCACAGTAGGCGCGCTGGTGCTCTGTTTCTGGATGTTCTTGGCACTCTTGACATCCTTAGCATTCTGGACGTTCTTGGCGCTCTGGACGTTCTTGGCGCTCCCCCCAGGCTGGCATGGTTTGCCGGCGGTCTGAGACTGCCCATAGGGAGGTCGTGCTGAAGATGCTGCGTACATCGGCACATCATCGGCAGATGGAATCGGCCCACCATCTCCCTCCACGGCATCGGCAACTGTTTCCAGGGCAATCCGATCTGTGGTTGGTTCGATGGGCGATGGAGAGGCAGCTGTTGCCTGCGTATCCACATCCGAGACCGACGCATCCGCATGATTGTCGGGGACGGGCAGCACAGCCGTTTCGTCATCATCCGCTGCGGATGGCAGCACCGTGGTATCGGTTCGGTCATCGACGGTCACCATGGTTGTGGTCGCGGTGGTCGCGTCGGTTTCGGAAGGTATGGCCGTGGTCGGTGTCGCATCCTCGATGGAGGCGAATTCCTTGGTTTCATCAGTCATGATTCCATCTCCTAGTTGCAACGGCTTGATCATTCCGATTGTTCGGTTGTGTTCTTGCTTGTACTGTTGCCGTCGTATATATCGGCAAGCGGCTGGAACGTAGAGCCTTCCCAATCGGAGGCGTACACCACGTTGACACGTGCTTCCACCACATAGGGAATATTGATTTTTAATTCTGGGCCGTTGTCCGGCATGGCGGATTCCTTATCCAACCATTCGTGATCAGGCCCATTGGTGGCACTTTCAGCTTCGAAGAAAACAAAGCTTGGACCCATGTAGTTGTTGTATACCATCTCGTATTTGCCGCCAACGTCACTCGAAGTGGAGTAGTAGGAGTCGGCGGTGCCGAAGGCGTAAGTGCAGGAATCCGGCAGAACGATATGCACTTGCGCCTGTGTTGCGGCTATGGTGATGGTACCGACCGGGCAATTACTGATGGAAGTTTTGCCATCCAGCATCTTCACCGTGTGCGGTCCATGTGTCTTGTCCCAATCGGACCAATCAATGATTGCCTGATCGGTGTTGTAGTTTTCACCGCTGAACGCCACACCTTGCTGCAATGTTTCAAACGTGGCATCGCTGGCATCGGCAACGAAGATGCCATCCTTTTGCACATCGTTCATGCCGTCGCTGTTTCTCGCACTGACAGATTGGCTCAGTGAAACAACAGTATTGATGCCGCTGGCACCAAGATCACGGTAGTACACGCCATACGTGCCTGAAACGATGGTCATGCAGAGCGCGCATCCACCGGCAACCAGTCCGAGAGGAATCAGACCACCGGTACGCCGTCCTCTGAATCCGAGAATGATGACCACCAGCCCCATCACTATGCATACTGCGGCAATCCAGATGGTGCCCAGACGCATAATGCCGATAATGCCCATGTCGTTTACCCAAATCAGTCCCATCAGACCGGCAAAGGAGAGGAAGGTAAGGCCCAGTATGCTCAAGACCACGATTGGGCCCGCCGGCTTGCGGCGCTTGGACTCGGTGGGGGCATAGGCCGTCGCATTCATACGGTCGGGGGCAAACGGCCCGTTGGGTACTGTGCCGGGCATCGCGCCGGGCACAGTACCCGGCATCACGCTGGGCATCGACTGATAGACAGGCTGTGAAACAGGCTGTGAAACAGGCTGTGAAACACTAGGCGCGGTTTGTGAAACAGGTTGTGAAACAGGTTGTGGAAAAGGTTGCGGAGCTGAATACAAAGGAGATTGAGGTACTGGTTGCGCGGCTGGATATGAGACAGGCTGTGGAGCTGGATATGACACAGGCTGTGAAACCGGTCGCGGCGCAGATGCCCCGAATCCGTACCCTTCCTGCTGGCGAATGCCGCTTTTGGCCAACAGCCATAGCGCTAAGGCGGCGAGCGCAATACAAACCCACCCCGCACCTGGAATCACGATTGCCACGGCGAGGAACAGGAAGCATCCAAGACAATTCCAGTCCCATTGGCCGGCAATGAGGTCCTCGGCCAAGATGTGCCCATCGCGTACATCCGGCATCAGAAACCAGCCGAGTGCGTACAGAGCTGCGCCAAAACCGAAGAACAATGTACATACAATCACCAACGCACGTACTAGTGTGGGGCTCCAGCCAAGCCGTAAAGCGATGCCGCTGCATACGCCGCCGATCCACCGGTCATCGCCGCGAACCAGTCCACTGGATCGCACCCAAGTGAAGAAGCGTCGCGATGTCTTGTTTTTTTGCGGACCAGGCTGCGGTTGTGGCTGATACGGATTCGCGTTTGGATTGCTCATGATTCCATTACACCGCCCGACCACTGCCACAACGCTCGGGGAACACCCTGATTGTTCCCTGAACACCGGGTAAAACCCCGGCCGCAACGCCCTGAGCGCGGCACAATAGGAGTATGACGTCATCTCCCGAACCATTGCTGCCTGCGCGCATGCCGTTGATGCGCCCCCGGCAGGGCCGTTGGCTCACCGGTGTGTGCAAGGGCATCGCCCTGCACTTGGGCATCGGCGTGGCATGGATTCGGATTGCGTTCATCGCTCTGACCTTCCTCTACGGCGCAGGCATCATCGCTTATGTATTCCTGTGGGTGTTCATGCCCGCCGGAGACCCGGTGACGGCTGCAGCTCGCACAGTGCCCGTTGATCAGGCGCCGCTTGCGCGAGGCAATCAGCCACTTGCCGCCCATGACGACGAATCGGCTGCCGCACCGGAATCATTGTCCGAGGCCATCCAACGTGCTCCGAAACCGGCCGTCGTGGCATTGGCCGGTTTCGCGTTGATGGCCACCGGACTGCTGCTCACCAGCACCGGTGCGGATGTCCAGATTGTGCTTCCGCTGCTGGTAGGGTTGGGCGGCATCGCACTGGCATGGATGAATCTTAGTCCGCGAGGCACGCAGCTGTTGTCTATGTTGGGCGGCATCGCACTGATTTTCATGGGATGGGCATTGTATGTGCATAATGTCAGCATTCCTGGGTGGGGCACCTCTCCTCGACGCATTGTTGCCAGCGGATTCGTGATGATCGTCGGTATCGTGGTGGCGGTGATGCCGTGGGCGAACGCGATGCTGCAACGACTCACCCACGAGCAGGCATTGAAGGAGCGCGAAGAGGAGCGCGCGGACATGACCGCCCATCTGCATGATGGCGTGCTGCAAACGTTGGCGCTGATTCAGCTGAACTCCGAGGAACCGACCACCGTATTCGCCCTGGCGCGTAGCAAGAGCGCGAGCTGCGCGAATGGCTGTATCAGGAACGTTCCACATCGGATCGTTCGGTGGGAGCCGGATTGAAGCAGATCGCCGCGAGGTGGAGGACGAGCACGGCAAGCCGATTGAGGTGGTCACCGTGGGCGACGCGCGGCCGAGCGCCCAGACCGATGCGCTGCTGGACGCCACCCGTCAGGCGTTGGTCAATGCGGTCACGCATGGCGGCGAGCCGGTGTCTTTGTATTGCGAGGCCAGCGACACGATGGTTGAAGTGTTCGTGCGCGACCATGGCGAAGGCTTCGATATGGACGCCATTCCGCCCGACCGGCTGGGCATCCGCGAATCGATTATCGGCCGCATCAAACGGCGCGGCGGTACAGTGGAGATAGTGTCCAGGGCCGGCTGGGGCACCGAGGTCAGAATGCATATGCCGATCGCGCTGAAAGCGGCGCAGGGAGAACATCGATGAGCGAGAACGAGACAGCCAAGATTCGTGTGGCCGTGGTCGATGACCATGAGATGTTCCGTGCGGGCGTAATCGCCACATTGCGCGATTCCTTCGATATCGTCGGCCAAGCGGCGGACGTGCCCGGTTCGGTGGCGATGATCGCACAGACCAAGCCGCAGGTGGTGTTGCTGGATGTGCACGTGCCCGGCGGTGAAGGTGGCGGCGGTGCCGAGATCCTCGCCAAATCGCGCCCCTACTCCCCTACCACTGTGTTTCTGGCGTTGTCGGTTTCGGATGCGCCGCAGGATGTGGGGGCGGTGATTCGCGCCGGCGCCCAGGGCTATGTGACCAAGACGATTACCGGCGCTGATTTGATTTCATCCATCAAGCAGGTGCATGAGGGCTATGCCGTGTTCTCGCCAAAACTGGCCGGTTTTGTGCTTTCGGCCTTCCAGGGTGTGCCGGCGGCGGGGTCTGATGGCGGCGCTGATGGTGCGGCACGGCTCATGATGAGGAGCTGGACCGGCTGTCCGCCCGCGAGCAGGAGGTCATGCGGCTGATCGCGCGTGGTTACACGTATAAAGAGGTGGCGGCCGAACTGTTCATTTCGATCAAGACGGTCGAAACGCACGTGAGCTCGGTGCTGCGAAAGCTTCAGCTTTCGAATCGCACCGAGCTCACCCGCTGGGCCGCCGATAGGCGCATTGTGTGATAAACGACAGATGAGCTCCCTCATCAGAGGGAGCTCATCTGCTCATATCACTCGGCGTCGCGGAAACCGTTGGGGTTCTTGGTCTGCCAGTTGAGGGAGGAGGCGGCCATGTCGTCGATGGTCAGCTCGGCCTTCCAGCCAAGCTCCTTCTCCGCCTTGGAAGCGTCGGCGTAGCAGGCGGCGATGTCACCGGGGCGACGCGGCTTGATCGTGTACGGAATCGGATGACCGGCGGCCTTCTCGTAAGCCTTGATGACCTCAAGCACGGAGTAGCCGTGGCCGGTGCCCAGATTGTAGACGAACACGCCTTCCTTGTCGATGTGGTCAATGACGGCCACGTGACCCTTGGCCAGGTCGACCACGTGGATGTAGTCACGCACACCAGTGCCGTCGGGCGTGTCGTAGTCGTCGCCGTAGACCTGGACTTCCTTGAGCTCGCCGACCGCGACCTTGGCCACATACGGGGTGAGGTTCGCCGGAATACCCTTCGGATCTTCGCCCAGCAGGCCGGACTCGTGTGCGCCGACCGGGTTGAAGTAGCGCAGCAGCACGATGGTCCAGGACGGATCGGCCACATGTACGTCGCGCAGAATCTGCTCCTGGAACAGCTTGGAGGTGCCGTACGGGTTGGTGGTGCCGCCGGTCGGCGTCTCCTCGGTAATCGGCAGTTCCTTCGGCGTGCCGTACACGGTGGCGGAGGAGGAGAAGATGATCTTCTTGACGTTGTGCTTCTTCATCACCTTGAGCAGCACAAGCGTGGAGTACAGGTTGTTGTCGTAGTATTCGATCGGCTTGGCCACGGACTCGCCCACGGCCTTGAGACCGGCGAAGTGAATGACCCAATCGATGTTGTTTTCGGTGAAGACGCGTTCCATAAGCGCCTCATCGCGCACGTCACCGTCGTAACGCTTGACCGGCTTGCCGGTGATCTGCTCGACGCGCTCAAGCGCCACGGGAGACGAGTTGCCGTAGTTATCTACGGAAATAACGTCGTAGCCCTTGTCGAGCAGTTCGATGTCGGTGTGGGTGGCGATGAATCCAGCACCGCCCGTAACCAGAACAGTAGTCATATCTCCTCCTTTGGAAGGACTTGCCTTCGGTTTTCCTTCAGTATTGAGCTTACTTCACTTGACCTGTTTCACCTAGCGGCAAAACCAAGACTTTCGAGGAATGTTTGCGTGGTGGCTTTCTGCTTGAAGACGGCCGTGTTGCCGAGGATGCGGTAGCAGACGCTGCCGAGCTCGTCACGTACGGCTTGGTGGATGGCCTCGCGGTCGCGGTTTCCGGCCAATGTTTCAGCGAGTTCGCCCCATTCGAGACTGAATTCGCTGACTTCATCGGGCAAATCGCGGCCTTCGGCGAGCGCCTCCTCGACGATGCCGAGCTGGTCGACGAGCCGTCCGGGCAGGATGAACAGGCCTTGGGCTTCGATCAGTCCAATCGGCTCCTGCTTGACCGGCCAGTATTCGGGGTGTGCATGGAAAATACCTTCCGGGTACTCGTCGCTGATCGCATTGTTGCGGAAGATGAGACTCATCTCATAGCCACGTTCGGTGATGATCGCGCTGGGCGAGAGGGCGGATTGGCGGTTGCCGTCCGCGTCATGGCTGGCGATGCCGTTCGCCGCGTCGTCATAACGACCCATGCCTCGCGGATGATGTCGGATACGTCGATGATGCTCTGGCGGTTTTTCGACACCACACGCACGGCGGTACCGGGCCAGTCGAGGATTTCGACCACGGCGTCCGGATAGTCGGCGAGCGTGAAGGCGGCCCAAGTGGCGGCCTTGTGCATCGGCAGCAGTTCGCCGCCGCCTGGTAGTGGTCGTGGGCGAGCACCGAGCCGCCGATGCGAGGCAGCGCGGCGTTGCATCCGAGGAAGTATCCGGGGAAGCGGTCCACGAAGTCGAGCAGATGGCCGAAGGTGTCGCGGTCCACATGCATCGGCGTGTGGTCGGTGTTCACGCAGATGCCGTGCTGGTCGAAGTAGCCGTAGGGCGAGAACTGCCAGAACCATGACTCACCGCCGAGCGTGACCGGCAGGGTGCGCAGCGTGCGCTTGTCACGTCCGGCGAAGCCCTCGTTCTCATGGCAGATCGTGCACTTCGGGTAGCCGCCGGACACGGCGTTGCCGGCCGCCGCCTTCTTCATGTTCTTGAATTCGGGTTTGGCGAGGTTGATGGTCACCGTCAGCCCGTGCGAGTCGAAGCGCGGGTTCCGGTCGAGCTGGGCACGCTTGACATAATTGTTGGCCACACAGTAGTCGTAGAACCATTGCATGGCGGCCATGCCGCCGTCCCTGTGCTCGATGAGCAGGAACCGGTCGTCGAGATCGGCGGGGTTGGCGGAGAGGATGCCCATGATGGTGTCGGCGTAGGCCGGGCCTTCCTCCGGATCGAAGAGGCCGGCGGTTGTGGCGGCGGCGCGGAAGGCGGCGAGTAGGGGGTCGGGGGTCTTTTCGTCAGAGGGGGCCTGGCTTCGGCTGCCGACAATGTCTTGGACTGCGTCTGACACTGACGCCGCCGACGTTGTGGTTTTGGGTCCGGGGTAGGAATCCAGGTGGAAGAGGGCGAAGATTTGGTTGCGGGTCCAGTCTGCGTTGCGTGGATCGAGGTCGAGATGATCCAAGGCGTAATCGACTAGGGCGTCGATGCTGGCGTATACCTCGGTCAGCTGATCGCTCATTGCTCGGCCCCCATCATGCTGGTTCGGGTATGGTTCGACTGACGGCTCACTTGGCAGCCTCCATGATGTCGGCTACGATGGCGTGGGTTTCACTGGCCTTCTGCTCCATCTCCTGCACGAGTTTGATCTGGGTGCGGGTGCGCACCAGATTGTGCTCGGGGTACTTGGTGGCAAAGTAGATATCGCCTTCCAAGTAGTCGGCGAGAAAGCGCATGCCGCATTCCATGGTGAGCAGGTTGCCGCTGAACGGCAGCAGTTCGGCCTCGCGCTCGGTGATGCTGCCACGTAGTTCGCCCACGAATCCTTCCGTGTAGGCACGGAACAGCTCGGTGCTGAAATGCACCTTGCTGAGGTCCTTTTCGTCTTCCAGAGCAGTGGACGCACCAAAGCGTATGGAATCGCCGAAGTCGAACAGCATGGAGCCGGGCATGATGGTGTCGAGATCGATGATCGCACGCGCCTTGCCGGTGGTGGCGTCCATGAGGATGTTGTTGAGCTTGGTGTCGTTGTGGGTCACGCGCAACGGAATCGAACCGTCCCTGAGCCCATCCATCACGACGGCATACTGGTCGGCGTGGCTCAGATAGAAGTCGATTTCCGGCTGGCATGCGGCGGCGCGGCCGAGCTTGTCCGCGGCGAGGGCGGCCTTGAAGTCCTCGAAACGATGCGGGGTGTCGTGGAAGCGGGCGATGGTTTCGGTCAGCTGGCTGGCGTCGAATTCGGACAGGAAGTTCTGGAAGTCGCCGAATGCGCTGCCGGCCTCGCGGAACACGTCCGGGTTCGGCACGAGGTTGTACGACACGGTGTGTTCGATGAACTTGTAGACGCGCCATGCGCCGCCATCGATCTCGGCCCAGGTGGCGCCGGAGGTGGTGGGCACAATGTCCAGCGTCTCTTTGCCCTGAGCCTTGAGAGTGGAGGTGACCAGTTCGACATTGCGCATCAGATTCACCGTATCGGGGAAGATGCTGGTGTTCATCTGTTGGAGGATGTAGCGGGGGCCGTCCGTGGTCACCAGATAGGTGGTGTTGATATGGCCGTCTCCGTAAGGTTCGATGCCGGTCACGGCACCTTCCAGCGCAAAATGCGAGGCGATGCCGAATAAAACTTCATTGCTTTCGGTCATGATGGGTCCGTTCTCCAAAACGCGGGAATCAGGCTTCACGCCATGCGATGCCGCTGTCGGGCAGGTCGAAGTCCTCGGTGGTGCCATCGGCCAGAGTCACCGTGGTCCGCTGCGGCTGATCGGTGTTGTTGATTACGCAGTACAACCCTTGCTCGGGGAAGTGCGCCACCTCGCACTCCGGGTTGGACGAGCTCCAAGCCGCATACTTGTCTTCGTTGTGGGAGGCGTAGAACAGCACGCGTTCCAGCAGTCGGGCGTTGGCCGCCGAATAGGGCAGACCGGAGATGTACACACCGCGGCCTTCGCCATAATCATTGGTCGCGAGCTGCACCTGCCCGCCGTCCGCGCGCAGCAGGGTCACGTTTTCATTGACCGGATACGTGTTGAGCACGGGTTCGCCGAAGTCGATGCCACCCAACGGCTTGATGGACTGGCCACCGCCGCAACCGCTCAGCGGGATGCGGTAGCCGGCCTGTTCCCAAGCCTCGCGGGCCGCCGGGTCGACCGGCACATCGGCGGTGATGAAGTGGTCCGGCACCACCGGTGGGAAGTACTTGTCCACGGAGAGGGTCTGATAGCGCTCCTCGTCCACGCCAATCACGTCGGCCAGCTGGAAGAACCGGCCCGCTTGGAAGCGCGGTGCCGAGCTCGGCTCGCCCACGCCCACGAACGCGCCGCCACCACGCACCCAGGCGCGCACGGTTTCCACGAGCTTCGGGTTGGTCCACACGTCGCCGCCGGTGAATGCGGTGTCGACCGGGCCGCCGTTGATGATTACGTCGATATCACTATCGATGCCATGCGCGAGTACGTCGTCGAAGCTGATGAACCGCACGTTCACGCGCATGCCGGACAGGGATTCCAGAATGCCGTAGTAGGAGTAGGTCTGCTTGTTGGGCAGGGCGTGTGCCACGGTGAACGCCATCCAGGAACGCATCTTGCCCCAGGAATTCAGAATCGCCACGTTGAGCTCGCCTTCGGCGGCCACCCCACCGGTGCGGTCGTGGATGTCGCGGAATTCGTCGGCGATATGGGTCACCGTGTCCACGAACTTCGGGAACTTGGCGGCCAAGGAGAGGTAGCCACCGTAGCCCATACGGCCGATCGGCGAACGCAGGATCGCGCGGCGGGCCTTACGCCAGTTGTCGAGGCCTTCGATGCTCGGGTCGTTGCCCTCGTAGAACGTGTCGGGGAAGAAGTACGGCAGGAAGCGTCCTTCCGTGTATTTGACGCCCGGAATGTCCGCGATCATGCGGGTGGTGGTGCCGTCTCCGATGGAGCCGACGACCGCATCCAAACCCAGCTTTTCGAACCCGTCCTTATACGGTTCGGTACCGATCCACTGGTCGCCAAGGAACATCATGGCTTCCTTGCCTGCCGCGTGCGACATGTCGGCAAGCCGCTTGACGTTCTCGCGCACGAATCCGGAGAGGAAGTCGATCCAGTCGCGCTGGGCTTTTCTGGGCACGCGCCATGCGGAGTTGTAGGCACCGCCGTCCACGAAGTCCTCCGGGCGCAGGCGGTAGCCATACTTGGCTTCGAAATCATCCAGCGCACGCGGGCTTACGGTGCAGGCGCAACCAAACCAGTCGACGACCTTTTCGCGGCGCTTTTCATCGAACAGGAGCGTGAACTGGTAGAAGAACGTGGTGAAACGCACCACATCCACCTGCGGGCTGTCCTTCAGCCACTGCTCGAACGTATCGAACACGAACTTGCGGGTGGCCGGATGGTAGATGTCGAACGGAATCTCGTGTTCCTTGTCTCCCCAATCATTGGTCAGGTGGTTGTACATCTCGACCGGGTCCCAGATGATGTAGGCCAGGAAACTCACCGTGTATTCGTGCATCGGCACGGCAGCGGTCACGTGCACGGTGTCCTCGCCCGGGTCGAGCGTCCAGCCGGACGGGTCCACGACCTCGCCCGTGGTGCGGTCCACGACCTCCCAGTACTTATGAGGGTCGGCGTCACGGTTAGGCTTGAGCTGTTCCTCGAAGAAACCGTCCATCAGCGGCACATCCACCGCGTTGGACTCGGCCAGGATACGGGCGGTCAGCAGGTAGACCTGCGGGGTCTCGCCCATGTGCAGGGTGATCCACTCGTTGTGGGCACGGGTCGGGAAGTAGGCGCTGTAGATTTTCTTGCCAAGAGCGAGCACTGCCTCGTCCAGATGCGTGCCGTCGGAGTTGCGGATGGCGTCCGCACCCCACAATTCGGCGAGTTCCTTGGTTTTTTCGGCAAAATTCTCTTCACTGGGCAGCGTGAAGCGGCCGGTGCTGGTCATGAGTGCTCCTTTGTGGGGTTGGTCATCAAAAAAACTACAAAGCGACGAATTCGTCGCATACAAAATGACCGGCGTCATCGCGGGCCCTGGGACCCTGACTGCGTAGATCCTTGACGCTTACGGTGACGCCGGACGATTGGAATCGTGTCACTGAATATGGGAGGGACGTTGCCCGGCACCGGAAGGAGTGACACGACATGCCGGGCAGCGGATTGGTTAGCCCTTGACGGCACCGGCGGCGAGGCCGGACTGCCAGTAGCGCTGGAGGCCGAGGAACAGCACGATTACGGGCAGCACGCCGAGCAACGCACCCATCATCAGGGCGCCGCGATCGGTGAACGTGGGCAGCGAGACCATGCCGTACAGACCGAGGGTCACGGGCTTCAAGGTGTCGGAAGACACCATCATCAACGGCAGCAGGAAGTTGTTCCACGTGGCCACGAACAGGAACAGGAAAATTGTCACCATGGCCGGGGCCAGGAGCCTCAGCACGATGGTGAAGAAGATCCTCGCCTCGCTCGCGCCGTCGATGCGGGCGGCTTCAAGCAGTTCGTCCGGCACCGAACTCTGTGCGTACGTGCGGCCCAGGAAGAAGCCGAACGGCGAAACGCAGCACGGGATGATGATCGAGAGCATAGTGTTGGTCAGGTGCAACGTGTGGAAGATCGAGTACATCGGGATGGTCAGCAGGGCGGACGGCATGAGCATGCAGGCCATAATGATGCCGATGGCCGCGTTCTTGCCGCGGAAGTTGAATTTTGCGGTGGCGTAGCCAGCCATCACAGACACGATGGTGCCGATCAATGCCGAGACGCCCGAGTAGATCAGGGAGTTCAGCACCCAGCGCCAGAAGTTGCCACGAGTCCAGCCAAGCAGCTTGGAATAGTTAGTGGCGATGGCATTGGGCAGCTGGTCAAGCGGCACAGCAAACCACATGCCGTTGCTACCGGTCATCTGGGCCGGCGTCTTGGTGGACGCGATGATGGCCCAGTAAATCGGGAACAGGAAGTAGATCAACACCAGTACCAGCAGCACCACGGTGAGGGTCTTCACGGCCGCGGACGGTCGCATGGAGCGAGGCAAATCGTGTTGCGCAGCCTGACGCTGCTTTTCGAGCTTGCGCTCGGCCTTTTTGCGGGCGCGTGCTTCAACGGTTGCGGAGCTCATTACTCGTTCACCTTCCTTTCGGCCAAGGTGTACAGCACGGCAAGCACACCTGCGATCAGAGCCATGACAATGGCGATGGCCGAGGCCGGACCGTCACCAGACGGGGTAATGGTGCCCTGAGAAGTGTTCATGGCCATCATCATCGGTGTATACGACTTGGAAATACCCGGATCAGCCGTAGACATGATCTGCGGTTCGTTGAACAGCTGAATGGTGCCGACGATGGAAAGCAGCATGGCCAGCAGGGCCGCGCCACGCACGTTCGGCAGCTTGATCTTCGTGGCAATCTGCCAACCATTGGCGCCGTCGATACGGGCGGCCTCATAGAGGTCATGCGGGATGGCCTGCAGTGCGGCAAGGAAAATCAGCATGTTGTAGCCGGTGAAGGTCCATGTGGTGATGTTGGCCATCGAGCCGAGCACGATGTTCTTGTTGAAGAAGTCCACATTGACGCCGATGGCGGCAAGTCCCTTGACGATCGGCGAGATTTGGCCGTTGTACAGGTAGACCCAGATAATCGAGGCCACGACGCCGGGGATGGCGTAGGGCAGGAAGTAGCCCAGACGGAAACCGGTGACATGCTTGACCACGAACGAGTCGATGACGATGGCCAACGCCAGTGCGGCGATGATCATGATCGGCACCTGAATCAGGGTGTAGATCAGCACCCTGCCGACGCCGGACCAGAAGTTGCCGGAAGTAATAGCATACTGGAAGTTCTGGAATCCTACGAATTTATTGACCAGTTCGCCACCGCCGTATGCGCCACCGCCCTCGGTGACCTGACGGAAGAAGCTGGAATAGATGGCCCAGATGATGGGCAAGATGAACACGAAAGTGAACAGGACGGCGAACGGTGCCATGAACGCCCAGCCGGTGCGGTTCTCGCGCTTCTGAGCGCCGGACCGCTTCGGCTTGGCGGCGGCACGCCTAGGTGCTTTGCCCTTCGCCTGAGTAGTGGATGCAGTCATAATACAAAACCTGTCTTCGCAAAGAACAGTAAAACAAATGACAAGGGCCACAGCGCCCCTGCAGCAATACCCCCAAACAATACGGAAGGCCGGAGTATGTGCCCCGGCCTTTCGCTATGGTGATGCGAGGCATCGGAGGTCTTGGACGGCCGGCTATTTCAAGCCGGCCCGTTGACAAGACCTAGTGAGGTCACTCCTTGACGGACAGACCGAGGTTCTTCAGCGTATCCACCGAGGTCTTCTGAGCGGTGTCGAACACATCCGAAACCTTGGCAGAACCATCGGCAGCCTTGGCGGCGGTCTGTTTCATTGCAGCGCCGACTGCGGAGAAGCCAGGCATGTAGGTGAAGTCACCCATGTTGTCGTTCGCGGTCTTGAACTCAGCCATGATATCCTGTCCGCTGAAGTAGTCGGACCACTTCTGCGGGGTCTTGGCATCCGCGGTGGTGGCGGCCACGACAAGGCCCTGGGAGACAAGGTCATCAACCTGGGTGTTGAACCAGTCAAGGAACTCCATGGCTTCGGCCGGGTGCTTGGAACCCTTGAGCACGGCCACACCGGAACCACCATCGGCGCCGGTCTTGGTGCCATTGCCGAACCAGTCACCGAGCTGGGTGACCTTCCACTCACCAGCACCAGTGCCACCGGCGGAATCGATGAACAGTGGGGCTTCCCAAGCGGCGGCCACGGTGCCGATCAGCTGACCGGACTGGATGGAGTTATCAAACGATGCATCCCAACGCGGTTGGTGAGGGCGGCCTTGTTGTCGATCAGCTGCTGGTAGACATCGGCCACGGCCTTGGAGCCTTAGTCTGGGTGTTGACAACCCAGGAGTTGCCGTCGACCTTGTACCACGGACCGGAAGCGCCGGCCTGGCCGGACATCATCATCATGGCCTCATCAGGTTGGAAGGTCATGATGTACTTGCCTTGGGCAGCGGTCTTCTTGGCGGTCTCAATGAGCTCGTCAGCGGTCTTCGGCACGGTGATGCCGAGCTTCTCAAATTCAGCGGCGTTGTAGAAGTAAGTCAGCGGGCCGGTGTCCTGCGGCAGACCGTAGGTCTTGCCGTCCACCTGCATCAGTGCGAACGGGCCGGAAACGAAATCGTCCTTGTACTTGGCGGCCTCATCGGTGACATCCTGCAGAAGGCCCTTGGTGAAGACCTCAGGAACCTCGGCGTAACCGATCTGAGCCAAATCCGGCGCATTGCCAGCCTTGACGTCGGTCTCGAGCTTCTTGATCATGTCGGCGGGATTGCCATCGAACTTGGTGGCCTTGACCTGAATGTTCGGGTGCTCCTTGTTCCACTTGGCCACAATGTCGTTGACCAAGGTCATGCCTTCGGCATCGGGCAGACGATGCATATAGGTGATGTTGACCACACCGCCATCGCTGCCGGACTTCGTGTCGCCGGCAGTGTCGCTGCCGCCGCAACCGGCCAAACCAATACCCATTGCTGCTACCGCGGCAAGAGCAGCCACGATGCGCTTGTTGTGCGATACCATATCTCTACTCCTTCCTAGTGAAATCATCACCTCAGCGTGATGACTGATTGCTAATTTAGGCCTTTGCTCTTTTATTGTCAACTTAGCTAACAATTACCGCGCGTCCCGTTGAGGTGAGTGGCATTAAACCGATTCGATGCTCGATTGTGAGGGTTTGTTCATTTCATTAACTCCCCTTACAAAGCAACGTACTTTTGGTATACCGGTAGACCTAATGAGATATTGGATAGAGGCAACAATCCAAGACGTTAGCTTGCAATCGTCCACCACAAATTGCAAGCACTTGCCAACATTATCGGTTTTCAGGTTGCCGGCGCGATACCCGACTAGGGGGGCACCGCGCCTTAATGAGACGCTACACGAGCAGTCTCAGCAACTGGTAGAGCTGCCACAGGCTACGCACGTTGAAGTGCGTGCCGTCAACCGTGGCGTTCGCCTCGCCATCGCCCACATGGACGATCACGGTGCGCCCGTTCACGGTCAGACTACCGTGCATCGTGATATGATTCATCTTGCAACCTTGTTGATTAAAGGCGCAAGCCGGTAATCAACGCAAAGGCCCGATGCTGCAAACGTCGGGCCTTTTCTTATCGGATCACGCCGATTGGCCCGTCATATCAACGGGGACACCGCATGTTACGGCATCACAAACCAATATATCAGCACCCCGGTGGCGATCAAGAAGACAGGTTCCAGAAAAAGAAAAAGGGCCTGGGCATGTTGCCCAGGCCTCGGTTCGCGGACAGGGCGAGATTCGAACTCGCGGAGGGTTGCCCCTCAACGGTTTTCAAGACCGTCTCTTTAGGCCGCTCAGACACCTGTCCTGATGCGCGTTCACACGCGCAAGTATTCATTATACAGAAGGGAGGGATGTTGATATTCGGCAGTGCGGTCGGTCTTGGATTCGCCTGCTGGCTATTAGCGATCTCTCTCAGTCAGCTACGCTGACAGCTCCCCCATTAAAGGGAGCTAAAGCACGATGAGACTCAGGCCTCCCACTTAGTGGGCTCGATGACTTCCTTGCCGCCCATGTAGCGCGCATGGCCTGCGGAATCTCGATGGAGCCGTCCTTCTGCTGGTGGTTCTCCATGATGGCGACCAGCCAACGGGTGGTGGCCAGCGTGCCGTTGAGCGTGGAGACCGGACGGGTGCCGCCATCTTCCATACGCTCGCGGATGTTCAGACGGCGAGCCTGGTACTCGGTGCAGTTCGAGGTGGAGGTGAGCTCGCGGTAGCGGCCCTGGGTCGGGACCCAGGCCTCGCAGTCGAACTTGCGGGCGGCGGAGGAGCCGAGGTCGCCGGCTGCGGTGTCGATGATGCGGTAGGGCACTTCGACCTTGGCGAGCATCTCCTGCTCCATGGCCAGCAGGTGCTCGTGCTCCTTGTAGGAGTCCTCCTGCTTGGCGTAGACGAACATCTCCACCTTGTCGAACTGGTGGACGCGGATGATGCCGGAAGTGTCCTTGCCTGCGGCGCCGGCCTCGCGGCGGTAGCAGGAGGACCAACCGCAGTAGCGCAGCGGGCCGTTGCCGAGGTCGAGGATCTCGTTCTCGTGCATGCCGGCGAGCGCCACTTCGGAAGTGCCGACCAGGTACTGGTCGTCGGGCTCGCGCAGACGGTAGATCTCGTCGGCGTGGGAGTTCAGGAAGCCGGTGCCGCGCATGACCTCGGGGCGCACCAGCGTCGGGGTGATGGCCAGCGTGAAGCCGTGCTCCTCGGCCTGGTCCACGGCCATGGTGAGCATGGCGATCTGCATACGGGCCACCTGGCCACGCAGGAAGTAGAAGCGGGAGCCGCCGACCTTGACGCCGCGGCGCATGTCGATGCCGGCCACGCCGGTGCCGAGGGTCAGGTGGTCCTTGGGCTCGAAGCCTTCGGCCGCGAAGTCGCGAATCTGGCCAACCTTCTTGACGACCACGTAGTCGTCCTCGCCGCCTTCGGGAGCTTCGGGCTCCACGATGTTGGAGAGCTTCCACATGGCGGTGGTGTATTCCTCGGCGGCGGAATCGGCCTTGGACTTGTATTCGGAGACCTTCTGGGACAGTTCCTTGGTCTCGGCGATGAGCTTGGCCTTCTCGTCCGCCGGGGCGGAGGCGACCTTCTTGCCGATTTCCTTCTGCTGGGCGCGAGCCTCTTCGAAGGCCTTCAGCGCCTCACGACGTGCGGTGTCGGAGGAGAGCACTTCGTCGACGAGTTCCACGGACTCGCCGCGCTTGCGCTGGGATTCCTTGACGATATCGGTGTGTTCACGGATGAATTGAATATCAAGCATGGGCACCAGACTAGCCGCGTAAGCAGACACCGACAATGGCCGAATGCGCGGGAGTCACGCGGAAATCACAGGGAAGCCCGGGAAAGTCCGTGGACGGGTCCACCCGGCCAATTTCGTCAGATGAGACGCGATTGAACCATAATCGCGCCCCACGGGGCTGTTGCGTGCAGGAAATGTTCACGTACGGCGCACCATGGCCGCAAACGACCTCCCCACCGATAACAATAGGAGCCATGCCTCAGCCTGTCCTCACCGTGTTTCTGATCATCGCCGCAATCGCCATTGTGGTGGTGCTCATCGCCGTCATCGTCATCGCCCTGCGCGCGCAGCGCCGCCGCAAGCTGGCTCAGACGCTGGAGAAGCGCCGGGACGACGAGGTGCAGTACGCCTTCATCGTGAATCCGTCCAAACCGCAGGCCGAAGCCCGCCGGCTGCATATCCAGAGGTTCTGCGAGGCCAAGGGGCTCAATCGCATCCGCTTCTACGACACCCAGCTTGACAAGGACGGCAGGGTCTGCGCGCTTGAGGCGCTGGAGGACGGCGCCGACGTGGTGATCGCGGTCGGCGGCGACGGCACGGTGCGCACGGTGGCGAGCGCCGTCTCCGGCACCGGCCATGCGCTGGGCATCATCCCCATCGGCACCGGCAACCTGTTTGCCCGCAATATGGGCGTTCCCGTGGACGATATCGACGCCGCGCTGACCGTGGCCACCTCCCACGGCTCCCGCCTGGTGGACATGGGCCGTCTCACCCTGCTCGACCACCCGAAGGACGACCACGGCCACGCCTTCCTCATCATCGCCGGCATCGGCTTCGATGCGGCCATGATTGACGACACCAACCCCGAGCTCAAGGCGAACATCAGCTGGCTCGCCTACTTCGTGGGCGGCGTGAAGAACCTGTTCGCGCCGAAGTTCCGCGGCACGCTGACAGTCACCAGCGCCGACGGCTCGACCCACACCATCAAGAATCTCGATTTCCGCACGGTGATGGCCGGCAACTGCGGCCAGATTCCCATGTTCTCGCTGATGCCGGCGGCATCCTATGACGATGGTCTGCTGGACTTCGAAATCATCGACACCACCGGCGGCATCCTCGGCTGGGCCAACCTGTTCGGCGACGTGGTGCACCAGACGATCATCGGCAAGCCCGAACAGAACCCGCTGTCCACGAACTCGACCATCGAACAGGTCCAGGGTGTCAGTGCCGAAATCACATTGGTAAAGCCGGCCAAAGCGCAGGTGGACGGTGACATGCTGCCGGAAACCCGCCACATCCGTTTCTCGGTGGATCACCGCGCGCTGATCGTGCGCGTGCCCGACGCCTCCGCGCTGGAAAAGACCGCGCAGGCCGCTGCTTCAAATGCCACCTCGAATTTCGCCGAAATGACCGGTACACTCGAGCCGATTCGCTGATTCGCCAATCCGCTAATCCGTTACTACGATGCGTGGCCGGTGACTCGGGCGACATGCATCGCCAAATAAGCGATTTCGTCGTCGCTGATATCCGTGTCGAGGCGCAGTTCGAGCAGGGAGGCGATGGTTCGCGCGCATCGCAGCGCAGCGGGGTAGGACTCACGAATCACCTTCATCACCGGTGCCGGCTCGTCCGTCAGTTGCTGGTGCTGGTGGATGCGTACGAACAGGTAGCGCAGGTGGGTGATGAACCGGCCCACGTTCACGGAACTGCGGTCCAACGTGATGCCGTAGCTGTGGTCGATGATGTCAAGCAGTTGCTGGATCACGCCCGTCATCGTGTACGTATAGGACAGGTCGCCGGTGGCGAAGCCGGCGTTGACCAGATGCATGGCAAGCGCGGTGGCCTCGCCGTCCGGCAGCGTGACGTCGAGCCGTGCATTGAGCGATGCGAGCATCGCACGCCCCTGCGCGTATTCCTGCGGGTACAGGTTGCTCACCTCGCCGAGCAGCGGGTAGGTGATGTCGATGCCGCGCCGCACCCGCTCCACCGCATTCGCCACGTGGTCCGACAGGGCCATGACCAGCGTGGTGCTGCCGGTCTCGCGCTCCCCCAGTCCGGTCTCCTGCATGGATTCGACGACCACGCGGATGATTTCGGGCGGAATGTCCGCCAGCATCTGCGCCAGATGGTCAGGGTCGCGCCCGTCCGATGGCACGAAGGTGCGCACAACTTTCGACTCGTCGACCGTCTGCCCCGGCTTGGCCTGGAACCCCAGTCCGCGGCCGGTGAGAATCACCTCACCGCCGTCGCCGCCTTTGGCGAGCACGACGTTGTTGTTGAACACTCGCAGTATTTCCATGGCATCCTTTCGCAACGTCATTGTTCCACATCGATGATCGGGCTGCCGGCTGATACGGTTTTGCAGTCGCCGCCGTTGTCGTCGCTGCTACCGTCGCCGATCAACGGCGTGACCACGGTCAGTTCAGCGGCGTTGACCACCGTCACCACCACCACAACGCTGTGCCCGGCCGCCGCGACTTTGCCGAAATCCACGGTGGCCAGTGGCTCTCCCGCCGCGATCCGCTCGCCTTTGCCCACGGCCACGACGAATCCCTCGCCATCCATATTGACGGTGTCAATGCCGACATGAACCAGCACTTCGATGCCGTCATCGGTTTTAATGCCGAAGGCATGGCCGGTCCGGGCCACGGTTTTCAGCGTGCCACTGACCGGTGCTAGCACGGCCGTCTCGCCGGTCGTCTCCGGCACGACGCCTACACCCTCCCCCAGCGCGCGGGAGGCGAACACCGGATCGCCAGTCGCTTCCAGATTCATCAACCGGCCGGCGACCGGCGACAGGATGGCGTTGGAGTCAGGAGTCCGATCGGAGGCAGGCCGCGATGGGGAATCTTCCGCAGACTCCGCATCCGACGATGTCGTGCCAATCCCTCTCACCGCATCCTGCAGCGTACGTTCTCGCCCGCCGAGACCATCTGCGCCTCCGTGGCGCGCGGCGGCGTACGGTACCCGAACAGCACCGTCAGCACCATCGCCATTACAAACGCAACGGCGATGGACAGCGCGTACACCCACATTCTGTCAAACACCGGAATCGTCAGCAACGAGGAGAAGGCGAACGCCGTAGTCGTGACGCCCCGGACCATCTGACCGGATGGCAGCACGGACGGGAACAGCCAGCCAAGCACCGCGCTGGTCACGCCGCCGGCCGCGCAGCCGGCGAGCAGCCAGCGGTAGACGCGGCGGTGATGCAGATGGATGCCGTACAGGCTCAGTTCCGAAACGCCACCCAGCAATCCCGCGAGCAACGCCCCCACCGCGGTCTGCCGCATGGCCGAATCCTTGCCGCGTACGGCCAGCACGAGCACGCCAGCGGTGGCACCGAAGCAGGCAAAGTTCCATACACCCATCGGACCTTGGACGAAATCGTAGCCGAGCGCCTGAATGTTCATCAGCATCAGGCATTCAACGGCCAGTGCAGACCGAGCGGCACGAGAAACGGGTAGAGCATCGGGATGATGAGCGCGAATAGGAACGGCACGTGCGCGTTAAGCCATGCTGTGGCCGCTCCCAGCCCGCCGCCGAGCCATATTCCAGAGGCCCGATGACCAGTATGGTGAGCGCAAAAACGACGACCAGTGAGAGGAATGGCACGAACACCAGCTGTACGCTGTCGGGAATGACGCACTTCAACCCGTGGTAGACCACGGCGAGCACGGCAGCCATGAGCAACGGCACGAAGACGTTGCCGCCGTAGTCGTTGAGTTGAATCGGTATGCCGAACGCCGACACGGTGCAGGTTTCGGCGCCGAATACGGCGTTGGCCGAGCATTGAATCGCCCCGGAGAGGGCGCTGGATACGGACGTCCCGGACATTCCGGACATTCCGGACATCACGCCAGTAAACTGCGGGGTCATCAGCGCGGCCATAATCGCGCCGCCGAGCCAGGGGTCGACGTCCAGTTTCTTGGCCGCATTGTAGGCGATCATAATCGGCAGAACGGTGAACACACCCTCCCAAATCGCCTTGAGTAGTATCCAGCCGGCGGAGGTCTCGCCGTCAGGCACGATGCCGAGTGCAACGATCACGTTGACGATGGCGATGACCAGCGAGGCACCGAGCAGTACACCCAGAATCGGGCGGAACGAGTCGGACAGGTAGTCGAAAAACGCGGCAGCCCGGGCACGGGCGGCACTGCCCCACTCGCGGATGGTACGAGGCATGAAGTGACGGGATGTATTGGCTGGGCCGTGACTCTGCTCGGTGTCGGTATCGCGCAATGGTGCGACGTCGTCGGAAAGGTTCGGCGCGGACTGCGTAGGCTGCGTAGGCTGAGTGGATTGCGTTGACTGAGTGGATTGCGTTGACTGAGTGGATTGCGTTGACTGAGTGGATTGCGCGGACTGCGTTGGCCGCGACGCCGCCGATGGTAATTGCGTTGCCGGAGTCAATCGCGCTGCCTGCATCCGAACGATCTGCTCGTACACCGAGGCGACCGCTCCGCCGATGATGACCTGATAACGATTGCCGGTTCGCGGGAATGCGCCGAGGACTCCGGGGATGGATTCGAGACCGTGCTGGCTGACCTGGCCGGCGTCGTCCAGTTCGAAGTGCAGTCGCGTGGCGCAATGGGTCAGGTTGGTGATGTTCGCGGAGCCGCCGACGGCATCAACGATGCACGCCGCAATCACTGCAGGCGTTGCGTTCGATGCGTTCGCCACGGTTCCTCCTTGCTGCCGTATGCCACTGTGTTCCATTATCGGCGCTGGGTGCCCCAAAAGCACGGCAATGCCGGCAAAGCATCGCGAAACGGCAACTATGCGCTACGGTGCTCCGCGATAGCGTTCCGCTATGGTGTTCCGCCGCACCCGTTCTCCGTATTTGCCGCAGCGCCCATTCCGACTTCATTCCACCATGCAGAATCCTGCAATCGTTGTCAAAAATCATCGTTTTTTGCCGCCTATTCGGAGTGTCGCGACCGAGAAAGTCGTATCCTATCTTTCACACACGTTGCGTAGCAGGGTTGTTACTCAAAATGAGGCAAGACCTGGAGTGACGTGGAATTTGCGTATCGTAATATGCGAATTCCACGTTGTTCCAGGTCTTTTTTGTTTTCGGGCGACTTCAGGCAATCGAAGCCTGACCTTGCATGCGGCAGAGGGGCCACGCGGCAGGCGCGGCCCGTCAACGGCGAAAGGACAAGGCAATGACGACGACGGCATCACCCGTATCGAAGCAGACGGCATCCGCGGCACAGGAGACCGGCGCAACCGGTGCAGCGGCCACCGCAATCGAAACCATCGAAACCGGCGTGGCCGGGGTGGCGGACGCGGCCACAAACGCGGCAGCAAACGCAATCGAGGACCTCGAAGCCGCCGAATCACGCGGCTTCTCCACGCGCTTCCCGCTCAACAGCGCATTCATCTTCACCTTCGGCGCGCTCGGCGGCATGCTGTTCGGTTTCGACACCGGCATTATCTCCGGCGCTCCCCGCTTATCGAATCGGACTTCGGCCTGAGCGTCTCCCAGACCGGCTTCATCACCTCCTCGGTGCTGATCGGCTCGTGCGCAGGCGCGTTGTCGATCGGCGCGCTGTCTGACCGGTTCGGCCGCAAGAAGCTGCTCATCGTCTCCGCGCTGCTGTTCCTGCTCGGCTCAGGCCTGTGCGCCTCCTCCACCGGATTCGCGATGATGGTGTGCGCCCGCATCATCCTGGGCCTCGCGGTCGGCGCGGCTTCTGCCCTGACCCCGGCGTACTTGGCCGAACTGGCGCCGAAGGAGCGTCGCGGCTCGCTGTCCACGCTGTTCCAGCTCATGGTCACCTTCGGCATTCTGCTGGCCTACGCTCCAACCTCGGATTCCTGAACCACAACCTCTTCGGCATCCGCGACTGGCGCTGGATGCTCGGTTCGGCGCTGGTGCCGGCCGCCTTGTTGCTGCTCGGCGGCCTGTTGCTGCCCGAATCCCCGCGTTATCTGGTGAACAAGGGCGACACCCGCAACGCCTTCAAAGTGCTTACGCTGATTCGCAAGGACGTGGATCAGACCCAGGTGCAGATTGAGCTGGACGAGATCAAGGCCGTGGCCGCACAGGACACCAAGGGTGGTGTGCGCGAACTGTTCCGTATCGCTCGTCCGGCGCTGGTGGCCGCCATCGGTATCATGCTGTTCCAGCAGCTCGTGGGCATCAACTCGGTGATCTACTTCCTGCCGCAGGTGTTCATCAAGGGCTTCGGCTTCCCTGAAGGCGACGCGATCTGGGTGTCGGTGGGCATCGGCGTGGTGAACTTCGTGAGCACCATCGTGGCCACGCTTATCATGGATCGTTTCCCGCGCAAGGGCGTGCTGATCTTCGGTTCCATCGTGATGACCGTTTCGCTCGCAGTGCTCGCCGTGATGAACTTCGTGGGCGACGTGGCCGTGCTGGCCGTGCCGACGATGATTCTCATCGCTTTCTATATCCTCGGCTTTGCGGTCTCGTGGGGCCCGATCGCTGGGTGCTTATCGGCGAGATCTTCCCGCTGAGCGTGCGCGGCATCGGCTCCTCCTTCGGCTCGGCGGCGAACTGGCTGGGCAACTTCATCGTCTCCCAGTTCTTCCTCGTGCTGCTCGATGCGTTCGGCAACAATGTGGGCGGCCCGTTCGCGATTTTCGGCGTGTTCTCGGCCCTGTCCATCCCGTTCGTGATGCGCTTGGTGCCCGAGACCAACGGCAAGTCGCTGGAGGAAATCGAGGAGGAAATGACCAAGCGCTAGACAACCGGCACACGATTCGCACAAAAGTTGACAACTCTTAACATAATCGTACCCAACGTGGCGAAAAAACGTGGCAGAATAGGGAGCATGGTAGCAAACAATGCGGGTCAGCCCGCCACCCCAGCAGATCTGATCAATGTCGATGAGGTTATCGGCAAATACTATGACCTCGTCCCCGATCCCGAAGTCCCCGAGCAGCGTGTCATCTTCGGCACCTCCGGCCACCGCGGATCGTCCCTGAAGACCTCGTTCAACGAGGCCCACATCATCGCCATCTCCCAGGCCATCGCCGAATACCGCAAGAAGGCCGGCGTCACCGGCCCGCTGTACCTCGGCTCCGACACCCACGCGCTGTCCGGCCCGGCCAAGAAGACCGCCATCGAGGTGCTCGTCGCCAACGGCGTGCACGTGCGCGTCGATTCCCGTGACGACTTCGTGCCCACCCCGGTGGTCTCCCAGGCCATCCTGACCCACAACCGTGCGGCCGACGGCACCCAGCGCTTCGAGGGCGAGGGCCTCGCCGACGGCATCGTCGTCACGCCGTCCCACAACCCGCCCACCGACGGTGGCTTCAAGTACGACCCCGTCACCGGCGGCCCGGCTCCGGCCGAGACCACCAATGCCATCGCCGCTCGCGCCAACGAGCTGCTCGGCGACTTCAAGTCCATCAAGCGTGTGCCCTACGAGGAGGCCATCAAGTCCGAGTACGTCGAGGGCTTCGACTTCCGCGAGCACTACGTGGACGACCTGGAGAACGTCATCGACTTCGACGTGATCCGCAACTCCGGCGTGCGTCTGGGCATCGATCCGCTCGGCGGCGCTTCCGTGAACTACTGGCCGCTCATCAACGAGAAGTACGGCCTGAACATCGGCGTGGTGCGTCCTGAGGTCGACCCGACCTGGCGCTTCATGACCATCGACCACGACGGCAAGATCCGCATGGACCGTCTTCCCCGTACGCCATGAAGGGCCTGGTCGACGAGCTCAACGCCGGCGCTTGGGACAAGTACGATCTGGTCGGCGGCACCGACCCGGACGCCGACCGTCACGGCATCGTCTGCCCGAACTGGGGCGTGATGAACCCGAACCACTACATCGCCGTGTGCGTGGAGTACCTGTTCGGCGGCAACCGTCCGGGCTGGCCTGAGGGCGCAGCCGTGGGCAAGACGCTGGTCTCCTCTTCCCTGATCGACCGCGTGGCCGCATCGATCAACGCGAAGGTCATCGAAGTGCCGGTGGGCTTCAAGTGGTTCGTGGACCCGCTGTTCAGCGGCGAAGTCGCCTTCGGCGGCGAGGAGAGCTCCGGCATGAGCTTCCTGCGCAAGGACGGCCGCGTGTGGACCACCGATAAGGATGGTCTGATCCCCGACCTGCTGGCTGCCGAGATCACCGCCAAGACCGGCAAGAACCCGGCCCAGCTTCACCAGGAGCAGGTCGAGCGCTTCGGCGAGTCTTGGTACAAGCGCGTCGACACCCCGACCACGCTGGAGCAGAAGGCCAAGTTCGCGGCACTGTCCGGCGACGACGTGACCGCCTCCACCCTGGCTGGCGAAGACATCACCGCCAAGCTGACCGAGGCACCGGGCAACCACGCCAAGATCGGCGGTCTGAAGGTCACCACCAAGGACAACTGGTTCGCCGCCCGCCCCTCCGGCACCGAGAAC
>ENA-OQCF01000049-OQCF01000049.1-human-gut-metagenome-genome-assembly--contig:-NODE-49-length-42920-cov-32.538523_pt1 | contig 42920 bp, 37 predicted proteins | sample MGYA00242756_ERZ504573 | MGnify/ENA primary metagenome ERZ504573 (study PRJEB26092, sample SAMD00036240) | human gut metagenome | host: Homo sapiens | study: EMG produced TPA metagenomics assembly of... | reverse complement strand
CACCCGCGGCGGCCACAGCAGCCGGCAACGGCTCGCGCCAAGCCGGCACCTCAAGCTTCACCATGCGGCGGGTCACGTCTTCCACCTCGCCCTGGCCCTTGTCGTCGATGCCCTTGGCGCCGGCGTGGAAGTCGAACTCCTCGACCTTGGCCGCGCTCGGGTCGGCCAGCAGTGCCTCCACATCCGCGTGCAGCAGGTGCAGGTTCGCACCATTATCCTTTTCTTCAGCGCAGAAGTAATCGGGCCGCGCACGAACGCCACCTTGCCGGCGTCCTCGCGCACCAGCGGGTTGGCGGCCAGCATACGCACCGGCATCGGGAAGTCGAACGTCACGGTGTCGCCGTCGCGCCACTCACCGGTCAGATACAGGTAGCCGTCGCGAATTTCGCGGGTCACGCGGGAACTATCGGCCCCAGACTCAGACTCGCCCGTGGCCGTAATCGCGGCGGCAGCAGCGGACTCATCGCCCACCCAACCGGGCAGACGGAAGGCCAGCGTAAAGCGAGCAGGAGCCTGAGCCGAGGTGCCAGCAGCGTCACCGCCCAAGCGCACGACCGCCTTGCCATCGCCTTGCCACGCAGGTTCGCCGTAACATCCAGCTCCACAGCCGTACCATTCAACTCAGCTTTGGCCACGCCGCCCATATACAAGTGCGTGAACAGCGTACCGCCATCCTCGGCAACCGTGTAGGCATATTCCTGCACCGACTCAACGATGCGGGCGATGTTCGGCGGGCAGCATGCGCAGCCGAACCACTTCTGACGCACCGGCTTGACGTGGCGCAGGCGGCTGTCTTTATGGCAGGCATACGGATTGACTTCCAGCGGGTTCACGTAGAAGAAGCTCTTGCCGTCCAGCGCCATGCCGGCCAGCGTGGTGTTGTACAGCGCCGACTCCATAACGTCCGCGTACTCGGCCTTTGGCGCGAGCTCGAGCATGCGACGGGCGAAGAACGCCAGCGAAATCGCGGCGCAGGTCTCGGAGTAGGCGGAGTCGTTGGGCAGGTCGTAGTTGTAGGAGAATGCCTCGCCGTCCACCGTGCCGCCGATGCCGCCGGTAACGTACAGTTTCTTATCGACGATATTGCGCCAGAGCCGCTCGGCCGCATCGGCGAGGTCCTGGTCGTCGGCCAGTCGGGCCACGTCCGCCAGACCGGAGTAGAAGTAGCCGGCGCGCACGGCATGGCCTACGGCTTCGTCTTGTTCGGTGGCCGGCTTGTTCGCCTGGTGGTAGGCGTACCGGTTGGGGTCCGTGTTGGGTTTGTAGTTGGCGTCGGCGTCGCGCTTTGCGTTCTCGTCTGCCTGAATATCGAAGATGTACGGCTGCCGGCCTCGCTCGGTCACGAAATATTCGGCCAGATCAAGGTACCGCTGTTCGCCGGTGACCTCGTACAGCCTCACCAAAGCCATCTCGGCAATCTCGTGACCGGGGTAACCACGCAGCTGGCCCGGCTTGCGACCGAAGCGCTCGTCTACGTAATCGGCGAAACGGCAGGCGGCCTTGAGCAACTTGTCTTTGCCGGTGCCTGGTAGTAGGCCACCGCACCTTCAACGAGGTGGCCGAGGCAGTACAGTTCGTGATGGTCACGCAGATTGGTGAACGCGCGATCCATGTCGTTCAGAATGTAGCAGGTGTCCAGATAGCCGTTGTCGAGTTGGGCGGCACACACGACGTCGATGGCTTGGTCGGCGGTCTGTTCCAGTGCGGGGTCCGGGTAATGGGCGAGGGAATAGCCGACTGCCTCCACCCACTTGGAGAAGTCGGTGTCTTGGAACACGAAGCCGTAGAACTTGTCTGGGTCGGGATTGGCCGGGTCTTCGGGGAGCGCCTCAAATCCGCGGAACGTGTACTTCGGCGGCACGAACGCGTTGCCCTGGGTATCCTTGCGCTTGTTTTGCGCGGCAGCGGCCTTGAAGTTGTGCATGCAGTAGCTGGGGGCCGCACCGGGGACGTTATCGTTCAGGGCGTTCCACTGATAGGGAATCACAGCCGTGCGCACGAGTTCCTGCTCGGTGCGCCAGAATGAATCGGTGACGGTGACGTTTTTCAGGGCCAGCGGCTTGCTATGCAGCGAAGTCATGACGTACTCCTTTGGATTATGCGACATTCGTCAACAATATGTATCGGTACATATGATACGTGCGCCCGCGCGAGCAGCAAGGTGGACAAATCGTTGGCGGGGTGGAATCGCCGGCGCATATCCGCCCGTACGATTCGCCCGGTGAATCGCCCGACGAATACACGGCGACTTATACTACCGACGGACCACAAACGTCGCCTACATGAATGGAAGATCAATCATCATGACAGCAAACGCCAGCGCACGGGCCATCAAACCCGAACTTCTGCGTACGTACACCGAAGACTTCAACAAAGACCGCGCCAACCTGATCGCGGCGGACGCGGCGGTTTCGGCCGGCGTGCTCAAGGCGGCCACCGACTATCGCGGCGTACGTGCGCTGCCGCGCGACTTCTCCATCGAACTCAAGCAGGGTTCGATCACCAATCAGGAGCGTTCCGGCCGTTGCTGGATGTTCGCCTCCCTGAACACGCTGCGTTACGAACTCATGCATCGCTGGAATCTTGAGGATTTCGAGTTCTCCGAGACCTACCTGTTCTTCTGGGACGCGATGGAGAAGTCGAACACTTATCTGGAGAACGTGCTGCGCACGCTCGACGAGGCGACCGATTCGCGTCTGTTCGAGGCCATCAATGAGTCGCCTGCAGACGATGGTGGCTGGTGGCAGATGTTCGCCGCGCTGGTGAACAAGTACGGCCTAGTGCCCAAGAGCGCCTATCCGGAGTCTGAGAACTCCCGTAATTCCGACGATTTCAAGCAGTACCTCAACTCCAAGCTGCGCGAGTTCGCGGCCGAGCTGCGCCGCCGTTCGGTTGCGGGGGCGTCTGAGGACGAGCTGCGTGCGTTGAAGGACGAGTACATGGGCACCGTGTACCGCATCTGCGCCGTGGCGCTCGGCGAACCGCCGGAGAAGTTCGACTTCTTCGCGCGCCCCAAGGATGATGATGAGGATAACAAGGGCTCGGCTTGCAAGTGCAAGGCCGAGGCCGACGCAGACGGCAAGGCCGAATCCTGCAAGTGCGGCGAATCCTGCAAGTGCGAGGGCAAATCCGACGCCAAGGCCTGCAAGTGCGATAAGGACAAGTCCGACAAGCCGAAAACCGGCAAGGACGAGCGCCCGCAGATTCGCGAGATCGGCATCACCCCGCTTGAGTTCTACAAGAAGTACGTGCCGGTGGACGTCAACGATTTCGTGACGCTGGCCAACGCCCCGCTCAAGAACCGCCCGTTCAACCAGCGCTACCGCATCCGCTTCAGCGCGAACGTGGCCGAGGCTGGCGATATGGAATTCGTCAACGTGCCGCTGGACGTGTTCAAGAAGGCCGCGCTTGACCAGCTCACCGCCGGCCACCCGATCTGGTTCGCCTGCGACTGCACGCAGTTCGCCCTGCGCAAGGACGGTTTCTTCGACCAGTCCGTGGTGCGCGTCGACCAGCTGTTCGGCACCGAATTCACCGGCGACAAGGCCCACGGCCTCGAATACGGCGACAGCCCGAGCAACCACGCTATGACCTTCACCGGCGTGAACCTCGACGAGGACGGCAAGCCGAACCGCTGGAAGGTGGAGAACAGCTGGGGCAAGGACGCCGGCAAGGACGGCTACTACGTCATGTCCGACGCCTGGTTCGACCGCTACGTTACCGAGCTCATCATCCGCAAGGAATACCTCGACGACGCCACCCGCGCCCTGCTCACCACCGAACCAGTCGAGCTCGATCCCTGGCAGCCCCTCACCCGTCGCTGCCGCTGATATATTCCGTCTATTGGCCGCGGCTGAAGTGCTCCTATGTTTTGCCGACTCCTCACAGAGTGAGCAAACATAGGAGCACTTTAGTTATCCACAGAGTTATCCACATCCTCAGCAAGCTAGAACCACATACCCCGTTTTTCATGGCGAACACGCGACCGCTACGCTACGGTGGCGTTATGAACAGCGGATTTCCCACCCCGCCACCCGGCGTATTCGACGATGAACCACCCGGCTGGACCAACAATGCCGCGGCACCGAGTGCTGCGTCCACGCACGCCGTCAAGCCCGAGCCATACTCACCACCGCGTATGGCAACCCCCACTGCGCCCGCTATGAGCGAAAACCTCACCCAACGTAAGCGGGAAATGCTTAAACGATGCACGGACGCCGCGCAACAGCTCGGAAAGCCGGTGCTCTTCGGCATGACCACATCGCTGATACTGCAATCCGTGCCGCTTCCCAAGGATTGCGATCTCAATGCCACCGAGCTCCATACCGTCTCCGACTCGCATCGCACCCGGATACGCGCCGTCGTTCCGCCAACAACACCGCACATCTGGAAACCGCTAAGCGCCGCGCACAATGCACGTATCAACAAGCATGTGCACGCGCTGAATCTGGTACATACTTGGGCGCAGCTCGCCGCTCACATGTCATTGGAATCATTGGTCATACTTGGCGACGCAACCCTTACGGCAATAGCGCGCAAGCCGAGCCTATCGGGCGGCCGCACCGCCGACGAAATTTATCAGGACTTTGTGCGGCAGGTCAGCGAACTTCCGAAATTCAACGCGAAAGCCACATGCATGATCGCACTTGAATTTATTGCACCGCGCGTGGATTCTCCGATGGAATCAGAGACCCGTATCACAACCACGCAATACGGGCTTCCACGAGCCGTGACAAATTACACAGTGCCCGGCGCGACGTTCAGCAATGGTGCGCCGATAACACTCGATCTCGCTTGGCCCGAATTCCGCGTCGCCATCGAATATGACGGCGATCATCATCGCACAGACAAGGCCCAGTGGCGGCGAGACAACGACAAGCGCGAATTGTTACGGCATCATCATTGGATCGTCCTCATCGCCACCGCCGCGAATATAGCTGATGAACCGTCTCAAGCCGAACTCGCCTACCGAGCCGGGCGACAGCTGGCGTTGCGAGGCGCCATATTCGATTTCACCTTGACAGCGACGCCGCTCAATGAACTTGCCCGGCGGAAACGACGGAAATCCACCGGGGCGCACTGAGCTGACACCGATACGATTGCGCGCTTGCTGCAACGCATATGCCATTCATCGCACCCCATTTGGTCGCGTGGCCCCGACCGCATGGCACTGTTGTGTGCCACACGCCATGTTACGTCCGGCGAATCCGCACATCATCTGCGTTGCGTACTGCCATATTATGCGGTTCGCGATATACGTCACGGTGTCCGATGTCCTGGTAACGACGTCAATCGATTTATGTGTGTACCGGGCCAGATTTCGTTGTCCCGGTTCTCCATTTCGCCTCTTTTTGAGCAACCGGGACAGAAACACCCTCGAAAAATCGCCAATTCGGCCCTACCGCACAATATCCGCCATCACACATCGGCGGAATTCCGGGCTTCTGGATTTGCATACATTGAGCGCTCACGGGATGGTCTGTCCCGGTTCCCCAAAAGAGGCCAAAATCACGAACCGGGACAACGAAATCTGGCCCGGTTCGCACGTCAATCGGTTGCCGTCACCACCGGGACACCGACTGCGCATAGATAAGATGCTTCAATGCTTAACAGGCATGCGACCATACCGCGATAGCAACGTTTCGCTGGAAGTAGAGGAATCAAGCAGCACCCCCCAAACCGGAAGCATGGAGGGAATCCTGCAATGCTCCGAATCACCGCGCCCCGTGCTTGGTGTGGCGGATCACGGCTTCGAGCGGCGTGGATGTAGCTGGACAGCAGCGTAACTTGCGTTGCATGATGCGGCCCAAAACGAAGAAACCCGGCGGAGGGGGCCGCCGGGTGAGAGAGAAGAGAGAAGAAGGGTTCAGTTATGGGGTTCGGAAGAACCTCGCCACCGGTATGAACTTCATTCCGTTGACATCTTCTATATAACCGTCTCTTTCTTGGGGATTCGATGTGCTTGTCTGAGAAAAGTCTTGGCAAACTGTGACGGGTTTGTAACGCCGCCCGACAACCGGCCTCGCATTGTCGGGGCTAGGCCGCACATACGGCAACGGGCCACCCCGCAACACTTCATGTGCGAGGTGGCCCGTCAGCTACGAGCTAGCAATGCCGAATCACTCGGCGGCGAGCTTGGCCTTCTCGGCGGCCAGACGTTCGGCTTCGGCGGCACGGCGAGCAGCCAACGCTTCATCGAAGCGAGCCAGCTCCTCTTCCACGGCCTCGGTCGGAATCTTGGCGAAGATCGGTGCGGGCTTAGGCACCATGCGCCGACCTCGATTGCCTCGCTCTTCCACGGGTGCACGTTCACACCGAGCTCGTAATCGCCGGTGATGATCGGGTACGTGAAGCCGGGCTTGTCGAGATCCTCGACTTCCTTGAGCTCAGGCAGCGGCGAGAAGGTGCCGGTGCCGCCGAGCGCCTCCCACACCTTCTGTGCGGAGTGCGGCAGGAACGGCGCGAGCAGGTGGTTCGCGTCAGACACGGCCTGAGCGGCCACGTGCAGCACGGTGCCGAGACGAGCCTGGTCGTCCTTAATCTTCCACGGTTCGGTGGCGGAAATGTACTTGTTGATGTCGCCGACCACACGCATCGCCTCGGACAGGGCGTGCTTCTGGTGGTGGGTTTCGATGGAGGAGCCGACCACGTCGAACGCGGCGGAAGCCTCTTCCAGAAGGCCACGGTCTTCGTTGGTCATCGAATCCTCGTCCAGCGGCGGAATCTCGCCGAAGTTCTTGTTGATGAGGTTGGCCACGCGGTTCACCAGGTTGCCCCACGAGGAGGCGAGCTCCTCGTTGTTGTGGCGCACGAACTCGGCCCACGTGAAGTCGGAATCCGAGGATTCGGGGCCGGCCACGGAAATGTAGTAGCGCACGGCGTCCACGGGGTAGCGGGCGAGGATGTCCTTGACGTAGATCACGATGCCGCGGGAGGAGCTGAACTTCTTGCCTTCCATGGTCATGAACTCGCTGGCCACCACCTGCTCAGGCAGGTTGAGCGGACCCATCGGGCCGGTTTCGCCGCCCTTGGAGCCCTTGCCGTTGTACGCCAGCATTTCGGACGGCCAGATCTGGGAGTGGAAGGTGATGTTGTCCTTTCCCATGAAGTAGTAGGCCGGGCAGCTCGGGTCGTTCCACCATTCGCGCCACTTCTCCGGGTCGCCCTGGCGGCGGGCCCATTCGATGGAGGCCGACAGGTAGCCGATCACGCGTCGAACCACACGTACAGCTTCTTGTTCGGGTTGTCAATCCAGCCTTCACCGGCACCGGGATACCCCAGTCGATGTCACGGGTGATGGCGCGCGGCTTGACTTCCTTGAACAGGCCGAGCGAGAAGTTGATGACGTTGGTACGCCAGCCTTGCGGGTCTCCAGCCATGCCTTGTTGGCTTCGGCGAGCGCCGGCAGGTCGAGGAAGTAGTGCTCGGTCTGCTCGAAGCGCGGGGTTTCGCCGTTAATCTTGGAGACGGGGTTGATGAGCTCGTCCGGGTCGAGCTCGTTGCCGCAGGCGTCGCACTGGTCGCCACGCGCACCTTCGGCGTGGCAAATCGGGCACTCGCCCTCGATGTAGCGGTCGGGCAGAGTGCGGCCGGTGGACGGGCTAATCGCCACCTGCTGGGTGCCCTTGTAGATGTAGCCGTTCTCCAAGCACTGCTTGAACATCTCCTGCACCACGTGCTCGTGGTTACCGGTGGTGGTGCGGGTGAACAGGTCGTAGCTCAGGCCGAGGTCGCACAGATCCTTGGCAATCACGCGGTTGTAACGGTTGGCCAGTTCCTGGGCAGTGAGACCTTCCTTCTCCGCCTCGACGAGAATCGGGGTGCCGTGCTCGTCGGTGCCGGACACCATGAGCACATCATTGCCCTTCATGCGCTCGTAGCGCGCGTAGACGTCGGAGGGCACACCAAATCCCGCGACGTGGCCGATATGACGGGGGCCGTTTGCATACGGCCAAGCAACATTCACCAAAACATGACTCATAAGGCTTGATTATCCGGCGCGGCGGGGACACGCCCGGATAGCTGCCGCGCCGCCATCCTCATCCCACTCACCTATCCACCCGCAACTTCCCCACATACTTATCTGTACACCTCTTGCGCGCTTATCCACATACGCATTCGCACACGTATCCGCGCACCCATCCGTACGCACGCCCACGCACATCCGCACACACTTCCGCCTGCCAATATCCACCGAGTTATCCACATCATTTGCGCACCTAGTAAAGTTATGCACTTATCCACCGTTTTCGCTATCCGGTGGCGCGCAAGCCGCATTTCTGCATATTGTTCGGTCATGGATATCACAGCAGGTCCGATGACGGACATCACAACAGTCGCCTCGCCGGCAACCGCGCAACCTGCGGTGCCGCCGATACTGTTTACCAAGGATCTGCCGGGACCGCTCAGCCTTAACCGTCTGGCCGCCTTCGGCACGTTACGTAAGCTCGACGATTCCGCCGGCTACTGGATCGAGCATTCGGGCACACTGTATGGTCGCGCGAAAATCGTCGCGGAGGTCGCCCCGTTTGGCACTGTGGTGTGTTCGATGACCGCCGCTTGGGTATGGCTGGGAGGCCCCGACTTTCCGAGTACCATAGACGTGATTTCCACATCGCACTTCCGCTCGGCATCCGTCAGCCGCCGTATCCGCGTATTCAAAAGATTGACGTTGCCGGAGCAAATCATCAAGCTCGGCGGGCTGCCTGTCACCACGCCAGCCCGTACGGCTTGCGACCTGGTGATGAGTCCTGAAGACATCCCCGATCCTTCCACCGTCAACGCACTGGTGTGTCAGCTGATGTCCACGTACCAGTTTCGGCCAAACGACTGTCTGCAAATCGTCAAGGAGCATCGGCATCACAAGTACGCCGGACGCGCACGCATGTTTTTTGAATCGGTGCAGCAGGAGATGGACGAACCGGCTTTGGAGCAATGCGCATGACGAGGGGGTTCATTGTCAGAGGTCATCGCAGAGGCCGCCATGCCGCTCACCGTTTACGGCATTTGCGGCAGGCGCAACGGTTGCCTCGCCACGCGGCGGCGGCACACTCATCCGAATCCGCATCGCGCGCAATCTCGGATATGACCGCGCCGCCTGAACCGCCCATCAGACTTACGCCCGCGGTGGCATGTTCGCCCGATACGGATGTTGCCGTGCTCTGGCACATCGCATATCACGTGCCCGAACTGCGTAAATGGCTGGTTGCCAATCCCAAAGCCGACGCACCTTTGCTGGAATTGGTCTCGCAGCGTGGTGGGCCCGGGGTCCGGCAGGCGTTGGAAATATTGTTCGAGTCGATGGAAACGTAACGGGGAGATAATCGCCGGCTGCTGCGCTATCCCTTGATTTTCAGCACAGCCGCATACACCTGCTTGCGATTGGCCAACGATCCGTCAGCCAGTGGATGCTCCTGCACCACTTGCGCGATAGCGTCCTTGATACGCAGGCCGTCCTCCAAAGCACGGTCGATGGAGAGCACGGCCATGTCATCCACGCTCAACGTGCTGGGCGCGGCCGCTTCGGCCTCCTCGTTGGACGCGCCGCCGATGACCAGCACTATCTCGCCACGGGGCGGATCATCAATCACACTTTGGTGAATCTCGTCAATCGGGCCGCGACGAATCTGCTCATAATCCTTGGTGAGTTCGCGGCACAGGGCCATCGGGCGATTCGGGCCGAACGCGTCCAGCAGATCGTCCATCGAATCGGCAATGCGATGAGGCGTCTCGTAGAACACGATGGTGCGGCGTTCGGGCAACAGCGTGCGCAGATACTGCACGCGCTCGGAATGCTTTCGCGGTAGGAAGCCTTCGTAGCAGAAGCGGTCGGTGGGCAGGCCGGAGAGGGCGAGCGCGTCGAGCACAGCGGAGGGGCCGGGCGCGCAGGTGACGGGCAGACCGCGTTCAATGGCACGGCGCACGATGGCCAAGCCGGGGTCGTTGATGGTGGGCATGCCGCGTCGGATACGACGAGCACGGTGGCGCCGGTTTCGACCTGGTCGAGCAGGCCGTCGGCCTTGTCGCGCTCGTTGTGGTCGTGATAGGCGATGACGCGACCGTTCACATAGACGCCGAGGCGACGGGCGAGATCGTAGAGGCGGCGCGTGTCTTCGGCGGCCACGATATCGGCCCGTTCCAAGAGGGCCACCAGACGGGCTGAAGCGTCGCCGACATTGCCGATCGGGGTGGCGGCGAGCACCACGGTGCCGGCGGGGATGGTCACGGCCGATTCGCGGGATTGGGCGACGGCGGATTCGCCGGCATGAACTTCATCATTGCGTTCAGGCACTTGCGTCACGCTACCGTCAGCGTCATACTGCTCATTCAACTCATCTGCGCTTGTCATACTCCCAGTATTGCCCATGCCACAGAGCAATCCACGACAATCCATGGCGAAATCGAGGCATTCTCCCTTTGCAGGGGCTGATTTCACATGTTCCGGAGGTCTACTTCCGTTTCAAGGGGCTCCTCATCCGGTGAAGCACCAGTACAAACGGCTTTGACGCAACGCTATTCCGCCATTTTGGCGGCGTATCTACTTGACCATCAGCCCCTCGAAACGCAAGTAGACCTCCGGCAAACCCCAAATCAGCCCCTTGAAACGCGAGATGGCAGAATTTCAACGAAAACAAAATGAAAAGACCCTCTACGGTGGAATGAATGCAGAGGGTCTCGTGGAGCTGACGGTAGTCGAAACCGCGACCTCTTCGATGCGAACGAAGCGCTCTACCAACTGAGCTACAGCCCCTTGGATGTTACTTTGCTCCGCAAAGCAACTCGCAACAATATAGTACGGAGTGCGGTCAAACGCAATTTGACGCCGAAGTGTCGCACGCGTGTCGACACGGTAACGTTTCGGTGTCGCAGACGGGGCAAGTCACCCACACCGCTCCGCATGGATACCGCGGCGGCACCCGGCAACGTCATCACGTCTCCAGCACGCCCAGCACCTTCTTTTCGTTGTAGAACGCGAACACGATGCCGCCCAGACCGCACAGCACGGCCGCGCACACGGCGGCGATGCGGTAGCCCGCGCCGGACGCCATGCCGATGGTGGAGACGCCGGTGAACAGCAGCATGGCCACGGACTGGCCCATCTTCATCGCAAAGGTGCGGGCCGCGTAGAACATGCCCTGACGGTCCTGGCCGGTGGTCTTGGAACTGGCGTCGGCGATATTCGCCACGATGGCCTGCGGCAGGATGCCGAACGCGGCCATCGGAATCGCGCCGACCACCGAGAGCACCAAACCCTGGGCCATCGCCGGAATGAAGCCGAGCACGGCCGAACCAAGGGCGCCGGCAAATGCGAACGCACAGGTGAAGATCACGAAGGCAACCAGCAGCAGCCTCTTCTTGCCGACCTTATTGGCCAGAATATTGACCGGCAGATAGAACAGCACAGAGACGCCGGTCATGAGCACGAAGTAGATGGTCGTGGTGGTTTCCGGCAGCTTGAGCAGGCTGGTCACGAAGAACGGCAGACCGGTCTGGAAGGTGGTGATGGCCACCCAGTAGACCACGTCGGAGCATACGAACTTGCGGAATTCGCCGTCGCCGAACGTCTGCTTCAGGGATTCGATGGTCGATTCGGAGGTGGGCTGGGAGTTGACGTAGTCCTTCTCGCGGATGGCCAGCGGCGGCACCAGCATGCACACGAACGCCACGGCGGCCATGATGGTGAAGGTCACGCGGATGGCGGTGATGCGGCCCATCATCGGCACGAACGCGCCCCAAATCACCGGCGCCACGTACGCGATGGCCGTGCCGGCCACCCAAGTGAAGGAGATGGCGGTGGAGATGGTGAGTTGCTGCTTGGAGTCGTGGCCGAGTTCGGCGATGAGCGCGTTGTACGGCGTGCAGTAGAACGTGAGGGCGATGTAGTAGCCGATCACGGTGACGAACAGGAACGCCGCGTTCACCCAGCTGGTGCCGTTGATCGGGCTCCAGAACACGAGCACGGTGACCACCGCGAGCGGCAGGGCGGCGAATTTCAGGAACGGCATACGGCGTCCAGATTTGGAATCGCAACGGTCGGAAAGGGACGCCACGGCCGGATCCACGAAGGCGTCGAAGAATCGGGCGAAGGCGGTGATGCCGCCCACCACGGTCACGATGCCGAGCACAACCAGGCCTTGCGGCACGAATACGGTCTGGCCTTGAGAGATGGTCTCCTGATCGGCTGATAGAAATACACGAGCCAGTTGGAGATAATGCCGGAAAGCAGTGCCCAGCCGAACTGGCCGACCGCAAACGCCCACACTTTGGCGATGGGGAGATCTCTGATGGCTGACTTCGCCGGTGCAACTTGCACACCCGTTACACTTGCTGTAGTCGCATTGCCCATTCTCACAACCTCCGAATCAACATTGACACAGTGTCAAAATCCAGTATACACCGGCACACCATGCGCTCTACGATAGTGGGCATGACAAGTCTGACCGAGCAACTGCCATACGTATACGCTTTTCCTGATGCGTTGGGGACCGGATTACTGGTGCACACCGAGAGCGTATTGGACGATGAGATACGCGATCGTATTGGCTCGTTCATCCATGAATATGAGGTTGTATTATCTCGATTCCGCGATGATTCCATCGTCGGCCGGATGCGCACGGCCGCACATGGCGGCACGTTCGATTTTCCCGACTGGGCATCGGGTCTGTTTGGCCTGTACGACCGCCTGTTTGCGGCAACCGATGGGGCGACCGACCCGTGCGTGGGCGAGGATTTGATTCGGCTTGGCTACGACGAGTCGTATTCGTTTGCGGCTACGCCCGATGCCGCCGAACATGCAGGCGCGATCCACGGACGAGCCGTTTGGTCAGCCGACGTTGAGCGGCACGGCACCACACTTATCGCCCACAGCCCAGTCGCGCTCGATTTTGGTGCGTGCGGTAAGGGGTATTTGGTGGATTTGCTTGCGGGGATGTTGGGCGATGGCGCGGGCCACCCTCAACCCATTCAATACGTCATCGACGCCGGGGGTGATTTGCTAGTGCATACGGACGAACCAATCACCATCGCCCTTGAAGATCCTGCCGATCCGGCCAACGCCGTAGGTACGGTCGAAATCAGCCACGGCGCATTCTGCGCGAGCTCCCCCAGCCGCCGCCACTGGTCTGACGCCGCAGGTCACCAACTTCACCATCTGCTCAACGCCATCGACGGACTACCGGTTGACGATGTAGCCGCCACATGGGTGGCCGTCACGCCGCCATCGAGCGCCATAACCACGAAGACATCGACGCATGGCAGCAATGCCTCGACAACGGCAAACCGCGATACCGACGATTCGTCGAACACCGTTGCGGCACACGTCCCTGTCACACTGGCCGACGGCCTCGCCACCGCCCTGTTCACCACCCCGGCCACCCAGCTGCGCGCTCACTTCCCCTTCGAATGCGCCATTCTCAACGCCAACCGCACCGCCGCCCAATCCCTCAATTTTCCCGGCGGCTTTTTCACACACTAATGTACGAAATCATCAGTATCACATCCCTCGGGTGGACCGATGGGTTGCCCCCCCTCAGTCAGCTACGCTGACAGCTCCCCTCGGAGAGGGGAGCCGAGTATAGCTAATCCGCTAATCCGCTAACGCAGGAAACAATCCGTCAGTCAGCAAGCGCGAACTGGCTGTTGTAGAGGTCGGCGTAAAAACCGCCCGCCGCCAGCAGTTCATCATGCGTGCCGCGCTCGATCACGTCGCCGTGGTTCATGACGAGGATCATGTCGGCGTCGCGAATCGTGGAGAGGCGATGCGCGATCACAAAGCTCGTACGCCCCACGGTCAGCGCATCCATGGCCTTCTGAATCAGCTCTTCAGTACGGGTATCGACCGAGGAGGTGGCCTCGTCGAGAATCAGAATCGGCGCGTCCTGCACCATCGCGCGGGCGATGGTCAGCAGCTGCTTCTGGCCCTGGGAGAGCGACGACTTGTCATCGAGCACGGTGTCATAGCCGTCCGGCAGTGAGCGGATGAAGTGGTCGAGGCCCACGGCCTTGCACGCATCCTCGATCTGCTTGTTGGTCACGCCGGGCTTGGAGTAAGCGACGTTCTCGCGCACAGTGCCGCGGAACACCCACGTATCCTGCAACACCATGGAGAACTGGTCGTGCACGTTCCAGCGCGGCACGGACTTGGTGTCCACGCCGTCAATCGAAATCGAACCGCCGGAAATCTCATAGAAGCGCATCAGCAGGTTGACCATGGTGGTCTTGCCGGCACCGGTCGGGCCGACGATGGCGACCTTCTGACCGGCCGAGACTGAAGCGGAGAAGTCGTGGATGATCGGCTTGCCCGGCTCGTAGCCGAACTGCACGTGGCTGAATTCCACGTCGCCCTTCACTTCGTGGCCGCCCATGTAGTTCTTGCCGAGTAGGGCCTGCTTGCCGGATTCGTCTTCCATCTCCGGCTCTTCAAGGAAGCCGAACACGCGCTCGGCGGCGGCCGCGCAGCGCTGCAGGTTCTGGAAGGCCTGCGCAAACTGCGAAAGCGGCTGAGTGAACAGGCGGATGTACATCATGAACGCCACAATCACGCCGAACTCGATCTGCCCGTCGAGCGCGAGCGCCGCGCCCACCACGCACACCACCACGTAGCCGAAGTTGCCCACGAAATTCATGAGCGGCATCATCAGGCCGGAGAGGAACTGCGACTTCCAGCCGGACTCGTAGAGGTCCGAGTTGTACTTCTCGAAGCGGCGGATCGAATCGGCCTCGCCGTTGTATGCCTTGACGATGAGGTGGCCGGCGTACATCTCCTCCACGTGGCCGTTGACGTCACCCAGCGCCATCTGCTGCCGGGCGAAGTACTTCTGGGAGGACTTCATGATGGCCATCATGATGATCAGGCCGATGAGGCTGGCACCGATGGCGCACAGGGTCATGATCACGTTGTTGTAGAACATCATCACCAGCGCGCCCACGAACAGCGTCACCGAGGTAATCAGCGAGCCGAGCGACTGCCCCAGCGTCTGGCCGATGGCGTCCACATCGTTGGTGATGCGGGACAGCACGTCGCCGTAGCTGACCTTGTCGAAGTATTTGAGCGGCAGTTTGTTGATTTTGACCGAGATCGATTCGCGCAGTCGCTGGGCGGTGCGCTGGGTGACGTTGGCCATCATCCAGCTTTGCACGTAGCCAAGCACGGCGTAGCCACGTACAGGGCCACCAAAGTCCAGGCGATACGGCCGACCGCGTTGAAATCGACCGAGTTCATCACCGGCTTGCCGTTAACGATGGCAGGCAGGCCCTTGACGATTTCGTTGGTCATGTCCTTGAGCTTGTCCGGGCCGATGATCTGGCAGACGGTGCCGGCCGCGCCCAGGATGAGCGCGATGATGATGACGGGAAGATAGTTGCGGCAATAGTTCACGAGCTTGCCCATGACTTTGCCGAAATCATGGGGCTCTTCGACGGCACGCCTGCCGCCCATTGGTCCTCTTGGCATTTGTTTTACTCCTTAAAAGTCCGTATTGACCTCCCTCTGATGAAGGAGGTGGCGCGAAGCGCCGGAGGGAGAGAAGCCGTACGCGACTACCCCTCAGTCAGCTGTGCTGTTTTATTCGCTCGCTTATCAGCTCGTCTTCGCCTGGGAACAGCCCACTGGGCTGTTCCCTTTACGGCTCAGCCCCTGACATGGGGAGCTACCGCTGCCGCCCCCCCCCCTACGCCGTAAGCTCCGACTGGCTGAGCTGGGATTCGGCGATCTGGCGGTATACGTCGCAGTTGTCGAGCAGTTCCTTGTGCGTGCCCTGACCCACGACCTTGCCGTCGTCGAGCACGACGATGCGGTCGGCGTTCATGATGGTGCCGATGCGCTGGGCCACGATGAGCTTGGTGGAATCCTTGGCCTCGCGGGCGAGCGCGTCGCGCACTTCGCGGTCGGTCTTGAAGTCGAGCGCGGAGAACGAGTCGTCGAAAATCAGGATTTCCGGGTGACGGTACACCGCGCGCGCAATCGACAGGCGCTGCTTCTGGCCGCCGGACACGTTCGATCCGCCTTGGGCGATCGCGGCGGAATACCCGCCGTCCATGCGCGCCACGAACTCGCTGGCCTGCGCCACGTCGGCGGCGGCCCTGACGCGATTCAGCTGCTCGGCCGGTATATCGGCACCTTCCGCGGCCTCGCCAGCGGCGATCAACGCGGCCTCGCGCTTGCGCCGGCCGGGGTGGAGGTATCGGCCATCTCGACCTCCGCCGGGTCGCCCGGCTGATCGCCGTAGCTCACGTTGGAGGCCACGGTGCCCTTGAACAGCACGGACTGCTGCGGCACGTAGCCGATCTTGTCGCGCAGGGCCTTCAGGTCGTAGTCGCGCACGTCCACGCCGTCGACCAACACCTGGCCTTGGCTGGTGTCATAGAAGCGCGGCACGAGATTGATAAGAGACGACTTGCCGGAGCCGGTGGAGCCGATGAACGCCACCGTCTGGCCCTGCTCGGCGGTGAAGTTGATGCCTTCCAGCATCGCCTCGCGCGAATCCGGGTAGGTGAAGCTGACGTTGCGGAATTCCACGGTGCCCCTCTGGCCGGTTTTGGCCACGTCGGCGGCGGTTTTGGTGCCGTTCTCGACGATCGGCTCAGTGTCGAGCACCTCCATGATGCGCTGCGCGGACACGTCGGCGCGCGGCCAGAGCACGAACACCATGCTCATGAGCAGGAAGCTCATGATGACCTGCACGGAGTAGTTGGAGAACACCACCATGTTGGAGAACACGGTGAGCTTGTCCTTGAGCCCGGCGGCATCGATCAGGTAGGTACCGATCCAGTAGACGGCAAGCATCAGACCGTTCATGATGGTGTTCATCAGCGGCATCATGAACGCCATGACGCGGTTGGTGAACAGCTGGGTGTCGGTGAGGTCCTTGTTGGCCTTGGTGAATTTGGCTTCCTGGTAGTCCTCGGCGTTGTAGGCGCGCACCACACGCAGGCCGGTGAGGTTCTCGCGGGCCACGAGGTTGATGTTGTCGGTCAGGGCCTGCATGGCCTTGAATTTCGGCATGACCATGGCCATCATGATGACGATGGCCGCCAGCAGAATCACTACGGCGATTCCGGTGGCGAGCGTCCATTCGAAGCCTTCGCCGGCGATCTTGCACACGGCCCATACTGCCATAATCGGCGATTTGACGATGAGCTGCAGACCCATGGTGATGAACATCTGCACCTGCGTGACGTCGTTGGTGGAGCGGGTGATGAGGCTGGCGGTGGAGAACTTGCTCATTTCGGCCGGGCCGAAGGACTCGACCTTGCGGAATTCGAGCGAGCGCAGACGCTGGGTGAACGAGGCCGCCACGCGCGCAGCGATGTAGCCGGTGATGATGGCACACGCCGCGGATCCGAGCGAGATGAGCAGCATCTTGCCGCCGGCAATCCAAATGTCCTTCATGTGGCTGCCCGGCGTTTCGACCAGCGTGGTGATGTCTGACATATAGTCGGGCAGTTTCAGGTCGAAGTAGACCTGCCCGACGATGGTCACCAGAGCGATGAGCATCTGACCGATCTCCGCTTTGGAGAGGTATTTCATGATGCGAAGCATTGGTTTCCCCTTGTGTTGGTTGGGTTGGTTATTGGTTATTGACGATTGGTTCTTAAGTTGGCTGGGTTATCGGCGATTATCGGTTCACGATGTCTTAATAGTTTCTATTGTTTGATTACTTACACTGTGAGATATTACGCGCACTTCTGCATGTTCGCTGTGAGCGTCCTCAATTAGCCTTGCCGATTAGTTCTCCGCGCGCTTAGCTGCCATGTGTTCAGCCACGCGCTTGCCCCGCTCCACGAATGCCTCACGCACCTGTTCAGCAGTCGGCCGAGGCTGTCCCGGATGGCAAATCGACATATATGTGGTGAACTCAGACACCAGGTCAACGAATTCGCGCGTGCGCCGCTCCCCCATTTGCGAGAAAATCCAGCAAATCGCGGAACGCATTTCCTCTCTCATCCGATGAGACTGCTCGCGCCCGGAATCAGTGAGATTCACGCGAATAATGCGCCGATCCTTGGAATCAATGTCACGCGTGACCCAGCCTTTCTTCTCCAGAGACGACAGCACAGTGGAGATGCGGCCGGAACTGGCCTGCAGCGCCGATGCCAATTGCGATGGCGTTTGCGTCCCCTTCATGGACAGCTCCCGGAGCACGAACTGCTCACCATGGGCTCCACGAGTGAATTCCCTCTGCATTGTCGAACGATTGCCCCACACGCTGGCATACAGTTCACTAACTGCTTCCTGCTCAAATCCCATAAGAGCACCATCCATTCCCATTCGCCACACGGCAGAGCGCCGCAAACACCCCAAGAATATCTCACACCGTAAACAATTCATTACTAGAAACTATTTTTGGAACGCATAATGCACACACTCCACGCTCTTTGATATTCTGAAAGCCGCATAGATATTCACTTCGGGGCGTCGTCTAAGAATATTTGCTGGGCCAACGGTAGCGACGTTGGCATTGTGCTCCATGAGGTATCTGGTCGAAAAGGCGGACGAAGACAGACCAGTTGGGCGGAGCGCGCCCATACCTCAAAACCATTGCAATTATTGGCTTTGACCATTTTCGTGGAGTCACGAAAATGGTCATGAAAAACATAAGGACACACCCATGAACCGCGACGAAATCACACGCAAAACCAGCGAACTCAGCACTATCGCACACACCACCGAGGACTCCAAAGTTGAGTATTGGTATGCACGCGAGCTAATGACCTATATGGGGTACGACAGATGGGAAAACTTCAGCAAAGCTATTACACGAGCCAAGCAAGCTTGCGACAATTCCGGCGTATCCGTTGAATCCCATTTCCGTGACACTACGCGAGACGTGACTCTCGGCAGCGGTGCCACCCGCTCCATCGCGGACGTCAAGCTCACCCGATACGCCTGCTATCTCATTGCTCAAAACGGTGATCCAAAGAAAGAAGAAGTGGCACTTCTCCAGAGCTATTTTGCCGTTCAGACTCGCAAAACGGAAATCATTGAGCAACGCATGGGAGAAATCAGCCGGCTCGCCGGCCGAGAGGCCCTTGCCACTGCAGAGAAGAAACTCTATCCGTATACCCAAATCACACACAACAAAACCGCACAAGTGCACATGTACACGCCCAACCACGCCGCAGAACGCCGGCAAGGATGTGATACAGGCCACAGAAAGCGTTGTACCGCCTAGGCAATGCAACAATTGTCCGCTATGCTCTGAAGGCAGATGGCGGCACGGATGCCATCCAAAGAGGGGGTATGACCATGATTCGGGGTATGAACCTATGCAGCATCGCCGGCTGCACGCACGAAGCAGAAGAAGCGGGCATGTGCAACATGCATTTCACATCGGCGCTGGTTCACGGAGCGCTGCACTACACTGCGGGCGGACGTCCGTCGCACTGCTGAGCGCAACAACAAAGCAAAACAACCAGTAACGCTCAACGGCTTCCACATGTTCATGCTCTAATTGCATGTACTTGCAGACACAATGGCCGTCTGAGCCAGCTGCCCTCGCATGGAGCAGCTGGCTCAGACCGGCCATTATTGTTGCTTTGTACTGTTTGCACTGTATTGCGCCTGCATTGCGCAAGCTCGGGCGCACTCGGGTGCACTCGCTGAGTGGCGTGAATCGCAGATTGCTCAATAGCAACGCAATCCACGCTACTCAGCAGTTGCCATGGTTATGCGCGGCGTTTGCGGATGACGAGCAAGGCACCAGCCGCAGCTGTCAGCACCACAACCACGACCGCAATGGCAGCCACGGCAGCACCCGTATTCGAAAGGGGCGCAGCGCCATTAGCAGCCGGCTTATTCGTGGCAGTGCTACCGGGCTTAGCAGTGTTGCCAGGATTGTTGGTATCGCCGGGCTTCTGCTCTCCAGGGCCGGGAGTGACCTCCGTGGCTGTGACCGTGACTTCGAACGTCGCGTTCACGCCACGATAAGAGACGGTGATGGTCTTCGTGCCTGCGGTGGCAGAATCAAAGCCAGTGAACTTCAGATCACCATCAGTTGGATCAATCAGCTTGCGCAGCGTTTCGGTATCGCCGACTTTGTAAATGGCGGATACCTTCACATCGGCAGCGTTGAACTTATCGCCTACCTGATAGGAATCCTTGGTCACTTCCACAGCAAGCTCGGCCAACTGAGGCAGTTCGCCGAATGTCACTGTGTAGGTTTTCGCCGTGCCATCCTCAGCAGTTACAGTCACCGTGGCCACGCCGTTGTTCTCGGTCGAAGCCTGCTCCACTTGCACCGTAGCCTTTGCGTCAGCAGCAGTCGCCTCCACCGTCGGGTAGGAAGCAGCGTCTCCGGCCAGCGCACCGGCATATTCGGTGGTATCCGCGGAGAATCCGTCAACCGTCTTGCCATCCACAGTCAGATCAGCAAGATTGGCGTTACTAGACGGCTGCGGCTTTGGCGTTGCTTCACCTTCGGCGATGCGTACTTCAGCGATCTTGCATAGTCATTGCCATCGGCGTAGGTGAAGTTGAGGCGAATGCCTTGGTGGCGGGCAGAGCGCTCACATCGGCTTCCGTCACGGCTCCAGCAGCACCATTCACAGTGACTGCCGGCAGCGTGGCATCAGTCCACGTGGCGCTGTCTTCAGCTAGGTACGATACAGTGAAGCTCTTCGGAGCGGCCTCGCCCTTGGCCTTATCCACCGCAACGCTGAGCTTGCCCAGCTGATATGCCTTATCGAAGGTGTAGCTGAGCCACGGCGAGGTGTCGCCGGTGCCCCAGTTCGACCAGTTGGTGCCCAGGTTGTTGTCGCAAGTCAGGTCGGCCGTAGAAGCGGAGGCCCAGCTACTGGCCGGCTCATACTTCGAGGCCGCAGCGGACGAGCAGAACAACCGGGCAAGGTTGCTTTCCACAGTCACGGTGAACGTGGCGGTTACTGAAGAATCAGCGACAAGACGCACCGTCACGGTTTGCTCGCCCAATTTGGTGGTGTCGAAGCCTTCCAGCGTGTATTCGCTTGGCTCCAGCACACGCGTTTTGCCATTGGTGAGCGTGGCGGTAACCGTCACGTCCCGAAGCGCGAGCATCTGCCCCTTGGCGATAGTGGCTTCAGGGTCCTTAGCCGCGATGGACTCCACAGCAGCAGTCTGCGAACCGAACGCAGTGCCGTTGAAGGCCACGGTGAATGCGCCGGCATTGCTGTTCGACGTGGCGAAAGCACCGGCATCGAGCCCGGTTACGTCCGCACCGGTCAGCGTTACCGTAGCGACATCCTGCCATTCATCGTTCGCGGAAGCACGCCAGTAGCCTTTCAGGGTATCGGTTGCGGCGCGCTCCAGCTTGAGTTGCACTTGGTCGCCGAAGCCGGCACCAACATGCGATGTTTCCTTATCGATGTAGCCATCGGCATTGGAATCGTACTGCATGTAAATGCCGCTTGGGCTGGCAAGTAACGTGGCATATCCCTTGCCGCCGTTAGCGTCAGCAAGACCGTTACGAACCACCAGGCCGGCACGCGGATCGCCATTACCGCCCAAGTCGAGCGGCTTGACCGTGGTTTCCAACGTTTCGTTCACGTCCAGAGCATCAGGCTGGTACACCGCGCTGCCCTCGTTGCGATCCGTCCAGACACCACGATTGGCGTTGTCCGTAACGGTGAAGTCATAGGTACCGCCGGATGCGGCGACCTGGCACGCGCTGCCGCCCTTCCAATGGGCTTCCTTCCAACTTCCGGAAATCGGGTTGGAGCAGGAAACGTCGATGGTTCTGCGGAATGTGCGGCCCGGGTTGAAGTTGCTGCTCTCGGCAAGAGTGCCTGTAATGGTGTAGGTTCCCGGCACATTGAATGCGTAGGTGCTGCCGGCAGCCTTGGTCGACTTGCTGACTGCCGTACCGCCTTCCACATTCCATGTCACCTTGGTAGCAATGGTATCGTCGCCTTCCTTGACGTTGACGGTGTCCGGCAGAGTAACGGTTCCGCCCGTGTTCACGGTCTTCGGGAGATCATCGCCGGTTTCCACAGTCCAGTTGACCAGCTTGCCCTTGGCGCTACCATGGTTGTCCCAATAGTTCAGATCCCAGCCGTCGGGCTCGCCTTCTTGAGCAGGATTATGCATTTCGATGGTGCCGTTCTCACCGATGGTCAGCGGCAGCCAAACATAGGTGGAATCGGCTTTACCGGAATCCCAACGGTCACCAAGGTAGATGAAGTGACCTTTCTCCTGGTCTACTGCGAGCACACTAGCCGACTGCGAACCGAATGTGGTGCCGCGGGTATCGCCCACAGACAACAGACCATCCGCGCCTTCCGGCATGTTGTTGTACCACGTGTTCTCGTTGGCATCGTCCTTTTCCACGCCACGGGTCCAGCTTCCCAGCATGGAGTCGGCGGTGTAGTAGGTCTGCTTGTTCGGGTCCCAGCCGGTTGCACCAGATGCGATGATGTTGTAACGCCCGTCATATTGGAATACGGCAGGAGCTTCCAGCGAACCATTTTGTTTGACGATTTGGAAATCTTCGCCACGCACCGGGGCATCCGTAGTAGCGTCTGCAAGAATGTATGGGTACTGCCCGTCAGCAGAGTACTGCTTTTGTCCCTCGGACTGGTCCACATTCGTGGTCTTGACTACATTGGTGTAATCATCGTTGAGCTTGGCGATGTACAGCGTGGCATTGGCTTCGGAAGAATACAGCACATAGGCACTGTCGTCCTTCGGGTCCACGAACACAGTCATATCGCGGCTGTCACCGTTCTCACCCCAGCTGGGGTTACCTGCGGCTTCTTTCCAATTGTTCTGGTTAGGCAAACGATAGGCACCCACCATAGTGAACGGGCCCGCCGGATTGTCGGAAACAGCCACGCCCGCAAGTGCACGTGCATAGTTGGAACCGCCCGGCGTGGTGCTTCCATCGGAATGCCACCACAGCACGTATTGCTTGTTCTTCTTGTTGTAGATGATCTTCGGACGCTCGAAAATGCCCTGTACGGAATCAACCGCGCCATCACCATCCTGATCGGGGTTGGTGTTGAGGTACGGGAAGATTGCGTCGGCCTTGGCAGCGTCCACACTGCCGTCGGACTTGGTCAGGTTGTAGGCCTTGTCGAAGTAGGCGTAATCGGCATTGCTCTTATCCGTCAACTGAGATTTGCTGGTCACCGCACGCAGCGCCACACCAAGATCGGTCCAGTTGTATAGATCTGTCGACATATAAGCATGAACACCGGGGCTGTTGTCGTAACCGTTAGAACGGTCTTCGCCATACCAGTAGTAGGCGTCGCCAACCTTGACCACTTGGCCACCGTGCGCTTGGATGTGTGTGCCGCCATTATCATTGGCGTTCTTGGCATACCAATATGGCTGGAAGTAATCGCTAGCGTTCTTGCCCGGATCGGCTGTGGGCTGGAACTTGGTGTATGTCGGCACTTGGCCGATGGTAGGCAGGTAATCCACACCTGCCGCACTGGCACTTGCAGCGGCCAGCCCGCATGACAATAGCGTTGCCGCGGCGGTAATTGCCGCGATAAGAGCGCCCTTGCCCTTATTGTTTATCTTCATTGATTTGGTTCCTTGATTGATGATAACGGTTTTTTGAACAAACAGTTATGTCGCTATCCGCGAAGTCAGAAAAGGGCCGACAAATCAATATACCGATACTGAAAACTCAGTATTCAACTTGTCGGACCAATTATGCTCAAAGAGCGGAGGAACCGGCCGGCAATAGTCAATATTGCCGGCTTGTTCCTTCCCCCATTACTGTGCGAGGGTGCTATGCACGCTTGCGCAGCATGAACAATGTACCCGCGGCAGCGGCCAGCAGAGCGACAGCGCCAGCGATGGCGGCAACATTGGAACCGGTGTTGGCCACCGTGTTCTTGTTGCCGTTGCCGGTGGCACCGGGCTTGTTGGTGCTGCCGGGCTTCTGTTCTTCAGGGCCAGGGGCGACTGCGTTGGCCTTGACCGTGACGTTGAAGGTCGCGGTCACACCACGGTAGGAGACGGTAATCGCCTTCTTGCCTGCGGTGGTGGAGTCGAACGAGCCAATCGCAAGCTGCGGGTCGTCAAGAGCGACCGGCACTTCCTTGGTCTTGTCGCCACTCTGATAGACGGCAGTAACCTTCAGACCGGCGGTATCGAGCTTGTCGCCGATGGCGTACTCGGTCTTCGTGGGTCCGGTCACCTTGAGCGAAGCCAAAGTGAAGGCTTTGAAGGTCACCGTGTAGGTCTTCGTCTCAGACTCGTCGGCTGAGGTCACCGTAATGGTGGCCTTGCCGCCAAGCTTGCCATTCTCAACCGCGTCGCCAGTCACCTTGACGGTGGCGGCATTGTCGGCGGCGAAGGCCTGCAGCACCGGGTTTGCCTCAGCACCGAACGGAAGATCAACTGTGTAGTCGGTCTTATCAGCAGCGAAGCCCTTGATGGTCTCGCCGTCAAGACGCAGGTCGCCCAGCGTGGCATCGGATGCCGGCTGCGGGGTAATCACCTTGTTGTCTTGTGCGAACACCTGGATCTCAGCCACGTTGATGTACACCTTGGTGTCCTGCAACGTGTTGGTCAGGCGGATGGCCTTGGCCTTTACCGGGGTGTCGAGCACGAAGTCAACGGTCGGGGTGTCGGCGGCGGTGATGCCGTCGGAGCCAGAGCCGGCATCGCCGGCCTGTGTCTTCCAGCCATCCTTGGTACCGACTTCATGCCATTCGCCAGCCTCATCCTGGTATTCCAGCGTCTGGCTCTTCGGCCAAGACGCACGACCATCGTAGTAGAAGAAGGTCTTCACTTCGGTGATGGTCTGAGCTTCGTCGAAGGTGAACGTGGCGACCGGGTCCACCGTCGAGGCGGTGGAAGCCCAAGTGGACCAACCCTTTGACGTAGTGTCACCATCGATGGCCTTGGAAGCGGAGGCACCCTCCTGGAAGTTCACCGAGAAGTTCGTGCCAGAGGCCGCGGCGATGTTCTTCGCAGCACCCTGAACCGGCGTCACGAATGCCTGAATTTCGGTGGCGTTCATGTAGTCGTTGTTCACGGTGTTCACAATGCGCACCTTCGTGGCATTCACTGTGCCTTATCGGCCTTGAACGTCACCGTCTGGCCTGCGGCAGGCTTAACATCGCTACCGAATTGCATCCACGTCTCGCCATCAGTGGTGTACTCGGCCTTGGCGGAAGCCGGAGCCTTGTCACCATACGTAATGGTCACTCTGCTAAGCTCACACTCAGAGCCGAAGTCAATCGTGGCGGTCGGGCTGGCGGAATAGTCACCAGCAGAGTTCCACGTCACCCAGGCTTCAGCTGACGTGTCACCATCGGTGAGCTTCTTCCACTGATCGCCCTTGCTGTATTCCGTCTGCTGGTTGGTCACGGTCAGGCTGGAAGCAGTGTCGGCCACATTCTCAGGCGTGGCGGCGGTGACATAGATCGCGCCCTTCAGCGCAATCGTGGTCGCGTCGTCCAGCTGGTAAGTACCGGTCACGGCAATGTTGTCGCCAGCCTTGGCATCGGCGAGCTTGGTATCAAGCCCATCGAAGTTCCACGTAACCTTAGCCGCATCGCCCTCGAATGCAGGCGATGCCTTGACGTGCAGATACACCGGCGCAGCTCAAGCGCGGCCTTCGCCTCGCTCGCACTGGTGCCGGCCAGCACTGTAGCCGATACCGGATCGGAAACGGTGAGCGCGCAACGTAGACCGTAGCGGCGACATTGAACTCGTTGCCGTACACATCGGTGGCGGTAGCGGTGGCTTCGTAGGTGCCTTCCTTGGCACATCGACCTTGGAAGTATCCCAGTTGGCAACCGTGGCCTTGCCTTCGCCCCAGGTGTAGTAGAGCGTGACTTCGGTCGGCAGCGCGGCCTTCTCGTTAACGGCGGTCTGCACGTTCACGGTCTTCTGGCCGGTCGGCGTTACATTGCGTAGAGTCCATGTCTGGTTGGCGGACGGCGAAGTGCCGCTCGGTGACTGCCACAAGCCAACCTTCGTGCCGACTGTGGTACCAGAGTTATCCACATCGAGGTTCGTCTTAGTCGCGGCATTGAGCAGCTGGTAGGTCGAACCATCGGAAGTGTTGAGAATCCACTTGGCAGCCGGGTCGGACTTAGCGGCCTCAACCGTTTCGTTGGAAAGCGCGTTCGTGCCATCCTTGGACACCAGCACCTTGCCTTCGGCGTTAGTAATCACATAAGCTTGAGATCAGGGCGCTCGGAGTCGGCGGGCTGCTCGATCTGGGTAAAGGTCCAAGTCTGCTTCTTGGCGTTCTCGGCATCGGAAGCGACGTTGGCCAGGGACAGCGCGGAATCACCAGAAGTGGTATCAGCCACGGCCTTGCCGGACTGCTTACCAACGAGCTGGTAAGTGTCGCCGGTCTCGACGGCAGCATCCTTAGCGTAGCCGGTCACGCCAGTGAGCTGGATGGAGGCGATAGAACGGGCGGGCACAGTGACCGTAGCGGTCTTGGCAGCCTTGTCAATCATCACAGAGCCTTCAGCTTGCTTGACGTTGCTGGTCTTGGCGAAGACCTCCGGAGTGGCGGAATCGACACCCGCGTTCTTGTCTTCGGCAGAGGTTTCGGTGGTCAGGTAGAGCTCACCGTAAGCGTTGTCGGCAATCTCGCCGTACTTCGACAGGTCGATGACGAAGGTCTGGTCAGAGGTGCCGGAGTTGCGGTGGATGACGGTCTGTGTCTTGCCATCGTCGGAGGTGGCAGTCATGTTGTTGTCTTCATCGTTGTTGGCGATGACCTTGTCGCCCGCGTGGATGAAGTGGGTGATGGCCTTGACGCCGTTGTACTTGGCGTTTGCAATAACCGTGCACGGTTCAAGTCCATCGGTGGTACCGCCGTTGTTGTTCACGCGGCGCTCGGAGTAGAGCTTGCCGTCCATGCCAGCCACGGTGCAGTCGAAGTCGATGAGCACGGTGCCCCAGTTGGTGTTCTCACCGGCCGGATTCACATTCGAGCCCATCTGCATGTTGTAGAGGTCCTCGACCACCTGCCAGAAGGTGAAGTCCTTGGACTGCAGGCGGGTGACGTTGGAGCTGATCTTGCTCATCATGCCCAGCGCGTTGTCGAAACCGTACGGGTTGTAGGAGCCAGACTGCCAGGAGCCGTCCACCTCGCTCATCGACAGCTTCTTGCCGTCTGCCTGAGCGATATCGCGCGACTGCATCTGGTTGCTGTCGGAGTAGGCGTGAACGTTGTACTGGCCGATAAGGTCCTTGATCGCCTGCGGGTACTGGTTGTACGACTTGACGAAGTCGGCGGAGTTCGTGGCATCGGTGGCTGCGATGATGGTGTCATCATTGTCCTTGAGCGCCTCAGCGAGTGCGGTAATCGTCTGCTGCTGCTGGGCGTTGCTGACATGCATACCCTCCTGCGGCTTCTTCAGCGCGTTGGAGTATGGGGTGACGGACTTATCTTTGTCGGAGTAGTACTTATCCCAGTAGTTGTTAATGAGCTTGGTGTTGTCATCGCTCTCATCGGTGTACTTCGAAGCCATGTCGCCCGGAGTGCCCCAGTAACTGGTCTCGGACTCGTTGAACGGCTCGACCGTGTCAACGTTTGCGCCAAGGCTTTCGAGGTGCTCGACGTTCTTGGCCATGTACTGAGCGAATTTCTCAGGGTTTGCAAGATTATTGCTACCGGAGTTGCGTCCACCAGTGGCGTAACCGCTGTTGGTCAGGAACCACGGAGCGGAGTTGGCGAAGGCCTCTACGTCGGTGATGTCAGGGTTATCGCCGGTGGCACCGCGCTCAATCCACCAGTCTTGGGCGGCGGACTTGGAGAAGTCATACTGGTTGTCGTCAGTCGGGTCGAATGCCGCAGCCAGCTTGTCTTTGTCGGCCTGCTTGGTGGTTACGCCATTGCCATACGTGCCGGAGCCGGTGGCGTCATCTTTCCACGTGCCAGGCACGGCAGCGCCTTGGCGCATGAATGGGTAGCCGTAGGCAACATCGGAGGCATTGCCGCCGCCCACGTTGTAGCGGGCCATGTTCAGGTCCAGTCCTTCATCACCGAAGATGGACTGGTAGAACTGTTCGCGCAGCTGTTTGCCGTATTCCACAGCCTTAGCCTTGGAAGCGTCATCGCCGAGATTGGTGGTGATGGCCGATTCCTCGCCGAGGCTGCCGGTGGCGTTGGCGAACCAAGCCAGCGAGGTGCCCCAGCCATCGAAACTGTTGGCATACCACGGGTTCGGGGTCACGGTAATGGCATCGTTATCAGCCGCATACGCAGTGCCGGCAACCGCAAACGCCCCTCCTCCACTAGTGTTGCCGCCGCAACCATTGCAGCAAGCGATTTGCTCAGTACCTTCATTGGTCTCCTTAGTGTTCCTGCTATCCGCCTTATACCGGAAAAATCGGCCTTTGCTTCACTGCGCCGGCCTCTTTGCCTGATACATGACCTACGTCGACTCCTTCTTTCGGCGCAGCCAAAATGTTTACGCAAACATTTTGATATGAGCGATTTTATCACAAAACCGTCACCCAGCAAACAACTTCAGAGACCACAAACGACGCACAAAGTCATGAGCCATTCGAATTGCGCTGGCCCAATCGCTACGAATCATATTTGCCGTAGCCCTTAAGTGAATCCCACTGCATCGAGATATCGCGCCCGCTATCCCTTCCGATAACGCCGACCACGCGTGTTGCCTTCAGCAATCAGCTTTCCTTGCGCAACTAAACCGTTTAGGAATTTGCGGACTGTTCTGTTATCGAGCTCTGTTATCTTGGCGAGTTCAGGTACAGTCACATAGTCAACCTCTGTCAAGCGTCGATTCATCGCCGACAGCATCGCTGCCCGCGAATCAATTTCACCCGATGCGGTTGCATCTGCTTTCTTACCATCCACACGTTCCCCGCCAATGAGCCTCGCACCCTCTTCGGCATCTTTCTCAACTACAGATCTCACGCTAGCAAAACCAGAACCATCCACGGTCTTCAGCGCAGGAACAATAGGAATCGTCGCCTCGAATATGTCACCATCGCGGAACTCAGGCTCTCGCTCAGTATATTGCCGGGACGCTCTTATCAGATTCCGCAGTCCGCTACCCAGCTGCTCGGCTATGCCGGTCTGCACAAACACATTAGCGATAATCGGATTCTTTGGCATTGGCGTGAACTCGCCCAGCTTCATTCGACCTTCAAAGAATGAGCGCGAAGCATTAACCGTCCGGATGGATTCATTATCAATGGTGACACGCGCCACCACCGGACTGGAATACTCCCGATGCATGAGGCTGTTTGCCACCAATTCACGGGCGATCATCGTACGCGGGCTCACTCGCTTATCGCCCTTTAACACAAAGCGGTCAGGCAGATTCCGCTCAGTAAATTCACGGAGTTGCTCGTACGAATCGAACAAGTTGGTCCGCACCATAAGTCGGTCATCGTATCGGTCAATATTGTCTCGCCGAACCACGGCATCAGTAATATACGCTGGGCAAACCGAGGAAATGACTTCATCCTTGCCCAAGAGCAGCACTGCAGCAAGATTAAAGCCCTCTTCGCCGGTCGTGTAATCACGATCGTATAGCTTGGCGCTGCGGAACAGTTCTTCGTCAGACATAGTTCCCCAAGGGTGCCCAGCTCGCTGAGCGACCGCCAGCTGCCGCATTCGCGCAATCAGCTCAGGACGCAAATCAAACGGAGTCACGTAACGGAAAATTCGCCGTTCGGAATAGTAGTTCTGCTTGCGAATATACATTTGACTAATCTGGATATCGCTTTCGATGTGTGTATCCACATCAGCAATGCGATCAAACACTGCGCCCTTGAACCGCACAACCGAAGAACTCGGAGCTACCCAAATACGAACAATAATCCGTTCGTCGTACTCGATATGTTCCGTTTCCACCATTGGAGCCGGTTCGAACATCTTACGATTAGACACTACGTTGACAACGTTGCGCTCTATCTCACTAACGCGCTTAGAATCGACGCCGAGCACTTGACCGTCATCGTCAACGCCAAGATAAATGCTGCCACCAGAACGATTGGCGAATGAGCATACAGTCTCAAAAGTATCCGTATGAGGCAATTCGCTGCAGCGCTTGAACTCGACCATAGATGATTCACCGGCCTGCAGCACTTGCATAAGTTCATCCTGCGTCATCGCATTCCGCCCTTCATAGCGATAATTCATACATTAGGACATGGCACTTATCGTATTTTAGCATCTAATTAGTACATTAGGACATTGTTTTATGTCCTAATGTACTAATTAGGCGGCTAATTGTACTAATAATTGCACACTGATGTACTAATCCGATGATCGAATGCACTAATTGTCCGCGCAAATGCACTAATCGGATGACCGAATGTATCAATGAGACCTATAGGCAGCCGATTGGCTGACGATCAGCCCAGTCATTGGCTATCGGCCGCTAGCCAGTCAGCCGCCAACAGCCAACAGCCACCCAACTAATAGCCGCCAGCCAATCAGCCCGTCCAATCACTCCTTGTGTTCCAGTGCGGCCTTCAAATCGCGGCTACGGTAGCGTTCGCGCAGCATAGAGGATCCACCGAAGCCCACAAGCCACACCAGGCCGGCAATCGCGGAATTGCGCGTATCGTCCGCAAGGAACAACGTCAGGTAGATGAACACGAAGAACACGATTGCCACCGTATTGAGCACCTTCCAAGCGGGCATGACGAACCCGTCCGCGATGAAATCGGCGGAACGGCGATACCTGCGATGCGCCAGCAGCGTCAGGATGTAGATGAACAGGAACACCGCGGAGCTGGCGGACGAGAACAGCACGAACGCCCCCGAGATGCCGGGGATGGCGTTGACGATCGGCGACAGCAGGATCAGCGCCGCGGACACCAGGATGGCGCGGGCCGGCACCTTGCGGTCGGACACCTTGCCGAGCTTGTTCAGCATCGGGTTCGGCGACACCTCGGACAGCTGGTACAGGTGGCGGCCGGCGGAATACAACAGCGAATTGAGCGACGAGGACGCGGCGGTGATCACCACGAAGAACACCAGGGCGGACGCCCAGTTCAAACCGGCATACTGGAACATCATAATGAACGGGGATGCGAAGGAGCCGTCCTTGTTCGGCTTGAACGAGGTCCACGGCACAATGCACATGATGGCCACCAGTGCGCCCACATAGAAGATGAGCACGCGCACGATAATCTCGTTGATGGCCTTGGGCAGCACCTTGCGCGGATTCTTGGTCTCGGAGACGGTGACGCCCACGAATTCAATCATCTCGTAGGCGAAGAACACCATCTGGAAGCTCATGAGGAAGGCCATCCAACCGTTCGGCGCGAACGAGAAGTTGGCGAACAGGTTGTCGAATCCGGCGTGGCCGGCCGGGCTCACGTGGTCCACGCCGTGAATCTGCACGGCTGGGTAATGGTAGCCGATCACGATCATGACCACGGCGGTGGCGATCATCGCGCAAATCAGCGTGATCTTGATCATCGAGAACCAGAATTCCACCTCGCCGAACACCTTGACGGCAATCAGGTTGATGGAGACCAGCGACACCAGGAAACACAGCTCGATCAGCCATTTCCAATGGGTCAGGTCGATGCCGAACGTGTCGAAGAAGGTGATGAAGTACGTGGAGACGGCCGTGATCTCGGTCATGCCCAGCAGCACGAGCGCGGCCCAATACGTCCAGCCGGCGAAATGCCCCCACCGTTGCCAAGGTAACGGGTGATGAAATTGATGAAGGTGTGCTGGCTGGGGTCACGGTACATCATTTCGCCGATGGCGCGCATCAGGAAGAACATGATGACACCGACCAGAATGTACACGAAGATGATCGAGGGGCCGGTTAGCGAGATTGACTTGCCCGAGCCCAGGAACAGGCCGGTGCCGATGGTGCCGCCAATGGCGATGAACTGTACGTGGCGATTGCTCAGGCCACGCTCCATCTCGTTGGTCTGGTCCAGGCTTTCGACAGACTTGAGTTTGCCCGTAGCCTGCTGTGTACCACCATTCACATTCGTATCGGCCATACTGATTTCATTTCTCTTCTCTGCCGCCCGATTGTTACGCACCAGACGCGATACTCGTTCAAAACAAGTTCAAACTGTATCACCGAAATATGTCACGAAAACCGCTCAGCTCAAGAATACATGCGATGATACTGTAAATATTCCGCCAAAAAGTTCAATTCATCAACACCAAATTGAACTTCTACCTCTATTCCACGGACTTGAGCGAGCTGACCGGGTCTACGCGATCGAGCACTGGGTTGGTGAACAGCTGCACCAGCAGCGCGAACGCCAGCGTCGCCACCACGGCAATCGCATAGCTGTACCAGTGCACTTCCACTTCGAAATACAGCGACGGCATATTCAACGCAGCAGTCAGTAATCCGCCTATCCACCTGCCAAGCGGCAGACCAACCACCACACCCATACCGGTCAATATCATCATCTCGCGGTTCACGTAGTTGTGCACCTCGCGGTCATAGAAGCCCAGCACCTTCAGTGTGGCCATCTCGCGGATGCGTTCGGACACGTTCGTATTGGCCAACGTAAACAGCACCACCAGCGCCAGACCGCCGGCGAGCCCCACAATCAGCGCCACCACGGCACCCATCAGATCGAACTTAAACGTGGCGGCCAGATGCGCACAGCTCACGGCCTTGAGCACCGACGATTCCTCGCCCAACCGATCCGCATATTCGGCCTGTTCGGTCTCGGAACCTTTCAGCTTGGCGAGCATCGCGTTCCACGTCAAGGTCGAGGCAGTGCCATCTCCCGAAGCCGAAGACGTCACACCGCCGGCCGCAAACTTCTGGTCGTACAGTCGCTCACTGATGTACACATCAGAGCCAATAAGATTGCGCGTCACGGCCGTGACCTGCACCTTGGCCCGGCTGCTACCGCCATTGCCCAGCGTGACGGTGTCGCCGGCATGAATATTCAGCGAGTTGGCGGCGGACTGCGATACAATCACGCCACTATCGTCCAGCGCTACAGTGCCGCCACCCGCTTTGCCGAAGATATTGGGCAGCCCAAACCATCCATCATCGCCAGCTTGTTCCAGCGTGACCATATCGTTCAAGATATTCAGCGAATCGTTGGGCACGGTCATCAGCTGCACGGTTTCGCTTTCCTGCGCCGCATTGCTCATCTCGCCACTATCCACGCGCAGATTCAGCGTTTCGGTGGTTTGGCCATCTTGTGCCACCTGCTTGCGCATCGCGGTGGCGTCATCGTCATTGGCCACGACCATCAGGTCGTACTGGTAGATCTGCTCGTATTGTTTGACGCCAATCGTGTCGACGGTGTCATTAATCGCAAATCCGCAGATAATCAACGCTGTGCAACCGGCCACGCCACCCACGGTCATAATCAAGCGCGACTTGAATCGGAAGATATTGCGCGCGGTGACTTTGCCGAGGAAGTTCAGCCGGCTCCATACCGGGCGAATCCGCTCCAGCAATATGCGAGCGCCCGCTTTCGGTGCCTTCGGCCGCATCAACGCGGCGGGCGTGTGCCGTATCTCCTCGCGACAGGCGAGCGCGGTGGCCACGCCCACGCCGACCACGAACAGCACGATGCCGGCCGAACCGTACAACCAGTCGTATTCGAGTCGCACACCGGGCAATATATACAGTCCCTCAATCACCACCAGCAGGAATGCCGGGATGCCAAGGAATCCGACCAGCAGACCGATGCCGCCGCCGACCAAGCAGGCGAGCAACGCGAACAGCAGATACCGGCTGGACACGGCGAGTCCGCCATAGCCGAGTCCAAGGTAGGTGCCGATAAGTCCGCGGTCTTCCTCGACCATGCGGGTCATGGTGGTCAGGCTCATGAGCACGGCGACCAGCAGGAACACAATCGGGAATGCGCGGCCGATGGATTCGATGGAACTGACGTCTGATTTGAGCGAGCTGAATCCGTCGATCGAAGCGCGTGTCTGCACATACCAACGTGCGTTGGCCACATCGTCGATGCGCCGTTGCTGCTTGGCGAATTCGCTTTCCGCTTCGCTTCGCATCGCATCGAGTTCAGACTGCGCATCATCCAGTTTCGCCTTGCCGTCCGCGAGCTGTTGTTCGCCTTCTTCCAGCTGCCGCTCGCCTTCTTCGAGCTGCTGCTTGCCGCTGGCCAGTTGGGCGGCCTGCGCTTCAAGTTGCGCCGACTGGGTTTCGAGGGTTGCGGCATTCGCTTCGAGTTCCGCGGATTTGGTATTGAGCTGTGCCTCTCCTGCAGCCGCTTCCTGTTCCTTGGCGGTCAGTTGCGCGTTCTGCTGGTCCAAGGTGGATTGTGCGGGGGCAATGGTTTCGTTTAATGTGCGCTGCAAATCGGCTTTCTGCTGGGCCAGACTGTCTCGCTGCGTTTGCAGTTCCGTTTGCTTGGCGGTCAGCTGTTGCCGCAGATCGCTGATTGACGGCACTTCAGGCACGGTAATGCCAAGCGCGCGAGCAGTTGCTTGATGGCCTGCCATGTGGGTGAGTTGAAGTCGATATTCGGGTCAAGTTGCGCCAGTAGATTGTCGGCCTGTTGAATCATGGACAGCATCTGATCAATTTGTGCCACGCCTTGGTCGATTTGGGTAATGCCCTGTTCGATTTTCGTGCGATTGGCAGTCAGTTCCGTTTGCGCCGCATCGAGCTGTTTGCGAGCCGAGGTGAGCTGCGCTTTGCCCGATTCGAGCTGGGTGCGCGCTTCGGCTATCTGCTGGCGACCTTGCGCGATCTGTTGACGGGCCGATGCAATCTGCGCACGTCCATCGGCGAGCTGCCGTTCGCCATCGGTAATGGTTGTCCTGTTGTTCTCCAATTCGGTACGGCTATCTTGCAATGTCGTTTCGTTGGCTTCCAGCTCGGCCCAGTTGTCGTCGATCTGCTTCTGGGCTTCGTCCAGCTGCTCGTTGGCCTCGTCTTGGGCATCGTCCAGTTTGCGCTGCGCGCTGGAGACGATCTGTTGACGACGGGCTTTCTGGCGTGTGGTCTGTATCTGATGTTCGATACGGTCGGCCACGGTTTTGACGGCTTCATCGTAGGCATCGGAAAACGTGTCAAAATCGGACGCACCAGTGACGGCAACCGATATCGCAGTGTATATATTGCCGGTCACGCCGTCGCTGGGTGCAAAGAACGTATAGTCCTCGGATGAGGTGGACCGGAAGGAGGTCATGCCCGAATAGCCGTCTGGATTGTTGAGGTCGCGCGGGTCAAGTACGACGCCGGTGATGGTGAGTTTCGTGGGGAACTGCGGGGATTGCTCGGCGTCGGCGTCCGTATTGGCGGCGGACTTCGCATCGGATGCCGAGGCATTGGCGGCGACACCTACCGTATCGGCATTATTGGAATCGTCAGTCTCCGTGGCCGCTACCGATATGACGGATGAAGAGGTGTCTTGTGGCGTCACAGTAATGGTGCCGCCAATCTTGAGTCCGCTATCGTTCAGGAACTGCTGAGTCACCGCCACTTCGCCGGCCTTGTTCGGCAGTTTGCCTTGTTGCAGGTACGGCTGATCAAGCCCTTCGGTACCGATTTCCTGCATGGTCACGGTTTTCTTGGTGCCGTCCACCAACGTGGTCACCGTCTGAGAACGTTCGGGCTGCACGGTTTGCACACCGTCGATTCGGCGCAGTGCCGTTGCATCATCATCGGTCAGGCCGTATGTGGATAGCACCTGCAGGTCATGCAGTCCCTGCTGATCGTAAAAACGACCGGCCGCCAGAAAAGCATCGCGGCATCCGGCGTAGATGCCGGTCAGCACGGCCACGCCAAGCAGCGTGATGACGGCGATCGAGACGAACCTCTTCCAGCTGCGCAGCCAGCAACGCAACGTATCTTTGGCAAATACCGCAGAAACGCCCGCTCCTCGACCGCCGCTATCGTCGAGGTTCCGCCGTTTCACAGAATGTTTCACAGGTTGTTTCACGAATCGCCTCGCTTGTTTCACGGGGCGTTTCACAGAGTGTCTTGCAGTGAGCATCGCCAATCACCTACCATTCGATATCGGCGATGGGCCGCGGCGTTGCGTTGACCTCCTCGCTGGTCACCTTGCCGGAGCGGAAGCGAATCACTTTGTGAGCCATCGGTGCAAGCGCGGAATTATGCGTGATGATCATCACGGTCATGCCTTGTGTTTGGCAAATATCCTGCAGCAACTGCAGCACTTCCTTGCCGGTCTCGTAATCGAGCGCACCGGTCGGCTCATCGCACAACAACAGCTTCGGCTTTTTGGCAATCGCGCGGGCGATGGATACACGCTGTTGTTCGCCGCCGGACAGTTGCGCGGGGAAGTTGTCCATCCTCTCCCCCAGTCCGACTTTGCGCAGCGTTTCCTCTGGATCGAAATGGTCAGGGCAGATTTGCGAGGCGAGCTCCACGTTTTCGAGCGCGGTAAGGTTAGGCACCAGATTGTAGAACTGGAAGACGAAGCCGATATCGTTGCGCCGGTAGGTCACCAGTTCCTTTTTCCGCAGACCCGTAATATCGCGTCCGCCGACCACTACGCGGCCGGTTGTGGCGGTATCCATGCCGCCCAGAATGTTCAATGCCGTGGTTTTGCCGGCACCGGACTGTCCCAGAATCACGCTTAATTCGCCTTGTTCGGCGGTAAAGCTGGCCTCGTCGAGCGCGCGAATCACACTGCTACCAGAAGGATATTCCTTGACCACATGGTCGAATTCGATATACGCCATCGCACACCTCCAACGCGCTCGTGGCAGCCACCTAGCCCCATAGGCCCCGCCAAAACTTCCTGCTATACTCAAGTAAAACAACACTGTGTCGGTTCTGCAACCAACAGTTGGATTGTGGGTTGTCGGAATTTGGGGAGAAGGCCATGGCCAAAGAATTGACGGAAAGCCGCCGCACCCGCTACACGAGACGTGCCATGCAGGACGCGCTTATCGAGTTGCTGCGCAATCAGCCGCTCGGCTCCATCACCGTTAAAGCGTTGTGCGAGCGGGCCGATGTGAATCGTTCCACGTTTTACGCGCATTATGCGAGCATCGAGGAACTGCTGCACGACATTGAAGACGAAACCATGGCCTGGGTCACCACCGCACTCGAACAGCTACTCGCCCAGCCAGATTCTGCCGGCATCGAGCATGTTATTGAGCGCATCTGCCAGTACATTGCCGACAATCGCAAGCATCTGCAGGTATTGATGAGCCCGAAAGCGGATATCGGCTTCCAGCAGCAGCTGCTGGGATTGATTTACAGCCAGCGCGGCGTAGGCGAACAGTTGCAATCTTCGGCGGGTTACCCAGCCGAGGCGCAGATGCGTATGCGATTCGCCGTGTCCGGCAGCATTGGGCTTTTGCAATATTGGCTCGCCACCGATCTCGCGGCCTCTCCCGAATCGGTGTCCCACACCATCTTCACCATGTGTATGCCTGCCACGCAGTGAACACGGTGAATTCAGTGAACTCAGTGAAGCGTGCGGTTTCATAAGCATCGCTCGCTATAGCTTCGCCTGCTCACCGGCCGCGCCCACGCCCGCGCTTGCGATAGCGCACAAATAGACGATTGACCATTTCTGAGACGATACGGCGGCATAGAATAACGAACGTTGCGCATCGCGGCAAGCCCCGCGTGCGCCAAAACCCAAGAAATGTGAGAGAAGGGCACAATGAGTACTGCTGATGCGCCTAAGAAGCCGCGCGAAACCGACGACGTGCCGGTGCCGGCCACGCTGCGCAAGTCACTGAAGAACCGTCATATCCAGCTGATTGCACTGGGCGGCGCCATCGGAACCGGCCTGTTCTATGGTTCCAGCGAATCCATCGCGCTGGCCGGCCCCTCGATTCTGCTCGCCTACTTGGTTGGCGGCTTCGCAATCTTCATGATCGTGCGCGCGCTGAGCGAAATGTCCGTTGAGGATCCGAAGGCGGGCGCGTTCAGCTACTACGCCACTCGCTACTGGTCCAAGCGCGCCGGCTTCATCTCCGGTTGGAACTACTGGTTCAATTACATCCTCGTCTCGATGGTTGAGCTGTCCGTGGTGGGCAAATTCGTAAACTACTGGTTCCCGGCGATTCCGACATGGGTGTCGGCGGCCGTGTTCTTGGTGATTATCTGCGCCGCCAACCTGCTGGGCGTCTCCAAGTTCGGTGAGTTCGAGTTCTGGTTCGCCATTATCAAGATTGTGGCCGTGATCGCATGATCGTCGGCGGCCTGGCCGTCATCATCTTCGCTCTGCCCACCGCATCCGGCATCAAAGCGAGCTTTGCCAACTGGTTCACCTTGGAAGGGGGCTTCTTCCCGAACGGTCTCATGGAGCAGACTAAGGACGGCACCTGGACCGGCCTGTTGATGGCGCTTGTCGTGGTGATGTTCAGCTTCGGCGGCACCGAGCTCATCGGCATCACCGCCGGCGAAACCGAGGACCCTCGTCGTACGATTCCCCGCGCCACCAATGACATTATCTGGCGAATTCTCGTGTTCTACATTGGCGCGCTCGGCGTAATCATGGCCGTAATACCGTGGAACACCATCGGCGGAGACGATGTTCCCAGCCCGTTCGTGCAAATCTTCGATTCCGTGGGCATCCACGCGGCCGCCGGCATCCTCAACTTCGTGTGCCTGACCGCTGTGATGAGCGTCTACAACTCCGGCCTGTACGCCAACTCCCGCATGCTGTATTCGCTGGCCAAACAAGGCAATGCACCCGCGTATCTGGGCAAGCTCAACGCTAAGGGCGTGCCGGTGGCCGGCGTGCTGACGTCCGCCGTGATCACCGCCATCGCCGTGGTCGTGGTGTTCGTGTGGCCTGAGTTCGCGTTCAACTATCTGATGTCGATTGCCACCATCGCCGGCATCATCAACTGGACGATGATCATGTTCACCGAAATGAAGTTCCGTAAGGTGGTCGCCGCGGGCGGCGCTCCCGAGGATTCCGAGCTGGCCGGCAAGTCCGGCAAGGAAGCGCTCGACGCGATTCACTTCAAGCTGCCGTTCGCCAAAGTAACCCCGTGGGTGGTATTGGCGTTCCTGACACTGGTCGTGGTGCTCATGTGCTTCTCCGCCAGCTACCGCGTCGCCGTTATCGCCGGCGTGATCTGGCTCGCCATTCTCTTTGCGGCCTACCAGCTCACTCAGGCGAAGAAGTAAGGCTCCATTTGCGAATAGCTCTCACTGATGAGCACTCAGTGAGAGCTATGCAAATGGGATTTATTCATGAAACAGCTCATCGATGCCGACGAGCTGAACGTCGGATTGAGACGCCGCAGCATCGTCGACCAGTGATTGATCGAAACCGCCGAGCGAAAACAGCAGGTATGTTCGCTGGCCGATACCGGTTCGCGCAGCACGGTCTCGCAGTAGATTCAGCACGGAACGGTCCACCGGCGCATTGCGGAATTTGCACTCGCCCACAATGGCAGCATCAGACGCATTGTCAACGGCCATCACGTCTATCTCATCCTGACGATCCCACCAACGGCCAACCGCACGCGCACGGAAGGGCAACCGTCCAGCAGCACTCTCACGCCACATCCATTCACGGCACAGACCCTCGAACGGTTTGCCGGCAAAATCATGTAATACCGGCTTGATATGACGCTCGTATACGCCTTCCACATCGCCCCGCTCCAATTCCGAGCGATACGGAAATACAAACGAATACCAGAATCGGAAGAAATTGTCGTTCAGCTGATACAGCCCACGCGAACCTTTCGCCCGCTCCTTAGCTTCGCCGTGACTGGGAACTCACGTTCCACAATCCCCAGTTCCATAAGATTGGCGAGATACGACGATACTGTTGCGTTTGCCATCATCGTGTGTGTCGCGATCTCATTCAGCGAAGTTGCGCCGAGCGCGATCGCCCGTATCACGCTGTTATATTTCGCAGTTTCCCGCAGTTCTTCGTGCAACAAAAATTCAACCTCGCTGTATAGCGGAGCAATGCGTCTCAGAATATGCCGCTTGACATTTGCGTCTATGGTCTCATCTGGGTCAAATTCCTCTAGGTAACGCGGGATACCGCCCAGTATTGCGTAGGCCAGCGCCTTATCCTCGCTACTATAGTTGGGGAAGAATTGCGCTGCATCCCAATATGGCATCGGCAGCATCTTCAGGATGCCGGTCGCACGACCATATAGCGGCGATTTTTCTCCCAACAGCTCCTTTTCGATGAAGCTCATGGCACTGCCGCAAATCACAATCATCAGATTTGCATGACGCAACGTGTGGTCCCAAAGATTCTGTAGCACTGACGGCAATGACGGATCAGATTTGACCAGATAAGGAAACTCATCGAATATCACAAGCCTGCGGCCGCCATCGCTCGGCTCTGGCAGCCGGGTTAACTCGGTTAACGCCCTTTCCCAAGAAGGATATTGACTCAGATAATCCTTGCCCGGGGCACCCGCCTCGAACATGAGACGGGAGAACGATGCCAGCTGTTCATCTTTAGTGGCATTCTGCGCCGCGAAGAATAAGGTTTCCTTGTCTTTTGCGAGTTGAATAAGCGTCTCTGTTTTTCCCACGCGCCTGCGGCCGTAGACGAACACAAGCTGTGCCCTACGCTCAGTGAAACATTCCTGCAGTTGCTTGAGGTCATCGTCTCGTCCGATGAATGCCATGCTGCCCGCCTCCTTTATGCCATACGCCGGCGTATTTCTATCGCATCACGATTTATTGTATCACGATTAGTATAATCGTGATTATACAAGCTGTGACGAGGTGCGGGTACGGGCCAATTTGCAAAAAACTCTCACTGAGGGGGAGGTGGTGACGGCTTTGAGGTCGAGCTTGCCGCAGGTCAGGTAGACCATGGTGGCGAAGTAGTCCATGTCACGGAAGCCGCAGGCCCGTCTCTTCACGTTCCGGACGACGCTGTCGGCGCCCTCGAGGACGGCGTTGGCGTACGGGTGCTCGAAGTACGCGACGACCTCGGCGAAGCGGCGGCGGACCAGACGGGCGGGTTCCTTCACGGGTTCGAGCCTCGAGTGTATCATCCACGAGCACAGGCGGTATAGCCTGACCCATGCCCCGGCGGGCGGTGTTTTTAGTCAAGTCGGTGTTTCGTGTTTCGTCACTAATTTTTGGCCTTTCGCTGTTTGTGGTGGGTGGTTTGGGTGCGGGGTGATGCCGGTGCCCGCCCCGTGGGCCAGGCCCGGCAGCGGGTTCACGCTCCTGTTCGAGGCGTGGGCCGTGGAGATGGCCCGCCACCTGCCCGTCAGCACGCTCGCCGAGCAATTGGACGAGACCGACACCCGTTTGTGGCGGTCCGTCGCCCATTACGTCGACGAGGCGAGGAGGCTGGAGGACTACATGGGTGTGGAGGCCATCGGCATCGACGAGACCAGCCGCAGGGGCCGCAATTGCATCACCGTGGTCGCCGATCTCGTGGAGCACGATGTCATCAACGTGACGCCGGGCAAGGACCCGGCCACGGTCGAACGGTTCTCGCGTGATTTCATGGACCACAACGGGGTCCCGGAATATGTGCGTCTGGTCGCCTGCGACATGAGCCTGGGCTTCCGGAAGGGCATCCGTGAGCATCTGCCCCATGCGCGGCGGATCGTCGACAGGTTCCACGTGGCCAGGCACGCCAACGAGGCCGTCGACAAGGCCGGGAAGACGGAAGGCCGCTCCAACCCGCTGCTCAAACGGACCAAGTACCTGTGGCTGCGCAACGAGGAAAGCCTGACCGAACTGCAGGTGGAGACCAAGCGCAACCTGACGAGGCAACGGTTGAAGACCGGCCGCGCCTGCCGGATGCGCGAGGTCCTGCAGGACATCTACACGGACAGCCGCACCCCGTCCGAGGCATGGGTGCGCCTGCATCGCCTGTGCTCGTGGATGATGCACTCGAGGCTCGAGCCCATGAAGGACTTCGCCCGCATGATCCGACGCCACTTCGCCGAGATCGTCGCCTACTTCGAGCACCCGTACACCAACGCCGTGCTCGAGGGCGCCGACAGCGTCATCCAGAACGTCAAACGACGGGCGAGAGGCTTCCGCAACATGGACTACTTCGCCACCATGATCTACCTGACCTGCGGCAGACTCGACCTCAAAGCCGTCACCACCACTTGACCATCACCCACCACAAACAGCGAATAGCCAAAAAAAAAGACGCATGTGCTGTTATACATTAAAACGCACAGAAAATCACACATATACTGTGCGATTTTCTGTGCGTTGCAGTGAGCAGCTACTCAGTTATGCGCGGCGCTTGCGCCAGATGGACAGCGCAATGCCGGCAGCGGCGAGCAGCACCATGGCACCGCTCACGCCATATACGGCGGCACCGGTGGCCGGCAACTTGCCGTCAGACTTGGTGTCATCGGTCTTGTTGTCGGTCTTGTCGCCTGCGTTATCGCCCTTGTTGTCACCATCGCCGGTATCCGGCTTGGTGGGCGTTTCCGCCTTCTGCAATGCTGCGATGGCGGCGCTCAGATCAGCGGCGGCCTTGTCAACCACAGCCTGGTCGGAGGAAGCGAGCGCAGCCTTGGCGACCTGCAGTGCCTTGGCGAGCGCAGCCCAGGAATCAGCCGTGTAATCGGATTCCTTGAGCGCTTCGGCAGCGGCGATCTGCTTGTTGAGCTCAGCCAAATCGACCTTGCCCTGTTCAATGCCGTCAACCGTAGTATCGGATGGATTGACCAAACCATCGGTGTAGCCGTCGTAAGCAACCGCAACAGTGCCAGAGACGCTGGCCGGGAGGGTCACAGTGGCCTTGCCTTCGGCGTCGAGCTTCACGGTCTTGGACCAGTCGCCAGCAGAGAACTTCACCGAACCGGCGAGCGTGCCCTTATCGGCGGCGGTCACCGTGGCGGTGAGCTCGCGGGTGCCGGCGTTGTACACGGCCTTGGTGGTGGAGTCAACAGCCTCGATGTGCGTCGGGTTGGCAGCGGTCCAGACTTCGTCACCTTGAGCACAGACTCAGGCACGTTCACGAACGCACCGTGACGCACCTTGTCCGGCAGACCGCCGTTAGCACCTGAGTGATGTAGCCTGAGCGCCCGGCTCGGCTTTGACCGGCTTCTTTTCGTTGTGAAGTCCGGGTAACGCTTGGTCATCGGGTTGTCCCACGTGGT